>Ga0187878_1000609_pt1 | contig 39395 bp, 31 predicted proteins | sample June2016WEW_17_1_FD_132979 | JGI IMG/M metagenome (GOLD analysis project Ga0187878, IMG submission 132979) | Peatland microbial communities from SPRUCE experiment site at the Marcell Experimental Forest, Minnesota, USA - June2016WEW_17_150 | ecosystem: Environmental > Terrestrial > Soil >... | reverse complement strand
GATTGTCGACGGCTGGATGCACACCGGAGATTTGGCGCGGCGTGATGCTGACGGATGTTATTACATCGTCGGCCGCTCCAAGGACATGTACAAGTCGGGTGGTGAAAACGTCTACCCCGCTGAGGTCGAAGGTGTTTTGTACGCCCAATCTGCGATCGCCGAAGCAGCCGTGATTGCAGTGCCTGATGCAAAATGGGGTGAAGTCGGGCGTGCGCTCGTCGTTCTCAAACCTGGAGTGCACTTAACGGCTGATGAATTGATCGCATTCTGCCAAACACGCTTGGCAAAATTCAAGATTCCGAAATCGGTTGTGTTTGTCGAATCCCTGCCCAAGACTGCCGCGGCGAAGATCGATAAGCAACTGCTCACAGAAAAATATGGCCAGCCATAAAAGACACTTACAATAAATATAGGAATGAGGTCATCCCCACAGCATAACCAAAATCCGCGACCTAAAATCTTACATTCGAAGCAGCCAACTCGTCGATGAACTCGACAACCTGGTTGCATTTAGGGGCTACTGTGCGTCCGTTCAACCGGCAGGACTCAGCAGCCGGAAGAAGTGCTCGCAATGTAATGTTGCTTGAAGAGCTTCCTATGTGCCTAGAACAATGCCTCCGTCGACGCTGAGGATAGTGCCATGCACAAAAGAAGCTTCGTCGCTTGCCAGCCATAGGTAAGCGTTGGCAATATCCCTTGGTTCCCCAAGTCGGCCAATGGGGGTATGTGATTTCATATCCGCCAGCACATTCTCGGGCATTTTCTGCAGCATTTCGGTCATGATTAACCCCGGGGCCACCGCATTGACCCGGATGCCGTATTTTCCCAGCTCGCGCGCCCAGACCCTGGTCATGCCGATGATTCCGGCCTTAGAAGCTGTATAGTTGGTCTGGCCAAAATTTCCGTAAAGGCCCACCACTGAGGATGCATTCACGATCACGCCGCTGCCCTGTTTGATCATTTGGGGGGTCACCGCCTGGGTGCAGTTGAAGACACCTTTCAGATTGACCGAAATCACCTCGTCAAACGCATTCTCTTCCATCTGTTTGACCAGTACACCATCCTTCATCTTTACAAACTGGGCGTCGCGCGTAATGCCGGCGTTATTGATAAGCACATCAATCCGGCCATATTGTCCGATCACGGAGTCGACCCAGACTTGGACTTCTTTCCGATCGACCACGTCGACCCTGTCAAACCGCGCAGCAGGACCAAGCTCCTTGAGCAAGTCTTCGCCCGCCGCCTGGTTTACATCGCAGAATACAATGCTGGCGCCTTCTTCTGCGAAGCACAGCGCAGTGGCCTTTCCGATCCCGGCTGCGCCGCCCGTAATAAGAGAAACTTTACCTTGCAAGCGCATATCGATTCTCCTTTATGAAGGTTTAATCTCATTCGACCATGCAGCGATTTTACCCACGTGCCCCATGGACAATGACCCAATTATCGCATAGTTACCACCTAAATGATCTATGATTTGGATTGATTTTTAATTAACTCGTACCAATTTATGAATAAATGCTTGACAAAGCCATGAAATTTCTGTATACTTAGTTTACTAACACGTGTTAGTAAGCGAGGATGATGGCTAATAAACGTGTTACCAGCTTCGACGTCGCCAAAAAGTCGGGCGTTTCAAGGACCACAGTGTCGCTAGTCCTAAATAACGTACCCGGTATCAGTATCCGCGAAGACACTCGCCAGCGGGTTCAGCAGGTTGCGAAGGAGCTGAATTACCATCCGGATTCAAGGGGGAGAAAACTGGCCAGTGGAAAATCTAACACAATCGGATTGGTCCTACGCCAGAGTCATGAACAAGTCTTTGCAGATGCATTACTCCCCCAAGTATTATTGGGAATAGAACAAGCAGCCACCGCCAAAGGTTTCCAGGTACTCTTGAAACCATTGGAACCGGAGGATTGCGATGGTTATTTACACCTGGTCCAGGAGAACCACGTGGACGGCATCATTCTTTCGGGACCCCGTCAAAATGAAGCCGAGATCATCCGCCTGCACCAATCCGGGCTGCCGGTCATGCTAATGGGCCAATTGCCAGAGAGCAACCTCCCCTTTGTAGACATCGATGCCGTGGATGGTTCCGCGCGAGCTGTCAGGCACCTGATCGAACACGGTCACCGGCGGATCGCCATGATCACCAACGCGAGCCTGGAATATACTTCCGCCCAACAGCGTCGTTCAGGTTATCTGAAGGCACTGGCTGAAGCGGAAATTGAACCGGATGATTCCCTGATCCAGGAAGGAGCCTATACCCCGGCGAGCGGGTATATCGCCATGGGAAAATTGCTGGAACTGTCCTCCCGCCCAACAGCGGTGTTCGTCGCCAGCGACGTGGTCTCCCTGGGTGCGATCAGGGCGATCAAGAAGGCCGGATTGAGAATCCCTGAAGACCTTGCCGTTGTAGGTTTTGACGATATCCCCCTGGCAGACTATTACGATCCTCCCCTAACCACCATCCGCATCCCAGCTTACGGGCTGGGCAGGTCGGTTGGTGAGCGTCTCATGCGGCTCGTCCAGGGTGAAAGCCTCGAGGAGGAGGGCGTCCTGCTCGAATCCGAGCTGGTCATCCGAAAGTCAAGTATTTAATCAAACGGTGCTTAATTAATTATTTTTTTCAAAGGTTATTAACACGTGTTAGTCGCCGCTCATTTCCATCAGCAAGCGTTTGATATTTCGCCCCCTCTCACTCAGGCTAATAACTTGAATCGTCAAAAAGGAGGTGGTCAAATACCACTGTAAAATGTTGATCATTTCAGGAAAAAAAGATTAGATCAACCCCGATTTTCAACTCTATTGGAGGATTAGAAAAATGAACACACGCTTTACCCGAATATTCGGTTTACTAGCCGTAGCAAGTATGATCCTGGCGGCATGCGCACCGGCTGCAACCCCAACCACAATGCCTCCGACAGCGCCTGCCGCCACGGCTGCCCCTTCAATCGATTGCAAGGGGGCCGCCTCAGGTGACACGCTGTCTGTTGTGTACCAATGGACCGGCACGGAGGAAGAGAGTTTCAATACCATTATCAAACCGTTCGAGACTGCCTGCGGGATCACGGTCAACGCTCAATCCACCCGTGACGCTGCCGTACTCGATACCCTGGTCAAGAGCACTCCGCCGGACGTACTATTCTGGCCGGATCTCTCACCACTCAAGCTTTACACTGCCCAATTGCTGCCACTAGACACAGTGGGTGGTGATCAATCCAATTATGCTTCCTACTGGATCACAATGGGAACGGTAAGCGGCAAGTGGCTTGCCATCCCGGTCAAGGCGGATCCCAAGTCCATCATCTGGTACAGCCCCACCCAGTTCAAAGCTCTCGGTTACACCGTCCCGACCACCTTCGCCGACCTGCAAACCCTGGTCGAAAAAATGGTGACCGATGGCCAGGTGCCGTGGAGCATGGGCTATAATAACGGCGGCTCTGCAGATGGCTGGACCGGTTCCGATTTCATTCAGGACATGCTGCTTGCCACCCAGGGTCCCGACTATGTCAACAAAATCATTGCCGGTACAGTTCCGTACAACGACCCGGGTGTCGTTGCTGTCTATCAGATCTACCAGAAGTGGGCTTCGGATGCTAAGTACACGATTGGCGGTGCGGATGGCACGGTCAACACCCCGTTCCTGGATGCCATATACAAGGTTTTCTCGAATCCGCCGCAGGCCTTAATGGTCAAGCAGTCGGGATTCGCGGGAGCCTCCATCGCTTCACAGTATCCAGCTCTAGTGTACGGTACCGATTATGATTTCTTCCAGTTCCCAGGTGCCCAAGGCCTGCAAGGTGGGGCAGACTTCATGTATGCTTTCAGCAATAAACCAGCCGCCCAAGCCTTAATCGCTTACCTGACCAGCGCGCTGGGTGGCCAGAACTGGGCAGCAGCCAATTTCAGTCTATCGCCAAATAAAAATGCGGTGGGCAATTACACCGACCCCCAGGAAATCAAGTTCAGTGAGATGCTAGCCAATACCACCGGCTTCACATTCGACATCGGTGACGCCCTCGGCGCCCCATTCAACACCGCCGAATGGAAGGGTATTGTCGACATCGTGCAGGGCGCGGATATAACCACTACGCTCGCCACCGTTGCCGCGGCTCAGACGGCATCCATCAAGTAAATTTTCCAAAGTGCTGGTAAAATGCTGGGGCATGCAGATTGCATGCCCCAGCCATAGCCGTATGAGCATGCCCAAGGAGGTCGTATGGTCCCAACGATCATGAAGCAAGGTCGTCTCGCCCCATGGTCCTACCTACTCCCTGCCCTGATCCTCATGACGGCGTTCATCGTCTATCCGACGATCGGCACGATTCGCCTGAGCCTGCTGGATGCCACGAGCACCAATTCTGCAGCGACAACCTGCACCGCAGGTAAGTCCTGTTGGGGGATATTCGAAAATTACCATTTTGCCCTCACCAACACCGACATGCTGATCGCCCTGCGCAACAACGCCCTTTGGCTGCTATTAATGGTACCCGGGACGATCGCCGGGGGACTTTTATTCGCACTGTTGGCAGACAGGGTGCGCTACGAGAGTATCGCCAAGGCGATCATTTTCTTGCCCACCGCCATTTCTTTCATCGGCGCTGGGATCATCTGGCGCTTTGTGTATGACATCGAAACCGGCGGTAGTCCTCAGATCGGTCTTTTGAACGCTATCGTGGTCGGGTTGGGGGGCAAGCCGGTAACCTGGTTAAGCAACCCAGCCATCAATAATTTTTCGTTGATGCTCGTGGGAGTGTGGCTTTGGGCCGGTTTCTGCATGACCATCCTCTCGGCTGCTATCAAGAATGTCCAGGCTGAAATCCTGGAGGCGGCCCGCGTGGACGGGGCCAACGAATGGCAGGTGTTCTGGCAAATCATGTTTCCCACCATCCTGCCAACCATCGTGGTGGTGACAACCACCATGGCAATCATCATCCTTAAGATCTTCGACATTGTTTTCGTCATGACCGGCGGGAATTTCGGCACGGAAGTGATTGCCAACCGTATGTTCACCCTGATCGTAACCAACCCCGGTCAGTCCACCGCCATAGCAGTCATCCTGATCGTTTTGACGATCCCGATCATGATTTTCAACATCCAACGTTTCCGGAAAGAGGAGGCGGCGCGATGAAACCCCTAGCTCGCCTCAACCGGTTTTTCAGCAGGCTGCCTCTCCACCTGGCAGTGATCATCATGTGTGTGCTTTGGCTTGCCCCCACCCTTGGGCTTTTCGTGACCTCATTCCGGTCACGTGAAGCAGTACGCACCACTGGCTGGTGGCAGGTGTTCCTGCCCCAACCGAAAGCCGTTGGCCAGCCCGAATATACCCAATTCTGCGCAGCCTGCCACGGGGCGGATGGGAAGGCGCTTTCAGCCGCTGACCTTTCCAGCCCAACCCTGGTAAACCAGTTCCCCAGCGCTGCCAGCCTGCTGGTAATGCTGAGGGAACCGATCAACGGCGGACCGCACTTGATCAACCCAACCCTGCCCACTGCAGCCAAAGACGCCTTGAACAGCCTGACCCCGGTGGTGACCTACCTGCAAACACTTTCAGGCCAGGGCCAAGCCACCAGTCAATTGACCTTAAGCAACTATGTGGATGCCATCGTGGGCTACAAGGGCTCGAAGGATTACCTTTCTGATTGCAAGCCCGGAACGACCAGCACCACAGCGGTCTTCAAATGCAACCTGAGTGACCTTGCCAATCCGGCGGGAATGGGAGCCGCGCTGATCAACACACTGCTGGTTACCATTCCGACCACCCTGCTGGTAATCATTTTTGCCGCCTTGGCCGCCTACGCCTTTGCCTGGCTGGACTTCAAAGGGCGCCAGTGGCTGTTCGCCCTGCTAATCGGTCTGCAGATCGTGCCACTACAAATGTCCCTCGTCCCAATTGCCCAACTGTACGTCAAACTCGGCATCCAAAGCTCCTTTCTTGGGATCTGGCTCTTTCATACCGGCTTCGGCCTGCCGTACGCTATTTATTTGATCCGCAACTTCATCGGTTCCCTGCCGCGCGAGATCTTCGAGTCTGCCCACCTGGATGGCGCCAGCCACTGGGCAGCATTCCGCCGCCTGGCACTGCCGCTGTCAATGCCCGCCATCGCCAGCCTGGGTATTTTCCAGTTCATCTGGGTGTGGAACGATTTCCTGGTAGCCAAGATATTCCTCCCCAGCCACCCGGTGCTGACCGTGCAGATCACCAACCTAATCGACCCACGCGGCCAGAACTGGCACATCCTGACCGGGGCAGCCTTCCTGTCATTCCTCGTCCCGATGATCGTATTCTTCGCCTTCCAACGCTCCTTCGTGCGCGGCCTGCTGGCAGGCTCCGTCAAAGGCTAGAAAGCCGTGAGTTTTAACCATGTCCGATCCACTCTGGTATAAAAATGCCGTATTCTATGAAGTTTACGTCCGAGCCTTCTACGACAGCAACGGGGACGGGCACGGCGATCTGAACGGTCTCACGCAAAAACTCGATTACCTGCAGTCGCTGGGGGTGGATTGCTTATGGCTGCTGCCAATCTACCCGTCCCCCCTCAAAGACGACGGCTACGACATTTCGGATTACACCAGCATCCATGCGGATTACGGCACCCTGGACGATTTCAAGGCGTTGCTAGCGGCTGCGCATGCTCGCAACATCCGCCTGATCATGGACCTGGTGATCAACCACACCTCCGATCAGCATCCGTGGTTCCAAGCAGCCCGGTCCGAGCGTGACTCGCCATACCGAGCATACTATGTTTGGAGCGATTCGGATCAAAAATACAGCAAAGCGCGTGTCATTTTTATGGACACCGAAAAATCGAACTGGACCTGGGACGAATCTGCCAGTCAATACTTCTGGCACAGGTTCTACAGCAGCCAGCCAGACCTAAACTTCGACAACCCGGCAGTACGTGCCGAGATCCTGAACATCATCCGCTTCTGGTTCGAACTTGGGGTGGACGGTTTCCGGGTGGATGCAGTCCCGTATCTCTTCGAACGGGAAGAAACAACCTGCGAAAACCTACCTGAGACGCACGCCTTTCTCAAGGAAATGCGCAGATTCGTCGATCAAAACTATCCCGGGCGAATCCTTTTATGCGAAGCCAACCAATGGCCGGAAGACGTGCGCACTTACCTGGGAGAGGGTGACGAGTTTCAACTGGCTTTCCATTTTCCGCTGATGCCGCGCATCTTCATGGCCCTGCGTCAAGGGGTGGCTGCTCCGATCGAATGGGCGCTGACACATACCCCGGCGATCCCAGAGAACTGCCAGTGGTGCACCTTCCTACGCAACCACGATGAGCTGACGCTGGAGATGGTTACTGAGGAGGAGCGCCAATGGATGTGGAAGGAATATGCCCCAGACGCCCGCATGCGACTAAACCTAGGCATCCGCCGCCGACTGGCACCCTTGCTGGATAACGACCCACAGAAGATCGGTTTGGCCTTCTCCCTGCTATTCACCCTGCCCGGTTCTCCAATCATCTATTATGGAGACGAAATTGGGATGGGAGACAATATCCAATTGCCTGACCGGAACGGAGTACGTACGCCCATGCAGTGGGAAGGGGGACTCAATGCCGGATTTAGCAAAACGACCAATGTTCCATACCCCATAATCAGCGTCGCCCCTTACGGTCCTGATCGTGTGAACGTCCGGGACATGCGCGCCGACCACGGGTCGATATGGTCGCGGATCCGAGCAATGATCGCCCTCCGGAAAAGCCACCCGGCATTGTGCTGCGGGAACCTGGAATGGGTAAATTTCGGAACGAAAAGTATAGCGGGCTACCTGCGATCCGATAGCAGGGAGCGCGTGCTCGCAGTCCATAACTTAAGCAGCGATCTCCAAGATATCAGGATCTCCCTGCCGGCGAATGCCCATGGCGAAATACTGGATCTCCTGAGCGGTCAGATGGTGGCTAAAACGCTGGAGGGGTTGTCGCTATTGCTCCAGCCGCATGAATACCACTGGCTTTTGATCTCTTGAGAAGAGGGATTATTAAACGCCGAACCACCCGGAGGTCAGGCTCAGGAAGACTTTAAATCCGCCGGTGAAAAAGGCCAGGATATTCTCTAAAAGATGTAATGTGAATACTGTCAGGAAATCAAAAATCAGGGCCAACCCTATTAATGAAGTCATGATGGAGGACGTGACCAGAGGCTGAGGCTCAAGTGATCTTGACGACGATATCGGCAATCACGTTGGCAGCCTCATCGCCACGATCGGAGGCGTTGCTCATGTGACGGTAGACCTCGCGCAGTTTCAGCATTTTGACTACGTGAGCGATATCCTCCGCTCCGCTGAAGAGGTCTGCCAGGGCTTCCCGGTAAACACCCTCCACCTGGTTTTCAAGAGCTTTGGCGCGCTTGGCATGCTCCGCGGCGACACCGGCGTGATCATCGAAGCAGTCCACTGCCATGAAAAGTTCATAAGCCGCATCCCTGAGAAGTGAAGCCATCCTTTGCATATAGGTGGTAGGTTCCACCTTCAAAACCTGCATTTCGATAAGAGTACTATAGGCATAATCAAGCACATCGTCAATAGTGCGGGAAAGGGAAAAAATATCTTCGCGATCGAACGGGGTGATGAATGTTTTGTTCAATTCGTAGATCAGGATGCGGCGGGCCTCATCGGCTTCTTTTTCCTTCGAGATAAGCGTCTCTGCGGCGACTGGATCCTGGCTGGCCATGTAGGTTTTCAATGCATCCAACCCAGCCAACGTGAGGGAAGCTTGGTCGTGAATCAACTTGATAAAAATACTTTTACGCCTCTTAAACATCTTGAACATGCCAAACCTCCTCCACTTATCAAATCAGCGCAGCACAACCTTCATCTTTTAATGTTTTCAAGCCAGACTGGAACTGCGGTATTTGTTAATGCCCATGACTCCCCAGTGAACCAATAACGGATCCCCAATGGTGCGATGCCAGGTTCGGGCAGATAATATTGGAACGTCATATAATCATTATATCCTGCCATTTAGTTTCCAAGGAAAGTATAAATCCCCAATTCAGTAAATTGTGGAGATAGAAAATGGATTTCGCTAAATTGTTCCTGCAACGCCATGATGTGCTTTACGATTATTTTCTCGCTGATTATTGGAAAACCGTACCGGAAGACAAAATGCGCATGCGACCACACCCCGCGGTCAACTCGATCGCCTGGATTCTATGGCACCTGACCCGGGTGGAAGACGCCGGGTTGAACCTTTTTGTCACCGAGGGGGCGCAAATCCTGGATAAGGACGGATGGATGAAAAGTTTAAATTTACCCTGGAGGGATAATGGCAGTGGCATGAACTTTTCCGAAGTAGACGATCTCAGCCAGCGGATCGATCTCCAGGCTTTACACGATTATTCCATGGCAGTAAGGGTACGTACCCATGAAATCGTCAACGAAATCAGCATGATGGACCTGGATACAACCATCAGCCCGGAACGCGCCAAAGCAATCGTCATCGATGAAGGATTGGCTCATTCAGATGCTGAAGAGCTTGCCAAGTGGTATACAGGCTGGTCAAAAGGAAAGTGTTTGATGAACTTCGGCCTTACCCACCCATATCAGCACGTGGGCGAGATGGGGGTCATCGCAGGCCTGCTCGGAATAGTTTTCGAATAAAGATGCCGACCTAAAACTTTATATTTTATATATGGTAACTACCAACTAAAACACCGGGATTAATCAACCTCCCGGAGTTTTACGCTTAGCTAGTAATTCAATTTCAGTTGACGACGCGTGAAAGCGTGAGTGCAACTGCACCGCCAGCAGCGTAGATCGTTAAGGTGTTGCCTGTCATGGTAAAGAGGACCGTGCCGGTGAGAACCTGGAAAGTGCTTCCCTCCTGGGTCATCTGCAGTTCAGGGCACGCCATCAAGGTGGAAGCCAAAGGACCAAATACAAGCTTCCTGTCCTTTACCTTGTAATTTCCAGAGAAACCATTGCAGCCGAGGTTGCCGCTAACTTGTCCATCGGCTGCGAAGATCAAGCTCGTCGGCACACCAGCCGCAGCCGGGGTCTGGTTCTCCGCACTCCCATAAGAAACCAAAATCCAGGAAGTCCCACCCAAGGTTGACTGTGCTGTCCAGGCTGACTGGGAAGCACAACCTGAAAGAATTAATCCGGCAGCAAGTAGAATAGAGAGGATGGTCAAAGGGATCTTTTCCATTTTTTCCTTTTTTCATCTATGATTCATAACAATCCTGAGACGACATCCCTTATAAAATGTTCCATCAATCGAAATAATGCGAGAGTATGAATGCCGTATAATAGCGGGATACGGATAGGAACCTGATCAACAAAATCTGCCAACCGATCCAGATCAGCGCAAATGGACATCCCTACTATTTAATATTTACAGATTATCATGACGCAAGAATTATCAAGCAAACACCCCAGATCGAAGGACACTTTCCCTGGGCATTACCATTGTTGCGGTCATCATGATCCTCTTTGGACTGGCAGAAGTGGCGACCGGGGTCAGTCACAACTTCTTCGGAGTCACCATCTCCGAGGCCAGCATTTCCACTCTGTTGGGGTTAACTCTTGGGTTATTCTATTTTGTGGGAGGCTGTCTGTTATTAACCAAAAGGAAGTGGGCGGCAATCATCGCGGTCGCATTCCTATAGGGGGATGTCATTGGGCGGATTGTCATGGTCGTGACAGGCCTGTATCCTTTCAACAGCATCAAACAGGAATTCGCCATTGTTTTTGGGACCGTCATCGCTGCATGCTTTGCGATATATATCATGGTGATATTGAAGGAAATTAAATGAAATCCGTTTCAACAGAAAACCATCAAGATAAGCTAATCAGCGACATAAACCGCCAATGGAAAGAAAAAGGTGATCATATCCTGATCGCAGAAACCATTGAGGCGCTTAATAAACATTATAAGTTGGATAAAAAAATTGCAAAAGAGCCCGGTGTCAACCAGATCATGGAGCAAATGTTCGCCCGGCTGGTCCATTCCTTTAGGAAAATATCAAATATTCGGAACAAAAAAATTTTAGATATCGCCTGCGGCTCGAACACAAGCAAAGCGCCCGCCCTGGTCCATTTTGACGCACCTTTCGGTGAAATATCAATTGGAGAAGCAAGAAAGGAAGTTACCCCCTTGTTCGAGCCATGGTTCTGCCGCATCCTGATGGAGTTAGGCGCAGTGCCCGTTGGGGTGGATTTTGGCGATTTGGAGAAGGAAGCGTTTACGCATTATCGGGTCGATCTTGGTGTAAGTGGTGCTTTGGATTTTTTAGCCGATCACTCGTTTGACGGGATCCAGGACAGCAGGCTTTTTGGTTCCCCTGAATTCACTGCCCAATTTCCACATCTTTCGGATCGATTGAAAGTGGCTCAAGAGATCAAACGGCAGGAAACCAGGTTATTAAAAATCGACGGCATCATCATCCATTCAGATGCAGTAAAAATGTTAAAACAATAGGAAATTATACTAATGCGCAAAATAATCAAGCCAGTATTTATCCTGGTCTTTATTGTTGCACATGTTTTCATCCTTAGAAATATCATCCTGCTATCAAAAGATGTAATATACGGGGACCTTTCAGGGAACGCGTTAGTGCCTTTTCCCAGGTACGGCCTGGTTAGAATCCCGAATACCCCTGCTGCTCAACAATATCAAGCTCAAAATCACCTTGAAGTGGATTTTGCTCAAATATATTTTCCTTCGCAACAGATGGCCGCGCTGAGTGAAAACTATCGCACCGGATTCCTGGATCCCCTGCAGAGGCCGTCAAGATACGCGCCGCTGCTCCATTATCTGTGTTCGATCACGATCTGTAAACTGGATTATGGGATTGCCAGCCTGCTCCATATCGCCATTCAAGGCTTGCTTTTTTACGCGGTTTTTGTTTTTTCGTTTAAGGTCTTAAAAATTGAAAAATATATTTTTTTCGGATTATTGCTAGCAAATGCTTATTTATTCCTAACCCCTGCAGGCTTATCATGGTTTGAACGAGGCCAGTTCTCAGTATACATTGGCATCGGCTACCTGCTGATGCTCTTGGGCTTTATCAAAAAGAATTCCCTGCTGGTCTTATTGTCCATCTTGTTTGCGTTTATAAAATGGACATCCTTTCCATATATTCTTGTAGTTTTATGTGTATATATCCTCAATTCTAACAGCCTCGTCGATGGAAAGAAAGCCGTCCTCCTATCTGGCGCCTGTCTTCTGATCGTTGTTTTCCTGTGCCTATTATTTCCAGATCAAAGTCTTAATTTTTTGAAAGGACTTTACGACCAGGAACGGTTCGGCCTTCCCGGTGGAATCAGTTTGACAAACTTCCTACCGGTTTGGATGGTGAAATTTTTGCCGATCCCTCTGATCATCCTGGGATATATGCATGTCAAAATTAACCATAACGTGATCGAGCGGTCCATCCCCTTTTTGGCAGGCGCAGCGATCATTATGCTCACCTACCCTACCATGGCATTTGAATACAACCTCCCCTCTTTACTAGGCTTCATCCCATTGATTATTTACTGGGTCAAACTTCCGAACAACCCGATCAAAGCTCCTGTTCGTAAAGTTATGAAATATTCATTCCTTGCCTTTGTGTTTTTCGCTTCCTCTTCAAGTTATATAAAAACACCCCGGGGAGGGATTGTATTGAGTGAATATTTAATAATTTCATTAATCCTTATCATTGTCCCCTTGTTTTATTATTGGATAGGTACACGGTGTCCTAATCAACCCGACGAAAAGCTCGCCCAATATTAACCCTGAGGAAGGAATTGCACGTTCTCAAGATGGTTGATCAGGGACTTGAAGTGGTATTCATTAATTTATAGCCCCCCTGGCAGATGTTTATAGCCAGCGAATCTTTCCCCCATCTATCATTTTCTGTAATCCCTCGAACCATATGCACTGTGGAATGTATCAGCGTGATGTGCAAGCCACCTGGTAGTCATCCAGTACGGCTTGTATTGAGGCATCAATCAAATCAGCTGGATGGTTGAGATTTCTCCCTGTTTGAATTTGATTGACCAGCCTGGGCGCGACCTTACTCAAAAGAGACATGGGAATATCCACCCCCTCTAAGTTTGAAAACAGTTTTCCCAGCGCTGCCTGGACCTCCGGCAGCGGCCAATAGTAGCGGATTCGATCACTCCGGCTGAATTTCCGGGCAAAGGCCAGCTGATCCGGAGTGCCATGATAATGATCCTGCCAATGTTGGGGGTGGCGAAGCATGACCTGCTCGAGGACCGCCACCAACTCCGAGCGTTGACCAGAACCAAAAAGCTCGCATTCGATCTCTGCCAAAGAAAACACGGCCTCCCGATAAGCATAAGTGAGAGCTGGCCCGACTTTCAGGATTGCAAAATGGTCCCGGACCAAGTTCCGCAGATTGAGGCGCCTTTGGTAATCGGTGGAATGGGCTTCGAAAACGAAAGGCGTTCCCTCAGAAAAGACAGCCAAAGTGTGTGCCAGCTTGGGGTCGTAATCCAAGACGAAATCATCCCCGAACTCAACCCCCGGCTGAACAACCAGCGCAATAACCCTCTCCCAGGCAGACCGCAATCCCAATTCCATGAACGCGGCCTGCATGCATTCCAAGGTGGCACGGGCAGCTTCCACCGATGTCACACTGACGCTGGTGGGTCCACGAGCCCCGCCTGGAAGAGGTACCTCGGTTCCGATAACGTAGCGCGGGGCAGCGGCCGGGTCCAAGAGCGACGCTTCAGCGATGCGGGCCAATTCAGCTGTCCTGCGGGCGGAGGTTTGGGTTTCAAGGGTTCCGGGTGGGTCGTCCGCCAGCCGCATACTTGCATCCAGGTGGATCTTGGTGAAACCGGCACGCACGTAAGAGCAAACCATCCCGGAGGCCTTCTTCATTGCGCTCACAGCGGGTTCTACCTGCCAGGGGGAAGGACCCAGGTGATCTCCACCCAGGAGCAGTCTTTCGATAGGAAACCCATTCTCCGAGGCAATTTTTTTCACAAAGGCGGCGAAATCCGAGGGGGTCATGCTGGTGTATCCGCCAAATTGGTTAACCTGGTTGCAGGTGGATTCGATCAAAAGCGGACCAGTGCCGTGCATGGCAACTTTCAACACCCACGGATGGGCGGAACAAATCGAAGGGAGGCCGAGCCACTCGCCACGTTTCTGCGCCCGAACAAGATCATCCAGCGGGTGAGACATATTGCATGGCCTCTTCCAGAACAGGTTGGGCGGTCGTGCCCCCAGCCTGGCGGGTCGAGAGTGAGCCGCAGGCGACCGCCAGTTGGAGTTTTTTTTGCAACCGCCAACCATTGAGAAACCCATATAAGAACCCAGCGTCGAAAGAGTCGCCAGCGCCAACTGTATCGACAACATTCACCTCTAATGCAGATACCCGGGCAGTCTCCTGCCCGCTGCGGGCGACAGCGCCACCGACACCCATTTTTATCGCCACCACTTTGCAAGACTCGCTGAGTTGCTGCAACGACAATTCCAGATCATTTGTCTTCGCCAAGGCGAAGGCTTCCTTTTCATTAGGCAGGAAAACATCCACGCGCGGCAACAATTCATCGAAGCCTGCCCATGCGCCAGATGGATCCCAGTTTGTGTCGAGGGAGGTGGACAGCCCGAGAGCGTGGGCATGGTCGAAGAGACCCGGCAAGCCGGGCTGGAGACCGGATTGCAGGAAATAAGAAGCAACATGCAGGTGACGAGCTTGACGCAGCAGGTCAACGGTCACATCGGCAGCAGTCAGGGCAGCGACCAGACCGAGATGGGTCAGGATGGCGTGATCCGTCCGGCGGTTCAAGATGACACTCAAGCCGGTCTGACCGACCGGACGAACGACGACACTGGAAGTATCCACATTTCTGGAATTCATTTCGTCCAACATGAAGCGCCCGAAAAGATCAGCCCCACAAAGGCCAATGAAAGCAACCCGCAGCCCAAGTTTCGCTGCACCACAGGCAAAGATGACCGATGAGGAACCGACCGTCAGGACAGCTGAATCAACAAGTTTTTCCACCTGACCGAAAGCGGGATCGACATTGCCGGAAAGGATCAGATCGGGATTAATTTCACCAGCTACAAGAAGATCAAAAGGAGGGGTCATAAGTTGGTGGGAAGTCCCATAAAAAACTTATATAGTAGGCTTTATTTCAAGCAAACGCCGGGAGATCCAGGTATTTTTCACTGCAAAGATCCAGGGAATGCCCAGCGTGGAGATTGTCAATAGTGGTTCCAGCCAGATCGCCTTATTAGGGTAAAGGGTCATGACTGGAACGATCAATGGACCGAAAACGAATTGCTTGGTTAACACCCAGAACCCAATTAAAAGTGCCAAGCGCCGATTGTTTTCTGGAAGAAGGGGAGCCAAGGCAACCAACCAAAGACTATACCATTGCTGAAACCACAAACAGGTAATCATCAAATAGAAAGCAAGGATATAAAATGCAATCGAGGAAAAATCGCGGGAAGGTTCCTGCTCATCCACTTGAAAAGATTGATATAGCGTAAAAACTGCCAGCAACCCCAAGGCACCCAAGCTGACCAGGCGGGCAGATTCAGATAATCCGAGGACTGGCGTTAAGAGCCGATATATCACCGACGGAATGGAAGTAGTGAACATCTGCATGCGCCTAGTAATGTTTAATGTTGCCAAACCGTTCCAAAAAGGAAGATACGCAGCAATAACCATTAAAAGAGCCCCCGTGGTTGTTTTAAAAAGAAACCAAAGACGAGAACGTACCTTTTGCAGATTACGAAGACCAATAAGCAAAGCAGCCGGAATCAATAACAATGGAATAAATTTAATCAACGCTCCGACCACCAAAGAAAGTACCGCCCAGCTATAATGCTTGCGGCTAAACAATATGGCTGCCAACAAAACCCAAAAAGCCATGACGAAATCATTATGACCGTTGCCCCATGCTTCATATAAAATAACCGGATTCCAACCCAACAAAAGCGCTCCAGATAAAGCGCGCTCGGGTGCAGTGCGGCGAAAAAAGACTGCAACAACAGTTCCACCAGCAAGCTGGAAAATACCCGGTAACAGTTTGAACGCCACAACATTTTCAAGGATTCCATTCCCAGCCAGGCGGGCAGTCAGCCCGGCAAGAATTTCCCAGACAGGTCCGTAAGCCGAAGGGGAGGATTTCCACGGCGAGTAAATAAAAAATGGATCTTGGGGAAAACTGGCAATCACCTGACTAAAAGGGTTGCCAGCATATATCCCCGTAATCCGGCCGTGGAATATGTTATCGTAAATATCCAAGGCGTCAAAGGGAGCCATAAATAAAAACACAAGGACAAAAGCCACCATTCCGGCAATGACGATAACCCAAGCCACCTTGCTTTTCGCCTTAGCGGCCGCACGAAATCCCCAAAAATAGAGGAAGGTAACACTTCCAAAAGCGAGGACCATGCGAAGATAGGCCGGTAATCCAACATCGCGCAACAAGTGCCCATCCAAATGAACCTGGTCAACCAACTTCAACAAATTGGCAGGCAGGGTGAATGCCAATATGTATATGACCAGACTCCCAACACAAGCAACTGCCAATTTGGTCGTGGCTGAATCGAAATTATTTGCAAGCGAGGCACGAATTCTTTGGATCACAGAGCGATATTTTTTCCACTGAAAATTTGAAGGGGTTTTAAACCTTTATATGTTTGAATTGTGGTAGATAGTCCTTATGGCGAGAGAAAAGTTCATTGGTCATCTGCCGAATCTCAGCCAAAGAAAGAACAGAGGCCGTCAGCGGGTCATGGCAAATGGCGCGGTAGACCATGGTGGGGTCACCGGTGAGAGCAGCGTTGATGGCCATTTCCTCTATGCCGCTTGAGAGTTGGGTCAACAAGGCACACTCAGCGGGCAAGGCACCGACATGAATGGGATGAAATCCGGCTTTGTCCACAAAGACCGGCACCTCTACACAGGCGCCTTCAGTCAGATTGGTGATCAGGCTGGTGTTTGGGACATTGCCGTTGAACTTGAAGGCTTCGCCTCCTTTCAAGGCGTTGATGATGTAGGCAGCGTATTCAAGGCCGCGCTGTATATCTGCCTTCGTTAGCGTGGCGGCAAGCCGTTCCTGCACGATCGTCTTCCAGGTTGTTTCGGCGTTCTGGTATTCCTTCAAGATGTAAGCATATTCACCAGGATTCCAGCCTGTTCCATGGGTACAATACTTTTCGATCAGGTCAGGGCGTTTACGAAACCACCAGTTATACTCGGAGTTGTGCCCACTGGACTCGGTCACATAATAGCCAAGCGCCAGGTACATTTCATTGCGGACCTGCTCTTCATTATAAATATCCGGGTTTTCGGTGATGGCTTTGTGGATTAGAGGATAGGCATCCTTTCCGCTTACCTCATATTTGAGATACCAAGCCTGGTGGTTGATGCCTGCGCAAACATAGTTAACCTCGGGGTACAAAGCCCCGATCCATATTGCCAACATCATGGCTGTGCCCTGGACCGAGTGACACAAGCCCGTGACCGGAATCGAAGTCTGACGCTGAAGGGCGCCGCAGAGCATGGCCATAGGGTTAGTGTAGTTCAGTAAGACCGCGTCCGGACAGTATTTTTCCATGTCGTGCACGATATCCATCATCGGCGGCAAAGTGCGGAGGAAACGAAAGATGCCCGAGGGCCCACGCGTGTCTCCGACATTGATGTCCACCCCGTATTTCTTGGGGATTTCTATGTCGTAGCGCCAGACTTCTGTGCTGCCAGCCAAGATAGTGGTGAGAACCACGTCAGCACCTTTAAGTGCCTCAGCCCGGTCAAGTGTAGCGGAGACAGTGGCAGGGCGTTTACCGGCTTCAATCATTTTGATTACGGACCGACGGGCAAAATCCAATCGCTCGGCATTAATATCCATCAAGGCAATATGAGCGTCCTCAAGCAGAGGAAAAGTCAGGATATCGCGCACGAGTTCTTCGGTAAAACCCAAACTGCCAGCGCCGATGAAGGTGATCTTCGTCATTAGAACTCCTTATATCGATTTAAGGTTGTGGAGTGCAGACTGCAGGAGAAGACAAATCCGCTCTCTCTTGAACATTTTAAACCATGGTCCCATCCTAGCGTTTCAAACCGCTCAGGGAGATGCCCTCGATGAACTGTTTCTGGGCGAAGAAGAATACCAGGACCAGCGGCAAAATGCTAATCAGAGCACCGGCCATCAGGACGGTGAAGCGTCCGCCCTGAGTTAACTGTGTCTGGAAGAAGGCCAGACCAACAGTCAGGGTGGTGTTTGGAACAGTCGGCATGTACACCAGGGGATGCAGCAGGTCGTTCCAGGCACCCTGGAAAGTAAAGATTGCCAGGGCAGCCAGAGCCGGCTTCCCAAGCGGCAGGTAAATGCGCCAGAAGGTCTGCCAGAGCGAGGCACCGTCCACGCGGGCAGCATCCACCAACTCGCGCGGGATGGTCAGGAAATACTGACGCAGTAAAAAGGTCCCAAAAGCTCCGCCCCAGAAGGCCGGTAACCAGAGCGGCACGCTAGTCCCCACCAGGTGGAGCCATTTGAAAATGATGAAGTTTGGGATCAGGGTGACCTGCTCGGGGATCATCAAGGTGACGAGGAGGAGGGTGAAGAGCAAATTGCGGCCACGGAATTTCACAACAGCAAAGCAGAAGGCAGCCATTGCACAGGTCAGCAATTGACCGGCAACGGTAAGGAGCGAAATGATCGTGCTGTTCAGAAACAGACGGGGGAAATTCAGATCGAACGAGAATAATTTGCGGAAATTGTCAAGCGTGAGCGGGTTGGGGATGAGAGTGTGAGTGAACTGGTCGGCAGGGAGTTTGAAGGAGGTGGCTACCATCCACAGGAAAGGTGCAAGCATTGTCACGGCCCCGGCAATCAGGAGGGTATAGGTCACCAAATCAAGGAGTGACTTTTGGGTCGTTTTTGTCATGACATGCTCCTATTCGTACACCACGTAGCGCCTTTCGAGCCAGAAGTAGAAAGCCATCAGGAGGATGACCAGCACGGCGAGCTCGATAGCCTGGGCGCTTGCGCCACCATACCTGAAGAAGTTCCAAGCATTGCGATAGATTGAGAAGACGACCACTGGCACGGAGCTGTCTCCCTGACCCTGTCGGGTCATCATATATATGTAATCGTAAGCCTGGAAGGCATTGATGGTGGAAATGAGAGTCTGGAAAAAGATGCTGGGTGTGACCAACGGCAGTGTGATGGAAAAAAACTGGTCAAAAACGCCGGCCCCATCGATAGTCGACGCTTCATAGTATTCGCGGGGAATAGCTGTCAGGCCAGCCAGAAAGATGATCATTCCTTCCCCGATGGCCCCCCAAATGTTAACGACCACCACCGACATCAGGGCATTTTTTGTGCACAACCAGCAGATGGATGGTTGGCCAAGGAGGTTCAGGATGAAGTTCAAGATACCGGTGTCCCTGCCGTAGATCATGTTCCAGACCAGGGCAGTAGCGACCGCCGAGGTGACGGCTGGGAGAAAATAGATGGTTCGAAAGATGGAAACGCCGCGGATCTTGCGGTTCATCAGGACCGCCACGAACAGCGAGATAATGACCACGCCCGGAACATACATGGCGCTGAATTTGAAAGTGTTCGTCAGCGCCTTGAGGTAAGCAGGGTTGTTGAAAAGGGCAAAGTAATTGCTCAAACCAGCCCATGTGGGTGGTGTCAACAGGTCCCAGTTGGTCAGACTCAGGCCGAGCGTGGCCAGGATGGAGCCAAGGGCGCCAAAGGTCAGCCCGATCAGCGTAGGGATAAGCATGACCCAAAACCAGAACTTTTCCCGGCCGAGCGGTTTCAACCCGTATTCCATATTCGGCTCCTCTTCCTCCCCCCATCCGCTCTGGGGGATGGGGGGATGGAAACGGGCTACTTATTAGTGGCCAGGACCGCGTCCGCCTGTGCAACGATCTGATCCAGAGTCGGGTTCAACTCCGCCTCGCCGTTCCACATGGGGGTAAGGCCGTCGCCGATCGCGGAAGACCATTCATCATAACCCTTGAAGACTGGCTTCATGTGGGCGAAAGCCAGCGAGTCGATGAAAATCTGGTGATCGATAGGGGTGCTCTGCTTCAGGAATGCATCACTCTTCGCAACGGACTCCAAAACCGGGCACGCGAAACCCATTTCTGCCAAGCGGGTCTGGCCAGCCGTGCTAAGCACGAACTTGATAAAGGCAAAGGCTGCATCCGGGTTCTTACTGTCTTTTGCGACCACAAACCCGGCGCTATTGACGCTGGTAGCTTGTCCAGCAGGACCGCTCGGCATTTCGACGACATCCCACTTGAAACCGGCTTCCGAGTAGCTCGGTACAGCCCAGTGACCCATTGCAATCATAGCAGCGTTCCCCGAAAGGAACAGGTCGCCCCCATACTGAGAAGAGGTATTGGGGTCTGGAATGGAATGATCGACGAACATCATGTCGTGCAGGAACTGGAAAGCCGTGCGGGCATTTGGTTCACCGATCAGGGTCTGGGTATGGTCGGCATTGATCAGGTCGCCGCCATTGGCCCAGATGACCTCGCTCATCCCAGGTTCGAAATCCCAGGGATCGATCACGTAGCCAAACTGGTCGATCTTGCCGTCGCCGTTAGTATCCTTGGTCAGGGCCTTGGCAGTGGCCCGCAGGTCGTCATAGGTCCAGTTGGACTGGGGGTAAGGGACACCAGCCGTGTCGAACATGTCCTTGTTATAGAAGACGACGATGGTCTGGAAATCACGGGGGAGCCCAAAGTAGCCATCGGGTGTTTGATAAGCCGTTAACGTGTTCGGGAACAGTCCATCCAACATGCCCGGATTGTTATCGATGTAAGGTTGAATGTTCAGGAGAACGCCGCGCGACTGGTAATCCAAGTAAAGGGGAGCGTCCATGGCAAAAACATCTGGCGGTGTGTTGGCAGCCAGCAGAGTCTTAAGCTTGGTCCAGTACGAGTCCCAGTCAGAAACATCGACGTTGACCTGGATGTTCGGATTAGCCGCTTCGAAGTCTGAGACAATCGCCTTCCAGACATCCAGTTCGGCAGGATCGCCCCATTCCATGTAAGTGATCTGGACAGGGCTAGCACTGGTTGCATTGCCACCGACGGTTTTCCCGCCGCAGGCACTGAGCAGCAAAACAGCCACCATTGCCAGAGAAAACAAGATTTTTTTCATATCTTCCTCCTTAGAAGAGTTTGACTACGGCATCCAGATTCGAAGGTAGATCTGGATTTAACCCTTTGGAAAGGGAACGTTCGAACGCAATTAATTGACCAACCGGCAGGTAAAGCACATTACGGATCGCCTCGTCGAGGCCCGATTCAAAACGAACTTCTTGTCTTGTTCCTCGGGAAAACGCCTCTAAACCCTTTTCCCCCAGAGCCAGGACCCGACCCCCAAGAGTTTTTACATCGTTCAAAACAGCGGCTTCCTGGTGTCCATTGACCGAGGAGCATAACCCGATCGTAAGCGCGGATGAGGCAACCATGCTTTTCGGCCCATGGCGAAATTCCATAAAGTGGAAGGGTTCGCTGTGGCTGAGACTCATCTCTTTCATCTTGAGACTCAGTTCACACGCCAGACCCAGGCGTGGACCAGAACCCAACCAATAGAAACGGTCAAGACCAGCATCTTGCCCCAACTCAGTGGCAAGCGAAAAATAAGTTTTCAACAGGCGAATCCCAACCTCCGGGATTTTCGACAGGCTGGCAAACAGGTCATCACGCCCTGCCCACAGGCAAGCCAGCGCAACCGTACCGAGATAGAGGGTTGAGAAGGCGCGCGTCTGTGCCACGGATTGTTCCTGTCCGGAAGGCAGGACGAGGTTAAACGTGCCCATTTTTGAGAGCGGCATACCACCGCAGCAAGAAAGCGTCAGGAGAGTGCCACGCTGACCGTTCAGGAAGGCCTGGCAGGCACGCAAGGTTTCGGTAGTCTCTCCTGACCGGCTGACCGCAATCAGCAGGGTCTTACCTGCTGTAAAAGAACTCCCCGGATAAAGCCAAAGTTCGGAGGCTGGGAAGGCACGACAGGTGAGCCCGATCATTTCCTGGGTAAGTGCGGCCGCAGCCAAGGACAAGTAGTAGGTGGAGCCGCAGCCGGTGAAGATAATGTTCTCGAAACGTTGATTAGGCTTCAAATCCAAAAGGTCCCGGCGGGTATCGCCAAATACTTTTATTGCAGCGGTCCAAGCCTCAGGCTGTGAGAAGATTTCCTGGCGAGTAAAGTATCCATTTTCCATATCGTTTTATCCGTGGTTAAGAAGGATGCGTTCGGCGTTAAGGCAATAAACCTTTTTGAGAATATCGTCAGGCAGAAACAAACCATGCACGTGCCAGCGACCCTGCATTGGGACAGGAGCTGCGTTGTAATTGAAGTATTCGTCGTCGGTCTCAAGGAACCGGTAGATGACGCGGTAAGCTTCAGGATAGGGACCCATATCCGAACCAAAGAGGATATGGTCGGCATAACGGGAGAAGAAGCGTCTGGAGGTGTAAGGCTGGCGGCCCAGTTCGCCAATGCGGGCGGAGATATCCACATTGAAATTGGGGCAGCGATCAAGCAGGGCTCCAACCCAACCCAGGTTCTCGGCATAGCAACCAACGTGAGCCCCAATAAAGGATGTGTGCGGGTGACGGGTGATAATGGAAGCCAGACCTTCAAGGATGTGCAGGAAGGGCGGGAAGGGCGGGCTGGTAAACGCCCAGTCGGGATGGTTTTTAAGTTCCTCCCAGCGTTCATTGGCCTCATCTATGGGATCAAAAAAAGCTGGCGGGTCAGCCACATGGATGACTACCGGCAAACCAAGTTCACCCGCCACCTGCCAAATAGGATCGAGGCGCAGGTCGTCGACGTCGACCAGGTTCCCAAGGTGATCCCTGACGAGCAGACCGAAGCCTTTCCAGATCTTCAATCCTTCCGCTCCGCGTTCCTTTTGGACCCGAAGCCTGCCTGCTGCCCATTCGGGGAAATTATTTCCTTTCTCAGTCCATTGAGCCCAGTCCACCCCGCCGAAGACCTGGAAACGGTCGGGGGCGGGTTGCTTGAAATGATCCAGGTGTGCATTAAGAATGTGCTCGCCCCAACCCCCATCAAGGTCCAGGTAATGAACGACTCCGGCCTGATCAAGCAAATCCAGCAACAGCGACAATGGACGCTGATCCCAACCACCCCCGAAGTCTTCACCGAGATGATTGTGAGCATCGAAAGCGGGAAAGCGCGGCTTCTCCACCAGGGTTGTCTTGGCGACCATTTTGGACCGGGGATGAAAATCTTGAAGGAGCATAATTTGGATGCGGGATTCAAAATTTCGAACTAGGCAGCGATCACTTGGATGCCCTTTTTTTCCAGTGCAATCAGAAAATCCTGCCTGGTCTGCTCATCCGTCACGATTGTGTGGATGGCATCCAGCGGTGCCAGCAGGACCGTGGCGGCACGCCCGAACTTAGTATGGTCAGCGACGACAACAATTTCCTGGCCTGCTTTCAAAATGGCGCGGTCGGTCATGGTTTCGGGCAAATACTCATGAGTCAGGCCATGTTCCAGGCTGATGGCTCGGGTTCCGATGAATACCTTGTCAGCGCGGACTTCAGCAAGGGACTGCTCCGTAATATGTCCGATAAAAGAAAGCTCACTGTCGCGCAACATACCACCCAGACAGATCACATTAAGGTTTTTAAGCCCAGCGAAGACATTAACAACCGGCAGCGAATTAGTAATTACGGTCAAGTTGGGACGCGCCTTCAAAGCACGCGCCACCTCAAGAACCGTGGTCCCCGAGCCGAGGAAGACAGTCTCACCGTCATTAACCAAGGCCGCAGCAGCCTGACCGATGCGGGCTTTCTCAAATGCCTGTTCTCCTCTGCGCTGGAGGATAGGGGATTCAGGAGGAGCCTCGGTGAGAGCAATGGCACCCCCATGGACACGTTGAACTTTTCCGCGGCCTGCCAGAGTCTCAAGATCGCGCCGGGCGGTGGCTTCGCTGACCTCGAAGGTTGTGCAAAGTTCGGTAACACTAATACGCTGGCTGCGGGTTACCAACTGCAAAATCTTATTTTGTCGTTCCAGGCTGGATAGATTGATACCCATCGGGATCCTTTATTCGCTCATAAACAATCGCAATCAATCATAATCAATCATATAATCGCGTTATTCATGAGCGATTTCAAGTGATAAATGTCATGATTGCCACATATTTCGGAAAACATTTGAAAATTTACCCTTTATTTTACTTAATCCCAGAATTTGTAGAAACCACCCTATAGGAGCCTGGCACATCAAACCCATACAATTCTTAAAGGTTAAATGCAGATTAGACAAGGATTAGAGCCGCTACCAATGCGCAACTAAACCCAAATGGGGGCGTTATAATGTCAAATACCCCCCAAAGAACAACTTGTCCAGTCAATTACAAGCAGTACAGATAAAAAATCTGATCTGCATTGGAGACCTATATTCATGAAGGCCAACCCGAAAAGCATAAAATCCGCTCTGGAACAAAAATTGCAGACTGCCCCAATCGCTGTAATCGGTATGGCATCCATTTTCCCCCAAGCTCATAACGTCTTGGAGTATTGGGACAACATCCTCAACAAGGTGGATGCGATCGTTGATATTCCAGCTTCGCGTTGGAGTATCGAGGATTATTACGACCCGAACCCCGCCGCCCCTGATAAAACTTACTGCAAACGGGGTGGATTCATCCCAGATATCCAGTTCGATCCGGCAGAATTCGGGCTGCCTCCGAATATCCTCGAAGCCACCGACGTCACCCAATTGCTATCTCTCATGGTTGCAAAGGAATGTCTTGAAGATGCCGGTTACGGGGAAGGAAAGGATTTCAATCGAGAGAACGTAGGGGTGATCCTCGGGTTTGTGGGGATCGGCAGCAAGCTTGTAATCCCATTGATGGCGCGCCTTCAATACCCGGTGTGGGATAAGGTCCTGCGCAGCTACGGGATCCCGGCAGAAGATATCAGCAAGATCATCGAAAAAATGAAACTGGCATATCCCTGTTGGGAAGAAAATTCTTTCCCCGGATCGATCGGGAACGTTGTTTCAGGCCGGGTTGCCAACCGGTTCGACCTGGGTGGGACCAACTGTGTAGTAGATGCGGCTTGCGCCAGTTCGCTAGCTGCCATCCACATGGCAGTGAGTGAACTCATCGAAGGCCGCGCGGATATGATGATCACCGGCGGCGTTGACCTAGATAATTCGATCGGCGCATACATGTGTTTCAGCAAGACACCAGCCTTTTCCAAAAACCAAAACCCAAGCCCTTTCGATAAAGATTCGGACGGGATGATGGTTGGAGAAGGGATCGGCATGGTGGTGTTGAAACGGCTGGAAGATGCCAAGCGCGACCATGACCGGATCTACGCAGTCATCAAGGGGATTGGTACGTCCAGCGACGGGCGGTACAAGTCCATCTATGCACCACGTCCGGCCGGGCAATCCCTCGCCATGCGGCGTGCATATCAGGAAGCCGGTTACAGCCCGGCATCCGTCGGTCTAATCGAAGCACACGGGACCGGTACCATGGCAGGTGACCCGGCAGAGTTCCAAGGGCTGAATGAAGTATTCTCCGAAAACAATCCCGATAAACAAACCATTGCATTAGGCAGCGTAAAATCTCAAATTGCGCATACCAAGGCAGCCGCGGGGGTCGCCAGCCTAATCAAGGTCTCCCTGGCGCTGTATCACAAAGTGCTGCCTGCCACCCTCCACGTAAATACTCCGAACCCAAAACTTGAAATCGAGAAATCACCATTCTATTTAAATACCGAGGTGCGACCATGGGTGAAACCTGCCCTACATGCACGCCGAGCGGGGGTGAGCTCCTTCGGATTTGGCGGGACTAATTTTCACGTGGCGCTGGAAGAAAACGAAAGCGAACAAAGCGGACCCTATCGGCTTAATTCCGTCCCAAAAGTAATCCTGATCTCCGCACCAACCCCAAATGTGCTATTGACAACCTGCGAGAGATGGTCTGAAAAAATCCGGGGACCACAGGGGAAGCAGGAATTCCTTAATCTGGCGGCAGACTGGAAAGCCAAAGCGATCCCGGTCGAGGAGGCGCGGGTGGGTTTCATGGCTCGCGATGAAAGCGAAGCGGTCAGCCAGCTTTCCACGGCAATAGAGCTGCTGAAGAGCAAGGGGGCCCAGGAAAGCGCCGAACATCCTGCAGGTGTGTATTACCGCCGGAGCGGAATTGATCCTAAAGGCAAAGTGGTAGCCCTGTTCCCCGGACAAGGATCGCAGTACGTGGATATGGGCCGAGACCTGGCGATCAATTTCCCGACCATCCGCCAGGCTTTTACCGACATGGACAGACATTTCGATACGGATGGATTGCAACCACTTTCGGGCTTGATCTTCCCCATCCCATCATTCGACAGCGCCAAGAAAGAGGCTCAGTCAGTCCTGCTGACAAGCACCGAGTACGCCCAACCCGCGATCGGGACGTTGAGCGTCGGGATGTATAAATTATTAAAGCAAGCTGGCTTCAAAGCTGACTTTACCGCCGGTCACAGTTTCGGCGAACTGACGGCATTGTGGGCAGCGGGTGTTTACGACGAAGAGGACTATTTCAGCCTGTCAAAAGCACGCGGTAAGGCCATGGCTCCGCCTGCCGACCCAGATTTTGACGCAGGGACAATGCTCGCCGTAAAAGGGGACGTGTCGTTACTGCAAGAAGAATTGAAGGCTTTCCCCGATATCACCCTGGCTAACTGGAATTCCAAGAACCAGGTAGTATTGGCAGGAGCCAAGCCGGATATCGCAGCCGTGCAGAAAGTATTGGTTGAAAAAGGATATTCGGTGGTTGGGCTACAGGTATCAGCAGCCTTCCATACCGAGCTGGTGGGCCACGCCCAGAAACCGTTTGCCGAAGCGATCAAGCAGGTGAAGTTCAACAATGCTACCATCCCGGTCTATTCGAACACCACCGGTCAGGTGTATGCCTCTGACCCCGAACAAATACGTCTCAATCTAACCCAGCATATCTTGAACCCGGTGCGCTTCAAGGACGAAATTGATGCCATCCATTCCCAGGGTGGGCGCATTTTTGTCGAGTTTGGTCCGAAGAATGTCCTAACCAACCTGGTTAAAAATATATTGGAAGGCAAACCCCATTTTGCAGTTGCGCTAAATCCAAACGCGAAAAAGGACAGCGACCGCCAGTATCGGGAAGCCGTTGTCCAGCTATGTGTTCTCGGGCTGGATTTGCATAAGTACGATCCTTACGCGCTGCCTCCCAAACCAACTCACGAAGAAAAGAAAAGCCCCATCAGCGTGATGTTGAACGGCGGGCTTTTCCTGTCCGAAAAGACACGCACAGCATTTGAAAAAGCGGTGACAAAAAAGGAAACCCTCGATCTAGTCAAAACCCAACCGGAGGCAAAGGCAACCTCGATTGCGGTTGCACAGATCCAAGCCCCCGACACCGTCGAGGGTTCCGCCCGGTCAAATTCCGAGCGGGGAGATGCTCAACTGGCGGATCGGCTCCAGTCGTGGCAGGATGAGACTATAAAATCTCATAACCAGTTCCTGTCGAATGATGGTGAATATACCCGCATGGTTGGTCAAATCACCAAGCAGGAACTTGACCTGCTCTCCGGCAACTTATCCCAACAAAGCCTCGAACAAATTAATGTTGCATTGCAAACCCTGGACCACAGCATTGCACAATTCCACCAGCACCAGGCGGAAACTCTGCGGGTGCATGAACAATATTTACAAAGCCAAGCGGAACTAATCAACAGCTTGATGCAAATTCAAAACATCCACGGGGGAGTAGAGGCAAGCAAAATCAGCGATGCCATGACCATCCCAGCCACGCTGCCGGAGCAAGTCGTTGAGACTCCTGGCTATAAGACGGTTGCCGCGGTGGAACCGGTTTCCATTCCAGAACCTGCTTTCCCAACCATAGCACTGGCAGCGATCAATGTTGAAACCCTGACCCAATCTTTACTCGAGATCGTCAGTGAGAAGACGGGTTATCCCACCGAAATGCTTGAAATGAGCATGGACATGGAAGCCGACCTGGGAATCGATTCCATCAAGCGGGTCGAAATCCTGGGTGCCATGCAGACTCGATATCCGGAACTGCCCAAAGCAGACACGGCAATATTGTCCGAAATGCGCACCCTGGGGCAAATTGTGGACCACATGGTTTCATCCGCTCCGGCAGCTGTAGTAGCTGCAAGGGAGCCCGAACCGGTTGAACCACCAACACCAGTGGTAATGGTACCGGAGGTAGTCCGGACGAGAATAGATGTCGAGGCAGTCAAACAGGCCCTGTTGGAAATTGTCAGTGAGAAGACTGGATATCCTACTGAAATGCTTGACCCCGGCATGGATATGGAAGCCGACCTGGGGATTGACTCGATCAAGCGGGTAGAAATTTTAGGCGCGCTGCAAACCCGTTTTCCAGAGCTACCCAAAGCGGAATCAACCGCACTGGCAGAACTGCACACGCTCGATCAAATTACAGATTACCTGACATCTGCAGAACCCATTAGTGAAAGCCATGCAGTGGTGATGCAACCTGTCAGCGAGACATCCAATAACATCCCGCGTGGAGTAGTGGCTTTGAAGTTCCTCCCCTCCCCGGATCACTTGGACATGGTTTTTCCCAAAGATCACACCTGTATCCTGATGGATGACGGAACTAGCTTAACCCCGGCACTTGCCGAAGCACTCACCGGGCAAGGGATAAAAGTTGTGGTACTGGGGCTAAGCAACGCCCTGGTCAGCGGCCAAAAATCGATGCCTAAAAACATCAGACGCATTCAGATGGAAGACCTGACAGAAACCGGCATACAAAATACCCTGGCAAGTATTCAACAAGAGTATGGTCCGGCAGGGATGTATATCCACCTGGATCCGCCGGGGTCAGAAGCAGAAACTTCCTCAGAAGTTGAGAATACCATCGCACGAACCACTTTCCTTGTTGCGAAATACCTGATGAAAACCCTGACCGAAGCATCCCGGTTGAATTACGCCGCTTTTGTCACTGTGACCCATATGGACGGCGAATTCGGCCTGACGACTTCCGGAATGTTTGAACCGGTCAGCGGTAGCCTGTTTGGCCTTGTAAAAACCCTCAACCTGGAGTGGGAAAAGGTGTTCTGCCGGGCAATCGATCTATCCCCGGACGTTAATATCGCGACCGCAGTCGAACACATCATGGCAGAACTTTACGACCCGAACCGGTTAATTAGTGAAGTTGGTTACAGTAATAAAGGGCGTTTTACCCTGGTGGTGGAACAGCCCGGAGCGGAGAATTGATCGGCATGGACGGAAAAACCTTAATTACCCCGGAAACGGTCGTATTGGTGAGCGGCGGAGCCAGGGGCATTACAGCTCGATGCGTGATCAAATTGGCCCGTTCCACACCCTGTAAATTCATCCTGTTGGGACGCACACCGGTCGACGAGCCATTGCCGGAATGGGGGCAGGGCTGCCCGGATGACGCAGAACTGAAACAGCGTGCGATGAACCAGCTAACCACCGAAGGGAAAAAACCCACGCCGCAGGCGGTGGAGAAATTGTTTCGGAATATACGCGCTCGCGAGGAAGTGGAAACAACTTTGGAGGAGATCCGCAAGACCGGCGCAGTCGCTGAATATTTAAACCAAGACGTTACTGCTCCCGTACAGACATTGCAAAATGAACTGGCTGGTCCAATCGGGCGGTTGGGAAAAATCAACGGGATCATCCACGGCGCAGGATCATTATCGGACCGGAGAATCGAAAAGAAGACCCTGCAGGACTTCGAGACGGTTTTCGCACCCAAAGTTGAAGGCTTGCGCAACCTTTTGAAAGTGGCTCCAGCCGGGCAGCTCGATTTCCTGGTCTTGTTCTCATCGGTTGTCGGTTTTTTTGGAAATATCGGCCAAGCGGATTATGCCATGGCCAACGAGGTGCTCAATAAAGCCGCCTACCAGATCAAGCGGGATAACCCCGCCTGCCACGTGGTTTCCATTGACTGGGGTCCGTGGGATTCAGGGATGGTGACGCCCGAACTCAAGCGGGCCTTCGCCGAACGCGATATGATGGTCATCCCAACCGACGCCGGAGCTGAGATTCTGGTAAAAGAAATCACAACCCAGCACAACGTTGACGACCAACCCGTGCAGATCGTGGTGGGGCAGCTTCCCACGCGCACCGCCAGTGACATTTCGGGTGAGCTGCAGAAATTCGAGATCCACCGAGCCCTTAGCTTGGACGCGAACCCATTCCTCCTGGACCATCAAATCGGGTTGCACCCGGTGCTGCCAGCAACCTGCGCGGCCTCCTGGATCGCCAGTGTCTGCGAGGGGTTGTTCCCTGGGTACACATTCTTTCAGCTGGAAGATTTCAAAGTATTGAAGGGGATCGTATTTGACGAGAACCTGGCGGATGAACATGTCCTCGAATTGAATGAGATCGATAAGGTCCAGGGTGAAAAAGTGAAGTTCGCGGCGCGCATCCGAAGCAAGAATAAAAGCGGTCGTCCGATATTCCATTACAGTCTGAATGCCACACTCGTACGGGAAATACCGGAAACATCCATCCACAAAGTGGACCTGCAAGTTCCTTCCAAGGGGAGCGAAGGGATCCTGGGGAAAGCTTTGTACGAAGATGGCACACTCTTCCATGGGCCGTCCTTCCAGGGGGTGCAGCGCGTCGTCAGCATGGGCGAGGACCGGCTGGTCCTAGAAGTGCTGCTCCAACCCATTCCGCCCGACAAGCAAGGGCAGTTTCAGTTACAGACCTACAATCCTTTTGCGTATGACGCGATCGTGCAGTCGCTGTTGATCTGGGCACAGCGTTATTACCAGGCACCCTGTCTGCCATCGCACCTTGTCAAACTGGAGCAATTCAGGGCAATCCCGTTTGGTGTGCTTAGTATCGTGGATATGAAAATCATTTCCCATAATCAAACCTCGGTCGTTGCAGATATTATTGTTACCGATACCCAGGGTACGATCCTTGCCAAATTCACGGAGCTGCAAGGCACGATCAGCCCGGCACTGAAGCGTTTCATTGGGGGGGAAACCGCACCTGTGCAAGCCGGTATAAAATGATCCGCCGAATCAATTCCTTAACAAACCTAGCGATTGTAGGGATGTCGGTCGTCCTTCCGGGCGGGGGAGATATAGACGAGTTCGGCAGGCTAGTTTATCGCGGCTTGCCGATAGCCGGGCATTTTGGTGACCGGGAAGCCCTTGAATCTGCCGCTGCTAAATCAATTCGACAGGTGTGCAAAGGGGCGCGCTTGGAAGTAGAACAGGTGCACATCATCAGCCTATCGCCATCCATCAACGGAATTCTCGCGGGTAACCTGACCGGTTCCCAGGTGGAGGAGGTTAGCGGGATACTGCCTGCGATGAATGCGGTTTCCGACTGGCTCGAGAGCAGCGATGAAGATGCCGTCCTGCTAATCGAACACCAAGAAGATGCAGCCATGATATGCGCTCTTTTAGTAGCCACGCAAAAATCGGCGCAGGATAACGCCAGACCAGTCTATGCGCTTGTTGTCGGCGCTGCTGATGCGGGCGGTCCGCTAAACGTTGCAGCTATTTCCGCCGTTTTATACGAGGCGCGCCAAGTTTCAGGTATTGAGCCAAAGATGATCGGATTAATCGTAACGGCAACTCTGAAAGCCGGTACGATTAGCAGCGAAGAGGCGGAAGGCTTGCTGAAGGCAGAGGAAAGTAGCCAACCCTTGACATGCGCGCTTGGCAGCACACTGCCTGGTGTGGCTGGCATAGTAAAAACAGTCTGGTGCCTTTCGCGGCGTGTGATCCCCTGCTCTCCTGGCTGGAGCGGACCTGTACAAACTGAGGCCTGGAAGCGTTCGCCATTCTACGTGGAGACGGATTCACGGGCGTGGTTTATCCCGGTGAGCCAAAATAAACGTATTGCCGGCCTCAATCTCCTGGCGCCAGACGGCAGCTTTACCCACATTCTTTTTAGTGATACCCCGCCATTTGCCGCCCAATACATCGAAGCGCCAAGGCGAGAGGCGCTTCACCTCTTTCCCATTGCGACCAACTCATTGGGGGAGTTGCCCGGTAGGCTATCTACTCTACAGTCGAAACTTGTGTCCGGGTCAGACTTGGCTGAAGCCGCACAGGATGCTTACAAACAATACCTTTTAGAGACAGCTGACGCCAAGAATGTAGTATGCCTACTGGGTAGTACGCCGGAAGAACTCTTGCGTGAGATCGGGTTTGCAACCAAAGGCATACCCGGCGCATTTGAAAAGCAGTCGGATTGGAAAACACCACAGGGGAGTTTTTTTACGCCACAACCGCTGGGCAAAGAGGGCAAGGTTTCGTTCGTGTACCCCGGAGCATTTAATTCATACCCAGGCATCGGGCGAGATCTCTTCTACCTATTCCCGAACCTTTACGATCAATTCTCCGGGATCAGCAAGGATATTGGCGGACTGCTAAATGAACTACAACTTTATCCGCGGAGCATGAGCGTTCTCACAGCAGATGATCTCAACGCCATCGAAGCCCATTTGAGCACAGACCCGATCACCATGCTCATTTCCGGAAGCAGCCTGGCGTTCCTTTATACCGAAGTGCTCCAGAAAGTGTTCCAAATCCACCCGGCAAGCGCTTTCGGCTACAGCCTGGGCGAAGTAAGCATGTTGTTTGCCAGCCGGGTGTGGACCGAGGCAGACCAAACCAGCAAAGCATTGCGAGAGTCTCCGCTTTTCCGCACGCGCTTAAGCGGACCTCAAAATGCTGTGCGGGAATACTGGAAAATACCCACCCGCGGTGAAGACGATCCGCCAGAGACAATCTGGGGAAATTATCTACTCATGACCGGAGCAGAGGAGGTTAAAGAAGCCCTGGTAGGCGAAACGCGTGTTTACTTGACGCATGTTAATACCCCCCGCCAGGTAGTGATCGGCGGCGATCCTGACAGGTGCCGGAGGGTGATCAGTAAATTGAAATGCAAGAGCCTACAGGCACCCTTTAATTATGCCATCCATTGCGAACCGATCCACTCAGAGTATGAAAAACTGATTGAACTCCATTCGGTTCCGGTTAGTAACCAGCCTAACATGACGCTTTATTCAGCAGCCACGTATCAACCGATGCCAATCGACCGGCAAAAGATCGCAAAACAGATCGCACAGGAATTATGCCACTGCCTGGATTTCCCGCGTTTGATCCAACTGGCTTACAACGACGGGGCGCGCATTTTCATCGAACTAGGCGCAGGCAGCAATTGTGCCCGCTGGGTAAACGAAACACTGGAAGGTCAGGCGCATGCAGCCTTTTCGATCAACCGCAAGGGAGTTGACGACCATACTTCCATCCTGCGTCTCATGGCGCGGATGGTCTCACACCGAGTCCCGGTGAACTTAAATTTACTCTACCAGGGTTAACAGAATGCAAAACGTAAGCTCTGCAGAAATTCGTGCAAATTATATGAAATGGTGGGATGGGCATGTCCAGGAGGTCGGACAACTCCATGACCGCTTCCTAGACCTGCGCCAGGTAGGGCTGCGCCAGTTGGCAGACAGTATCGAACGACAGGTGGCAGCCTATCGCCCGCTCATCTCCGGGACAGAGCATTTGCTGTTCACCCTGGAGGATCTAAATGAATTTGCGACCGGCAGTGTAGTGAAGTGCCTCGGGGAGGAATATTCGGTATACGCAGGCCGCCGCAGCCTGCGCATTCCAAACGGCGACCTCCTGTTAATGAGCCGGATCCTGTCCATTCGAGGTCGCAAGAATGAGTTCGAACAACCTGCCAGCATTACAGCGGAATACGACGTTCCAATGGATGCCTGGTACTTTGATGGGGAGAGACGCGGCCGGCTGCCCACCTCGATCTGCATCGAAATAGCCCTACAGCCATGCGGGGTCCTATCCGCATATTTGGGTACGCCGCTCCGTCACCCAGAAGTAGATTATTCCTTTCGCAACCTGGATGGAGAGGCGACATTTAACCGGCTTATAGATGCGCGCGACAAAACGGTGCGCGCCCATGCCGAACTGCTCAAGACTATTTTTTACAGCTCCACCATCATCCAACATTTCTCCTATGAATTACTTTGCGAAGGGGAAGTATTCTTCGCGGGAAAATCCTCCTTTGGATATTTTTCCGCAGAGGCCATGGCTGCCCAAACCGGACTGGACGGGGATAAAATCGTCCTGCCCTGGTTGAAACAGGCAGGACTAGAAAACAAAATAGTCCCCCTCCAGGGATCAACCCTGGAAAACGATCTGCCAAATGGAAAACTGCGCCTATTGGACGAAGTGGCAATTCAGAATGAGGCGGGCAACCAGCAGGAAGGATACATCTATGCCAACCGGCGTAACATGCCCCAGGACTGGTTTTATGCCTGTCATTTCCAGGAAGACCCCGTGATGCCGGGTTCGCTCGGAATAGAAGCAATCCTGCAGGCGATGAAAATTTTCTCCCGGCAACATTCAGATGCCACTGCGACTGAAGACCTGGTCAGCGGGCAGAAAATGAACTGGAGCTACCGCGGTCAAGTGCTGCAACATAACCGGCAAATGCAGGTAGAGGTCCATTTTCACAAAACGGAACAGCGCGGAGCCACAAGGATTGTTTCTGGCGACGCAAGCCTGTGGGCAGACGATTCCAGAATATATGAAGTTCGGAATATGGCACTTGCCATAGAAGAGAACCAGGATAGCCAATGAACCAGACCCTAACTAAGAATTCTGAAGTGCAATCTACTCTTTATCGCAAGAATATCCCGTCGACAGGTCCTGCAGACTTAAACGAGGCCGCCTTTGAACCGGAAGCCATTAGAGCCGCTTTACGGGATATCAACCACCCCTTATATGTGATCGAGAAAGGAGGCAGGATCGGAATCGTTTCAGCGCCCAGTGACAAAGCAACTTTTCGCGAGCAAGTTGGCGGGCATTTTATTACCGGCATCCCGGCCCTACCCATCGAAACCCTGGGAGATGTTGGTTTCAAAAAAACCTACCGAGTGCGCTGCGCTTATTATGCGGGTTCCATGGCGAACGGGATCGCTTCAGTTGACATGGTAGTCGCATTGGGCAAAGCAGGCCTGCTGGGATCATTCGGAGCAGCCGGGCTGGTGCGCAGCAGGTTGGAATCTGGAATCCTGGCCATCAAGGCTGCCCTGCCAGACGGACCTTATGCAAGCAATCTCATCCACAGCCCGAGCGAAGATGCAATGGAAAGAAATGCAGTCGAAATTTATCTACAACAGGGTGTCAACGTTGTAGAGGCTTCAGCTTTTATCGACCTGACTCCCAGCATTGTATATTTCCGGGCGGCTGGATTGAGTCTTTCAAGCGAAGGCGAGATTCAAATTGCAAACCACATCATTGCCAAACTGTCCCGGGTCGAGGTTGCCACGAAATTCATGCAGCCGCCCCCGGAAAACATGCTCAGCCAACTGGTGAGCGAAGGGCGAATTACGCAGCAGCAGGCCGATCTCGCCAAACGAGTGCCGATGGCGGACGATATCACCGTGGAGGCCGATTCGGGCGGGCATACAGATAACCGTCCGCTGGTGTGTTTGCTCCCCACGATGCTGGCGTTACGGGATGAAATCCAGGCTAAATACAATTACCCAGTGCCGGTGAGGATCGGGGCAGCCGGAGGTATCAGCACACCCGCTTCAGCGCTGGCAGCGTTCATGATGGGCGCAGCGTACGTTGTCACCGGCTCGGTCAACCAGTCCTGTATGGAAGCCGGAGCCTCTGAACACACCAGGCAGACTCTGGCGCAGGCAGGCATGGCTGACGTGGCGATGGCTCCATCGGCGGACATGTTCGAAATGGGGGTAAAGGTCCAAGTGTTGAAACGCGGCACGTTATTCCCGATGCGCGCTCAAAAACTTTACGAGCTCTATTCGCATTACGACTCCATAGAACAAATCCCAGCAGAAGAACTCGAAAAATTGGAAAACCAGGTTTTCAAACGGGAAATCGAATCCATCTGGGAGGATACGGTCAAGTTCTTTAACGAACGCGACCCAGCCCAAATCGAACGCGCCCAGAATAACCCAAAGCGCAAAATGGCCTTGGTTTTCCGCTGGTACCTGGGATTGGCCTCACGCTGGTCCAACAGCGGCGAGAAGGGGCGAGAGATGGACTACCAAGTCTGGTGCGGCCCATCCATGGGCAGCTTCAATGACTGGGTGCACGGCACGTACCTCGCCGAACCAAAAAACCGGCATGTGGCAGATGTGGCAATGCAAATCCTGACCGGCGCAGCCTGCCAGTACCGAATCCAATCCCTGAAGCTGCAAGGGCTGCAAATCCCGGCTGAACTCGAACAGTATTACCCTGTGGAGCCAATTAATCTATGAAGATCAAGCACTGGAGTGATTACCCAAAAAATTCATTCCCAACCAGCAGCGATTGCCATATGTGGCTGGCTTGGCTGGATGAAGAAGACCCAGCGCCTTTCCGAAGCATCCTTTCCAGCGATGAAAAGCTGCGGGCAGAACGCTTGTGCAGCCCAAAAGGCGCAGACCGGTTTACTGTAGCGCGCGGGATCCTGCGGACATTATTAGGGCATTTCCGGTCTTGCAATCCGGAACGATTGGCTTTTGCTTATGGACCTCATGGGAAACCGGAACTGGCAGATGAGATGGGTGATGGAATTTCATTCAACGTTTCTCATTCGGGAAACCTGGCAGTTTTTGCCATCGCCTATGGGTGTGAGGTGGGGGTGGACATTGAGGAATTCCGCCCGATAAGCGACCTGGAGGCGACTGCATCCATTTTCCTTTCATCGGATGAATTTTCCCAATATCAAACAATTCCGACGGAAAGGAAACTGGAACGCTTCTTTAACTTGTGGACATCCAAGGAAGCCATTCTGAAAGCATACGGGATTGGCTTTTCCGGCCCTGCCAAAGATATTTTTACAAAATTCCAGGAACCCGGCCCAAATATTTTTGGGCAAAACGATGTTTTCGATGACACGCGATTAAGGTTGTTCGACCCCGCAGAAGGCTTCAGGGGAGCGCTTGCCTGCTTGTAACCACGGTTCAAGGAAAAAAACATGAAGAACGAATTTGAGACGAAACTGGATGAACTGCGCTCCACTGCGATCTTGGGCGGCGGCGCCTCCCAGATAGAAAAACAACATGCCAAAGGGAAGAAAACGGCACGGGAACGGATTGAGATGTTCCTGGACCCAGGCACATTCACCGAAACCGGCCTGTTCGTTTCCCATCGCGCCACCGGTTTTGGCATGGAAGGCAGCCATCCAGCCACGGATGGCGTGGTGACCGGATGGGGTAAAGTGGATAGACGAATGGTCTACGTGTTCGCCCAGGATTTCACCATTTTGGGTGGTTCGCTGGGCGAAGCCCACGGACGAAAAATTACACAATTGATGGACCTGGCGTACCAAAACGGCGCGCCGCTCATCGGTCTAAACGACTCGGGGGGTGCACGGATCCAGGAAGGCGTAGACTCACTGGCATCCTACGGCGAAATTTTCTTCCGCAACACACGCGCATCGGGCGTCATCCCGCAGATTTCCGTCATCATGGGACCCTGCGCGGGCGGGGCAGTATATTCGCCGGGGATCAACGATTTCGTCCTGATGGTCAACCAGAACGCCTATATGTTTATCACTGGACCCGAAGTGGTGAAGGCAGTGACCCATGAGGAGGTTGATTTCGACTCGCTCGGTGGTGCAGAAGTCCATGGGAAGAAAAGCGGTGTGGCGCATATCACCGCCCCTGACGAGGAAGCACTTTTAGGGCAGTTGCGGTGGTTGCTCTCTTACCTTCCTTCCAACAACATGACGCCTCCACCATACCAGACACCCTCAGACGACCCACGAAGGCTCCTCCAAGACCTGGAACAAGTTGTGCCACTAGACCCGCAACGACCGTACGATATGCACGCGGTCATAACCTCTATTGTTGATGGAAGCGAATTCCTGGAGATCCAGCCTGAGTATGCGGAAAATATCCTGGTGGGGTTCGCCCGCCTGGATGGTTACCCGGTAGGTATCGTGGCGAACCAACCCGGATACCTGGCGGGTGTGCTGGACATTAACGCATCGGACAAGGCAGCGCGGTTCATCCGTTTTTGCGATGCATTCCACTTCCCGCTGGTCACTTTGGTGGACACTCCGGGATTCCTGCCCGGCAGCGAACAAGAACACGAAGGTATCATCCGGCATGGTGCGAAAATGATCTATGCCTATTCAGAGGCTACCGTCCCTAAAATTGCGATCATATTACGGAAAGCGTATGGCGGGGCGTACATCGTGATGAGTTCAAAACACCTGCACTGCGACTTTAACCTGGCCTGGCCGCAAGCTGAAATCGCAGTCATGGGCCCTGACGGTGCGGTAAAAATCGTATTCCGAAAAGAAATAAACGCCGCCAGCGACCCTGGTGCTGTTACGAACGAATATATGCGCAAGTACCGCGAGGAAATCTCCAATCCATACCTGGCAGCCTCGCGCGGTTACCTCGACGATATCATCCCACCGGCAGAAAGCAGGCTGCGCCTGATCGCGGCATTGGAAAGCTTGCGTGAAAAACGTCAGGAAACTCCCAAGCGTAAACACGGGAATATCCCCCTATAGGTACGATAAATATGAAAGTATTAGTTGCCAACCGGGGTGAAATCGCTGTGCGCATCCTGCGCGCCTGCCGCGAATTGGGCTTTCCAAGCGTGGCGGTCTATTCGGAAGCGGATGCACAGGCTTTACATACCCGCTATGCTGACGAATCCGTTTTCATCGGTCCCACGCCAGCCGCCGAAAGTTACCTGAATATCGAGCGGATACTGGCGGCAGCAAAGGAATCGGGAGCTGAGGCCATCCATCCAGGGTACGGATTCTTGTCCGAGAATGCAACCTTCGCCCAGGCAGTAGAAGACGCAGGTTTGATTTTCATCGGGCCGCTTCCAGGGACGATTTCTTCCACGGGAGATAAATTGATGGCTCGGAAGGTAGCGCGCGAGGCAAACCTGCCCGTCCTGCCGGGACCGGATGAACCCGTCGCCGACGAAATCCCGGAAAGCCTGCTCGAGCAGATCAAATATCCGGTGCTGATCAAAGCCGTAGCTGGAGGCGGCGGTCGCGGCATCCGGCTAGCGCGCAGGCGTGGTGAATTGGAGCAGATGGTGGCGGCAGCGCGGCAGGAAGCCCTGGCGGCGTTTGGGGATGGGACCGTCTATTTCGAACCGCTGGTGCCGCAGGCCAGGCACGTCGAAATCCAGATCATCGGGGATGGATTCGGACGCATCCTGTGCCTGGGGGAACGCGAGTGTTCCATCCAACGGCGCAGGCAAAAAATCATCGAGGAATCCCCCGCCCCCAGTCTCAGCCCCGACATGCGCCGGCAACTTTACGAAATGGCTACCAACCTGGGTCGGGCGCTAAATTACCGCAGCCTGGGAACAATCGAATTTTTACTCGGAGAAGATGGCTCGTGCTATTTCATAGAAGTAAACCCGCG
>Ga0187878_1000607_pt1 | contig 39528 bp, 23 predicted proteins | sample June2016WEW_17_1_FD_132979 | JGI IMG/M metagenome (GOLD analysis project Ga0187878, IMG submission 132979) | Peatland microbial communities from SPRUCE experiment site at the Marcell Experimental Forest, Minnesota, USA - June2016WEW_17_150 | ecosystem: Environmental > Terrestrial > Soil >... | reverse complement strand
TCTCCCCGGCCCGCGCCCTGGCGATCGCCGGGCAGGTCTGCGACGGGATGGCGGAGGCCCACCGCCTCGGCGTCGTCCACCGGGACCTCAAGACGTCCAACATCATGATCGACCGCGAGGGGAGCGCCCGGATCACGGACTTCGGCATCGCCCGCACTGCCGGGACCAAGGGCCTCACGGACCGGGGCACGCTGATCGGGACGCCCGAATACATGGCCCCAGAGCAGATCGAGGGGGAGAACGTCGACCATCGGTCCGACATTTACTCCCTGGGCATCATCCTCTTCGAGATGATGACCGGCCGGGTCCCGTTCGAGGGAAACACGCCTCTGAGCGTCGCCCTGATGCAGAAGTCCGCCCATCCCCCGAACCCCCGGGACCTCAACGCCCAGACGCCCGAAGCCCTGAGCGCCGTGATCGCCAAATGCCTGGAAAAGGACCAGGCCGGGCGATACCAGAGGGTCGAGGCGCTCGCCTCGGACCTCCACGACGTCGCCGAGGGGCTGTCCGAGTCCGCGAAAGGCTTCCGTCCCGGGAAAGCCGAGAGTCTCACGCCCGGCGGGACGAGGATCATGAACTCCATCGCCGTCCTGCCGTTCACAGACCTCAGCCCGCAGAAGGACCAGGAGTATTTCTGCGAAGGCCTGGCCGAGGAGATCATCACCGACCTGGCGAAGGTCAAGGACCTCGAGGTCGCGGCCAAGAGCTCCGCCTTCTCCGCCGGGTTCAAGAACATGGACGTCCGCGAGATCGGCCGCCAGCTCGGCGTCTCCGCCGTGCTCGAGGGGAGCGTCCGCAAGGGCGAGAACCGGCTCCGCGTCACGGCCCAGCTCATCAACGTGGCGACCGGCTACCATTTCTGGTCCGAGAAGTACGAGCGGAGCTTCGAGGACGTCTTCGCCATCCAGGACGAGATCACCCTGGCCATCGTCAACCGGCTCAAGGTCAAGCTCCTGGGGGAGGAGAAAGCCGCGCTCCTCAAGCGGCACACGGACAATCCGGAGGCCTACAACCTCTACCTGATGGGCCGCTTTTTCTGGAACAAGAGGACGTCGGAGGGCATGAAGCGGGGACTCGAGTGCTTCGCCCAGGCCATCGCCAAGGACCCCTCCTACGCCCGGGCCTACGCGGGCATCTCGGACTGTTACGGGATCTTCGCTTATTACTACATGCCGCCGCGGCCCACCCTCATGAAGGCCTGCGAGGCCGCCGCCAAAGCCCTCGAGCTCGACGAGACCCTGCCCGAGGCCCACACGTCCATGGCCTTCGTCAAGGAGAACCTGGAATGGGATTGGGCGGGTGCGGAACGGGAATACCGCCGCGCCATCGAGCTCGATCCCGAATATACCTGGGCCCACCACTGGTATTCCGTGTTCCTGGCAGCTATGGGCCGCCACCAGGAGTCCTTCGTCGAGATCAAGCGGGCCCTGGACGTCGACCCGACGTCGGCCCAGTTGAACATGGTCCACGGCATGCTCCTCTACCTGGCCCGATTCTATGACCGCGCGGTCGAAGAACTCGCAAAGGTCGTCGAGATGGAACCCCATCATGTCCTGGCCACTTTTTACCTCGGCCTGGCCCACCTGGAGAGCGGGAGATACGAAGACGCCCTGGCTCTGGTCAAGCGGTCCGCCGAGCTGGGCAATGCGCCGTTCTTCGTCCAGGGGATCGGCTATGCCCACGCCTCCGGGGGGCGGAAAGAGCTGGCCCATGAGGTGCTGGCGCGACTGGGCGAGATGATGACCAAGGCCTACGTCTCGCCCTTTTTCATGGCCCTGATCCATTTCCAGCTGACCGAGAACGACCGCGGGTTCGAGTGGCTGGACAAAGCCTACGCGGACGGGGACCACTGGCTGGAATATATCAAGGTCTTCCCCGGATTCGATAGAGTGCGGACCGACCCGCGCTACGCCGCGCTGCTCAAGAAGCTCAAGCTCTAATAGCCGAATTTCCCGCCCGTACGGCCAATTTCGGTGACACACAACTAATTACCGAAATAGGCACAATCCTCTATCGTTATTAGTTTTGGTAATTAGTTGTGTGTCACCGAATTAAAAAGGAACCTTTTCCCCATATGGAACGTATATATAATTTCAGGAGAATACATGAAGAGAATCGCCGGGCTCATTGCCATAAGCTTCGTTATCGCGGGCCTTTTGCCGCTCGACCTCCCGGCCAAGGATAAAGCGAAGCAGAACCAGAATCCCGCCCCGAAACTTGCCCCGCAAAGAGTCGTCCACGCGGTCAGGGCCATGTCTCCCATCACAGTTGACGGCCGGCTGGACGAGGACGTCTGGAAAGGCGAGGCCGCCGAGGGATTCACTCAGAACGACCCCAAGGAAGGAGCCCCCGCCTCGGAGCGGACCAAAGTCTGGGTCGCCTACGATGACAAAGCGCTCTACGTGGCCGCGTTCTGCTACGATTCCGAGCCGGCCAAGATCGTGAGCCTCATGGGGCGGCGCGATGCCCAGATCGACTCCGACTGGTTCATGTTCGCGGTCGACCCGTACTTCGACAAACGGTCCGGATACCTCTTCGGGGTCAACCCCGCCGGCTCGATCCAGGACTCGGTCCTCTCGAACGACGTCAACGAGGACGATAGCTGGGACGGGGTCTGGGAGGCCAAGGCTGCGGTCAACGGCCAGGGCTGGACCGTCGAGATGCGGATCCCCTTCAACGAGATCCGCTTCCCGAAAAAAGACGATTACACCTGGGGCGTGAACTTCACCCGGGTCATCAAGCGGAAGAACGAGAGAGCGACCTTCAGCTGGGTGCCGAAAGTCGACGCGGCTTACGTCTCCCGGTTCGCCCGGCTCGAGGGCATCCGCGGCATCAGCCCGGGGCGGCACGTGGAGTTCATGCCCTACGCCGTCGGCAGCGCCCAGTTGCGGCCCGTTCAGGCGGGTAACCCCTTCGAGACCGGCCACCGCGCCCTGGGCAACGCCGGCTTCGACCTCAAAGTCGGGCTCAAGAGCAGCCTGACCCTGGACGCCACCGTCAATCCCGACTTCGGGCAGGTCGAGGTCGACCCGGCCGTCATCAACCTCTCGGCCTACGAAACCTACTACCAGGAGAAGCGGCCGTTCTTCATCGAAGGGGCGTCGCTTTTCCAGAACTTCGGCCGCGGCGGCATCTACCTCAACGCCAACATCAACTGGCCCCAGCCGACATTTTTCTACAGCCGCCGGATCGGCCGTGCGCCGGAGGGCCCTGTCACCGTGGACGGCTACGCGCGGGTCCCCGACAGGACGGCCATCCTCGGCGCCGCCAAGCTCACCGGGAACCTCGGGGACGGCTGGAACGTGGGCTTTCTCAGCGCCCTCACGGGCCGGGAATCCGCGGAAATAGACCAGGCGGGGACGAGGCTGGCGGAGGACGTCGAACCGTTCACGTATTACGGCGCCTTCCGCGCCCAGAAGGACATCCAGGGAGGGAAGAGCGGCTACGGGATCATCGCCACGGGCGTCCTGCGCGACATCAACTCGCCGACGCTGGCCGGGATCCTCAACAAGGACGCGTTCAGCCTGGCGGCGGACGGCTGGGCCTTCCTCGATAAAAAGCGCGACTGGGTCGTCGGCGGATGGGCCGGGGGGACCAGGGTCGAGGGGACGGTCGACGATATCACCCGGCTGCAGACATCCAGCATGCACTATTTCCAGCGGCCCGACGCGACCCACGTCAGCGTCGACCCGGCAGCGACCTCGCTTTCGGGCTGGGGGACGCGGCTGAACCTCTCCAAGCAGAATGGCAGTTTCCTCTTCCTGACGAGCGCGGGGGTGCTTTCGCCGGGATTCGACCCGAACGACGCCGGGTTCCAGTACAGCGGTTCCGATATCATCCAGTTCCAGGTTGTGCCCGGGTACCAGTGGACGAAGCCGGGGAGGATCTTCCAGAACTTCCTGGTCATCGGCGCGATGTGTCGGAACTATGATTTCGGGGGCAACAGGATCTATGAAGGGGAACTCCTGTCTGTCCAGGGCACGTTCAGGAACTTCTGGCAGTTCAACACGATGTTCGCCTACAACCCCTGGACGGTCAGCAACAGCCGGACGCGCGGCGGGCCCCTGTCGCTCACGCCCTGGGGATACGAGATCGATACGACCGTTTCGACCGACACGCGGCGGCCGATCGTCCTCGAGGGCGTATCGTCCTTCTATAGGCAGCCGGCGACGGGAAATCAGTGGAACGGGCAGCTCTCGATCCGCTGGAAGGCGATGTCGAACCTGACCTTGTCGATCGGGCCCTCGCTGGCTTTCCAAACGAACACCATCCAGTGGGTGACGAGCGTCGCCGACCCGCTGATGACGGCGACCTACGGCAGCCGCTACGTTTTCGGCCGGATCGACGAAAAGGTCCTCGGAAGCGAGATCCGGGTGGATTGGACGTTCACGCCGAAGCTCACCCTCCAGGCCTACATCCAGCCGTTCATCGCGGTCGGGAAATACGACCAGTTCAAGGAGCTGGCGCGGCCCAAGAGCTTCGATTACACGACATACGGGATAGGTGGGAGCGCGGGCGGGAACGGGTCGACGATCGGGTACGCGGACGGGGCGTATACCGTGGACCCGGACGGCGCGGCGGGGCCGGCGGCGCCCTTCACCTTCGGCAACCCCGATTTCAACTACAAGTCCGTGCGGGGGACGGTTGTTTTCAGGTGGGAATACATGCCCGGCTCGCTCATCTACTTCGTTTGGACGCAGAACCGGGCCGATTACTCGAATCCGGGGAACCTGCGGCTGGGGCGCGACCTGGGCGACTTATTCTCGGCGCCCGGCGACAACATCTTCCTCCTCAAGGTCTCCTACCGCTGGAATATGTAACATCAAATAAAACGGGGTCAAATCTTCATTCTTGCACTTTTTGAGAGGGTTTTTTGGCCCATTTTTTATTTATCTTTAATTATTACTGCAACATACATGGGGTCAGGTTTTCATTTGACCCCGATCCTTGACCCCTATCCTATTCTCACAGGCTTATCGAGCGCGGGGCGAAGCAGGGAGAACGCCCCGGCCAGGGCGAATCCGGTGGCGGCACAGCCGAACCAGAGCGCGTTCCCTCCAAACCGGCCGTAGACGGCGGTCCCGGCCGGAGGCGCGATGATGAAGGCTAGCGAGAAAACGAAGCTGAAAATACCCATGTAGCGTCCGCGTGTCGCGTCCACGGCCCGGCCGGCGATGAGGGCCGTGACGAGAGGCATGCTCAGCATCTCGCCGAAGGTCCACACAGCCACCGTGAACGCCGCGAACGCGAACCCCCGGCCGAGGGGCAAGAGCCCGAGTCCGGCGCCGATCAGGACGAACGAGATATTGATCATCCGGGTCAGCGGGTATTTCCTGATCTTCTCCATCAGGACCATCTCGAGGACGACGATCATGACGGTGTTCACGGCGAGGAGCTGACCGATGTGGTTTTCGGCCAGGCCGTAAACGTCACGCATGTAGAGAGGGAATGTCGTCAGGACCTGGATGAAGATGGAGCACCAGACGATGAAGAGAAGCATGAGGAGAAGGAAAGGACCGTCGCGCCACGGGGAACGGTCGGCGGGGCGGGGGCGGCTCACGTCGCTGATCCCGGGTCTCGCGCTCCTCGGGCCCGCACCCGCAGGACTCCCGTCCTCGGCCGCTCGCGGCTCCTTCCCCGAGCCCTTCCACATCAGGGCGAAGACGACGGCCGCCGCGAGCGATGTCAGCCCGTCCGCCCAGAAGAGGAGCCGGTAGTCGCGCAGAGCCAAGAGCCCGCCTACGGCCGGCCCGATGGTCACGCCGAGATTATTGGCCAGCCGGTTGAGCGCGAAGCCCTTGACCTGGAGGTCCGGCGGGCAGATCCGCGCCATCGACGTGGAGTTCACCGGATAGAGCGAGCCCGCGGCCACGGCAAACAAAAAGAGCAGCGGGAAGAGAACCGGAGGTTGTCGCACCTGGCCGAGGGCGATGAGGAAGCCTCCGGCGAGAGCGAGGCCCGCCTTCTGGACGACGATCGAACCCACCTTGTCAGCCAGCCAGCCGCCGCCGTAGGCGCCCAGGAGCGAGCCGATCCCGTACAGGCTCAACGTCCCGCCGGCCCGGACCGGGCTGAAGCCGAGCTTCCGGGTCAGGTAGAGGGTCAGGAAAAAGATGACCATCGATCCCGAGGAATTGACCAGGTTGACCGTGAACAGGATCCAGGCTTTGCGCGGCAGGCCGCTGTACGCCTGGCGGTACGTGTCCCTAATCTTGCCGAACATGGACGTTAAACGCGTATTACACCAAGACGGGTGGAAACGTCAAAGAAAAGAACGGGATCAAATCTTCAGACGTTGAAGCGGATACTCAGGATGTCGCCGTCCTTGACGCTGTAATCCCGGCCCGCGAGGAGGAACTTACCTTTGTCCTTGACGGCCTTCTCGGAGCCCCAGGCGACCAGATCCTCATACTTAAAGCATTCGGCGGCGATGAACCCCCGGGCCAGGTCGGAATGGATGGCGGCGGCAGCCTCGACGGCCGTGGCGTTCCGTCGCACATTCCAGGCGCGGACCTCGTCGTCCCCGACCGTGAAGAAGCTGATGTAGCCCAGAGCGTCATAGGCCAGGGCCGTGAGCCGGTCGCGGGCCGACTCCCGGATGCCCATGTCCTCCATGAAAGCCCGGGCCGACTCCTCGTCGAGCCGGGAGAGCTCCATTTCGAACTCGCCGGCGAACTCCACGGCCCGGTACCTCTCCCCTATTTCCGCGAGGACGGTGCCGTTCCGGCCGAAGAGCGCCTCGTGGGAGTTCACGATGACCAGGGCTTGCTTCATCGTCAGGAACTGGAAGCCGCGGAGGAGGGTTTCACCGTCTGCGTCCAGGCCGAGCTCGCGGACCGGACGGCCGGCGTTGAGCCCTTCGACGACCCGGCGCAGGACTTTTTCCTCGGCCCCGAGGGCGCGCGTCACTTGTCCCTTTTTAAGCCCGGCCTCGATCTTCTCCAGCCGTTTCTCGGCGATGATCAGGTCCGCGATCAGGAGCTCGTCCTCGATCTTTTTCAGGTCGGCGAGCGGCATCGGATCGCCCAGAAGATCGCTCCCGAATCCCCGCAGGACGACGGCCAGGGCATCGCAGGTGCGGACGAGCTTCATCATGTCGCCCGAAAAAGCGTCGGCCCGGGCCTCCTCCTCGCTGACCCCGGCGAGGTCCACGATATCGATCGTCGGATAGACGATCCGCTTCGGGCGATAGATGGCGGAGAGGGCTGTGACGCGCTCGTCGCCGACTTTGACCGCCGCCAGGTTGGGACCGACGCGGCCAGTGCTGAAAGCGGAAACGGAGGCGGCCGAGCCCGTCAGGGCGTTGAACAGCGTCGTTTTCCCCGACTTCGGCAGCCCGATAAACCCGATCTTCATGTCTCCTCCGGCCGGCCCGCGATTTCCGCCTGTGCTCATACACAGGCCGGGGCGCCGGCAAAACTCTGTTCGCCTTTTTAACCTCTTGGATCCGCGGGAAGGCGGATAAGGGGAAGGCTCAAATGCCTCAAACGAAAGAAGTTAGTATAGCAGAACCGCTCCGGCCTGTCGAGCCGGAAAAATCGGGGTCAAATCTTCATTTTTGCATTTTTGGCAAGAGTTTTTTGTCTGTTTTTGTTCTAACTCTAATCATTACTGGGGGATAGATGGGGTCAGGTCTACACTTTTTCTGGGTAAAACTGCAAGAATGAAGATTTGACCCCGTCTTATTTTCGCACCGGCCTAAGCAGGAGGTCCTGGAAATCATAGCTGAAATCCACATCCGGCGAGGCCGGGACCATCTTCGCCTCTTCGATCGTGCCGTCCGGGTTGAGAGTGAACGTGACATAGGCGTCGGCCCGGAGCTCCCGATCCCTCCAGCGGACGAGGAAGGTGTCGTGCTGCCAGTGCTCGAGGTCGCCGACGAGCTGGGGCGATTTCGTGAAGCGGATGACGAACTTGCCGTTCTCGGCCGCGACCTCGATGTCGCCGTACCAGGCGTCATTGTACGTCCCCGCGTATTTCTCGAGCGCGAGCGACGGCTTCGAATTCACGTCCCGGGCGGCGCTCGCCTTTTTCAGTATCTCCTCGGTCCGGGCGTCGCCCCGGGCCTTGACCTTGAGGTAGGCGTCGAGCCAATCGGTTTTCGGCGCCTCGAGGTAATGGTCGGCGACAAACATCGTGAGCGCGGCGAAGGCCTCGTCCGCTTCCTGGTTGGTGAGAACGGCGATGCCCAGGTTGCGCTCGGGAATGAGCCAGACCTGGGAAACATAGCCCGCCAGCCCGCCGGTGTGGGTGACGACCTTGAGGCCGCGGTAGTCCTTGACGTGCAATCCCAGGGCATAGCCGTTGAAGTTGGCTTTCAAGGCCGCCAGCTCGGGCGCCGGCACCGGGTTGGGCATGGGCGTCACCAGTGTCGTGAGCTCCCGGTACGTCCGCTCCGAGAAAAGCCGCGTCCCGTCGGCGACCTGTCCGCGGCCGAGCAGGACCAGCATCCACTTGGCCATGTCCTCGGCGCACGAGTTGATGCCCCCGGCCGGATTCGTATTGTCATTCGTGGAGGGCTTGACGATCCGGACGACGCCGTCGACGTTGGCGTGCGTGGCCGCGACATTGCCGCCCTCGGTCGCCGCGGAATGGCGGACGTTCGACCAGGTCATCCCGACCTTGGCCAGGATCCGTTCCTTGACGAAATCCTCCCAGACCTTGCCGCTGACGGCCTCGATGACTTCCCCGGCCACGGAGTAGAGCAGGTTGTCATAAGCGTAGGTGTACCTGAACGAGGTCGCCGGCTTGATGTAGCGCAGGCGCCGAACGATCTCCTTCCGGTCATAGGTCGTCGGCGGCCAGAAGAGAAGGTCACCGGCGCCGAGCCCCAGGCCGCTCCTGTGGACGAGGAGGTCACGGACAGTGATCTCCCGCGTCACGTACGGGTCGTACATAGCGAACCATGGCAGGTAATTGATGACCGGCGCATCCCAGGCGATCTTGCCTTCCTCGACGAGAAGGCCCAGCGCTGTGGCCGTAAAGATCTTGGTGTTCGAGGCGATGCCGAAGAGCGTCCGGGCGTCAACGGGCGCCGGATCGCCGATCTTTCGGACCCCGTAGCCCTTGGCCACGATCACCTCTCCGTCCTTGACGATGGCCAGGGCCATGCCCGGCACCTCGAAGGCCTTCATGATCCGGGCGGCCTCGGCGTCGAGGCCGGACGGCGGGGACGTCGGCTTCGGGGTCAGGGCGGAACCCGCCCAGGGCAATATCAGCGATAAGGCCAACACGGCAAAAAGGACGTTCCGGAACCGGCGGCACGATGACATGGCTGACCTCCTTGAGTTCAAAGCTGAAGCCATTTTTATACACTATCCGCGGCTTAATAGGAAGCCTCATTGCGGCGAACGGAGAATTTCTTTTCCTGCGACTTTATTGGGAAAGATAATGATGGGTGGCACGGTGCCAGTCCCCCCCGCCCGAGGCGGAAGGGGCTTGCGCGAGAGCGCTGGGGGTTCCAAGGGGCGGCTTCCCCCTGGTCGGAGTACTCGGCTGAAGCAGCCGAGTGCGGAGAGGGGAGGTTCAGGAGGGGGCCTTTTCCCCTCCGCCCTCGGGGGGATGGGTGGAACTGAGGCCGAACGGGGACGCACCAGGCCAGGACCCATTGCTCCTTTATCATTTTCGCAGGAAGAAAAGTGTCCCGCAGGGGGGAAGAAAATCCGGCGGCCGGCGTCTAAACATTGATAATCTTATGAGGAGAAATATCGTATGAAAAAGCCCGCCCTGGCTGTCCTGCTCGTTGCCCTCCTGAGCTTCTCCATCAACGCTCAGGTCGCCCAGCAGCCGCAGCCCAAGCCCGAGGACCTCGCCAAGAACCTGGTTCTTGTCGAGAAAGCCCAACCCGTCCCCGACGTCATGAAGGCCGGTTTCGAGTCCATCACGGCCAAGGACTCGATCGCCATGCTGAGCTATCTCGCGTCCGACCTCTTGGAAGGCCGCGAGACCGGCACCCGGGGCTACCAGCTGGCCGCCGATTACGCGGCCTCGCTCTTCGCCCTGTGGAAGCTCAAGCCCGCCGGCGACCTTCCGAGCCGCGGTTTCGGCCGGCGGATGATGGGCGCCCCCGCGCCCCAGGCCGCGACCCCGCCCGAGAAGACTTATCTGCAGGACTTCGCCCTCCAGGAGACCTCGGAGTCCTCGAGCCAGATGGCCTTCGAGGTCCACAAGGGAGATACCGTCAAGACGCATCCGTTCCTGCCCGGGATCGATTACTCGAGCATGTTCTCGACCGGCGAAACCATCACCGCGCCTGTCGTCTTCGCCGGCTACGGGATCCAGGAGAAGTCGATCGGTTTCGACGATTTCAAGATGCTCGACGTCAAGGGCAAGATCGTCCTCGTCATCTCCGAGGCGCCCGGCCGCGACAACCCCGAATCTCCCTTCCAGAAGAATAAGGAGCTCAAGGACAAGTATTTCCCGCAGGCTCCGGCCGGCCCGCCGATGATGATGGGCGGTCCGCGTTTCAATAAGATCCAGGAGATCGCGAAACTCGGCCCGGCCGCCATCCTGCAGGTCCAGAACATGGGCAAGGACGCCGACTTCTTCAAGAATCAGCTCCCGGCGAAGCACATCAACGATGACCGGCCGATCAACACCCGGCCGCGCCGCCGGCTTACCGTCCCCGGCGCCGCCCCGATGCCGTTCGAACGCTCGTCCGTTATTACCATCACGCAAGAAATGGCCGACGCCCTGCTCGAGCCGACGGGACAGAAGCTCGAGGACCTGCAGAAAAAGATCGAAACGACGGGCAAGCCCGCCTCGATGGCCATCCCCGGCGCGACCCTAAAGATCTCGACGACGGTCAAGTCCCAGTTCGTCCGCGGCACCAACGTCATCGGCTACATCGAGGGCTCCGACCCCAAGCTCAAGGATGAGTTCGTCATCGTGGGCGCGCACCTGGACCACCTCGGCGCGTTCGACAGCTACGTGTACAATGGCGCCGACGACAACGGCTCCGGCTCCGTGGGCGTCATGAACGCGGCCCTCGCCCTGGCCACGAATCCCCAGAAACCCAAGCGGACCGTCGTCTTCTGTCTCTGGACGGGCGAGGAAGAAGGCCTCCTCGGGTCCCGCTATTACACCATGAACCCGGAGTTCCCCATCGGCAAGACCGTGGCCTACCTCAACATGGACATGATCAGCCGGCCGTACACCGAGCAGACCATGGCCGCGGCGGCCCGCATGTTCAACTTCCCGGGCGGGCAGGACCTGATGAAAAAGGTCAAGCCGGCCAACTTCCTGACGGTCTCGTTCACGACCGCGGGCGGCTTCGGCGATATCGTCCGGGCCGTCGACCAGTATGTCGGGCTCGACCTCTTCCTCCGGGAGTCGACCGGACAGGAACGGGGCGGCGGCGGCAGCGACCACTCGTCGTTCGGCGCGGTCAAGGTGCCGTGGTTCTACACCATGGCGGCCATGACCGATGACTACCACCAGACAAGCGACAGCGTCGATAAGGTGAGCGGCGACCTGATCGCGAAGGTTTCGCAGCTGACCTACGCGACAGCTTACATATTGGCTAATAAATAAGTTCATCATTCTTCCCCCTACCCCCCCTTCCCCCGGACGGGGGGCCTGGGAGGCCCCCCGTCCGGCAGGGATCGAATCCAAAGGCAAATATCTGAATAACGGTGACACACAACTAAATACCTAAATAAGGGGGTTACGCCTATTCCGGTAATTAGTTATGTGTCACCGAAATAAGCAATGAGGTCATTTCCGTCGGAAGGGAATTGCTGGAATCCGTGGCCGCGGAAGTGTATATTGAAGCCAATTTGGGACCGGCTGGAACGTGCGTTCCGGTCCGTTGAAGGAGGTTCGAGGATGGACCAGGAAAAACCCAAGGTTTACGGCTACCGCTGGCTGGTCTTGCTCGCCTTTATGCTGATCGCCCTGATGACCCAGGTGTTGTGGATCACGTTCGCCCCGGTCACCAGCGCCGCGGCCCAGTTCTACGGGAAGTCGGACCTGATGATCGGCCTGTTATCCATGAGCTTCATGATCGTCTACATCCTGATGGTCCTGCCGTCGGCCTGGGCGATCGACACCTGGGGCTTCAAGGCGGCGGTCGGCCTCGGCGCCGTCCTGAGCGCCGTCTTCGCCCTGACCCGGGGGATCTTCGCCTCGAGCTTCACTGTCGTCCTGCTCTCGACGGTCGGCATCGCGATCGGCCAGCCGTTCGTCATCGGGGCCATCACCAAGGTCGCGGCCCGCTGGTTCCCGGCTGAGGAGCGGGCGACGGCCTCCGGACTGGGCACGCTGGCCCTTTACCTAGGCCCCCTGGCGGCCATGCTCCTCGGCCCATACCTCGTCCTGCACGTCGGCCTGCCCCGCATGCTCCTCATCTACGGCATCGCCACGGCCGCGGCGGCGGTCATCTTCCTCGTCGTGGCCCGCGAGCACCCGCCCACCCCGGCGGGGCGCGACGAGCGGGTCCTGATGTTCGACGGCCTCAAGTCCATGCTCCGCCAGCGTGACTTCATCATCCTCCTGTTCATGTTTTTTGTGGGACTTGGCCTGTTCAACAGCGTCTCGACATGGGTCGAAGACATTATCCGCCCGCGCGGCTTTTCCATCACCCAGGCCGGAACGCTCGGCGGCCTGATGCTCGTCGGCGGGATCGTCGGCGCCGTCGTCGTCCCTCTCTTCTCCGACAAGCTCCGGCGCCGGAAGCCCTTCATCCTCCTGGCGCTCTCCGGTCTCCTCCCCGGCCTACTAGGGATCACTTTCGCCGGGAGCTATGGGCTTTTGCTTCTGTCCGGATTCGCCTTCGGGTTCTTCCTGCTGAGCGCCGGGCCGATCGGCTTTCAGTACGGGGCCGAGATCACCCACCCGGCCCCGGAAGGGACGTCCAACAGCCTGCTCATGGTCATGGGGCAGGTCTCGGGGATTATCTTCATCATGGGCATGGATGCGCTCAAGTCGCCGGCGACCAAATCCATGACCGTCCCGCTCCTGGCCCAGGCCGGGCTGATCGTCCTCGCCATCGTCTTCGCGGCCATGCTCCACGAGTCCCCGATCCACGCCAAGCAGGCGAGTTAGATCATTCGGGCGGGTGGCCCGGTGTATAAGAAGGGGCCGCGGGGAATGGCGGGAACATGATAAAACTGCTTGGCCATGCCAGGCGTTTTTTGATGAATCAGCGGACGCAGGGGGGATGTCCCGGAGAAAACATTGAGCGCGACGCGGGCACGGTTCCTCGACCAGCGGGAGAGGAGAGCGGAGCGATCACAGAGTGGGATTCCTCGCTGGGGAATCCCACGCTTTTCGGAGGGACTCCCTCCGAGTCCGCAACTTCTTTAAAGAATCAGTTCGTTTGCGCCGCCTGGATCGGGTCGAGGCGGACCGAAACCTTGCCAGTGTAAGTCTTGCCGCCGACGGTCAGCTTGATGACGTAAACCCCCGGCTCGGCCAGCTGCCCGCCCATGCCTCGGCCTCCGAAGCCCATCCCTCCTCCCGGGAACCCACCCATACCGGTGCGGATGATGGGCATGACGCTGCGCTGGATTTCGGCGTACTTCCGGAAGTTCGTTCCGAACTGTTCGAGCCCGGTCTGGGCATTCTGGAGGGTTGTTTTCTGCTCGGCCGTGAGGTCGGCCCTCAGGAGAGCGGCCTCGATCTGCTTTTTGAGGTTCGAAACCATCCCCTGGACGGTCTGCGCGGGAGGGTCGAACCTGAGGTCCCAGGCGACCCGGATGATGCCGGGCTCGGCCGTGTCCAGGAGATAGGTCGTTTTGAGGGCTCCGGTGGCGTCCGCGATCTCGAGAGTGCCCGGCTTCTCGGGCTTGGCCTTGAGGTAGATGTGAATGAGGGCGCCGGCCGGCGGGTTCTCTCCCTTGAAGAACAGGTCGCCCCGGCTGTATCCGCCGCGGCCGATCTGGAGCCAGCGCGTGCCCGGCTTGCTGACCTCGAAGACGGCGGCGTCCTGGCCGAGGATGCTGTCGGTCACACCGCGGAGGGCCGTGATATCGTCCATGATCCAAATCCCGCGTCCGTGTGTCGCCGCGATGAGGTCGTTGTCGCGCGGGTGGATGAGGAGGTCGTGGACGGGGACCGTCGGCAGGTTGAGGCTCAGGCTCGACCAGGCCTTGCCGCCGTCGCGGCTGAAATACGCGCCGTACTCGGTCCCGAGGAAGAGAAGGTCCTTGTTCTTGAGATCCTCCCGGATGACGTAGACGGGCTGGCTGGCGGGCAGGTTCGCCATGATATTCGTCCAGGTCTTGCCGTAGTCCGTCGTCTTGAACACATAGGTGTGGAAATCGTCGCTGCGGTGCCCGTCGAAAGTCACGTAGCACGTGCCGGCATCGAAATGCGAGGCCTCGACCCGGCTGACCCAGGTCTCCTTCGGGACGAGCGTGATCGCGGCCCGGACATTGGCCCAGGCAACCCCGTCGTTCCGGGTAAGCTGGACATTGCCGTCGTCCGTCCCGACCCAGATGAGGCCGGGGACGAGAGGTGATTCGGAGATGGTGATGATCGTGCAGTGCGTTTCGGCGCCGGTCACGTCGCGGGTGATGCCGCCGGAGGGCTTCGCGGGCGCGTACTTCGTCTTGTCGTTCGTCGTCAGGTCGGGGCTGATGATCATCCACTTGTCGCCGCGGTCCAGGGACCGGAAGAGGTTGTTGCCGCCGAAATAGACCGTCCTCGGATTGTGCGGGGACATGACGATGGGTGTGCTCCAGTTGAACCGGAAGGGCCCGGCCTGCCGCCCGGCCATGGCCATCATCGCCTCTTCGGGCGACGGCACCGGCTCGGCCTTGGCCGCGGGCTTCTGGCCGGGTGCCGGTGGCTTGGCCGCGGGCTTCGCGGCCGTTTTGGCCGAGGGCTTCGCGGCCGGCTTATCGGGATAATAGTCTTTGTAATTGACGACGTTCGCCTGCGTCGGCCGGATGCTCTTCATCTCCCGGGTCTCGACGTTCACCCGCAGGACCGATCCACCCTGGCTCTCGCAGTAGACGGTTCGCCAGTCGGTCGGGTCATTCTGGGTGTGGAAGCCGTCGCCGCCGCCGATATTGAACCAGAAGTCGGTCAGGATCGTGCCTTCGCGGCTCATCGAGGGGCCGCCCCAGGTGCCGTTGTCCTGGAGGCCGCCGTAAACGTAGTAGGGATCGCGCATGTCGGCGCTCACGGCATAGAACTGGGCGAGACAGAGGTTGTCGTAGAACACCCAGGTCTTGCCGTTGTCGTAGGTGATGGACGCCCCGCCGTCCTGGCCGACGTAGAAGCGGTTCTTGTTCGTCGGGTCGAGCCACATGGCGTGGAAGTCGGGATGGAGCCCCCCGACTTGGGACCAGGTCTTGCCGCCGTCGTTCGAAAAGTTCAGGTTCGACGTCAGGAAGTAGGCCCACTTGTCCTCGAGAGGATTGATATAGATGTGGCTGTAGTAGAACGGCCGGTTGTTCATTCGATTCACGAACTGCCAGGTCGACCCGCCGTCTTCCGTCCGGTAAACGCCCGTGCCGAGCTTGGTCATGTCGGCGTAATCCGGGTTGGGCTTGGTCTGGTTGTCGGAAGACCGGATCTGGGCCGTCGGCTGGAAGGCGGCCTCGACGGCGGCCATGAGGACCTTCGGGTTCGAGCGGGAGATGGCCAGGCCGATCCGGCCCGTGTCGCCCGAGGGGAGCCCTTTAGTGAGCTTGGCCCAGGTCGCCCCACCGTCGGTCGTCTTGAAGATGCCACCGTTCGGGCCGCCGGAATCGAAGCGCCAGGGCTGGCGGAGCCGCTGCCAGAACGAGACATAGAGGATGTCCGGGTTCGTCGGGTCCATGACCAGGTCGATGGCGCCCGTCTTCCCGTCGTTGGGCAGTCCGCCGCCGAGCTTGGTCCACGTCTTGCCGCCGTCGGTCGTCTTGAACAGGCCGCGGTCCCCCGTGTATCCCCAGGGATGGCCGGAGGCGGCCGCGTAGACGATATTGGGATCGGTCGGGTGGGTCCGGATGCGGCCGATCGTCTGCGTCGTCTCCAGGCCCATCCGAGTGAAGGTCTTGCCGCCGTCGGTCGATTTATAGATGCCGTCGCCCCAGGAGACACTGTTCCGGACGCAGGCTTCGCCCGTCCCGACCCAGATGATGTTCGGGTCCTTCTGGAAGAACTTCACGTCGCCGATGGAGGACGAGCCGTACTTGTCGAAGATCGGCTCCCAGGTCGTGCCGGCGTTTACGGACTTGAAAACGCCGCCGGCCGCCCCGGCGACGAGGACGTTGGTGAAGTCGCTTTCGGCCGCCTCGAAGGCTGAGATGCGGCCGATCATGTTGGCCGGCCCGATGCTGCGCCATCTGAGGTGCTTGGCCAGGGCCTGGTTCTGGTCCTGGGGCGCGTTCTGGGCCGAGAACGGCCCGGCCAGGGCCAGGGTGATGAGCAGGAGCAAAGTCACGCGAAGCGCGGTTTTCAGCCGGTTTTTCATGGGGTCCTCCTTGGGGAAACTAGGGGCGAATTATAACGAAGCTCAGGTTCGGTGCGCAAGGGCTGCTAGCGACGATTGATCAGCTTCAGGACGGCTTCTAGCGAAGCCACGTCCGGCTGCCCTTCGGCCGTCTCCTTGCCCGGGGCGAGAGAGGCATAGGTCAGGGGCGCGCCGAAGAAAGGTCCGGCGATCCTGGTGATGAGGCCGAGCTCGCCGAGGCCAAGGGCGACGACGTTCTTCCGCGTTTCGTAAAGGGAGAAAAGCCGGGCGCAATCCTGGACGCTCTGAACGCGGCAGATGATCTTGGCGATGCTGGCCCCCAGGTCAAAGCATTCCTCGATCATAAGAAGAAGGATCTGTTTTAACGGTGTCTCGGTGTAGTTGTGGTAGGTGACGATGATCCGGCAATGATTCTCCCTGGCGGCCGCCAATATCGGATCCCGGAATTGCGGGGAGGACTCGAGCTCGATATCCACGTAAGCCGCTCCGGCCGAGATCGCGGTCAGGAGGGCCGCCATTCTGGCGTCGTCGGGACGCGTCCCCGGACGGCACGTGGCGACCAGCTTGAGCGGGGCGGAAAAAAGCTCCTTGATCTCGACGAGCGACAGGCCGGTCTTGTCGATCCGGATCTCGGCCAGCTCGAGCCCCTTCAGCGCGGCCCGGCATTCATCGAGGGTGGGTTCGGCGATGCTGACACAGATCATGAGTTTACTCCTCCCCACTTATTAGACGGCGAGACAGCCGCTTTCTTCCACGTCGGGGCGGAAGGATCATATCACATGACTTTTCCCGAGAATAGGCCTGGCCGGGACGTCCCGGCTAGGATCTGTCCGCTTTCAAAGCCGCGAGGCTCAGGATGAGGATCGCCGCGGCGCACATTACTTTGGCGGCGTCGATCGCGAAGACCCCGGCGGCGAGCGCGATCCTCCTGAAAACGTCCACGTAGTGAAACGAAAGGGCCCCGGCCAAAGACCCGCCCAGGTAAAGGGCCAGCACCGCCCCGACCGCGGTGATATGGGGCCGGACCCGTTTTCGCTTGACTGCCCTCACGGCCAGGAAAAGAAGGCCGACCATCACGGCCGCGATGAGGGCCAGGAGGACCCTCTGGTAGGACTGCCGGGCATAATAGACGTCCATCCCGACGATGATTTTTCTCCCCCATTCCGACAAGCGTCCTCCGACATGGAAGGCCTCACAGAAGACGCCCAGAAAGAGAACGGCGGCAGAGGCCGCCCAGAGCCGCCACTCCCCTTCCGCGCCGGGGAGACGGGCCGACCGCCGGCGGGCCGGGTTGGCCGCGCAGACCAGTCCGCCTGAAACGATCAGGACGAGGAGGGCAAGCCGGAACGCGGCGGCTGAATTGCGGAAGACCTCGGGCTCGGGCGGCCGTGAGCCGGGCCGGAAGGGGGTCTCCGGATTGGGTGTGTTCGAGTTCAAGAAGGCCCGGACTCTCCGGAAGATCGTCTCGCCGGCGCGTCCTTGTATCCGCTTGACCGGGATGCCCTCAGTGTTGGCGCCATGCGTCCTCGTCCGCCAATCTCCCGTCGCTGACACCCATATGACCAGCTGGACGAAGGCCATCTTCTCCTGCTCCGTACGGATACGTGCCGCTGCTTTGAACGGGGATAGGCGGGCTTGGCGCCAGCAGGCGTCCGACCGCCATATAGTTTTTACCCAGCAGGTAGACATTTACCACGAGATGAGATGATTCCGGCACGTTCCCGAGCGTAACGCGGACATCCATGGGGCTGCCCACAACGGCATATCGGGGCGCTTCAACGGTCAGCTAGTCCGCATAGGGAGAGTGGAACAGCTTGAGGAAAGCCCAAACGGCAAGAAAGGCAAATACGAAAAGAGCCAGGAGAAGGAAGCCCCTCCGGGTTTTATTACGTTTCGGCTCCATTTTTTGCCCTAGATCCGTCGGGGCAAAACATCTCGAAGTCCATCGAAAGCCCCGCCGGCACTCGAGATGTTAATTCACCGCCTCCGCGGAAGTCAAACCGCAACTTAATTCGTTTATAAATGAGAAGACGGGTGGCACGGTACATAAAGAGGGGCTTTGGGGAATGGTCGGAACGTCATTCGCGGTTAGGTCTTCCCAAAGCGTTTTTTAAAGATTGAGGCTTTGGGGGCGGCTGAAGCGATAGAAAAAAAGTGCGCAGGGGGTGTTCCCGGAGGAGGGCGTGTGGAGGGCCGAGCGGGCACGGATCCTCGACCAGAGGGCGAGGAGAGCGAGGCCTGGAACCGAAGCGGGTTTGGCTCGGCGGGACAAACCCGCGACCCGACGGAGGGAATCCCCCGAGCTCAACCTCATTTGAAGGCTGAAGCCGTCACCGAAGCTCGACAACCTCATTGACAGGACGCGGCGGCCGGCGCTATAGTCCTTGCGGACAAAAGGAGCCAACATGCCCACGAAAGCCAAGAGCCCCCACCTCCCCTTCGGCGACCAGCAGACGGCACCGTGGTACGGCAAGGATATCCTTTCGGTCAAGCAGTTCAGCCGGGCGGACCTCGAATACATCTTCGGCGTCGCCCACGAGATGCGGAACATGGTCGAGCGGGTCGGCACCTTCGACCTCCTCAAGGGCAAGATCCTGGCGAACCTGTTCTACGAGCCGTCCACGCGGACCTCGTCGTCCTTCATGGCGGCCATGCAGCGGCTCGGCGGGGCCGTGATCCCCATCAGCGAAGTGAAATATTCTTCTGTCGCCAAGGGCGAGAGCCTGCCCGACACGGTCCGGACGCTCGGATGCTACGCCGATGTGATCGTCATCCGGCATCCCGAGGTCGGCTCGGCCGCCCTGGCCGCCAAGCATGCCAAAAAGCCGGTCATCAACGCGGGCGACGGTGTCGGCGAGCATCCGACCCAGGCCCTCCTCGACACCTTCACGATCCGCGAGGAGCTGGGGACCCTCGACGACCTGACCGTGACCATGCTCGGCGACCTCAAGTACGGCCGAACGGTCCATTCCCTGGCCCGGCTCATGACGCGGTTCGACGGGACCCGTCTGAACTATGTCTCTCCCGACATCCTGCGGATGCCCAAGGACGTCATGGACGAAGTCGCGTCAAAGGACGTACCCCAGGCCGAATACACGTCGCTCGAAAAGGCCCTTCCCGAAACCGACGTCCTCTACGTGACCCGCGTCCAGAGGGAGCGATTCGAGGACCCGGCCGTCTACGAGAGGGTGAAGGATGCTTTCGTCGTCAACCCCGAGGTCATGAAGCCGTCCAAGGACCGGATGATCGTCATGCACCCCCTGCCCCGCGTCACCGAGATCAGCCAGGATTTCGACGATGATCCGCGGGCGGCCTATTTCCGTCAGATGGAGTACGGGCTCTACGTCCGGATGGCCCTCCTGGCCATGGTCCTCGGCAAGGCCTGAAAAGAGCGGCGGACTAGACCTCGATCTCGCGGTACCGTTTTTCGGCGAATTTCAAAAGGGCCGCGCAGCCTAAGCCCGCGAGCGCCGTCAGGATCACGAAGAGCAGGCCCAGGACCGTCCCTCCCGAAAATCCCGCCTTGACCAGAAAGCGGATCATGAAAAATAGCCCCGTCACGATGCCGATGTCCGCACACATCGCCAGGAGAACATTCAGGTTCTGTTTGATCGCCTTCTGGGGGTTCGTCCAGTCGAGGAGAGGCCGGGCCAGGTCGATCATCATGCCCACGGCCGTGAGCAGGACGCCCGCGACGAGCGAGAGTCCGGCGGCCGCCGCCAGGTGCGCGGCTTTGAGGTGGAGAAGCCACGCGGCGACGGCGGAGGCCGTGACCGTGCCCAGAATGGCGACCAGATAAGAGTGCAGGAATTTAGCCGCGACCTGATCGCGCGGCGCGACGGGGATGACCCGGGAGATCCAGAATTGCCCGCCTTCCCGCGACAGGGCGGACGACGATGTCCCGTTCAGGCTGCCGCAGAGGATCATGAAGGCCGCCGACGCCAAGATGACGAAAAGCGGGTTCGCGGACGTCATGATCTTGAGAATGGCGCCGGCGTCCCCCCGACCCGACCCCGCCCTGGCCATCAGGATGAAGACGACCGGGACGATGACGACCACGAGGGTTCCGTTCAGAAGGAACATCGGGGTGCGGTTCATGATCCGCCATTCCCGGGCGAAGATCGCCCGCACGGGGTGACGGCCCGAAGAGACGCGCTGCGACATTTGCGCGCGGGACAGGGCCCTTTTCCGGCCCGAGACCTCGCCGAGGCCCACGAGTCCCCGGTAAAAGAGCTTCTCGGAAAGAATCAGGATAGCGGCGAAAAGGAGCAGCGACGTCCCGACGAAAAGGGCCAGGTTCAGGAGACCGCCGGCCGAAAAGCCGTCGGCAATGGCTTTCGTCGCCCAGATGCTCGGCGGAAACCTCGCCCCGACACGGTTGAGCAGGCTGTCCGGCGAGGTAAAGAAGCTCGTCATCGCCCCCCCATCGAGCCCGCCGTGGCCGGAACGGCCCAACAAGAACTGGAGGCCCATGCTCACGGTGATCAGGACAACGCTGCCGACGAGGATCAGGGCATCTTTCTTCCGGCTAAGGTTGACGAAACGCATCAGGAGGACGACGAGAATCGAGACGACGGCCAGGGGGATGACCGGCAGGAAGAGATAGACGAGGACGCCGTTCGTCCAGTACGGCAGACCTCCGCGGGCCAGGACCCCGTAGCCGACGAGGACCGGCAGGACGATGACCATGACCGTGAGATATTCATTGATCATGATCACGGCGAATTTCGAGGCGATGACCTCGAACGGCTTGAGCGGCAGCGGGATGAGGAACTCGAGGTCCCGCGAAAAATAGAAGGCCGAGATCACGTAGTAGAGCCCGAAGAGCAGGATGAAAAGCTGGCCGCCCATGATGCCCAGGGTCAGGAGGGCGCGCTCCTGGCCAAGGGGCTTGAGGGCCAGGTAGATGTTCTGGACAAGGAGGACGAGGCCGTAGACCGAAGGCAAGACCGCGAGGAACGCGACACCGACGAGGGGGACGAGCCAGCGGTCCTTTTTCTCTTTGAACAGCCGGTAACGGAGGATGGACAGGCCAAAATTCGACTTCAGGCCGGCCCGGATGAGGGTCAGGAGTCGCTTCATTTCTCGGTCAGCTCCAGGAAGATCGTCTCGAGGGACTGGCCCGACCTGTCGAGCCGTTTCAGCTCGTCCATCGTCCCGCAGGCGATGAGGCGGCCCTTGTTGATGATCCCGATCCGGTCGCAGAGCTTTTCGGCGACCTCCATGATATGGGTCGAGAAGAAAAGCGTCTTGCCCTGGTCGCAGTGCTCGCGCATGAGCTCCTTGAGGGAGTGGGCGGCCCTCGGGTCGAGCCCGACCAGAGGTTCGTCGAGGACCATAACCCGGGGCGCGGGGAGGAGGGCGGCGGTCAGGACGATCTTCTGCTTCATGCCGTGGGAGTAGCTCTGGATGGGATCCGTGACGGCCTGGCCGAGCTCGAAGATCTCGAGCCATTTCCCGATCCGGTCGAGGCGCTCGGCCTTCGGGACGCCGTAGACGTCGCCGATAAAGTTCAGGTACTCGAGGCCGGTCAGCCGTTCATAGACGGCGGGATAATCCGGGACGTAGGTCGTGATCTCCTTGCATCTCAGGCTCTCTTTCTGGGTGTCGAGGCCGTCGACGGCGATCGTCCCGGCGTCGGGTTTGAGCAGGCCGACGATCAGTTTGATCGTCGTCGTCTTGCCCGCGCCGTTGGGCCCGAGGAAGCCGAAGATCTCGCCGGACTTGACGGTCAGGGTCAAGTCGTCGACGGCCTTGATCCTGCCCTTGTTGTAACTCTTGGAAACATGGTTGAGTTCGATCACGGGCCGCTCCTTCAGGAATTCTTATAACACAGATGGCAGGGGATGTTGATGGTTCGGCCTCACTTCGCCGGCTTCGGATAGCGGAAGCACGTGACGAGATGGTCGTTCACGATGCCCGTGGCCTGGAGATGCGAGTAGACGATCGTCGAACCGACGAATTTGAAGCCCCGGGCCTTGAGGTCTTTGCTGATGAGGTCGGAGAGGGGTGTTCGGGCGGGCATCTCGGAGAATGACTTCAAGCGGTTGACGACCGGCTTCCCGCCGACAAAGCCCCAGATGTAGCGGTCGAACGACCCGAACTCCTTCCGCACTTCGAGAAAGCGCTTGGCGTTGTTGATCGCCGCGAGGATCTTCTGCTTGTTCCGGATGATCCCGGCATCACCAAGCAGCCCCCGGACATCGCGCGCCATGTAGCGGGCCACTTTGACGGGATCGAAATCGTGGAAGGCCCTCCTGAAATTCTCCCGCTTGTAGAGGATCGTCCGCCAGCTCAGCCCGGCCTGCATCCCTTCGAGAATCAGGAACTCGAAGATCTTCCTGTCGTCGTGGAGCGGTCTCCCCCATTCCTGATCGTGATAGGCGGCCATGCGCGGGTCGTCGCCGTCGCCCCAGCAGCGGGCCCATTTCTTTTTCGTTGTGCTTTTCTCTTTCAGTTTTATAGGCTCAGCCATTCATGCCCTCGCCCCGCGCGGATGCCCGAGACGATTCTACCCGAATGCCGCGGGGAAAGGAAGAATGCGCCGACGGGAGTTCAGGACCCGGGCGAAGAAGAACTGGCCTTCGGCCCGCTTCCGGATATAAAATGAGCCCGAGGGGAAAGTCATGGTCCGGAGGTTCGTTCCCGCCGCCTTATTCTCCAGCCTGCTCGCCATTCCCCTTCTCATCTTCCCCCTGCGTCTTCGAGGGGAAATACGGGACGTCCGGGTCAAGATCGTGGCCGATGAAGAGTGGCGGCACGACCCCGATTGGGTCCAAAAGGCCGAAGCCGGCCTGAGAGCGATATCGACCGACTTCGAGCGGTTGTTCGAAATCCGTCTCCTGCCCGGGAAGTTCGGATCGTGGGAGTCGGACGATTCCGTCGCCTCCATGGAGAGGCTGGCGAACGACCTGGATTCCCGCTCCGACAAAGAGGACTGCGACATCCTCGTCGCCCTGACCGCCCAGCCTAACCTGAGCCATGGCCTCCTCGGCTATTCGCTCTTCAAGGAGGGCTTGGTCATGGTCCGGGCTGCAGACGACGCGACCTCGTTTGCCAGAACCATGAAACACGAAATCGGCCACGTTTTCGGGGCCGTGCACGTTTCCGACCCGGCCTCGATCATGGATGTCTTCCTCAAGGGGAAGGATTTCGACGACCTCAACCGGGAAGCGATCCGGCTCGTCCGGGGCCGCCTTTTCAATACCGTCGAATTCCCGATCCCCAAGCCGGTCCGCCCCGGGGCGATCGAACTCTACAGCCGGATCTGCGCCGTCATAGAATCCTCAGAACGCCAGCGGAAACTGGGCTGGAGAGACCTCCCGGGAATCCGCGCATCCCTCGACGAAAACGGTCGGCGGAAAGCCCCTGAGCTCGGCGACGCCCATCTCCTCCTGGCCCAGATTTGCATCGAGGAAAAGCGTTATGACGAGGCCGCCCGGGCCTGCCTGGCGGGGCTGAAAATCAACCGCGGGAACCTCGAAGCCCAGAACCTCCTCGGGATCATCGACCGGAAGCAGGGCCGGATCGACCAGGCCATCCGGAGGTACCAGGCCGTCCTCAAGGCCGATCCCGGGCATCCCCGGGTCCACTACAACCTCGGCATCGCCTACGCCAGAAAAGGAGACCTCGAATCCGCCCGGGGGGCATACGAGAAGGCGGTCGAGCTCAAGCCCCGTTCCGCCGAAGCCCATAACAACCTGGGAGAAACGCTCCTCCGCCAGGGGAACATCGGTGAGGCGGAGAAGGAGCTGGGCTTGGCCGCTTCCCTGAACCCCCAGTTTGCCCTGGCCTTGGCCAATCTGGCCGACCTGGCCCTGAGAAAAGGGGATTTCGCGAAAGCCCGCGAGCTCCTCGACAGGGCCCTGAAGATCGATTCCGAGATCCCGAGCGCCTGGATCATCTCCGGCAACCTGGCTTTTCGGGAGGGCCGGCCGGCGGAGGCTGTTCAGCACTGCCTGAGGGCCCTCGCGATCGACCCGGATTACGACAAGGGCTGGTTCAACCTGGGCGTCTTTCAGTTCGGGACGAATGAGCCCGCCTCAGCCAGGGCCAGTTTTGAAAAGGCTGTCGGCATCAATCCGTACTTCGCCGAGGCCCACGCCAGCCTCGGCTGCTGCCTGATCAAGCAAGGCATCGTCGACGACGGAGTCGCGGAGATCCTTGTCGCCCGGAAGCTCGGCTTCCACTCGGCCGTCACCCACCTCAACCTGAGCTTCGCCTACATCACGAAGAATAAGCTCGACGAAGCCATCGCCGAGGCCGAGCAGGCCATCGCTCTCGACGCTTCGCAGCCGATGGCCTACAACAACCTGGGGGTCGCTTTCACGAAAAAGGGGATGCTCCCCGAGGCCGAGCGGCAATTCGAGAAGGCCGTCCGGGCCGACCCCCGCTGCAGGGACGGCTGGCTCAACCTGGGGATTCTCTGTTACCAGACGGGAAGGGCCGACCTGGCCCTGGAGCACCTGCTGGAGGCTTTCATGCTCGGCCCGAAAGACGGGGCCCTCTGCAACAACATCGCAGTGCTCTATTTCCGGAGGGGAGAATTCCGGGCCGCCCTGGAATACGCCGAGAAAGCCGGGGCCGCGGGTTTCAAGGTCGACCCCGACTTCCTGGCCAGCATCAAAAAAAGGCTCAACGGACGCGACGGTACTTGATAAGGAGTGAGCCGGGCGATTCGGGGATCTTGATCGAGAGCCCGGCGGCGAGCTCGCGTCCGCTCTTGACGAGCGCCAGGCCGTAATCCTCATAGCTCACTTCGTAATCGGCGCCAAGTTCGAGCCCGCCAAGCTTGACAGTGATCGACGCTTCGGGCGCCAGCGGCCGCCGGAAGGCCAGGACGATTCCGTCGCGCTCCTCGGGCCGGTCCCATTGGAAAGCCGCCCAGGCCTCGTCGGAGGTCGAATATTCCGTCAGCGGGTAATAGTCGCCGTAGAGATAGGCGCGCAGGGCCCGGAACTCGGCGACATCCTCGATGGCCAGGGCCGTATTGAAGGTCCCGGTGAGCTCCCAGCCCATGACTACGGCGCCGCCCATCGAGCTCCGGAAATAATATTTCTGGGGGTTGTTGTTGCCGGTCCCGCTCGCGGGCAGGAAGAAATGGAGGCCGTAGGTGTGGCACTGGTAGCCGCTCGGCTCGTAGTACTGGTAGTCGGTCCGCCAGAGGGGAATGCTCCGGCCGATCGTCTCGAGGTCGATGCGCCGACCGCCCGAGGCGCAGTTGTCGATGAGCAGCCCGGGGTTGCGCGCGAGGAGCGCGTCCCAATAGGCGTAGAGCCCCTCGGTGTGCTTCATCTCGGCGATGCCGACGCGGTCCGGCGCGTCCATGGCTTTCCAGTAGGGTGCGGGGTCGAAGTTGAAATCCTGCCGGTAGATCGTCACGCCCTCGTCCCGGATGAAGTTCGAGATGTGGTCGGTGAGCCAGGCCAGGGCCTTCGGGTTGCCCAGGTCGAGCAGGCGGTTGCGGTCCCCGGGGAGTTTCGTCAGCCAGTCGGCATGTTCGCGGTCGAGGCGCGTCCCCTCGTAGACGCGCTCGGGCTCGAACCAGACGACGAACCCCTGGCCGTACTTTTTCGCCGCCTCCGTCACGGGCTTGAGGCCGCGGGGGAAGTTGGCCTTGTTGACGACCCAGTTGCCGACGCCCTGCCACCAGTTCCGGGTGGCGTTCTCGTACCAGCCGGCGTCGATCCAGCAGGCGTCAGGGACGATGCCGAACTGGTGGAGCCGGTCGATCATCCCGATGGCGTAGCTTTCCGTGGCGCAGACGTATTCGTTGCATGGGAACGGTCCCCCGAAGCCGACGCCGTGGTTGATGGGCAGGGGGATGGGCTTTCCTTGGACCTGGGGCGTGTGGTGGGCCAGGACGAAACGCCGGAAGAGGTTGTGGCCGGACATGCGGTCGGCGCCCTTCCAGAAAAGGAGGGCGGCCGAAGGCGTCCGGACTTCCTCGCCGGGATGAAGCTTGAAATGGGTGGCAGCCATCCCGGCCGTGAGGTCGAGCGCGCGAGGGTTCCTGCGGCCGATGACGGCCTGCCAGCTCCCGCTCCAGCCGATGGCGACGACGATGCCGCGGCCGGCCGAGGCGATGTTGAAGAACGGCAGGGCGTTCGTATCGGAGGAGCGTCCGCCCGCGGGGCCGAAGCGGACCACCGCCTTCTCGGCAAGAGTATCCGTGACCGGGGCGAAATCGGTGCGCTCGGCGTTGCTGCCCAGGGCGCGATAGAGCATGACGGGACCGGGCCCGGCGGCGAATTCGGGGAACGAAACGGCGCAGGCCTGGACGTTCTCGATGATCGGCGTGTCGGCCGCGCCTTCGTTCTTGAGCCGGACGACCCACTCGATAACCGGATAATCATGGAAGATCGTGTAGACGACCGTGACCCGAAACCCGGTCGAAGGGTCGGAATAGACGGCGGTTCTGACCGTCTTGGCGCCCTCCGCCTTCTCATCCAAGGTCACTTTCCATTTTCCGACGAGCCCGGACAAGGCCTTGCCGCCGTAGACAAACGCGAAGGGCGGGGCCACCGTCTTTCCCGCGTGGGACCCGACGAAAGCGTCGAGGCTCGCCCGGTCGTGGGAGGCCGCGGCGTCCCACCCGGCCAGATCGCTCGATGAAACGGCGGCCGAAACGATCACCGCGATAAAACTTATCCAGACCCGCTTCATACTCCTTCTCCTCCGCTCAATTCCTCTTTATTTTACTGAAGATTTCTCGCCCGGATCGCGGTGAACAGGTCCCGTAGCCGGGATTTCCGCCGTCGCCAGAAAGCGCGGCGCCTTCCGCATCTGAAGCGTCCGTTCGAGGCCGTAAGCCAGCCTGATGAGCACGGGCTCGCTCCAGGCCCTCCCGATGAACGAGATCCCCACCGGCAGGCCATGGATCCAGCCGGCCGGCAGGGTGATGGTGGGGTAACCCGCCACGGCCGCCAGCGAGGAGCTGCTCCCCGAGGACGAGTCGCCGTTGATGAGGTCGGTCAGATGGGCGGGGCCGTCGGTCAGGACGACGAGCGCGTCGAGCTTGTGTTTGGCCATCACCGCGTCGATACCCTTCGTCCGCATGAGGTCGTGGTCCTTCGTCAGGGCGTTGCGGTAGGCCTTGTCCGTCAGGGGGCCCTTTTTCGCCGCCGCCTCGAGGATCTCCTGGCCGAAAAACGGCATCTCCCGGTCCGCGTTCTTCAGGTCGAAGGCGATGAGGTCCGGCAGGCCTCGGATGGCGGCGCCCGGCCTGGCCGCGAGATAGGCCTCAAGGTCGGCCTTGAACTCGTAGAGAAGGACCTGGTACTCAGAGCCGTCGGTCTTGCCGAGCGTCGGGAATTCGACGGGATCGATGACCTCGGCCCCCTCCCTCTTCATCGCCTCGACCGCGCTCTGCAGGACGGGGTCGAGCTTCCTCGCGAAATTGAAGGAATCCGAGCGCAGGACGCCGATCCGGGCCCCGCGGAGTCCGTCCGGTTTGAGGAACTCCCGATAGTCCGTCAGGAAGCGGCCCTTGCTGCCCTTGGTCGCGGCGTCGGCCGGGTCGGGCCCGGTCATCGCTCCGAGGAGCGTCGCGGCGTCGGCGACCGTCCGGGCCATGGGCCCCGCCGTATCCTGGGAGTGGGCGATCGGGATGATGCCCGAGCGGCTGACCAGCCCGACCGTCGGCTTGATCCCGACGATGCCGCAGGCCGATGACGGCGAAACGATCGAGCCGTCGGTCTCGGTGCCCACCCCGGCGGCCGCCAAGCTGGCCGCCACGGCCGCGGCCGAGCCCGAGCTCGACCCGGAGGGGTTCCGGTCCAGGGCGTAAGGGTTTCGTGTCTGGCCGCCGCGGCCGCTCCAGCCGCTCGTCGACCGGGACGACCGGAAGTTCGCCCACTCGCTGAGGTTCGTCTTGCCGATGATCACGGCGCCGGCGGCCCGGAGGCGCGCGACGACGAACGCGTCACGGACGGGCTTTGATCCGAGGAGGGCAAGAGAGCCGGCGGTCGTCTCCATGTTGTCGGCCGTATCGATATTGTCCTTGATGAGGATCGGGATGCCGTGGAGCGGCCCCCGCGGGCCTTTGTCCCGGCGCTCGCGGTCGAGCTCGCGGGCGATGGCCAGGGCGTCGGGGTTCGTTTGGATGACGGCGTTCAACTGCGGCCTGCCGCGGTCGATCTCGTCGATCCGTTTCAGGTAAAGGGAGACCAGGCTTTCCGAAGTCGCCGCCCCGGCAGTCATCATCTCCTGGAGGCCGGAGATAGTCGCCTCCTCGAGCGGGAACTTGACGGGGCCCGCCTTCTCGGGCGGCTGTTTGGTCCCGGGCGAACAGGTCACACCCAGCATCGCCACGAGAATGGCCGCCACCGGCAGGATCCAGGCTCTCGTGAATCTCAACATCGCGTCACTCCTTTAACGGACCGAAGTGGATCCCCGGAAGCTCCGTCCGGGTCCCGCCTTTCTTTCCCGCTCAACATACCTCAAAACGGCGCCGGGCTCAATTGCTTCCCGGGCTTCTACAAGCCGTCGGCCGGGGGTGGTCGACAGGGAAATGTCCCTCGATGCGAAGGCCAACCGCGTCGCCATCCATTCGAGGAAATAGGCCGCCGCGCTATTTGTACGGCGCGATGTGCAGGAGCTCGGGCAGGGTCACGAACCGGTACCCCTCGTCTTTGAGCTCGGCGATGATGACCGGAAGGGCCTTGACCGTGTTGCTCCGGTCGATCCCGTGAATCACGTCTTTCCCGTCGTGAAGGTCGATAATGCCTCCGGGCCGGGCTTTGGCGATGATCCTCCTGACGATCTCGTCGGGGGGCGTTTTCAAGTTGTAATCGTTGGTCATGTCGGTCCACGTGATGACGCTATAGTGGAGCTCTTTCAGGTCCTTCACGAACCACGGAGTCCTCAGGCCGTGAGGGGGGCGGAAAAGGTCCGTCCGGAGGCCGGTCAGCCCGAAGATGACTTTTTCCGTCCGGTCAATGTCCTTCTTGACCCCGATGATGCCCTCGAACGGCAGCCGGTAGGAATGACTGTAAGTGTGGTTGCCGACGATGTGGCCGTCCCGGACGATCTCCTTGATAGTCTCCGGATAGGCCTCCGCGTTCTCCCCGATCACGAAGAACGTCGCCTTGATCCCGTTATGATCCAGGATGTCAAGGACTTCGGACGTGTAAGGCTCGTTGGGCCCGTCGTCGAAGGTCAGGGCGATCACTTTTTCGCCGTTTTTCGGCCCGCCCGTCAAGACCTTTCCATAAGTCTGGGCTGAAGGGTTGAACGCCAGATAGGCGGCCCCAGCCAAGAGGCACAGTAGGACCAGGATAAGAAGAATACTCACTGTCCCCCGGCGCACAAAGTGCTTGGGAGGCCGTCGGCGCTCGGCCCACCGGCCGTCGGTCACGACCAGCCGGATGAAGGTCCAGGCGATCATCCCGGCCGTGCGGAGCGATCCCCCTCTCTCGAATCTGCGGGGAGACGACTCGACCACGATCTTTTTCTCGAACTTGACCCGGCCGACCTTGCGGAGCCGGAGGGAAAGCTCCGTGTCATCACCGTAGAACTGGATATTCCTGTTGAATCCCCCGGCCTTGATCAACGCATTCCTGCGGACGGCAAAGTTCGCTCCCCAGAGGCTCCCGGTCTTCCCGCAAACAAGCCTCAGGGCCTTGTCGCCGAAGAGGGTCAGGGCGTTCGACCAGCGATGGAGGTTTCCCTGCCAGTTCCGGCCCTTGGAGAACGAGACGCCGCCGCTGACGGCCGCCGCCCGGGGATTCCTGTCAAGGGTATCCCACAGGCGCTCCAGCCAGTCGGGCGGGACGCGGGTGTCCGCGTCCACATAGGCCAGGACCTCACTCCGGGACGCCTCGAGCCCCTTCTGGCGAGCCCAGGTGACCCCCTGGTGCGGTTCGGTCACGACGCGGGCCCCCATCTCGCGGGCCAGGTCCGCGGTTCTGTCCCGGCTGCCGTTGTCAACGACGATAATCTCATAGGGCAGGAAAAAGGTCTGGTGTTTCAGGCTTTCGAGACAGGAGGGGAGGAGCTGTTCCTCATTCCGCGCCGGCACGACCACGGAGATCTTGACGGATTCGCCGCATGAGTCCGCATCATTCATTTTAACTTGTCCGCTTGAGAGGATCTTCCAGATAGTAACCCCCTCCTCCCGATATTTTAATGGTCCTTGATGATGGCGTCAATTCTATGGGCGGCAGGGCCACCTTTTTTTCGTCTTCGATCACGAGGATCGTCAAAGCGCGTCCTCCAGCGGCTCCGAATATAGCACCCGGCAAAGGATTCGGCTACTGAACTTTATCTGAAGGAATCTTCAGACTCCCGGCCGGCGCGGCGGGTTTTCAGATATCGAACGTTTCCCCCGAGAAGTGGACGAAGGAGAAACACTCCGGGATGTGGGAATCGTAGACGCCGTGGCGGTTGAGGGCCCAGCCCGGGTGCGGCTCGGCCTTTCCCCCGCAGAACTCGAGGAGCTCGAAGCGCGAAAAATCCATCCGCCAGACGTCGCCGGCGCGCGGCGGGACCGGGCGGTCCCCGGCGAGCATTCCCATTCCGCGCCAGGGAAAGGCGATCTCCGCCGTCCAGCCCCTGTCGATGTTCGAGGCGTCGTTGATCGTACCCGCCACCTGGACGCCGGCCCGGAGGCCGGGAAAATCCCAGTCCATGAACGCCCAGCGGGCCCCGCGCGGATGCTTGCCGCAGCGTGAAGCGTCCTGGAAACCGCCGAGGACGTCTACGCGCCGCCCGAGCAGGTCGAGCTCGGGGACGTCGAACCGGCTCCCGCGCTTGTAGGCGTCCTGCCAGACATAGAGAACTTCATAGATCGTGCCGAGGGCGTTGATCTGGAACTCGTAGTAGCAATCCTCCCCGCCGATGAAGATCTCGACGTCGTTCTCGTTCCAGACGAAGGAATCCCGCTCGGTCAGGCGGGCCCGGACGTTGGGCTCCTCGACCCAGAAAGCCACGTAGAGGCTTTCGTCGTCCCAGAGCGAGGCCATCCGGGTCTCGAGGAAGCCGGGGACGCCGCTCACGAGATCGACGAAGTGCCGCGACTTCGGCGCCTTCTGCCATTCCGGGGTGTCCAGCCGGCCGTCGATCTCGATCCTGCGCGGTGTCCGGAGACAGGTGTAATGGGCCAGGTCTTTTTCCTCGCATCCGTACGTGGACATTGTCTTTTCTCCCCTCCCGGCCTCGGCCGGATGGCCTTCACATTACACAAAGAATCCGGCGGGAGTCAAGGCGGCCGAACCGGCCCCGGGCACTAAACCCGTTGACTCCGATCACCCACCGGGGTCATAATTTTCCTTTGATTTCCCCAAGGAGGGTGACATGAACCTGCCCGGAAAGCGCTTTTCCCCATGGACGATCGGACTGTTCGTATGCCTTCTGGTCCTCTTGGCGCCGCCGGCCGTGACGGCCGATCCCGGCGCGCCCTGGCTTCTTCAGAAACCGGCCTTGTCCCAAACGGACATCGTGTTCGTGTTCGCCGGAGACCTGTGGAGCGTCCCCAGAGCTGGCGGGGAGGCCAAGCGCCTGACCTCGAGCCCCGGCTTCGAAACCAACCCCGTCTTCTCCCCCGACGGCTCCGAGATCGCGTTCACCGGCGAATATGACGGGAATGTCGACGTGTTCGTCATGCCGGCCGGGGGCGGCGTCCCGAGGCGCCTGACCTGGCATCCCGCCGCGGACACCGTGCTCGGCTGGACACCCGACGGCCGGCGCGTCCTCTTCACATCGGCACGCAATTCCTATTCCCGTTTCAGCGAGCTCTATACGGTCGGCCTCGACGGCGGCCTCGAAGAGAAGGTCCCCCTCCCCATGGGCTATGAGGCCGCGTTCTCCCCGGACGGAAAGCGCCTCGCCTACGTCCCCCTCCCCCGGGCCTTCGCCGCCTGGAAGCGGTACCGCGGCGGGCGGACAACGCCGGTCTGGATCGCCGGCCTGGCCGACTCCGTTGTCGAGAAGGTGCCCCGTGAGAATTCCAACGACTACAACCCGATATGGGCCGGCGACAAGGTCTACTTCCTGTCCGACCGCGCGGGCGCCGTGACGCTCTTCGCCTACGACCTGAAGTCAAAGAAGGTCTCCCGGGCCATCGAGAACCGCGGTCTGGACCTCAAATCGGCCGCCGCCGGGCCGGGGGCCATCGTTTACGAGCAGTTCGGAGGCCTCGGCCTCTACGATCTGAAGACCGGCCAAACCTCCCGCGTCCCCATCTCCGTGAGCGGGGACATGCCCGAAGTCCGCGAGCGCTACGTGCCCGCGGGCGACCGCCTGACCGGCGCCGGCCTGTCGCCCAACGCCGCCCGGGCCGTGTTCGAAGCCCGGGGCGAGATCGTCACGGTGCCCGCCGAAAAGGGCGACCCGCGCAACCTCACCAACACGACGGGCGTGATGGAACGCGACCCGGCCTGGTCGCCCGACGGGAAGACCATCGCCTATTTCTCGGACGAGTCGGGGGAGTACCAGCTCCACCTCAAGCCCCAGAGCGGGGCCGGTGAAGCCGTCAAGATCGCGCTCGCCGAGAAGCCTTCGTTCTACTTCGCGCCGCGCTGGTCGCCGGATTCAAAAAAAATCGCCTACGCCGACGCCCACCTGGAGATCTGGCATGTCGACCTCGCCGCGAAGAAGCCCATTCGCGTGGACAAGGACAGGTATTTGGGTGGCCTGGGCAAATCGCCTGTCTGGTCCCCCGACTCCAAGTGGCTCGCCTATGAGAAGAGCCTACAGAACTACATGGGGGCTATTTTCCTCTACTCTGTCGATTCCGGAAAAAGCGTCCAGGTCACCGATGGAATGAGCGACGCCCGGTTCCCGGTCTTTGACGCCGCCGGGAAATACCTGTACTTCGCCGCCAGTACGGATTCGGGCCAATCCCTCCAGCCGGACATCCATAGCTTCAGCCGGCCGGTGACGCGATCGATCTACCTCGCCGTCCTGGCCAAGGACGAGCCCTCGCCGTTCGCTCCGGAGAGCGACGAGGAGAAGGGGGAAGTGAAGAAGGCGGAGGAGAACAAGGCGGGGAACGACAAAACCACGGAGAAGAAGTCCGGTGAGAAGAAGCCCGGCGAAGTGGAGGCGGGGGCCGGCCCGGGAGTTCCGGCGACGCCGGCCGGCGCAAAGCCCGCCGAACCGGGCCTGGGGTCTGAGGCGAAGCCGGTTACGGTCAAAATCGATTTCGACGGCCTCCTCCAGCGGATCCTGGCCGTCCCCATGCCGGCCCGCAACTACGTCAATCTCCAGCCGGGTAAGGCGGGAACGCTCCTGGCGTTCGAGGCGCCGGCCTCGCTCCCCGGCGTCGGAGGCGCCCCCGGCATGACGGTCCACCGTTACGACCTCAAAGCCCGCCGCTCCGACGTCGTCATCGGCGGTGTGGGCTCTTTCGAAATCGCCCGGAATGGCGAGAAATACCTCTACAGCCAGGGCGACCGATGGTTCATCGCCGTCCTGAGGCCGATGCCCCCGGCCGGCGCGCCCGCGGGGCCTCCCCCCTCGCCCGGGACGTCAGGGGCCAATGCCTTGGCCACCGACGCCATCCAGGTCCGGGCCAACCCCCGCGACGAATGGCGGCAGATGTACCACGAGACTTGGCGCGTCGAGCGCGATTTCTTTTACGATCCCAACGCCCACGGCTATGACCTCGCCGCGGCCGAGAAGGCGTATGCACCCTACCTCGAGAACATCGTTTCACGGCGCGACCTGAATTATCTCTTCGCCGAGATGCTGGGCGGGATCGAAGTCGGCCACCTGGGCGTGGGCGGCGGCGACCTGCCGGAAGTGAAGCGGGTCCCGGCCGGGCTGCTCGGCGCGGACTACAAGGTCGAGAACGGCCGCTATCGCTTCGCCCGCGTTTACAGCGGCGAGAACTGGAACCCGCAACTCCGGGCGCCACTGACCCAGCCGGGAGTCAACGTCGCAGCCGGAGATTACCTGATCGCGATCAGCGGCCGCGAGGTCGCGGGGCGCGACAACATCTACAGCTTCTTCGAGAACACCGCCGACAAGCAGGTCGTCCTCAGGGTCGGGCCGAAGCCCGACGGCAAGGGCGCCCGCGAAGTGACGGTGGTCCCCGTCCCCAGTGAAACGGCCCTCCGGAACTACGCCTGGATCGAGGACAACCGCCGTTATGTGGACAAAGTCACGGGCGGCCGGGTGGCGTACGTCTACATGCCCGACACGTCCTTCGGAGGCTACACGAATTTCAACCGCTACTTCTTCGCCCAGGTGGGCAAGGACGCGGTCATCGTCGATGAGAGGTTCAACGCCGGCGGGGCCCTGGCCACCGACATCATCGAGTTCCTGCAGAGGAAGCTGCTGAGCCTGGTGGCCACGCGCGACGGCGAGGACGAGGTCCAGCCGCAGGGCGCCATTTTCGGCCCCAAGGTGATGCTCATCAACGAGTTCGCCGGGTCGGGCGGCGACGCCATGCCCTATTATTTCAAGGCCGCGGGCGTCGGGCCGCTCATCGGCAAGACGACCTGGGGAGGGCTGGTCGGCCGGGCCGGCGGGCCCGCCCTCATGGACGGCGGGTTTGTCACGGCGCCGAGCTCGGGCGTCTGGAGCCCGAAGGACGGCTGGATCGCGGAGAACGTGGGCATCGCCCCGGACATCGAGGTCGAGCACGACCCCGCCCTGGTTCGTCAAGGAAAAGACCCGCAGCTCGACAAGGCCATCGAGGTCGTCATGGCTGGGCTGACCAAGAACCCGCCGGTGAAACCCAAGCGCCCGGCCTACCCTGACCACTACAAAAAGTAGCAGGAGGCCTTTCGAGGCAGCGCGCGGGCGGTGAACCGGGCGGCGATGTCCAGGCCGGGGATGTCCTTGTTCATCTGCCGGTCAGGAACTGGCCTACCCGATATCCGGCGGCCAAATAGAACTGGAGATCGAAGGCGTTGTCCTCGAGGTCGATCGGCGTCGTCCCCGTCAGCCGCATGAATTCTTTCTCGACCTCGTGCGCCTTGCCGCGCGGGCGAGGGCCGGAGTCCGGCCCGAGCTCGCGCCAGAAAGCGGCCCACAGGTCCCGCGCCGCGGTCGGAAGGTCGCCTAGGCTCACGAAGGGCTTCCCCTGCGCGTCGATACGGATCCAGTTCTCCTTGAGGGCCCGGACGAGCGGATAGAGGTGCGGCTCCCCGGGGTCATCGAAGAAGTTGTGGAACCGCCGCGTATCGTCGATATAAGTGTAGTAAATGTCCCAGAGCGGCTCCTCGGACGCCAGCCAGGCGGTGCCGTATTTGGCGACCAAGTCAAATGCGTCCGAATAGCCGACGAGGGTCAGGTCCTTCGGGTCGAGGGTGCGGTCGCTGAAGTAGAACGGCACGTAGGATGCCGCTAGGGCCCGGACAGTCTCGAACCGGGCGGGCCGCCCGACGAGCCCCGGATAGCGCGACTGGGCATTCGAGCCGTAGAGCTTCGTGCGCAGGTCCTGACACACGACGAGATTGTGGTCCGCGTCCTGGCTCGCCTCGAGCAGGACGAGGAGCGGCTTGTGGCTGTGGAGATAGTTAACGGCGTAGGCAAACATCGCGCCTTCAAAGCAATGGGCCATCCCCGTCTGGAGGACCCGGCGCGGCGGCATGACGGATTCGTCCTGGTCGACCGAGGCGTGGTCGTCGTTGTAGTAAAGCTCGGTGTCGAGGAAGTCCTGGAGCTTGGCGGGCGTATCGAGCGCGGCGATGACCGTCAGCTCGTCGTCGGAGAAAGCCAGGCCGAGCCCCCGGCAGCGCGCCTCGAGCCAGGCCCTCTGTGCGGGGTTGACCGAGCGGCGGTAGATGCCGGCAAAGAAGAGGAGCTGATCTTCGGGTGAACGGCGGAGGATGCCTTCGGCCGGGATCGGCTTGCTCATGTCGCCGGCAAATCGTACTCTCCCTGTCGATCAAAATCAAGGCCGGCTATTCGAGGTCGGCGTACAGCCCCTTGAAATCCGCGTCCCCTCGGATTTTTTCCAGGAATTGGAAAGCCCCGATTCCGCCGGCGGCTGAAGGAGATGGGGATCGCCCAGCGGTCGCTCGACGGGATCCGGACGCCTTGACCCGCGACCCGGAGATGGCCCCTGCGGGCCGTGCCCCCAAAGCCCTTCGTCCCAGTCCGAACTCAGCTGATCTTTTGCGAAACGATCGGCGCATCGAAGGCCCGGTATTCCTCGACGCGACAGGCAGGGATGAGCCGATCCCGGTAGATCATCATATTGATGCAGTCATCGCAGACATTGGGCTCCCCGTCGATCAGCTCGAGCGGCTGCTCGATCGCGATAGGTTGGATATGGATCCCTTCGAAGGCGTGCCAGGGGCGGACGAAAAGGACGCGGAGGAAGCGGGCGAAGGCTCTCCCGACCTCCGGGTCCAGGGCCGCGAGCAGGAAGACCTTGCGCCCGACCTTCGTCCTTCTCGTGATCGATACGTAGCGTCCCTTGGCGAGATGCGTCACGACCTGGATGACCTCGAGCGCCCGGGCGCCCAGTGATCCATTAAGGTGCCGGGGCGAACCGATGGCGACCGAGACCAGGTATTTATTGGTTTCCGGGAACGCGCCCCCGTTGAGGTACCCGCAGGGAGCAATGGACGGGAACCGCTCCCGGAGCGTATCAAAGATCTCGTCGGCCGTCAGGCTGACCTCACCGGCGTCCCTGGCCAGGCCCGGGATAAGGTCGGGCGGGAGCCTCTTCCCTTTCGCAAAGAGGGCGACGTCGTCCCCGACCACGAGCCCGCGGAGTGCGATCAGGGTCATGTGATTGACGATCCGGATGTTCCGGACGGCCCAGCCGACGACATCGGGGACAGCCTCGAGGTTGGCCCGCGAGACCGTCACATTGAAGCCGCACCCGACGCCCTTGACGCCGGCGACCATCTCCGCATAGGATTGCCGCAGCTCGTTGAGCTCGACTTCGGTCCGCCCTTCCCAGCCGGGCCTGTCCTGGCTGCTGTCAACATGGAAATTGAACCGGATGAGCCCTGCCCGGGCCAGATCGCGAAGGAGGGGGCGGTCGAGGCCCAGGCCGCTCGTCATGAGGAACGGCTTCATCCCGCTCTTGGCGACGAACCTCACGACCTCGAGGAGATGCGGATAGATCAGGGGCTCGCCGCCCGAGATTTTCATGTCGTCGCAGTTCCGCATCGCCCCGCAGACGGCGATATCGGACAGGACATCCTGGAGGGGCCGGTGCCCCTCGAGCCTGCGCCGATAGCAGTGGGAGCAGTGGAGACTGCAGACGTCGGTGACGTCCACCCAACCGCCTGGATTGTCAGTGATGGACCAGGGAAAGCGATACAGCCGGCGACGATCGATGCCCATGAAGAACCTCCTTCGTTCGTCCCCCGCCGTCGAACGGCGCCCGGGACGGCCTTCGCCCTCCGCGTGCCCTGACGGCAAAGACGACTAATTCGCCACGAGACCGTAAAGCAAAGCGATCGCGGCGGCAAACAACAGGCTGTCATTGACCACGTAGGCGTAAACTCTCCGATACAACGAGCGGGTGCCGTAATCCTTGAGCGCGTGGGCGGCAATGGCCCGGCCCCCGCAGGCGATCCAATGGGCCGCGAACAGGCCGCCGAATATCAGGCTCGACCAGCCGATGACGCCGGGGAGGGAGCGGGCGAAGAACGACACGACGATCGAGAGGAGCGCCCAGTAGAAAACGCTGTCCGCGATGTTATCAAGCCACGCCCCGAGGCTGGACGTTTTCCGGCACCGGCGCGCCACCTCGCCATCCAGGCAATCCAGGAGCTGCCGGAGGAGGATGGCGGCGACAACCGCCCAGGTCCGCTTGTTCAGGTGGAAATAGGGGATCGCCGCCGAGAGTCCCAGGGCCAGGGCCGTGAGGACATTGGGGTGGATGTTCCGATCGCAGCAAAAACGGAGGAACTGGGGAAACAGGGTCGCCACGAACCATTCGTCAAAAAAATGGGTCAGAACGTAGGAACGGTCCTCCTCACGGGCGCGTCCATCGCCGTTACGATTGCGGGGGACCCGGCGCTCCCGTTCGCCGCGTTCAAGTGACATCGGGCCCCGCTCCGCCGTTCAGAGATCTTTCCGATAGATACGGAATCTCTTGTAGATGGTCCCGCCGAGCTTCTCCATCTCCCCCCTGACCTTGAAATTGTATTCCAGCTCATGGTGGGTATCGGCGAAGCGGAATCCCGCCGCGGCCGCGGATTCCATGGTCGCGCACCCGAGGATAGCGTCCACCCCTCGTCCCCGGAAATCCTTCCGGATGCCGCCGACGAGACTGTCGAGCTGACGCGTCCGACGCCCGGCGCGCATGATCCAAAAAATGCCGAACGGTAACAGCTTTCCCTTGGCCTTGCGGAAGCCCTCGGCGAGGTTCGGCATGGCGATATTGAAACCTACGATCTCATCGCCGCTTACGGCAATCTTGATGAACCTGGGGTCGAGGACGGGGAGGAAGCGCTTCGCGAGGTCGGCCATCTCCTTATCGTCCAGGACGTGATAGCCGTAGAGCTCCCGGAAACACTCGTTCATGAGCTCCAGGACGGGCCGGATATAGCGCTTGAGCTCGCTCCGCCGCCCGAACGTCAGGAGGCGGCAGACATTCCGGCGCATCGCCCGTTCGGTGATCTTTCGATAGAACTCCGGCACCCCGTGGGTCAAGTCCACCCGGTAGACGACATAATCCATGTCTTTCCCGTACCCGGCCCGCTCGAGGAAGCCGTTGATGTTCTCGAAATTATAGGTCGTGCCGATCGTCGGCTCGGGATCAAAGCCCTCAGTAAGAAAGCCTTGGGGGTCCTGGTCGGAAAAGCCCATGGGCCCGATGACCTTGGACATCCCCTTGCCCTTCGCCCAGCGTTCCACCCGGTCCAGGAGGAGCCGGGCCGCCTCCTCGTCGTCGCCGCATTCCAGAAACGCGAACCGGGCGTTCGTCTCTCCCCGCGCTTCGTTGTAACGGCGGTTGATGATGCCCATGATCCGGCCGACCGCCCTTCCGTCTCGGAAGGCCAGGACCAGGACGGTGTCCGAAAAGGCGAAAGCCCGGTTCTTCCCAGGGTTGAAGTATTTCCATTCTTCGGCATACACCGGAGGCACCCAGCGCGGGTGATGCCGGTGGATCTTGGCCGGCAGGCGGATGAACGCCCCCAGGTCCTTGCGGGTCTGAACGTCTCGTATATCAAGGGGCATCGTCTTCACTCCTCCAGGGGCTTTTT
>Ga0187878_1000600_pt1 | contig 39824 bp, 35 predicted proteins | sample June2016WEW_17_1_FD_132979 | JGI IMG/M metagenome (GOLD analysis project Ga0187878, IMG submission 132979) | Peatland microbial communities from SPRUCE experiment site at the Marcell Experimental Forest, Minnesota, USA - June2016WEW_17_150 | ecosystem: Environmental > Terrestrial > Soil >... | reverse complement strand
CTTTATCAGCTTAGACAGCAACCCGTCACTCCTAATGCTCCCGAAAGCGTGCCGAAAGCCGCTACTAGTACACAAACTGTTACCCTTAACCCAATTATGGATACATATATGGCCGGAAATGATGTCACCAGTAATCACGCTTCATCTGATAATTTGCCTGTAGGAGAATTAAATAATGCCACAGGGGCCTTGAGAAGATCTCTAATTAAATTTGACTTATCACAGATCCCTGCAGGATCAACCATCATCTCTGCCACCTTGTCTCTATACAACAAGGTTGATTATGCCAATACCGCCAGTGTGTTTAGGATTTACCGTGTCAAACGACCTTGGATAGAAAACCAGGTAACCTGGAAAGTTTGGAAAACAGGCAGCAACTGGTCCAGTTCCGGAGGTTTCGGGACCGGTGATACCGAACCAACGGATATCGGTTCCAGAAATATGACCGCCAATGAAATATTGGGTATATATGATAATTGGACTTTAACTCCATCGGCAATTCAGGAAATAATTGACGGGAAATTTATCAATAACGGTTTCTTAATTAAATCCGACACAGAGCTTAATGACGGCTACACCTTTGCCAGTACCCATTCGAACAACGGATCTTACCCCCCTCAATTGGCAATCGTCTATGAGGGGACTGCTATCATTACCCCCACACCCAATTGTTCAATGGCCTTTAGTTTATCAACTCCAACCCCCACTCCAACCCCCACTCCAACTATAACGTCTACTCCGACGCCGACGGCAACTGTAACGGCTTCTCCAACACCAACCGTAACCGCAACACCCACCCTTGCCCCAGTTCAACTCCCAATAGCTGTAATGGCACTTGCGGCAGCAACGCTAATTGCCAATCGGGACTGATTTGTTTTAACGGCAATTGCCGCAATTCCAGTTGCACTGAATCCAGCAATTGTATTTGTGCTCCGGTAGTTACCAATTCACCTGCCCCCACACCTACACTCCCTGTTTCCGGAACCAGCTGGCCAAGCGTAATCGGAATAGGGGTTGGTGGAGGTGTCCTTCTATTGTCACTGCTCTTAGCTTTATAGTTATCTCCAACTGGGGAACCAGTAATAACTTTTATCTAACCAGAGAGGAATTTGTATTCCCACCCAATGAGGGAAAAAATAAATAAATAACAAAACACTGGGCACTAGGAAATAGGCAATAGCCTTAGGATTACGCCTTAAGACATAGCCGATTAGGATGCACATAAAGGGCACAGCCGGAAGGTAGTGGTAAAAAAACATTATCCGGGGTGAAGCAATCCAGGGAACAAAAAAAATAAAATAAGAAAAGAGAACCAATCCCAATTGCTTATTCCTTTCAAAGACCGAGTAGACAAAAGATGTGATCACCGCCACTAAGCCAAACCAGAAAATTGCCGGGTTACCCAAGTTATAAATTCTAGCCACCATACCGTTAACTTCATTACTGGTATAGAGATAAACCGGACGGATTAAAAACGGCCAGGACAATGCCCCGGATTGGTAAGGATGTGTAGCTTTAAGATTGGTATGATACCACCACATTTGTTTCTGCATCCCCCAAAAAATATCCAAGCCATGGCCACTGGTAAACATGGGCGTATAAGTTAAAAGGTAAACGGCAAAAGGCAAAATTAGGAACCAGAGATATGAAAGCTGCCACTTATTTTTTCGGGTTAGCCAAATAAGACCCATTACCGGTACTGTCCAAACAGCGCTCCACTTTGAGGCCATAGCTAAGCCAAAAGCAATTGCTGCCAACCAATTTTTTTCTTTTAAAAATAAATAAACGGTTAATAAAACAAAAAAAAGCACATAGACGTCGTTCATCCCAATCCGGCTCATGGTCAGAGCTAAACCGTCCAAACTAAAGGCAGCGGCGGAGAGTAATCCAATTATCTCATCTTTAAAAATTATTCTGGCGATTAAAAAAATAAGAAGTACCGCCCCGGTACCCAGAAGCGCTCCGGGTAGTCTCCAGGCAAAAGCATTTTCGCCCAATATGGCCATCGAAAACCACATTCCCAATTTAGCTACAGGCGGGTGGGTCCATTCATAAGCAAACCCGGCGGGAGCAGTGTTCCACCACTCCCAAGCGGCCGGATTGCCGTGGAGCATTTGCCGGGCAGTAAATGCATGGTAAACTTCATCAAAATATTCATTAGGAGGATTACCCAAAAAAATAACCCGGGAAAATAGAGCAAAAACAATAATTCCTAAAAGGATAAGCTTGACTTTCTTCCCAGAAAGATCTGCAACTTGGGGAAATTTTTCAATGTTGTTCTCAAAATTAATTTTCAGATTAAGCCTTATTTTAATTCCGGCCGCCACAACGGCTAAACAAATTATATTAACTCCGGAAATAATTTTAATCACCAAATCCGAAAAAATACTTTTAAAATCCTGGCTAATCCAGATAAAAGAATAGAGTAAATTGGCAATATAGGTTAACGATAACACGGCGTAAACTATCAAAAGCTCCGGAGAAAGAGAGGCACTAATTATTAGGGGCGCAAAGACAGTAAGCATATGTCGTTCATGAATCCTGGTTAAAAAAAGAAAAGTGGCCAAAAAAATTATGGCCATCCATAGATATTCAGCGCCTTTTTTACTCCATGTTTTATAAATAACTGCCGCTAAAATCGAAAGAGAAAGAACAATTCCGGCAATTTGATAGATTAAATTATCCGGTTTCCACATCGCCAATATTCCCCAAAAATTAAAAGCATTAACACTGGCATATGGATATTCGTTGGCAGAAAATACCAACCTATTAAAAATAAAAACAAATAAATTGTTGGCCTGCAATCTAAAGGGTACGAATCCTAAAATAAAAATAACTAAACCAATAATTATATAGGTTAAAACCTGGGTATATTTCCATTTATTTTTAATCATCAAAACAATAATCACCGGGGCAATAAAAGCTGCTTGGGGTTTGATGAGAGTCCCTAATGCCAAAGACAATGCTGATAAATAAGGGTTTAGGGCCATCAGATAAACCGTCAAAAGAGAAAGTAGGGCGGTCAAAGAGTCCACCTGTCCCCAAAGTGTGGAATTGGCTAAAATCGCCGGGTTAAAAATATATATACCCGCCGCCCATAAGGCTATCCTGGAGTCCTTAAATTTTAGAATTATTTTATAGATTAAGTATCCGGTTATTAAATCAGCCAGTATGGCGGGTAATTTATATAGCAGGACTTCGGGAATGGGTAAAATCGCTTTCAGTTTTCCCAATATATAAAGAATATAAAGATAACCGGGCAAATAGTCCGACCAGGAATTGTAAAAATTGGCTAATCCCCCTTGTATTAAAATATTGCTCCAGGCGACAAAAGTCCCATGATCCAAAGACAAAGTTCCAAAATTAGCGAAAATTATTCTGACTATGAAGCCTAATAACAATAGGATTAAAATAGGTGAAATGAAAAAATTCCTCTGGCCAATCTGTCTTTTTATTTTTTGCATTCTAGTCTATTATATTTCTTCTCCCGGCAATACGCCTTACGACTATTTTACCCGACTTTCGGTTGCTTTTCTTCAGGGTAAATATTGGCTTAGCCAAAGTCCTCCCTGGTTAAGCGAACTTATCCCAGCCGGGCTTGGCAGGTACTACGTAGCCTATCCACCATTTCCGGCAATTTTGGCTCTTCCTTTTGTCGCCATATTCGGCTCCAATTTTCCCCAGCAATATTTGGCTCACGCTTTAGGAGCCGGGATTGTGGTCTTAACATTTAAAATTTCCCTATCAGTTAAAAATAGCCTCAAGCTGGCTGTTTGGTCGGCTATTTTAGTAGGAATTGGGAGTATTATCTGGTATTTGTCCTCTGTGGGCTCATCCTGGTATTTGGGACAGGTGGCTGCCGCCTTTTTCCTCACCGCCGCAATAGCCGAGTCTTTGGAAAAAAAGAGGGGGGTTATTGTGGGCATATTTTTGGGAGCTGCATATCTATCCCGGTTGCAGTCAATTTTATCTTTGCCTTTTTTTCTTTACCAACTTTATAGCCCAAAGTGGAAAAAGAATTATTTGAAAGTTGTTTTGGGAATTTTACCGTTTTTTATTTTTAACTCTCTGTATAACTTTGCCCGGTTTGGAACAATTCTGGATAAGGGTTATTTTTTAATTCCGGGGCTACTCCAAGAACCTTGGTTTAACAAAGGTCTTTTTAGTCTGACCTACATCCCGAATCATTTAAAAATTATTTTTCTTTCGTTCCCCATTTTTAGCAGAACCTTTCCTTATATCAAACCCTCTTGGGCCGGGTTATCCATTTGGATCACCACTCCGGCTTTTATTTATTCTCTTTGGGCCAATATCAAAAAGAGAATTATTCAGATGTCTTGGTTTTCGATAGGGGCAATCGCTTTGGTAGTTTTTAGTCACGGATCAACCGGTTTTGCCCAATTTGGCTATCGTTTTGCAGTTGATTTTTACCCCTTACTAGTTTTACTTACTATACTGGGAGTCTCCAAACAAAACGGGCCCAAGTGGCATCACTGGCTTCTCCTGGCCTTAGGCATTATTGTTAATCTCTGGGGCGTATTATGGATAAACAAATTCGGCTGGGTAAGCTTCTGATCCTAAATAGAGTCTTAATTATTTTAATAACCTACTTATTAGTTTCTAAGTCGCCTATTTTTACTTCTTTTGGGAATTTTCTAAACACCTATTCCTTAAGGTGGGATGGCAATAGCTACTCGTTTCTGGCCTTACATGGATATGTAGCCACCGGAACCGAAAAAGTTTATATTGTTTTTCCGCCTTTATACCCTCTAATTTTAGGTCTAACAAATCTGGTCATCCGGAACATCGGCCTCACCGGATTTATCATTTCGAATATCTTTTTTATTTGGGGAATGTTGATATTACACAAACTCCTAAAACTGGATTACTCGGAAAATTTTTCCCTCTGGGTAATTATTATTTATTCGTTCTTTCCGACCACCTATTTTTTCTCTGTCACTTTCCCTGAGTCGCTTTTCTTTCTTCTCACCGTCAGCTCATTTTACCTAATCCGGAAAAATAAATTTTGGCAATCTTCATTGCTGGCAGGGACAGCTACCATTACCAAGCCTTTCGGCATACTGCTCTGGCCAGTACTCTTGATCGAGTGGTATTTAAATAAAAATAGAAATCTAAAAAGTCTTTTACCTATAATTTTAGCCGGTATTTTCTTTCCCGCCATTTATTTGGCAATTAATGTCTACCTATTCGGTAAGCCTCTGGCTTTTGTCAACTTTCTTAGTCAAAATTGGCAAAAACACTTTACCTTTTTCTGGGTCAGTATCCTAGACAGTTGGAAAAGAGGGGTTACCACCACAGAGCTATCGAACTATAAATATTTAACGGGGTACGGCGAGGCAATATTTTCCACCGTTGCCTGGATTTTTTCCTTTCTGGCAATATTTCTTAAACCTAAAATCCGAATTTCTTATATTGTCTATTTACTTTTCGGAACTTTAATGTTTACTTCAACCGGGTTTATTTTAAGCGCTCCCCGGTATCTACTTTCTCTACCGCCTTTCTTTATAATTTTAAATATCATTCTCGCTAAACCCTGGATCAAGGTGATCTTTCTGACATTTTCTATTGGGGCCTTGTTTTATCTTTCTTACTACTTTGCCCTAGGGCAATGGACTTTTTAGTTGAAAAGTGAGCTTATCCATTCGTGAACTTTATCCCAGTTTCCATTTTGGGGAACAAAAACATACTGGTTATCATAAGTCGGGGAAATGGGGGGATTGACTAACAACTCTTCGGGTAAAGTCGTTTGCACAATGTTGTTTCTACCCATCAAAATTCTTCCGGCTAAAATAGCCAGTGCATTATTACCCAAATCAGTCTGAACAGATTCACGGACGGCTTGCCAAACAGCAATTATTTTTTTGGGAGACAAGAAAAAATCCTTGGATAACAGCTTATTCTTAACCGCCTGAATAATTTTCTCCTGCCGGGCGGCCCGAGCCAAATCAGTCCCCTCATCGCCCTTGGCATAACGCGACCGGGCAAACTTTAACGCGGTTTCGCCGTCCATAACTGTTAACCCTTTAGCGAAACTGACGGTTTCATAGCGGCAGCGGAGTTGCGGGTCCCCGCCGCAGGTATCATTTTCCTTCCCGGCAATCGGATATTCTTCATCCACAAATGACCGCTCAATATTAACTTGCACCCCCCCTAAAACATCAATAATTTTTGTAAAGCCGGAGAAATCCATTACCAAGGCATAATCAATCGGTTGGCCAACCACTTCTTCGGTAGTTGATTTGGCTAAGGCAAACCCTCCCCAATAGTACGCCGAATTTATTTTGGCCCGAATACTCGGAATCCAAATATCCCGGGGTAGGGAAACAAAAACTACCGACGGTCGGTTAAGTGAAACCGATACGAATATCATCGTATCCGTTAAATCTCCGCCTGCATGACCTTTACCACCAATGCCCAAGATTAAGATATTAACCCGGCCGGCAGATGAATGGACATTAACAGGCGACAAATATTGATTAATTTTGAATCCCAGGACCAAAAGAGAAATTATTATCGCACTCAAAAACACTAAAAAGATAGCCTTTCTTTTTGACATGATAAATTCTATTGTATTGAAGATGGAAACTATTAACAAGCTCCTAGAGGGGTTAAACACGCAGCAAAAAGAAGCAGTAATCTACACCGGCAGTAAACTTTTAATACTGGCCGGTGCCGGCAGCGGTAAAACTAAGGTTCTAACCTACCGCGTAGCTTGGGTAATTGCCGAAAAACTGGCAAGGCCGGAAAATACCTTGCTTTTAACTTTTACTAATAAAGCTGCCGGAGAAATGAAACAGCGGGTTTTAAGCCTCATTGGCAACTCCCCCGGCTTTGCCGGCACTTTTCACTCTTTTTGTGCCAAGGTTCTAAGAATAGACGGTCGGGCAATTGGAGTCCCTCCGGGCTTTATCATCTACGATGAACAGGATCAAAAAGACACGGTCAAAGAAATTATGAATGAATTAGAACTCTCCACGGATAATTTTAATCCCGCCGCAATTTTAGAAATGATCTCCGAAGCCAAAAACCAAATGCTAACACCTTCGGCTTATTCGGAATTTGTCAAAGGAGAGTTCCAGGAAGTAATTTATAAAGTTTATCAGCGCTACGAAAAATTTTTGCACGAAGTTGGGGCTCTGGATTTTGATGATTTATTGATTAAAACCGTTCTGCTTTTTAAGGAAGCTCCTGATGTCTTAACCAAATGGCAAAATCAGTTAACTCATATCTTCGTGGATGAATGGCAGGATACCAATAAAATCCAGTATTCGCTGATTAAACTTTTGGTGGGCCTGTCTGCGCAGGCAGGTAAATTAACTGTTGTGGGCGATGCTTCTCAGAGTATCTATTCCTGGCGGGGAGCCGACTTTAGGAATATTACCAAGCTTATTCAGGATTATAAAGATATCAAAATAATTAATCTGGAACAAAATTACCGTTCAACCAAAAATATTCTCACGGCTGCTAATTCAGTTATTTCCAAAAATACTAGTCACCCGATCCTTAAACTTTGGACACAGAACCTAGAGGGGGAAAGAATTAAAATTTATACTGCCAAAAGCGGTTTTGACGAAGCCGATTTTATCATTTCTGAGGTTCAGTCACTAATTACTAATGCCCCCCACTCCGCTGAAGCTTCGCGGGGCAGGCAATCCCTATTTGCTTATAAAGATATCTCTGTTCTATATAGAACGAATGCCCAATCCCGAGTCTTGGAAGAAGCTTTCTTACATGCCGGAATTCCTTATATCCTGGTTGGGGGTGTGAGATTTTACGACCGCAAAGAAATTAAAGATATCTTGGCTTATTTAAAACTACTGGTAAATCCCAAGGATAAGATTTCAAAAAATAGACTGGTTAAGTTAGGAATAAGAAGGTTAGAAAAATTCAGAGAACATACATTTAATATCGAAGACAAAAACAGCTTGGATATCTTGGACGAAGTCATAGGGGCCACGGATTATTTAGCCCTCTTTTCTAAAGAAAGCGAAGAAAATTTGGCCCGGTTGGAAAACATCAAGGAACTGCGCTCCGTTGCTACTGAATTTCCTAAAATTAACGATTTTCTGGAAAATGTTGCCCTGGTTGAAGCCAGTGAAACTAACAATAAAAGACAGCTCGTGAGCCTGCACGCAGAAAAAAATGCTGTGACTTTAATGACTCTCCACGCCGCTAAAGGTTTAGAGTTCCCGGTGGTTTTTATGGTGGGAATGGAAGAAGGTCTTTTCCCTCATAGCCGATCACTGATGGATACTAATCAACTGGAGGAAGAAAGAAGATTGGCCTATGTGGGCATCACCAGGGCAAAAAAGATTCTCTACCTCTCATACGCCACCAGACGACTTTACTTTGGTGAATCGGTTAGTAATCCCCCCAGCCGTTTTTTAACCGACATCCCCGAAAATTTACTGGAGAATTTGGGCTTTGTAGATTTTGAAGAAATATCTCAAGAAAAAATTGGCGATTCGGATTCCGTCTCATTTGACGATATAATTGAGAAGTATCTCAAAAATGAACAAGACAGAATTTAATAAGATAGCTACTCACCCACTACAAACCTGGGAGTGGGGGGAATTTAGGGAAAAATGGGGCAATGAGGTAATCAAATTTCCCTTTGGCCAAATTACCCTCCACAAGCTCCCCTTCGTCGGTTATAAAATCGGCATCTTTGAAAAAGGACCTACCCCAACTACTGAAATGTTAGATACTTTGAAAAAGTATGCCAAAGAAAATAGGGTTCTCTTCGTCCGTTTAGAACCCAACATAGAAAAAGATGAAAAAACGATCGGACTACTTAAGAAAAACGGTTGTGTTCCGGGGAGAAGAATTTTTACTCCCTCAACTTTTGTCATTGATTTAACTCTGACAGAAGAGGATCTTCTAAAAAGTTTTACTCCCAAAACCCGGTACAATATTAGGGTTGCCGAGAGATATAAAGTAGAAGTGATTGAGGATAATTCAGACCAGGCTTTTGAGAAATACCTGGCATTAACTAAGGAAACAGCCCAAAGACAAGGCTTCTATGCCCATTCTGAAAAGTACCATCGTTTGATGTGGCAAACACTCCACAAAGATCCAATATCCCGGGGAGAAGAACCGTTAGCCAGATTACAGATTGCTAAGTTCCAAGGGCACATAATTACAACTTGGATTTTGTTTGTCTGGGAGGATTGTCTTTATTATCCATACGGCGCATCGACTGATAAATTTAAACAAGTCATGGCCAACAACTTAATGTTGTGGGAAGCAATCCGACTGGGCCAAAATCTTAAATTGAAAACATTTGATTTATGGGGGCGGGAAGAGGGTAAAGGTTTTACCAAGTTTAAAGAGGGCTATAACCCAAAAGTAGTTAACTTTATTGGCACCTGGGATTTGATAGTCTCTCCTTGGTATTACCTCTACAAAATTCTCGAGAAAATCAGATGGTTCATACTAAAGCTTTTTAAATAATGCCGGATATCAGGCAATCTTCGGAATATGGCCACTATTTAACCCAAATCGGTTGGATTGTGGAGCGGGTAAAAAATACGAATTACTTCATTAGAAAATTCCCAATGATCGGATCTGTTCTTAAAATTCAACGACCGGAGAAAATAGATCACCAAGTAATAAAAGAACTTCAGAAAAAATATAAAGCCTTCCAAATCATTCTAGAACCTAGTCCCTATTGCCTATTACCTAGTGCCTCGTTCAGACTAAGCAAATCTCCTTATTTACCCACTAAAACTTTACACATAGATATTTCCCTATCGGAGAAAAATATTCTAGCCGGTTTCAGGTCGGACATTCAAAGAGCCATCAAACAATTTTCAATTAACCAATTTAGCAATTATCAAGATAATTTAGAACAATTCAGAAAGGTCTGGAAAAAAGCAGTCGGACTTTCCAAATATGTGCCATCACCTAAACAATTAAAAGCTCTGCAGTCTTCATTTAAAGATAACTCGCTTTTTGTAACCACTTCCGATGAATCCGCCGGAATTATTTTTTTACTGTCCGACAGCATTCTTTACTACTGGCAAGCTTTTTCGGATAAAAAGAGACGTTATCTTCCCAACCAATACCGGATGGTATGGTATGGAATTTTATGGGGTAAAAAAAGAGGCGCTAAGATGTTTGACTTTGAAGGCATTTATGATTCTCGTTTCCCTAATAAATCCTGGCTGGGCTTCACCCACTTTAAAAAATCATTTGGCGGAAAGGAAGTTGAGTACCCCGGTTGCTTTGTTAAGACAAAATTAATCTTCTAATTTTTTCCTTGTTTCCCTTAATTACCGCTTTTTGCTCCGGCCAGTTCATTGTTGGCAATTGTTCCAGATCAAACCATTGGAATACAATATCTTCTTCTCCCTTTTCTAATTTTTGCTGACCGGAAACTTGTTCGGTAACAAAAAGATAATATTCAGTAATAGCCCAAATATCTTTTGCGTAACTTAATCTTTCTTTTTTACCTAAATGAGAGATCATTTTTATCTGACTAATTCCTGTTTCTTCGGTCACTTCTCTTTTTGCTGCTTTTTCAACATTTTCGCCCTTTTTAACTCCGCCTTTAGGCAACATCCAATCCTGATATTTTGAGTCTCTAATTAGACCAATAAGAAGTTTTCCACTTTCTTTCCTGATAACCACTCCACCAGCAGTTTTTCTGACCGGAATGTTCTTAGGTTTTACGTACCAGCTTTGATCTATAACCATTATTCTTCAACATTGCATAAAAACTTATACTCGCAGGTTTTACAAAGGGGGCTACCGGAACATTTAAAGTCTGATTTTTCAATTTCGTCTCTTACCCGGAATATTTCTTTTTTAGCTTCTTCAAGTTGAGCTGCATTTCTGACGGCCGAGACCTTAGTCTGGTTTTCGAAGAAATAAAAACTTAAAACAATGTCTTCAGCCTTTTTATTAAAGGGTGCGGTCGGAATTGTAGTAGCAGCCAGCGCATAAAAAGCCAACTGACGACTAATATCTTTGTCTTTATCCATTTCTTTTTGGGTCGGGGGTTTTTCGCCGGTTTTATAATCAATCAGTTCTATTCTCCCCCCGGAAAGTGCATCCACCCGATCAATTCTTCCACCAATTTTTAAGGTGGAATCTAACGGTATAGTAAACGACTCTTCGGTTAAAATAGGAGTTACATTTTTATTAAAAGAATTTTTAAGATATTCAGATAAATATCCCACACCTTTTTCAAAATACTTCTGCTCATGAGTTTTATCTCTAAAACCCTCACCCACCCAATTTGTTTTAAGAAGTTCCAATAACATTTTCTTGGAGGGCTTTTCTCCCTCTTTAACTTGTCTATAAAAATCGCGCATTACTGCGTGCATACTGGTCCCAAAACTTAAAGCTGCCGAGGGAGCCGTAGGGATTTTTAAGATGTATTTTAATTTATAGTGTAAGGGGCAAACCTTAAAAGTATCAATTTGAGAATAAGAAAGATAATTAATATGAAGAGGCGACTCGTGATTAATAATTTGTGATCGGTGAGTAGAAAAATCTAAGAAACTTAATTGTTTTTCGCTTATTACATTCTGCTTGCCACTTTCAACAACTTTCTTCCCCAGTGCTTCCATTATAAAAGGCGACAGCTTTTTATCTCTCTTACCCTCTCCGTAATAATCGGCAGCGGTTAAAAATAATTTATCTTTAGCCCGAGTCATCCCCACATAAAAGAGCCGCCGCTCTTCTTCCATGTGATAATCACCCATCGGCAAAACTTCTTTAATTAACTCCTCGGGAATGGGAATTTGCTCACGGCGTTCCATTGACGGGAATCTCTGGGATACTAAATTTACCAAAAAGACTACCGGAAATTCCAGACCTTTTGCCGAATGTACCGTTAAGATGTTAACTGCATTTATACCGGTCCAATCAGTATCTGTTGCCAAGGGTGACTCTCCTAACTCGGCTGAGAGCTCCAACCAGTCAACTACTGCAGGAACTCTTGAGTCTTCGTGATCTACCTCATAGGTCTTTAATTTATCAAAGAACTTAGAAATATTGGCCGCCCGTTTTTCAGCATCTGCCGTATCGGGATTAATTAATTTTTGGATTAGTCCGGAATCCTGCAGGAAGTAATAAAGGATCTGTCCGGCAGTTTCTTTTCTAACCAGATCTAAATGTTTATTTACCAAATCTGTAATTTTTTTAACTTTGGTATCCCCAATTTTTTCCGCCGCCAGGAACATCGACACATTGTTTTTCCGGGCATAGTTACCTATTTCCGCCAGATGCCTACCGGTAACACCGAAGTAATCTATTGAAAGAAGGCGGTAAAAAGCCACCGAATCTTCAAAGTTATACAAAACTTTAAGGTAGGAAATTAAATCAATTACTTCCGGTTGTTTAAACAGTCTCCCCGGTCCCAGGAATTGATAAGGAATACCCTTACGTAATAGCGCCCGGCCAAAAGGCTCGGAATGATTATTAGCTCTAACTAATATTGCAAAATCTTTATAATCGTATTTATTTTCTTTTATCAACTGCTCTATTTTCTCTGCAACTAGTGATGCTTCATTCTCTACTCTATCAGAGTGAATAAACTCAATTTTCTCATCAAGTTTTTTACCGGGGCTCTGACTGGCCAAGCGATTAACAGCAATTAATCGCTTATCCACCTTTTCTACCACCTCCAACCTGTCAGGATTATTGTGCTGGATTAAGTCATAACTCCGATCCAGTATTTCCTGGGTGGAGCGGTAGTTCTTGGTTAAAACAACAACGGCCAGTTTAGGGAAACTTTTTCTAAATTGGACAATATTACTCACCGCCGCACCCCTAAATCTGTAGACACTTTGATCATCATCACCACAGACAGTAATGTTTCCTGCCTGCGCAGGCGGGTCATGTTTCCCGGCTAAGAGTTTAACCAGTTCATTTTGGGCATAATTGGTATCCTGAAATTCGTCGACCAATATATATTTAAATTGTTTCTGATACTGCTCCAAAATACTTTTTCTTTGCCTAAACAAATTTAAGGTTTGAATAATTAAATCTCCGAAGTCAAAAAGTCCCTCCTTAACTTTTACTTCCGAATACATTTTAAATACCCTGGCTAATTCTTCCCATTTATCTATTTCTAACTTTTCTTCTTCAATTTTTGATTTTTGAATTTTGAATTTTGAATTTGCCCATGCGACATAGTCACTGGGCGATACATCTTCATCTTGGAGACGGGAAAAATGTTGCAGTATCCCACTGATAAATTTATTGGGGTTGCCCAGGGGTCTAAAATAGTTCAGCTCAAATTTAAAAAGGTGGTTACGGATTAGCTGGACGGACTCGGCTTCAGTCATTAATTTATATTTGGGAGTTAGACCAATATGTAAAGCCTCCCGTCTTAAAACGCGGTCGCAAAAGGAATGGAAAGTGGAAATCCACATTTGGGTATAGCCGTAGGGCAGAGCCGTATCCACTCTTTCTTCCATTTCTTTGGCGGCTTTTTCGGTAAAAGTTAAAGCTAAAATTTCTGCCGGATCAGCAAGTTTACTTTCAATTAGAAACTTTATCCGTTCGGCTATAACTGTAGTTTTCCCGGTTCCCGCCCCGGCAATAATCAATAAGGGTCCGGTCTTGTGTTTTATAGCCTTGAGTTGTTCGGGGTTAAGTTGTTTTTTAGTATCCATAGATTTACTGTTATATTATCTCACATGGACCATGTAGCAATAATGAAAAAATCCTGGAAGCTGATTCCTAAGATTTTATCCGGACAGAAAAAGATTGAATCCAGATGGGGAATAAATAAATGCGCTCCGTGGGAGAAAATAAAGGCAGGAGATACGGTTTATTTTAAGAACTCAGGAGAACCGGTCACTATAAAAGCTAAGGTCTCCAAGGTTAAACAGTTCGCCAACTTAACTCCCCCAAAAGTAAAAGAGATTTTAGAAAAGATTAACGAGAACATCGTCTGGGCCAAAAACAAACGCTACTGCACTTTAATTTATTTGGAAGATGTTAAACCAATCAAACCATTTAATATTAATAAATCAGGTTTTGGTTCCCCGGCCGCCTGGCTTTCAGTTCCCAATATTACCAAAATCAAAATCACTTAGGAATTTAATTTATTTCCCTTGATTTTCGTTTCTTGAAAGCTCCAGATTCTCTACAAAACCACTTAGGGCTGTAAAAACAATTAATCTTTTGTCGTCTCTTTCCAAAATCTCTTTTGCTCTCTTACCAGTTGTATCTTGAGGTCTATCTTTTAAAATACCTTGGTTCATTTCTGCTAAACCTTTCTCAAAATAAAACTGTATGTTCAACCACGCCTTTGCGTCCTTAAGTTCTTTTATTTCACCTCTTGAAAATTTATATAACTCTATCATCGCGGCCTTAGTTCTTTTCAACTGGTCTCGGGTAGTGACCAAACTATCCGTCATATCTACACCATGCCAATCATCCAAATTTCTTGAAATTCGTGATCTTTGCTCGTAGTATAAAAAGTCCTCCTGAAATTTAATCCTTAAAAAGCCAAGAAATAAATCCTGAGTTACATTTACTTCAAGTGCTTCGAAAACAGATCTACGTTGTTGGGCTGACTGCTCTCTTAACAAATATATGCCGCGCTCGCCTATTTGATCCAATGATTCTCCAAAATTTTTTATAACTTGGCCATTACTGCCCAAATTTAAATAACTTTCAGCCCAACGTTGGTCAGCTTCGGTTATGTGGTAAATATAATCCGGCCGTTTCTCTGATTTAATTTGAGACAACGATTCTAAGGGGTATTTAGAAGCAAGAGATTCATATTCTCTTAAAACAGCCGCTTCGTTTTCTTGATGTTCAACCCCGCTTATGTCAGGCATATTTTTAATTCTCGTTTAATAATATCCGAGCAACTAATTATTCTAGCTCCTTTTCTTTTTCCTTCGTGCTTTCTCCCAAACTACTGGTGTTGGAGATTTTTTGACCGAGTTTACCAAAAGCGTCGGTAACTGAATTAATAGTATTATAGGAATTAACGACATGCTTTTGTAAAACCGCTAGAGCTTCATCTACTTTGGAATAATCTTTTTGGATAGCCCGGAGGGAAGACAAAATTTCTTTGGCTTGGGCTTCAATCTTCTGCCCCTCAAAGCTCATCAAAATGGCTTTGATGTAAGCATAAAAAGTGGTGGGGGAAACCGGCAGGATTCTTTTGGCACTGGCATAATCAAACAGGTCCTGATTATTAACTATTTCATAGTAGACTGATTCCGAAGGAATATACATTAAGGCATAATCAATGGTCCCTTCTTCGGTTAAAATGTATTTTCTGGAAATACTGTCAATGTGACTCTTAACATCCCGTTCAAAGTCTTTGGCGTAAACTTTCTTTTCGGCATCACTACCTTCACCACTCATTTTCCTAAAGTTTTCCATGGGGAACTTAGAATCAATGGGGATAATTCCTGCTGAAGTTTTAATAGCCGCATCCACTTTCTCCCCGGATTTAAACGCGTACTGTAAATTAAACAAGGCCTTCGGGAGCATCTGGCCCAGGAGTTCTTTTAACACCTGCTCGCCAATGTTTCCACGGAGCTTTGGGCTATTTAGAAACTGTTGCAAATCTTTCATTCCCCGGCCAATTTCACTCATCTCGCCAATATTTCTCTGCACGGCTGAAATAACATTAGTAGCATTATCCAACCTGGCATTTATAGATTTACTCTGAAATTCCAGCCTATTGCCCGTACTTTTCAGCCATTCCACTAATTCGTTTGAGGGTTTCTGCCGCAAGATCAATATTCCCAATATAACAACTGCAATTAATAATATAATTAAGAGGGTAATTTCCATAAGCTTAATTATACGGTATGCGGAAAAATTTGCGCCATAGAGAATTAAAAAAAAGACGAAGCTTCTGGCCAACATTAATTCTGACCTTTTTTTGGGGGGGTTTACTTGCCGGACTGATCTACTTTATTGATCCTACTACTTCCTGGGCAATTCCTATTTTTTTTCTCTTAGTTTTTCTGGCATTGCTCTTTGGTTTTTGTTTACTCTTTGTTAATACCCGCCGTGGATTTCTGACTTCTCTTGCCCTAACCATATTTTTGCTGCTCCGTTATTTTGGCATCGGCAATATTCTAAACCTCTTGCTAATTTCAGGAATTACTGCTAGTATCGAGATCTACTGCTCCAGAAAGTGATTTGATCAATCAAAGAATGCGCACATCCAGTCTAAAATTAAATCCGTCAGTGAAAAAGGAAATCGCCAGAACCTTTGAGCAATTAGTGGCCGATTTAAAGTCTCCCGAAGAAGTATCTATCTTTTTTAAGGATTTCTTTAATGACAGTGAAGTGGAAACTTTTGCCAAACGCTTGGCCGTTGCCTACTGGCTCAAGAAAGAAAGAAGTTACGAAAACATCAAACAGAATTTAAAGGTCAGTAGTGCCACGATTGCCTCTGTCCAATCTTCAATGAAAAAACCCGGTTTTCTTTTGGCCCTCAAAAGAGTTGAGGCCGAAGAATGGGCCAATCAGTGGGCAGAAAAAATCAAGAAATTCGTTAAGAAATAACAACAGAACTGGCTTCAGAGACCCCAAACAGCTAAAATAGGGATTATGGACAAGAAATTCTACGTGACCACGGCTATTGATTACACCAATGATGTGATCCATATTGGCCACGCCTATCAAAAAATCATTGCCGATGTTCTGGCCAGATACCATCGCCTGAGGGGAGAAAAAACCTTCTTTTTGACCGGGACGGACGAGCATGGGGAAAAAAGTCAGCAGGCGGCAGACAAAAAGGGTATTTCCCCACAAAAGTATGTAGATGAAATTTCTGTTCAAGACCAAAAACAACTCGATTCCCTAAATCTTTCCTACAACCGTTTTATCAGAACCACCGACACAGATCACCAAAAAACCGTGGCTGAATTTTACCTTAAAGTGAAAGCCTCCGGAGATATTTATAAGGGTAAATACAAGGGTCTTTACTGTGTTGGTTGTGAGTCTTTCAAAAACTCTTCCGATTTAGTAGATGGTAAATGCCCACTTCACCCAAATAAAGAACCGGAGAAAATTGAGGAAGAAAACTACTTTTTCCGCTGGTCAAAATATCGCGATTTTTTAGTTAAACATATCAAAAATAATCCCGATTTTATTAAACCGGATTCACAAAGAAAAAATATGCTCGGGTTTTTGAAAGATGGCCTGGATGACCTGGTAATTACCCGGCCAATTACCCGAGTTTCCTGGGGAATTCCGGTTCCTGATGATAACAACTTTGTTATATATGTCTGGTTCGATGCTTTGATAAATTATATCTCCGGGGCTCCCGATTTCTGGCCGGCAGACGTTCATATTTTAGGCAAAGACAATACCCGCTGGCATGCTCTTCTTTGGCCGGCAATGCTTAAAAGCGCCGGTTATGAGTTGCCTAAAACTATTTATAGTCACGGCTTTGTAAATATCAACGGTCAAAAAATCAGTAAATCTTTGGGTAACGTAATCCGCCCAACCGAGTTAGTAGAAAAATTCAGTGCCGACGCAGTCAGATACTACTTCCTTCGCCATGGTCCGGCAATTGAAGACGTTGATTTCAGCTTAGAAAAACTCAAAGGAGTTTATAATGCTGACCTGGCAAATGGGCTGGGAAACTTAGTTTCCAGGGTGGCTAAACTTTGTCAAACAAATAATTTTCAATTTTCAATTTCTCCCACTTCGCCAAGGCTTCGCGGGACAGGCAATTTTCAATTGAGTACTCAAATAATAGAACACCTGGATAAGTTTGAATTTGACAAAGCAATGGGGATAATTTGGGCGGAAATTACTGAAACAGACAAAAAGATTAATATAGAGAAACCTTGGGAAATTAAAGATGGCCAAATCAGCGAAATCTTACAAAATTATGTTACAGCAATCCGGCAAATTGCCACTGATTTGCAGCCATTCTTGCCTGAAACTGCTCGGAAAATCTTGGACCAGTTTGGAGGTAAATCAGTAAAATCGGGTCAGCCACTTTTCCCCCGCCTACCTGCGCAGGCAGGCCTAAAATAAAATGTCACAATTTAGAAATTTTGTCACCCGGCACGATCATGCCATTCAAAGAACTTTAGAGATTCTTCCCGGCCTTGTCTCCTGGAATATAATTCTTTTTCCTTACTGGGGAATATTGGTAATTCCCAATGTGGTTGCCTATTTTATTCTCATTTTTAACATCTTTTGGTTTTACCAGTCGGTAACAACTGCCGTAACTGTAGTCATCTCCCACATTAGAATACAAGCTTCAATGAATTACAATTGGCTGGCTGATCTAAAATCCTTTCCTGACTGGCAAAAGGTGAATCATATCATTATTATCCCCACCTACCGGGAACCGTTATACATTCTTCAGCGAACTCTTAAATCCTTAGCCCTGCAGGACCTGCCAACCAAACAGCTGACTGTAGTTTTGGCAATGGAATTTAAAGAACCGGAAAATGAAAGGTTAGTAAAAGTAAAGGAATTAACAAAAGAATTTGACAAAACATTTGGACATTTATTTATTACTATTCATAATCTGGCTAGCGGGGAAGTGGTAGGTAAATCTTCCAATGAACGCTATGCGGCAATACAAACTAAAAAGGAATTGGTGGATAAAGAAAAACTGGATATTAATTACATTACCGTGACTTCGGCCGACGCCGACCATAAATTTCACCCCAAACATTTTTCCTATTTAACTTTTAAATTTCTTGATGAACCCAACCGCTATAAAAGATTCTGGCAAGCGGCGGTGTTTTTTTATAATAACATTTGGGAAATTCCGGCTATCACCCGGGTCCCTAATACCATGGGCTCAATTTGGAACCTGTCCCAACTGGCCCGCAAGGATAGACTCATCAACGCCCAAAACTATTCCCTGTCCCTGAAACTCCTGGATGAAGTGGGTTATTGGGATGCGGATAAAATTCCTGAGGACTGGGGAATTTTCTTTAAAGCTTTTTACAAAATGCATGGGGGTGTGGAAGTTGAACCGATTTATTTGCCAGTCTATGCTGACGCTGCCCAATCCACCAGTTTCTGGAAAACTCTTAAGAGCCAGTACGAACAGTTCAAGCGCTGGGCATATGGCGTTTCTGATGATCCCTGGATTATCAAAAATTATTTCTTAACTCCCGGTGTCCCTTTTTGGGATAAAACCACCCGGCTAATTTGGGCGCTATTCTCACATTTTTCCTGGCCTATCTACTGGTTCTTAATTACCATCGGTCTGACCATCCCGGTTCTTCTTAATCCTGCCTTTGGCAGAACCGCTCTGGGGTATATGGTTCCCAAAATGTCCTCCTTTGTACTGACCCTGGCCTTGGTTCCGTTAATCGTGACCATAATTATCGACAGTTTTTATAAACCCAAAAAATCCAAAACTATGCCTGCATGGAGAATTATTCTGTCCCCACTGGAGTTTATTTTATTACCTATTTCCGGATTCCTGCTTTCGGCCCTGCCCGGCCTTGATGCCCACACCAGGCTAATGTTAGGGAAATACTTGGAGTACAAAGTTACTGAGAAAGTTTGAAACCCTTGGAGCCCCCGAAACTGACAAAACCTTCCACATCCAAAAGTGTTTTATCGATGTGGGAATTTTCAAAACCGGCGCCGGTGATATCAGCTCCGGTAAAATCAGATTCACTTAAATTGCACTTTTCAAAAATAGTCGAAACCAGTTTGGCCGAGCCAAATTTAACTTCAGTTAAATTACACCACACAAACACACTGTGAGATAAATCCGTATTCATAAAACTGCAGCCTCTGAGATTAAATTCTTTTCTGAGACTTTTATTCCCGGCTTTTAATTGCTGAAAAACACAGTTCTCCATGACTGCATTTGTAAAATCGCATTGGTCAATCTTAACATCGGCAAAATCCAAGTTACTAAGTTTACTATCCGGAAAGCTGCAACGGGTAAAACTAGTGATGTTTAATAGGGCCCCTGAAAAATTACAGCTTTCAAACTTGCATTCTCTAAAAGAGATAAATTTAAAGTCGGCCTTGGCAAAATCGCAGTGAATGAAACTATCCCCACCAAAATCCTTCTCTTTTAAATCATCCGCAGCAAAATTTATGTTTTTGTAAATCATTGTTGGTAATATTCGATAGTTTTTTGCAAACCCTCGTCGACGGCAATTTTAGGCTGCCAATCAAGCAGCTTTTTAGCCTTACTAATATCCGGGCAGCGCTGCATGGGATCATCTTGGGGTAAGGGCCTATAAACAATTTTGGATTTTGAACCGGTCATATTAATAATCTTTTTGGCTAAGCCCAAAATTTTATATTCTTCGGGGTTCCCCAGATTAACGATTTCTCCTTTAGGCCCTGCTGTAAACATCAATTTGTATAGTCCTTTTACCAAATCAGTGACATAGCAAAAAGACCGAGTTTGTTCCCCCTTACCATAAACAGTTAAATCCTTGCCTTCTAAGGCCTGGTTAATAAAATTGGAAATTACCCGGCCATCGTCTTTCTGCATTTGCGGGCCATAAGTATTAAAAATCCGGGCAATCCGGATATCTAAATCATACTTGTGCAGATAAACAAAGGACATTGCTTCGGCAAATCTTTTGGATTCATCATAACAGGCCCGTGGGCCAAAGGAATTAACATTGCCTAAATAAGTCTCCTTTTGCGGATGCTCTTTGGGATCTCCATAGACTTCCGATGTGGAAGCTATTACCACCCGAGCTTGGTGCTTTAACGCTAACTGCAACAGATTCCTGGTTCCCAAAGAGTTAGCCAAAAGCGTTTCCTCGGAATGGTTATGATAATCAACCGGAGAAGCGGGGGAAGCCAAGTGAAATATATAATTTATATTTAAATCCAAATTATTAACAATATCTTCATCAACAAATTTAAAATTGGGATTTTTAAGCAAGGGCTCTATATTCCTTTTAGAACCGGTGATTAGATTATCCACACAAACTACTTGATAATCCTTTTCAAGTAAAAATTTACATAGATGGCAGCCAATAAATCCCGCCCCTCCCGCCACCAAACAAGCCTCGCTCATGGCAGTAATTATATACCAGAATATGTGCTAAAATTTATTCAGTGCTGAAGAAAATTAACGCCTTCCTAACAAAGATTGAACCCCCAAAGTGGGTTATCATTCTACTGGCTGTGATTTTTATTCTAAGAATTCCTTCCTTTTTTGAACCCTATTATTACGGGGACGAAATGGTTTACCTAACCTTAGGTCAGGGAATCAGACATGGGATAGCCCTTTATGGAGGGATCTTTGATAACAAACCGCCACTTCTTTATATAATTGCCGCTATCGCCGGTAATCTCTACTGGTTTAAAGCCATTTTAGCCATCTGGAACCTGGCGACCATTGTTATTTTCTGGAAGCTTTGTTTAACTCTTTTCCCTTCCAATTCCAAATTGGTCAAGATTGCCACTTGGACCTTCGGTCTACTAACTACATTACCGCTTCTTGAAGGCAACATTGCTAACGCCGAACTATTTATGATTGGCCCGACTATCCTGTCTTTTTATCTCCTTTGGACCAAGAAACTTAACTTCATCAATACCTTTCTGGCTGGGATTTTAATAGCCATCGCGGGCCTGTTTAAAATTCCGTCTGTCTTTGATGCCCCAGTAATTGTAGTTTTTTGGGTGATGACCACAAAACTGGATTTCAAGAACCTCAGAACTATTTTCCTTAGAACATTTTACTTAATTTTAGGCTTCGCCATTCCTTTTTTAATCACTTTCGCCGTCTTTTACTTTCAGGGCGTCCTGAAGGATTACATTAACGCCGCCTTCTTACAAAATGTGGGTTATCTCTCAAGCTTTAGGCCGGGGGATGTGCAAAAGCCCTTCCTGATCAGAAACTTGCCCCTCCTTATCCGGGCAGGAATTGTACTTTTGGGAATGGCAATCTTGTTCTTTAGAAGAAAAGTTCTCTCCAAACAGTTTATTTTCTTAACTATTTGGCTACTCTGCGGACTATTTGCTGTTACTTTATCGGAAAGGCCCTACCCGCATTATTTAATCCAAATCGTTCCGGAGCTTTCAATCCTCATTGCCTTCATTTTTGCCTTGGAATCCATAGAACAATCTCTGGCCATAATTCCAATATGTTTAGCTTTCCTGACGCCGGTTGTTTATAAATTCTGGTATTACCCGACTACTCCTTATTATTTACGCTTCATCAAATTCGCAACGGGGCAGATAACTAAAGGGCAATACCTGGCCAGTTTCAGCAAAGAAGTTCCTCTAAGTTACCAGTTGGCCAGTTTTATTACTGTATCGGCCAATAGAAGTGACAAAATTTATGTTACCGGTGACACCCCATCCGTTTATGCTTTAACTAGACGTCTCCCACCCGGGAAATTTGTAGCTGATTATCATATTCATGATTATTCTTCAGGGGCAAACGAGGCCCAGTTATTATCTGCTAGTCTCCCTCATTTTATAATCATAAGACCGGAAGGGCCCGTTTTCCCAGAAATTACCCAGGTGCTTAGGCAATCATACGTTCTAATTTCCGAAATTGGCGGGGCCGAGATTTGGAAAACAAAATGAGGAAACCGCTGGAAAAAATCAACCTCCCATTTAAAGAGTGGATAGTCATCTGTTCCGTCGTGAACCTGCTTTTTATTTTGGCGGTACTCATCTTCCAAAACAATTTACCGCCGCAGGTGCCTCTTTTTTATGGCCTGGCGGAGGGGGAGGAACAATTGGTTCCCAAATTCTTACTGACCATACCTAACCTGGTAGCCCTAGTTATCATTCTTATAAACGTTGGGCTCACATTTTTAAACCACGATCTGTTTCTTAAAAAGATATTAATTGTCGCTGCCATTGCCGCCACCTTCCTGGCATCAATTACAGCCCTAAAAATATTTTTTCTGGTCGGTAGTTTTTAATTTGATTGATGAACATTTTATTAAGATTCGCCATTTTGCCTGCCACAATAGCCGGAATAATTGCCTTTTTAGTTACCCCATTTGTAATTAAACTGGCGGACAAAATCGGAATTATCGATGACCCGGCAATTAACATTCATCCCAAAGTAATTCACACGTATCCGGTTCCCAGGGGAGGGGGACTGGTTATCTTTTTAAGCCTGCTTATTACTTCTCTTATTTTTATTCATATAGATAAGCATTTGATTGGGATTTTGTTGGGAGCTTTGGTTTTAACTATTTTGGGGATAATTGACGACAAGCATAATCTTAATCCCTACCTTAGGCTGACTATTTGTTTTGCTGCCGCTGCCATTCCGGTTCTCGCCGGCATCGGCATTGCCTTTCTGACTAATCCGTTTACCGGAGGAATTTATAACCTCTCACATCCGCAACTGATATTTTATCTGTTCGGTAAAACACACAGTATTTGGCTTCTTTCTGACGCCTTTGCTGTAATTTGGATAGTTTTTTTAATGAATATCCTAAACATGGGAGCCAAGGGAGTCGACGGCCAATTGCCGGGTGTTGCCGCCATTGCTGCGATTACCATCGCCATTTTATCTTTGCGCTACTCAGCCGATATCACTCAATGGCCAATTATAATTTTGGCGATGATTACCGCCGGGGCTTTTTTGGGCTTTTTGCCCTGGAACATCTTCCCGCAAAAAATTATGCCCGGTTTTAGCGGTTCAACTTTAGCCGGCTATTTATTAGCAATTCTTTCCATCTTATCTACCGCCAAAGTGGGAACTTTATTTGTGGTTTTGGCCATTCCACTTATCGATACCGTCTATACTATTGTACGACGTATGATAGGGGGCCGGTCTCCTGTCTGGGGCGACCGGGGCCATCTGCATCATCGTTTATTGGATTTGGGCTGGAGTAAAACTAAAGTTACCTTTTTTTACTGGTTAATCACCGCCCTACTCGGTATTTTGGCCTTAAATTTGAACACTTCGTATAAGTTATATACAATTGGGGGGATTGCCCTCCTTTTAGGAGGTTTGATTATATGGCTCAGAGCAATTCAATCCGGCGACCGTGGTTAATCCCCTGGTACATTATCAAAACCAGCCGGCCTCTTCATTGGATCAAAAATTTGTCTCTTTTTGCTCCCCTTATTTTTACCGGTAACCTTTACCAAGTGTCACTTTTCGGTGCCGTTGTCTGGGCATTCGCCTCTTTCACTTTTGCCACTTCAGCCACTTATATCTTTAATGATATTCTTGACGCCCCGGCAGACCGAATACATCCTATTAAAAAGAACCGGCCAATTGCCTCCGGGAAATTGCCGGTGCCAATTGCTGCTGTTACCTGCGTCCTTTTTGCTCTTATTGCCTACTTATTGGCCAGCAAGTTAAATCCTATCCTGGCGGTTACTATAATAGCTTATCTAGCTCTGCAGGCTACCTATAGTTTAGGGGCCAAAAATTTTGCCATCTTGGATATTTTGATTATTGCGGCCGGCTTTATAATTAGAATTTATTCGGGGGCTTTTGTAATTAACGCTCATTTATCAGTTTGGTTTCTACTCTGTGTAATTTCCGTCGCTTTGTTTTTAGCTGCCGGCAAACGCAGAGCTGAATTGGGGGTAATTACAGCCAGCGGCAGTACCGCAACCAGAAAAAGTCTAACCAATTACACTAAGCCGCTTCTTGACTCGTATGTCACCATGTTTGGCAACGCTGCTTGGATGTCTTGGGCATTATTTACTTTCTTTGAATCCCCCAAGGCCACTCTCCCTATTTGGCTTTTCCTGGCCGAAATTTCCCGGACGACAACTGTTAATAAACTATTAATGATAACTATCCCGGTGGTTATTTTTATTATTATGCGTTATCAAAGAGTTATTTTTGAAGACAGAAGCGAGGCCCCGGAAAAAGTTCTCCTCACTGATATTCCGCTTATTTCCGCCATCGCCGTTTGGGGCTTACTGGTTATTTGGATTCTGTACGGCGGCGTTTCCAGTCTGATCTAGCTTCTTTGCATATTGGCTGGAAATCCAGCCTTTATTCTTACCATCGTAAAGGACCTGGTACCAATCTCCTGCAGTATCCTGGCTAACGAATAAAAGTTTGTCCCCGGGCTTGACCCGAGCAATTTCGGAGGAACCAGTCGACCCCTGAGCCCTGACCCGTAAAAAACCGCTGGGGGTATCTAAAATTTGCACATAAACTTGAGTCGCGCTAGGGCTCGATGTGGGAGAAATGCCACCCAACTCCGCTAAAGCTCCGCTGGGCGATGCCGGTTGACCTGTAGAAATAAGTTGAGCCATAACTACAGTTTTGTAACCTTTAGGAGCAGTTATTGCAAAAGAATCGTCCAAGTAACCCAACTTAGTAACCACAATCTGGTGGGTATCGACAGATACAGAATAATTCATTATCGGCGAAAAACCCCGGATGTCGCCGTCAACTGAAACCTGAGCATAATCCGGAGTCGAAAGTAAACTCAGTGAGGATTCGTTACTGCCAATTTTCTCATAGGAAATAACCTGTCCGCCGGAAGTGTCTTCAGTCATTCCAAAATCCCGGCTGATTTGAGTTTCTTTGCCCGGGACTAAATTAACTTTGGTTTCATAAGGAATCAGCGGACTTACAGGAATCAGTTTTACCACAACTTCTCCTGGATTCCAACTCCCCCGATACGGAGTGTTTCCGACTTGAGTGCCCGAAATGTAGACCACTGCAGAAGGATTAGATTCTACCGCTATACTGGCCTTTTGAGGTTTCAAATATTTATACCCCACCACACCGGCAACACTAATTGCCAAAACAACAACTATAACCAGAGCAATAATTTTGAGGGCTTTCATTAAGAGACCGGAGAGGGAATCGAACCCTCGCATAGATGTTTTGCAGACACCTGCGTTTCCTCTTCGCCATCCGGTCGCAGTCCCAATTTTATCCTATTTTGAATCTAATACCAAATCTCCCCAAAACTTGACTTCCGGGGACTCCACGGAGTAGAATTGCGTCTTCCCGACAGACATGTCGGGATTTTTAGTTAAATATGCTAAAAAACCTAACCAGGCTGTTCAGGCATGTTTTTGAGAGCAAATACATTAAACGCCTGATGGGAGCTAATCTAGCTATAATGCTAGTAGCTTCCCCATTCCTGCCATCCTACCAAACAACCGACAACGAGCCGGTAGAGAGTGTCGTTGTTGCCGACCCAGCCACACCTCTGACCACTGTTCAGGGCCTTCAGTACCCCCTGGAGAAATATACTCTAACTCAGGGTTTTAGTCTCTTCCACCCGGCCATCGATATGGCCACTGAATTTGGTACACCCATTAAACCCATCGAGGCGGGAAAGGTTGAGGCCATTTCACACGAAAGCTACGGCTATGGCAATGCTGTTATTGTTGACCATGGCAATGATTTAACCTCTCTTTATGCTCATATGTCTAAAGTCGACGTAACTGAAGGCGAGGAAGTTAACGTAGACACAGTGTTAGGTGAAGTAGGCTCAACCGGCCATTCAACCGGTAATCATTTACACCTGGAGATTAGGGAACATGGAATTCCCGTTAACCCGTTCACTGTCTTGCCTCTACCGAAGGTTTAAATTATCAATAAAAAACCTTGAATTTATTTCTACTTTAGGGGGAAGATTCTTAGGGTCAAACCACCCCTCTCCGTTACCGGCACCCTTGACCCGACAGGCATAACGGACCACAGTTTCTGAACAATCGTCTACATAGACATCCACAACCGGAGTTACGCATGGAATATCTGTCCTATTTATTAGACCCATTGGCAACCCCCAGACTTCCCCCTCCCTTTTTAGCCAAACCATATTTTGGGAATTCAATATAAGTAAATATCTTCTACTCAAAACTTCTGAAGAGCTTTTATTTGTATTTTCGGCAGACACGGGGTAAATTTACTCTCAAAGTAAAGTCAAGTCAATTAATAATCCATTCCGCCCATACCGCCAGGGGGCATTTGGGGTACAGCTTCTTTCTTCTCAGGAATGTCAGTCACCAAGCCTTCTGTAGTTAAAACCATCATGGCCACACTGGCTGCGTTCTGCAAAGCAGAGCGGGTTACTTTCAGAGGATCCAATATTCCAAATTTAGTCATAGATCCAAATTCTCCCGTTAGGGCATTAAAGCCATAATCCCATCCCTGCCTGCCGGCAGGCAGGTTTGCTTCTTCAATCTTTCTTAAAACATAACCATCGTCTTCACCGGCATTTTTCGCCAACCAGCGAGTGGGCATCTCGAGGGCATTTTTAACAATCTCTACTCCTAACTTCTCATCATTATTTTCAGGTTTAATTAACTCAAGAGCCTTCCTGGCAGCTAAGAGGGCTACTCCACCACCAGGCAAGATACCCTCTTCAACAGCTGCTTTGGTAGCTCCCACTGCATCTTTAACCCTTTCTTTCTTTTCGTTAAGTTCAATTTCTGTAGCTGCGCCAACATTAATCTGGGCCACTCCCCCGGTCATTTTGGCCAATCTTTCTTCCAGTTTCTCTTTATCAAAATCCGAATCTGTGGCTTTAATTTGATTTTTAATCATTTCAATTCTGGCTTTAATAGCTGACGATTCTCCCTTACCGCCAATAATCCGGGCATTATCTTTGTCGGCCCAGACTTTATCTGCCCGACCCAAGTCCGAAACCTCTACTGATTCAAACGTCCTGCCCGTATCCTCACTAATAACTGTTCCATTAGTTAAGACTGCAATGTCGTCAAGCATCTCCTTCCTTCTGTCTCCAAAACCGGGGGCCTTAATAGCCAAAACATTAAAGGTACCCCTGAGTTTATTGACTACCAAAGTAGCCAGGGCTTCTCCATCAATTTCGTCAGCAATAATAATCAAATTTTTGGAAACTTTGACAAACTTTTCCAGAAAGGGCAATAAATCTTGAATAGATGAGATTTTCTTATCAGTTAAAAGAATATAAGCATCTTCAATTTCAGCTTCCATTCTTTCAGGGTTAGTCACAAAGTAGGCTGATGCGTAACCTCGGTCAAACTCCATACCCTCTTTGTATTCAATATCTATCGTTAAGGTTTTGCCGTCCTCAACCGTAACTACCCGGTCTTCTTTACCCAAGGCTTCAGCGATCTTAGCTCCAATGTCAGCGTCTCCTGCCGAAATTGTGGCTACCTGAGTGATTTCTTCCCTATTTTTGATGGGTTTAGCCATCTTCTTAAGTGACTCTATGGCTACGGCCACCGCTTTTTCAATTCCCTTTTTAACAATCATCGGGTTAGCTCCGGCAGTAACATTTTTCATCCCTGCCTGGGTCATTACTTGGGCCAAAAGTGTAGCTGTGGTCGTACCATCACCGGCATTATCATTAGTCTTACTGGCGGCTTCCTTAACCAATTGGGCTCCCATATTTTCAAAGGGATCCGGAAGATCAATTTCTTTGGCCACCGATACCCCATCGTGAACAATATTCGGCGCTCCCCATTTCTTATCCAGGGCAATATTTCTTCCCTTGGGGCCCAAGGTGGTCACCACCGCTTTAGCCACAATATCAATGCCTTTCATCAGGGCTTGTCTGGCATCATCAGAAAATTTCAATTGTTTGGCCATAGTTAGATTTCGACGGCGAGCACGTCCTCAAACTTAGAAAATAAATATTCCACCCCATCGATCTTAACTTCATTCCCACCCCATTTTTTGTAAATAACCGTGTCGCCTACTTTGCAGGGGGTTTTCTTCAATTTTCCGGTCTCAGTCACTTCATCAGCCCCAACAGCTAAAACTTTGCCTTTTTGAGGCTTCTCTCCGGTAGCACTATCGGGGAGATAAATTCCGGAGGCGGTTTTAGTTTGAGCTTCAAGGGGCAAGATGACAAGATAACCGGGCGTGGGGGCCAAATTCAATTTATTAGTTTTTACTGAGATTTTCTTAGCCATACTTTAAAAGATACCTCTGAATTTTATCTAAATACGCAGCTTTGTCAAGAATCAATTAGCGATCCGCTCCCCCGAGTGCTACTTAAGTTGCAGTTTCTAAACAGCAAAACAATCCTCCAGGTTAATTTTTTCTTTCAATATTTCCCGGGCTCTACACATATAATAATTAACCCGACTAACATTTGTGCCCAGCCTGGCGGCTATTTCTTCCTGTTTATGGGGAAAACCATAACCATTAACACCCAACGACATTTCCACAATTTCCCGTTGGAGTCCCGGTAGGAAAGATAGGGCATAATCAATTACTGACTTGCCGGAAACCTGTTCCTCCGTGTTTACGGTATCGGCACAGTGTTCTTCAACATACGGGCCACCCGGATCTCTATCATCGTCCCCTCCTTCATTTTTTTCCTCTTCAAGAAAATTATAAGCGTTGGTCATCAACCAGTCGGTTAGCTGTCTAACCCTCTCGGGCGTGATAGAGAGACTTTCAGTCAATTCCTGCCTGCTGGGGAAACCTTCGGATCCAACAGCTAATTGGTAGTAACTATTTAACATATTCCTGATTTCCTGGCGCACCCCATTCGGTATTTTAATTCCCCTCTGTTCGTCTATAAAATTGAAGATTTCCCGCTTAATCCACTTGTAGGCATAGGTAGAAAACCTATGCCCCGCAGGTGGATCGAAATGGTCTATCGCCCGCTCAAGGCCAATATTGCCTGATTGGATAAGATCCAACTTGTCAATCCCTGAGTCAGCCCTCCTTTCAGCAATTTTGGGCACTAAACGGAGGTTCGATACCCACAATTTTTTCTTGGCCGCAAGATACTCGGCCGTTCTTTGATAACTCCCAAAATGAGGGCCTGAGGTTCTATAATCATATACACAGGCAAGAAGTTTACCCTCTTCATTTGCGGAAAGTAGAGGGATTATTTTTATCACATCCAAATAAAGACTCAACAAAGCCTCGTGCTCACCAAACTCCTTTTTTTCAAAATTAAATCTTTGAAGGTCTAATTCTGGAAGCCCGAAACCTTGAATATTCTCCACCGTAGCCATATAACCCACCAAATATTTGGTGGGCCGTAATTCTACATCATTATTCCCCTTTTTTGAAGAGCCAATTGAATTTTGTGGTTCCAATCCACCGGGTGGAAGATGGCCTTAGATTCGGTTACTACTTCCCGGGTGATTTTGCCAGTCATATATCTTTTCTGAACCCAAAAGGCTAGTTGGTTAAAAAATTTAAGTATCTTGTTTTTACTACGCGCTATGCGCTTTGCACTATTTACTATCTTTATGTTAGGCCAATAATCTTTTAGCCATCCATTTTCCCACATTAAGTATTCATAGAGATTGTTTTTAGTAACCAACGGCACTAACTGGCCGAGTTCATGGGCCGAATAGAGACTTCTTTCCTTTACCGGCCAAGTTAAACTGTCTTCATCCAGCCACATATTCAGGCACAATTTGTCCTTTTCGTTAATCCCGCCAGGCCGGCGAATTTTGAAACCCGTCAGACTTAAAAGGGCGTAAGAAATTAACCGGGTTAGCCATAAGGTGTCCGCAGACGTAACCAGCATTAAATCGATATCTGATCTCTCTTCAGTATTAGCCATAGCCAAAGCCCCTGTCACTCCCACCAATCGGATACTGGGGATAAGCCCCAAAATACGGGCCGATCTCCGAGCTATTTTCATTTTTTTCTTGGCAATCTTCTCTTTCTCAAGCCTCTCCCCTATCAGTTCTTCTCTACCTTTCAAGAAATAAAATCCGCTTTTGTTCTCAATTTTCTGCCTGCCGGCAGGTATGGCGAGCTTATCGTCCGCTTTCCATTTCTCTAGCTCACTGGTGGTTAACGGAAAATCAAAAATATCGTGGTAAACGATAGTCAAAATTTTTTTATCACTCATCACTTACCTATTAAATTATATTGTTGGAGAACCTGGGTCACACCAGCAGCTGCTGTCGTTAGGGCTGCATTAGCCGTAGTTCCGGAATTAACGGCATTAATAGCATCTTCAAAATATTTACTCATCAGGGAATTAATCCCTGTTGGTCCATCCCAGGTCATAGAATCCAGATACCAACTTTTTGCATAAGGCGCTTGGGAAATCAGGGGGCCAATATAAGTATCCGTGGAAATTGTGCTCGCCATACTAACTTTGGGATATGGTTCACCAAAAAGCCTGACAGCAGAAGCATTTTTATATAACTTCTGCAATGAATCATCAGTTGACAGGAATTTCAAAAAATCCCAGGCAGCTGCTTTATTCTTGCTACTGCTCCCCGACCAAACGCCTTCTGCCCAATAGGAAGCATACGAGACATCAGGATCGTTGGGGTTAGACTTAGGCAATTGGGGCAAAGGCACGGCCCTAAATTTCAAATCCGGATTTTGTTGTTTGATTTCAAACACGCGCCAACTGGGGGCAAAATACATCGCCAGTTTCCCCGAGGCAAAAGCCGTCGTCGACGGCGGCAATGTGGCATCCCAAACACCATCAACTGTAGAAAAAACCGTAAAATACGTTAGGGCATCTTCAGCCAACTGTCCGGTGGGATTGTTTAAATCCACACCGTTCTGGATCATCATCAACGCCAAGATATCCTGCCAGTTATCAACATTCTCGGTTCGGCCTAATGCCACTCCGGCCTGGGTTATTGTCCCCTGGTCATCTTTTATTGTTAATTCCTTAGCCAGAGTTCTAAGTTCATCCCAAGTCATCGGGGGCGTAGCTCCGGCTTTGGCGAAGAGATCCTCATTAATAAACAGGGTTAATCCGTCATATTCCATAGGAATACCAACAATTCCCGTTCCGCTGGTGAGGTCAGAACTGGCAACGGGATAATACGTTTGGCTAAACTCAGCTGCATTCATAACTGTTGCCGGCATACTGTCCAAATAGTCTTTGAACATCGGCACCCAGCTATTATGAAATCTAAAAATATCCGGGGCTTGACCTTTGGCAAAAGCGTTAGTTAAACGTTCCCGATAATCCTGTTGTGATTGACGGACATACTTAATTTTGACATTCGGATTTTTGGCTTCATAGTCGGAAATTAGAGAATTTATCGTCGAATCATCCTCCCACAGACCCCAATAGGTCAATTCTACCGTCTGATTACCTGTAACCTTACCCAGTAGTTCCTTTCCAAAAAAATAGGCTAACCCTCCTCCTAAAATCAAGACAATCAGGATAATAATAATGGTTACCGGAAATCCTTTTTTGGCTGGCGGCGGGACTACCGGTGCCGGTGTTTGTACCGGCCCGCCTGCCGGCGAGGCAGGAACTGCAACCGGATTAACTTGAACAACTGGTGGAAGGTTAGGGTCCATATTCTCTAATTATATTCAATTTAATGCTATCATATTCTTATATGTAAATATTATACTATTATGAAAAAGTTGAATTTTTTGCTTTTTCCTCTTGCCACAATTCTGGTACTATTTTTAGTTTACAATTTATATTACTGGAATAAAATCTTTCCCGGAATTTACATAAACAACATTTCTCTTGGTGGAAAAACTATTGAGGAGGGACAGAATCTTCTTACCCAAAAAATAAATTCTCCGGATAAAATTAGCCTTTCCGCTCCCAACCAGCAATTTGAAATTCAGCTAAGCGATATTGATTTTCAATACAATTACCCGGCCTCAATTTTGAGGGCTTACCATCTTTACCGCACCGGAAACCTCTTTTACGATTTTTATCACCGGATTAAAGCCCCCTTTGTCAAACAAAAGATTGGGCTCTTGCTAAGTATTGACGAGGATAAACTTTCTACTAACTTAGCAGTTATTATTGACCAGGTCTCGGAAGAAGCCCAACCTCCGACAATTACCCTTAATGGGAATACCGTCGCAATTAGCCCGGGCAAGTTGGGGAAAACGGTAGATATGGAACAGTTAAGAACTACGGTTGGCCAGTCCCTGACTTTTAATAATTTAAATCCTATTCAACTTCAATTTGTCAATGTGGGCACGGTTCTGACAGATGAAAAAGTTACCTTATTAAAAAACCGGGCACAAAACTTATTGGGAAAAACTATAACTCTAAAATCGGATTCTCCCGACATTGTTTTTAATTTTTCCGATCTGGTCAAAACCCTTTCCCCCGACAAAGGTTACGTCACCGAACAATTGTCAACCTTGGTGAACAATGTCGCCACCAGTCTCAACCGCGTGCCTCAAAATTCAGTTTTTACTTTTGTCAATAATCGCGTTACTGAATTTCAGCCTTCCGTAAATGGACTTACAGTAAAACAAGATATTCTGCAAAATATGCTCATCCAAGATCTGCAAATCCTGGAGGAGTCGGACACTAAAAATGTCAACGTCGACGTGCCCTTCTTGATCACTCCGGCTAAGATTCAGACCAAGGACGTTAATAATTTAGGCATTACCGAACTCATCGGCAGGGGCAATTCTAAATTCGCTCATTCGATTGAAAACCGGGTATTTAATATCAAATTGGCCGCATCTAAGTTTAAGGGCATACTCGTCGCTCCCGGAGATACTTTCTCTTTCAATGACGTTCTAGGTGATGTGTCTTCTCTAACCGGCTATGAACAGGCGTATATTATTAAGGAGGGCAGGACTGTTTTGGGAGACGGTGGCGGGGTTTGTCAGGTCTCGACCACGCTTTTTCGAGCGGCTTTAAATGCCGGCCTGCCTATTGTAGAAAGAATTGCCCACGCTTACCGGGTAGGTTATTACGAGGAGGATTCACCTCCGGGTTTTGACGCCACTGTTTATGCTCCCCTGGCTGACTTGAAAATAAAAAACAATACCCCGGCCTATATTTTAATTCAGTCAACTTTTGATGCTGCACATCTCAGTTTGTCTTTTGAAATTTACGGCACTCCCGACGGCAGAAAAGTAACTTTGACCAAGCCGGTTGTCTCAGACCAAGTAGCTCCCCCTCCCGATCTTTATCAAGATGATCCCACTTTACCCATGGGTCAAATTAAACAAGTTGATTTTTCTGCTTGGGGGGCAAGAGTAGAATTCAACTATCAAGTAACTCTTAACGGCCAGGTTCTGACTCAACAAAAGTTTGTTTCCAATTACCATCCTTGGCAGGCAGTTTTTCTCCGGGGCACCGCGATATGAAAATTGTTGACCAAGCCGTAATTGTTTTAGGCCGGGGCGGGCTAATTGTTTATCCTACGGAAACCACCTATGGCGTAGGGGTTGACGCCACCAACCAAAAGGCTGTTAACAAGCTAGCCCGATATAAAAAACGCCCATTCGGGAAACCCTATTCCATTGCTGTTAGTGATTTAAAAATGGCCGAGAAATATGTAAATTTAAACCAAACAGCTCTTAATCTTTATCAAACCCTTTTACCCGGCCCCCTGACAATTGTTTCTATGGGCAAACACCTGGTAGCTAACGGCATCGAATCAGAAACCGGAACTTTGGGAATTCGAATCCCCGACTACCAGTTGGTACTGGACATTATTAAGGCTTTTGGGCTTCCCATTACCGCCACTTCGGCTAACGCGAGTTACCAAAAAAGACCCTACAAAATTTCAGATATTTTGGAAAATATTTCCGACAAACAAAGGGGGTTAATAGATTTAATTATTGATGTGGGAGAACTGCCTCACAATGAACCTTCAACCGTTATCGACACCACCCTGGATGATCCGATTGTTTTAAGACAGGGTGAAATAAAGCTTCAGGACAAAAACGAAGTTTTAAGCCGTAGCGAAGAAAATACCCAAAATATAGGTAAAGAGTTACTGCAAAAATATGAACCCTATTTAGGTAAAAGGCCAATAATTTTTGCATTGGAAGGACCCATGGGGGCCGGCAAGACCCAATTTACCAAGGGAGTGGCTAAGGCCTTAGGCATCAAGGACGAGATTGTCTCCCCCACTTTTAATTTAGTTCTAGAATATCCGGGCCTTGTTCATATAGACGCATGGAGAATTACCAGTGCTGCCAATTTTAATACGTTAGAGGTTAATAAATTCTTATCTGACAAATCGGTTATTGCTATTGAATGGGCCGAAAAAGTTCAGGATATAATACGTAGTTATCATGATGAGGCGGTTATTCTTTGGGTTAAAATTGCATACCTGCCTGCGCAGGCAGGTGGCCAAAATAATAATGACCGATTAATTTCCTGGGGAACTGTATGACAAAAATACTAGCCATTGATACGTCCTGTGACGAGACATCTGCGGCAGTGACGGATAATTTGAGTATTCTATCGAATATCATTTGGTCCCAAGCTTCGCTGCACACCCAATACGGTGGAGTGCTTCCATCTCTTGCCCAAAGAGAACATAAAGCCCGGATTGATTTTGTTATTCAGAAAGCGTTAACTAGTGCCCAGTGCCTAATGCCTAATATCTCTGCTGTCGCTGTAACGCAGGGGCCGGGACTGGCAATAGCTCTCGAGGTAGGAATTTCTAAAGCCAAAGAATTGGCAATTAAATATCACAAACCCTTAATTGCCGTCAACCATATTGAGGGCCATCTTCTTAGCCCACTGGCGAATTTCAAATTTCAAATTTCAAATTTCAAATTCCCAGCGCTCGGACTGGTCATATCAGGCGGACACACCGAGTTAATTAAAATAAATAAAATTGGCGATTACGAGATTCTGACTCAAACTCAGGACGATGCTTTAGGTGAAGCTTTGGATAAAGCGGCGCGGATGTTGGGTTTGGGTTATCCCGGCGGGGCAATTTTAGAAAAAATGGCTAAACTGGCCTGCCTGCGCAGGCAGGGTGATCCCAAATCTTATGCTCTTCCTTTACCTATGGCCGGTAAGGAACAGGATAATTATTTCAGTTACTCCGGGTTAAAAACCGCTTTTTATCGACTGGTAGAAAAAGAAAAGCCCCTGACCAAAGAAAAGATTTATAACCTCGCCGTCTCTTTCCAATCCACAGCCTTCCGTCATCTCATCCGCGTTTCCTCTCTCACTATTCGTTCTAGTGCCTATTCCCTAGTCCCTAGTGCCTCTTTGCTAGTCGGTGGTGGTGTGGCCGCTAATGTGGAAGTTAGGAAAAGAATTAGGAAAATGGCCAAAGAGTTTGGAATAAAAGCTCTTTTCCCCAACTCTAAAAAACTTTATGGCGACAACGCGGCCATGATCGGCATCGCGGCATATTTCAAATTCCAAAGAAAAGAGTTTGTAAAGGATATCGCCTCCCTTGACCGCCTCCCCCGCTTCAGTATTTCTGATATTGGTATATAATTTGAAGCTATATGGAACCTAAGTTCGAACATCAAAAATATGAGAAAGATATTTATGACTTGTGGGAAAAATCCGGAGCCTTTAAGGCTTCCGACAAGGGTGCTCCGTTCACTATCATCATGCCTCCGCCTAACGCTAACGCGTCTCTCCACGCCGGGCACGGTATGTACGTAGTTGATGATATTTTAATTCGTTATAAAAGAATGCAAGGCTTCTCGGCTTTATGGATTCCAGGCATGGACCATGCCGGTTTTGAAACTCAATTTGTTTTTGAAAAAGAACTGGCAAAAAAGGGCCAGTCCCGAATGGATTTTGACCGGAATACCCTTTACCAAAAAATTTATGACTTTGTTAAAGAAAATTCCGGACTTATCTATGAGCAATTTAAACGTTTGGGGTTTTCTGCTGATTGGGACAGAAGTGTCTTTACTTTGGATGAAAATGTTTTAGAGCAGGTATTTTCAACTTTCAAAAAAATGGAATCTGAAGGCTTGGTTTACCGCGATGATTATATTGTGAATTACTGCACCCACTGTGGCACTTCCCTGGCCGATCTGGAAGTTAAACACGTTGAGCGAATTGATCCCCTCTATTACATTAAATACGGTCCCCTAACTCTGGCAACAGTCAGACCGGAAACAATTTTTGGCGACACTGCCGTGGCCGTTAACCCCACAGATAAAAGATATAAAGATTTGGTGAGTAAAATGGCTCAAGTCCCCCTGACAACACGTAATGTTCCTATAATTGTCGATGCCGCTGTGGACATTAATTTTGGCACCGGGGCATTAAAAATTACTCCGGCCCACGACCCCAATGATTTTGAGATTGGTAAAATCCACAAACTAGATCTTATTCAATCCATTGATTTAAATGGCAAATTAACCAAGGCTGCCGGAAATTACGCAGGGCTCAAAGTCAAAGAGGCCAGAATAAAAGTAGTTGAAGATTTACAGAAGAAAGGTCTAATTGAAAAAATAGACACTAATTATTTACACTCTGTGACCACCTGTTACAAGTGCCATCACGATTTAGAGCCTTCGGTGGTCCCTAACTGGTTTATTAAAGTTAAGGACCTAAAAGCAAAAGTAAAAGGAGCTGTAGAAAAAAACCAGGTTCATTTTTATCCCGCCAAGTACAAAAAGTATATGTTGGCTTGGTTAGAAATAATGCATGACTGGCCGATATCCCGGCAAATTGTTTGGGGTATCAGAATTCCGGCGTGGTACTCTATCAACGAAAATCCGGATATCCAAATTACTATCCTGGATAAGTCTAAAAGAATTATCACCGGTAGGGCCGGAGAACTTCTTGAACAGTATTCCTTTTCAGAAATTGAAGAGGGACTTCAGGTCTTAACCGCTCACAAGTCTGCCAAATATATTATTTCGCAAACCAAGCCTGAAGGAAATTATTTGCAGGATACAAACACTTTTGATACCTGGTTCTCATCCGGCCAATGGCCATTGGTCGTTTCCCGCTTCCCCACCAGCGTTTTGGGGACCTTATCTGACATTCTTAAATTCTGGGTTTCCCGGATGATTATGTTTTCTCTTTACCTTAAAAACGAAGTGCCATTCAAGGATATTTATCTTTGGAGCATGGTGGCCGACGCTAAGGGTGTCAAAATGAGCAAAAGCAAAGGTAACGTGATTAACCCCATCGAGCTGGTTGATAAATACGGAGCCGATGCTTTCAGAATGTCACTTATTTATGGCACCCCGGCCGGCAGTAAGGTAATTCTTTCGGATGATAAAGTCCGATCCATGCGCAACTTTGCTAATAAGATTTGGAACGTTGCTCGGTTTGTGGTAACAAACCGGAATTCAAAAGGCAAAATTCAAAAGGCAAAAGTGAACGCGGATGATGAATGGATTCAAAAAGAACTGGAAAAAACAATCAAACTGGTAACTCAGGCACTAGACGGTTATAAATTAAACGAAGCAGCAGAGGCGATTTACGAATTTATCTGGCATAAGTTTGCTGACAAATATATTGAAAATTGTAAATTGAGAATTGTAAATTCAGACACAAATGCAATATCAACTCTTAATTTTGTCTTAGATAATAGTTTGCGTCTGTTACATCCTTTTATGCCCTTTGTCACCGAACAAATCTGGCAGAACTTATACTCTAATCATTCTAACAACCTATTAATAAACTCCTCTTGGCCTACAACCTAAATCTTGCTAGTATGATAGTTAATGTCAAAAAATGCTGCCTTTGTTGTGTCTTCTCTGGCCATCGTTTTAGTCTTAACTCTTAGTTATTTTAATTTAAGATCTTACTTTACTCCCGCAAAAATTTTAGGGGCACAAACAGAAGTTAAGAATAATCCGAGGCAAACATTTTGGGAAGAATTCTTAACTAAAAACCCAACCTATTTCCCGGGCTGGATTGAGCTCTCAAAAATAGACAAAGCCGACGGTAATCTCTTAAAATCTGTCCAGGACCTAAATCGCGCCAGGAGTATTAATCCCAACTCCCCGGAGGTTAATTAATTATTTCTTCTCTTCAGGTTTTTTATCACCTTCAGCTGGTGCAGCGGGTGTCTCGCCTTCGACAGGAACAACAGGTGTCTCGCCTTCGACAGGAGTTTCAGCAGCAGGCGGAGGCGCGACAACCTCCTCTTTCTGGGGGGGCTCTACTTTAATAACAATCTCATCGGGACTAACCTTAACTTCCACTTTCTTGGTATCCAAATCCAAATCCTTAACATAAATAGCCTGGTCAACTTCAGCCAGCTTGCTGATATTAACAACCAACTTATCGGGTAGATCGGTTGGGAGCGCTTCAACTTCAATTTCGTCAATATATTGAACCACAGTCCCTACCGACAGCTTTTCTGCTGGAGATTCACCGGTCATTTCAATGGGGACATCGGCCGTAACTTTCTCCTTAAGATCAACCTGGTGAAAATCAACATGAATAGGCTTATCAGTTATGGGGCTAACTTGAACGTTAGCCACCAGGACCGCTTTGTCATCTGTCCCAACCGTTAAAGTTATAAGCGAAGTTTCCCCGGCTTTTTTATAGACGGTCAAAAAATCATCCAGCTTAACAGCAATAGCCTGAGACTTAACTTTCTTACCGAAAATATTTGCCGGGAGTAGCCCTTCCTGTCTTAATTTGCTGACTTTCCGGCCTACCACCTTACGAACGTCTGCTTTTAGGTTTAATTTATCCATAATTACCAGCTAACTGTCCTAAACAGGTCCTGAGACAAACTAGTATTATACTTGTCCAGGGTTCCTATTTCAATCGCAATCGGGTCGGCCAAAGTCCCTGCCTGCTTCCTAATATATAAATGGTATTCACCTTTGCTGTTAAAGTCTAAATTGCCGACGGTTGACCAGTTTAATTGGATTGACTTTTTTTCGCCGGGCATCAATTCCAACAGTATTCCAATTTCGCTCCTGCCTTCTAAATCCTGTCTGTCTATTTGGACCGGGGAGACTTGTCCGTAACTAACGACGCCCCCTCTTTGGATAACCGCATCTACCGGAACCAGCACCCGGGTATATGTCTTATACCGGGCCTTATCACCCAAAGCCGGAGTGGCAGTATTCTCGTAGTTTATAGTTAAGTTTCTGGTTATGGACCCGGCACTAAAAGAAACCCCCAATTGGACATCTCTCTTAATAAACAGGTTAGATTTGTTTACCCCTATATTAGAGTCAACTATCCCCATCCAGTCGGCATAACAATTGCCGTCACAACTTGGCTCAACCACTGCCCCGTCATACCCTAAAGCGCTCATAAATTTCTGGGCATCTTTGTTGTGCAAAAATACCTGAATGTGCTTTTCCTGAAAATTGT
>Ga0187878_1000597_pt1 | contig 40019 bp, 37 predicted proteins | sample June2016WEW_17_1_FD_132979 | JGI IMG/M metagenome (GOLD analysis project Ga0187878, IMG submission 132979) | Peatland microbial communities from SPRUCE experiment site at the Marcell Experimental Forest, Minnesota, USA - June2016WEW_17_150 | ecosystem: Environmental > Terrestrial > Soil >... | reverse complement strand
CCCGAACTGCTGTTAGAGTACCAAGTGAATCCACTCCCAACAGATGCTTTCTGATCCGATGACCCTCGGGAGGCATATGGATGACGTTATCGGGCGAACCGTGCAGCTATCTACTCGAATAGGGATCTCGACGAATCTTGCGATGAGTGTAAACGGATACACCTATGATCCTGCACTTGTACGAGAAACTTATGAGGTTTTCTGGGGCTGTCTGAACCCCCTCGCGGTGGCTTCCTTCTCGATGGTCGGATGGAGCGATCTTACTTGTTGCTGCTGCCCCTGATCTTCGGGAGATGTCGCGACTTAGCGAGTCGGAAAGAGTTACCTGATTGAATTTGCTGAAGGAGCATTGCCGTCGTTTCGCCCCTCGGCTACTTGTTGCTCCGCAAGTCCTCTACTTTGGCTCCGGGGTGCTTACGCCTGCACACAAATACCATGTGTTTGAAAAGCTAGCTTTGCGCCGAGTTCTGCATGCACTCGAGATTTGTGGCCGTTGAGATTCCGAAGTGGGCCACATCCCTCAGGGAGCGTTCGGACAGAGACTAATCGGGCAACTAGGTCTACCATCTCTGAATTGCCTGGAGACATGAGCTAGGGGAATGATTGGATAGACGCAGGCTGGAGCACGGAGGCGGAGGGTTACATGAGGAAGCTGTGCCGCTGCCAGGCCCTGCCGAGAAGGCCGACTTTTGGATAAGCCTTGCTCCTTAGGTGTCATGTCCTGGAATTGCCGCTGGATATCTTCACCGCAGGACTGTTCGTGAGAAGGCCCTAAAGGAACATCCGTGTTTCATGAGCGGATAGTGGGTGATGTATTTGCGATTGCCACCCTGCTTGGCTCTCCTCACCTGCCCGCGATTGTTACGGGGCGACACGCGCTTCCTCGAAGTGGTCCGCCTGCATGCGTTCTTGGAGCCACCCAAGCTTGCATAAGTTCGAGCTGTACATTCCGAACTGGAAGGCAGGCGGGCTGCGCTTCGGCTGCTTGGTGCTGTTGGGCAGACAGAGGAGCAGAATGGGATACACAATCGGTCCTCGTCGACCTCCTTTCCCCCAGTGGTCTTTGCCTCAGATCCTTTCCCGCCTGAGACAGAGTTCATATTGAGAATGCGAGAGTTCCAAATACGGTATGGCATGCGATGGCGGAAGATTCGCAGATGTGCTGCGTCTCTCAGAGGAGTTGATATCCCTTGCGGCCCAGCGAGTCGAAGGCCATGCGTGGAAACCTATGACGCGAGGACGTAGGAACAACTCCGCGGCGGCAGCGATCCTTTTCACTGAAGTATTGCAGATCCACCCGGATTCGATCCTGGCACTGACACAGGGGCTAACTACTGCCTCCATTGGTCTCCGAGTCGTTCTTGGCGCAATCGGGCTTGGCCGCTGGTCCAAACAGCCTTTGTTCTAGATCCCATCAATGAAGTAGATCTTCGCATTGCGACGCAATTCCTGACCGAGCAAGGTGGGTGCCAAGATGCGCTCGGGGTGGCGGAGCATGCGGCTGCTCTCTTCCCCTCGCGTGCAGATGCCTGGGTGCGGTTCGGAGACGTCCATAGGTGTCTGGGCGAGTTCGACCAGGCAGTGGTCTGCTATCGGCGTGCCATAACCATCGCGCCGGATCTCCAGCAATCTCTTCATGACAGAATGTGGCAGCCTTGACAGAACTACCTCCTGCAAGAATGACAGTTGCCCTAATTGGGCCCTATCCCCCTCCCTACGGGGGCGTCTCGGTACACATACGCCGACTGCACCATCAACTGGCAGCCAACGGTATTCGCTCACTTGTGTACTGCCAGCCCCAACCATCCCTTGCATTGGAGCCGGGGATCGTGCCAGCCCGTCGCCGGTTGACCTGGAAACGATGGCTCCTCGAGAACGGTTGGCGTTGCCCTGCATCCATTATCCATTGCCACGATGGTTGGGACTGGTCGCCCGCCCTTTGGCTGATGGTGAGGGCTGGCAAACTGGTGGTGATGACATTTCATGACGAAATGACATTGCAAAAGTGGGAAGCAAGTTCCCCCCTTTCGCGATTTGCTGCCCGCAAGCTGATGCGGAGTCGCCGTGTCTCTTGGGTGGCTGTGAGCGAGCCGGTGAAGGTCCAGCTTGAAAGTCTCAATACACCTGCGGGCAGAATCTCGGTCATTCCCGCATTCATTCGATCGGGTGATCATGTCGCTGGGATTAGCGATCTTCCCAGGGCGGTGAATACTTTTCTGGCCTCCCACTCACCGATTGTGTCCACCTACGGGTCCAAGCTCATACTGGACCTCCTCGGCAATGATGTCTACGGATTTGACTTATGCCTGGAAATGACGCATGACCTCAAGCGCCACTTTCCCCAGATCGGAATTCTTATCCTTTTGCCTGACATCAGATTGATTGAGTACTTCGCTGAACTCCAACAGCGAGTTGTTGGGCTTGGAATCAAGGACAACGTATGTTTCCTAACTGGACCGACCGAGAACGCGGGATCAATCTGGTGCAGAAGTAATGTGTTTGTCCGCGCGACAAACACGGACGGTGACGCCATCTCGGTAAGGGAAGCACTAAGTCTGCATGTCCCAGTCGTGGCCAGTGATGCCAGCCCAAGGCCGGAAGGCGTTGTTCTTTTCAGGAGTCGGGATCAGGCTGATCTGACAGAATCCGTTCGGCGAGTACTCGCGGGGCAAGACACGACCCTAAGCAGGCTTTCGGATATCGAGGTGAATGACAACTTCGAGGCGCTGTGCGAGCTGTATCGGCACATTCGGGTTTTGTGAGCTGCTGGTAGTGCGACGCGAGGCTATCTTGTGAGAGTGCTGTTTGTCACTGACCAGAATATCACTTATGACACGGGCTACCGAGTGCGAGTGGAGTCCGAAGTCTTCGCCATAAGAGACCAGGGGGTGGAGGTTGACCTTCTTGCGTTCCTTCACGCGCGCATGTTTCTCTCAAGGGTACGTAGCACGGTGGCATTCCACAGCAGACTCCGGGGTAGCGGCTGTTTTGTGATCATTATTCCTGTGCCCCCTGATTTTAGGATCCATTGGCTGGTCCGCATTGTGGCCATATATAAACGAGTGTTGGTTGGCTTCTTCGTCAAGAGACTCGATCCCGATGTGATTCATTGTCATGGGACATCCGCGACCGCCACAACTGTCGCCAGTTCGGCGCTTGGTACCGCACCCGTGCTGTTTGACATGCACGGGGCGATCACGGAAGAGATCGGATACACCATGATTGGTTCCCAAGAAAAGGTCGCTGCGGCTCGACAAAGAGCTGAGGAGGCGGAGAAAGAGGCCGTCTACGGCGCGGACGCCATTGTTTCGGTCTCAAGGGCTCTGGAAGACTACTGGCGGAGTAAGTACAAAGGCTTGAAGGTGGCTTCTCTTGTTGTTCCTTGTGCGGTGGACACAGCGCGCTTTTTCGCAGAGCAGAACGCGCGTGCTTCTATCCGCAGTGAGTGCGGCTTGAAGGCGACCGATCTTCTATTCGTCTATTGCGGATCGACCAGTGCCTATCAGCAGCTCCCTCAAACACTTTTGGTGTTCGCGCGGATCCTGGAGCAGCTACCCTCAGCATGGCTCCTTCTTCTCCTATCGGATTTCGGAGAACGCCAGAGCAAACGACTTGTACGCGAGAACGTTGCTATTGCACACAGGCTCATCCTAAAACGCTTGGAGCGCTCCAAGGTTCCGGATTGGCTTTCTGCTGCTGACATCGGTCTTCTGCTGCGGGGGGACTTACTCATGAATCGCGTATCCTATCCAACAAAGTTTGGGGAGTATCTAGCATGCGGGATCCCAGTTGTCACAACGCCGTATGTTCTGGCACTCGAGAACGAAATCGCGCAGTACGGAATCGGCCACGTTTTTGATCCGTTGAGGAGTGACGGACTCGATGCTGTTATTGGTTTCGCTACTGATGTGGTAGCCAACCGTGCTGCTGTTGCCGAGAAGTGCCGGGCGTATGTGTCGCAACGGTTGAGTTGGCGAAGGTTCGGGCCGCAGATATTGCATACCTATAATGACTTGCAAGATAGAGGAGCGCGGCACAGCCGGGCGTCGCGACATTTTGTGTGAGGAGATACTAGACAGCTGTGACGCCTCCTGTCGCCAGTGCTTGGATGAGCACTCCATCTACTTGCGTGTTGGAAAGACGCTTTCTACGTCTCGATCCCGGAAGAACCTGTCCGCTATTGCATCGACCTCAATGGGAAGGTCGGTTTCGACTCGATGGTATACGGCGTCCTCTTCACGGGCGATCGGTTCGTCATCACGGAGATGCCCTACGCCTACATTGACTCGGCACCTTTCAAAGCAGAGGGGCGCTTCGTTCTGGACGAAGACGGATCTCTAGAACACGAGTAGGGCGATGTTTGGCCGTAGTAGATGTGGGTTGAGTGGGCGCTGATGAGAGCACAGGACTGACTGAGCAAATGAGCGCACGGCGGATGCACGTCTTGTTCCTCACCGACAGCCTGGCGAACGGCGGTACCGAACGGCAACTCGCTTTACTAGTGAAGAATCTGCCGCCGGACTGGGAAGGCCGCCTCTGGAGCCTGGACTCAGGACCCTGGGCGGAGGATCTGCGAGATGCCGGGTTCCCAGTGGAGATCCGTTCGCGAGCCTGGCGTTGGGACATCACGCCTGCCGTTCACGTATGGGTGCTCATCCAGCGCTGGAAACCAGATATCGTTCACTCCTGGGGATGGATGGGTTCGATGGCGGCCGGGCCGATGTGTGCCGCGCTTGACATCCCTCTGGTGGACGGGAGCATTCGGTCGGGGAGACTTCCTCGACGGAGGCGACTCGCCCAGAGGTTGGCGATGAGCTGGGCCAGACGCATTGTAGCGAACAGCCGGGCTGGCCTCGATGCCTGGGGAATCGGCCCCGAGAAGGGCCGCGTCGTCCACAATGCCTTCGATGCGAGCCGGCTGAGGGGACTGCCTCTCCAGCACGCCTCAAGCGATGCCCCGTTTACGGTCATCATGGCGGGGCGGATGGTGCCTCAGAAGGACTATCGCACGTTTTTCCGGGCGGCGCGGTTGCTGAGTGGTCAAAGTGATGGTTCGTGGCGTTTCGTCGCAATCGGAGACGGGCAGGAAAGTAGATCCCTCCTAGCGGAGAACAAGGATCTGATCGATGCCGGTGTGGTGGAAATCCCGGAACCCCGCATTGAGGTCCTCGAACTGGTCGCGGCCGCCAATGTGGGAGTCCTGATGACCAACGCTTCTCTGCATGCAGAGGGATGCTCAAACTCAATCGTGGAGTACATGGCGTGTGGCCTGCCAGTTATTTGCAGCGACGGTGGCGGGAATCGAGAACTTGTAACAGATGGCGAAACTGGGTTCGTGGTGGCGCCCGCCGATGCGCACCATCTTGCGAATAGACTCCTCTGGCTCAAGGATAACCCAGAAGAGTCTATGAGAATGGGAGCAACAGGGCGGGTGGCCGTCGCAGAGCATTTCATGGTGGCTAAGATGGTCAGCCAAATGATTGCAATCTACGATGAGGCTAGAGCGGCCACGCGTAAGAGGTAGTGCTCTGCGGGTCCTAATGGTCAATACGTGTCACTTCCGCGGCGGCGGCGACAGCACGTACGCCTTCAACTTGGCAGATCTGCTGCGAAGTCACGGCCACCAAGTCGCCTTTTTCGCAATGAGCGACCGGCGAAACGAGCCAGATGCCAGCGCTGACATGTTCGTTAGCAACATTGACTTCCGAGAACTCAATAGGCACAAATCCCCAGGGACTGCGCTGAAGGTACTGAACCGCAGCATCTACTCTCGGGAGGCCCGCCACAAGTTCGGCCTTCTTATCGATCGATTCGTGCCTGACATTGTGCACCTTCAGAACATCCATGGCCACATCACGCCTTCGGTCATCCTTGAGGCGAAGAAAATGGGCCTTCCCGTCGTGTGGACCCTGCACGACTACAAGCTAATCTGCCCCAACACACACTTTCTCAACGACAAGACGAACCGCATTTGCGAGGCGTGTGGGAGAGGCGCGTACTACCAACCCATGCTCAAGCGATGCAAGAAAGGATCTCTTTTGGCGAGCGGCGTTGCGTCTTTGGAGGCCTATGCTCATCGCCTGATGCATGTCCGGGAAAGAGTAGATGCGTTTCTAGCTCCTAGTACCTTCCTAAGGGACAAGCTGGTTGAGCGAGGCTTCCCTTTGTCACAAGTGCATCACATGCCACTATTCTTGCCCACAGAGGCCTTCTGGAATGGAGGCGAGGATGATGGATATGTTCTCTTCCTTGGAAAACTAGATCCTATCAAGGGGTTCTACCAGTTGATCGATGCTTGTCGTTTGGCTCCAGACGTCAAGTTGATCCTGGCGGGTAGCGGGGAAACCTCGATAGTGGCTGAACTGCCGAGGGTGTTGCCCCGGAATGCAGGCTATGTCGGGATGAAGAGCGGCGATGAATTGAGACGCTTGCTACAGAAGGCCTTGGCCGTCGTGCTTCCGTCATTGTGGTACGAGAATCAGCCCATGAGCATTCTGGAAGCATTCGCCTGTGGCAAGCCTGTTGTAGCCTCCGATATTGGGGGAATCCCCGAGTTAGTCAGAGACGGGGACCGAGGGCTGCTAGTTCCCCCAGGAGATGTCCAGTCATTGGTGGGCGCGATACGCTGGATCAGCGGACATCCTGTCGAAGCTCGTCGAATGGGGCAGAATGCCCAGCATTACGCAGCGGCCGTGCATGGGTCAGAACAACACTACCAGAGCCTAATGGGTATCTACGCTACTGTTGCGAGAGGGCAACAAGGGAATGGACGTCTCGGTAATCTTGACCTATCGATGTAATTCTCGTTGTTCGATGTGTTACATCTGGCAGAACCCGACGCTTCCGCGCGAGGAAGTCTCGCTATCCTCCCTGGGCAAGATCCCGCACGGTGTTGACTACCTCAATCTCACCGGCGGAGAGCCCACGATCCGTGAGGACCTCGAAGACATCGTCGAACTGCTCTACCACAAAGCAAAGACCCTCGAGATCAGCAGCAATGGAACCCATCCGGAGAGGCTCGAGCCGATCATCAAAAGGCACCCTGACGTAAAGGTGCGTTTCAGCCTGGAAGGAATCGGGGAAACAAACGATCGGATCCGCGGCGAAAGGGGCGGATTCGAGAGGAAAGTTCAAGGGCTGATCCGTCTCAAGGAGCTCGGTGGCACCGATCTTGGATTCGCCATCACCATCCAGGATGACAACGCCCGCCAGCTTATCGAGGTGTTCCGGCTTGCGAAGAGGCATGGCTTCGAACTAGCTACCTCCTCAATACACAACGGATACCAGTTTCACAAAGCGGACAATGTTCTCTACGATCGCCCAGGAGTCGCCCGGGAGATCGAAGGGCTGATCACAGAAATGCTGAAGACTAACAAAGTCAAGAACTGGTTCCGCGCCTACCTCAACCTCGGTCTCATCCGCAAGGTGCTTGGTCAGCCCCGCCTGCTCAAGTGCACGGCCGCGACCGATTTCGTCTTTATCGACCCCTGGTCAGATGTCTACGCCTGCAATGTGCGCCCCGACTTGAAACTCGGGAACCTGGAGCGCAACTCTTGGGAGGAGCTGCTGAATGGAGTGCGCGCCTCTGAGATATGGAAGTCCGTGGACGCATGTCAACAGAATTGTTGGATGGTCGGATCGGCCAAGACAGCCATGCGGAACCGGCGCTATTCCAACCTCCCACGCTGGGCGCCGTTGCGCTGGGTGCTTGCGAACAAAGCGCGAGTGACATTGGGCTTCCAGATCCCCTTCGAACGCTTTGTCGATTACTCCGCTGCAAATCGAGACCCTGTAACGCCCTTGCGGCCATTCTTTATTGAGCAGAAGGGGGTCAAACGGAACATGCATAGGGCTCAAGGGCCTGAATACGAACGGTTCGGGGAGTTCTTCAACCGGTGACGGTTCGCAAAGGGTCGCTGCGGGTCGCCTATCTCGGTGTCCGAGGAGTCCCCGCTCGAGGCGGTGCCGAGAGGGTGGTCCAGGCGATCGCCTCCCGTATGCCCTCACTGGGGGTCAATCCAACCATCTACTGCGATCGGGCTTACACGCCGCCGGACTATGCCATGCATGGCTGCGAGCTTGTGCGCCTGCCCTCCCTGCAAGGGAAGTACACACGTGCCGTTTCCCTCGACACCATGGCAATGCTGCATGCCATTGCTCTCCGAAGCTTCGACGTCATCCACCTTCAACACGCTGAAGCTGCATTCGTCCTGCCCCTCTTGCGCTTGCGCTACAAGATCGTCGCAACCAGCCACGGAAATGCTTATTCACGGGCCAAATGGGGTGCGCTGGCCAAGCGACTCCTGAGAACCATGGATGCGCCATTTGTGCGATTGGCAAACAGGGTTACTTCCGTGTCCCAGCTAGGGTCCGAGGATCTCCAAGCCCGATTTGGCCGGCGCGTCGTATTCATCCCCAATGGGGTGGCGACGGAGCTCGAGCCGAACCGCGAGGCGTATTTTCGGATCCTCGATGACCACGGTTTGGAACCGGGGCATTACTTGTTGTTCGTTGCCGGCCGGATTGAGCCCACAAAGGGTGCTCACCTTGCAATCGAGGCAGTGAACCGTGTGGGATGCCCCTACCCTCTTCTCATCGTTGGGGACGCGACCCAGGTTCCAGCCTACACCCGGGAGCTGCATTCTCTGGCTGGCCCAGGAGTGCGCTTTCACGACATAGTACAAGATCCCGGGACGCTGTATGGGCTTATGGCAGGCGCAATGTGCCTACTCTTTCCTTCGACCGTTGAGGCCATGTCAATGGTTCTGCTTGAGGCGGCCTCTTTAGGAGTTCCAATCCTGGCAAGCGACATCGCGGAGAACCGGCAAGTTCTTGGGGAGGATGGCACGTATTTCCGCAATGGCGAGGTCGAGTCGCTCGCCGGGAAGTTGCGGGAACTGCTTCTTGCTCCACAAGCTGCACGAGAGAGGGCGGCGGCCCTCTCGGAGCGCATTCGCAACGACTTCTCGTGGGACATTATCGCAGCACAGTATGCTCAACTCTACCATGAGGTCTGTACGAAGGATGAATGAACCGCTGTTCGCACGGATTGCCGCAGATGTCAAGCTCGGCAGGGATGTCAAGATCTTCGCCTTCGTCAACCTCTATGGTTGCGCCATCGGAGACGAAAGCAAGATTGGAGCGTTTGTGGAGATCCAGAAAGGTGCTTCGGTCGGGCGGCGCTGCAAGATCTCCAGCCACTCCTTCATCTGCGAAGGGGTGACGATCGAAGACGAGGTCTTTATCGGCCACGGGGTGATGTTCATCAACGACCGCTATCCCCGCGCCACGGTCGCCGGAGGCGGGTTGGCAACCGAAGCCGACTGGCAGGTTGTCCCCACCCTCGTCAAGCGTGGAGCCTCGATTGGAAGCAACGCGACGATCCTATGCGGAGTAACGATCGGGGAGGGTGCGATTGTTGGGGCCGGATCCGTCGTAACCAAAGATGTTCCGGCTCGGGCGATCGTCGCGGGCAATCCCGCCCAAGTCCTGCGTCCCGTCCCTGAGCACTGAAACCGCCCTTCCTCTTTCCTTGCGCGCATAGTCCTCGAGTGCCTCCAATCAGCCTGTTGTTCTGGCGAATCTACCCTTGTAGGAACCCAGGAGTCGCAGTATGAGCCTCGCTGAGGCACATGCACGACAGCTTGCGGAAGAGCAATCTCACAACCTCCTGTCAGGAGAACGCTATCTACCTGCGAAGCGAATGCTCGATCTCTTTGTCGCGGTTGCGCTCCTGGTGCTTTTCGGTCCACTTATGCTGCTGATCGCGGTTGGGATCAAGGTGCACTCGCCCGGCCCGATCCTTTACCGTCAGAACCGCATCGGGAAGGGCGGCCGGCCGTTCGACATGCTGAAGTTCCGCTCGATGCGCGACGGTTCCGCCAGCAACCCGCACCGCAAACACGTCCAACGCCTGATCCGGGAGAACATCTGGCCGCGCGACCTGGGCTCGACCTCGCTCAAGCTCCGCAATGACTCGAGGATCACGGGACTGGGACGCATCTTGCGCGCCCTCAGCCTGGATGAGCTGCCACAGTTTATCAATGTTCTGCGCGGGGAGATGAGCATCGTCGGGCCACGGCCACCATTGCCGTACGAGTTTGATCTGTATGACGACTGGGCAAAGCATCGCCTTGATGTTCTGCCAGGCATCACGGGTCTGTGGCAGGTCACGGCCCGCAACCAGGTCTCATTTGAGGAGATGGTGCGGATTGACCTTGCGTATGTCCGCAAGATGAGCCCTGGACTGGACTTGAGAATCATCGTCCTGACCCCACTCGAGATGTTGCGGGGAAGAGGAGGAGGCTGATGACATCTGAAATCGCTGCCGACCAAGGCGTGCTCGTCAAATCGCATACGGCCCCGGACAGGGAGGCACGGATCGGAGTGATAGGGTGCGGGTACTGGGGCCCGAAGCTGGCGAGGAATTTCAAGGCGCTCCAGGGTGCAAGCCTCGAAATGCTCTCCGACCTGCGAGCGGACCGCCTGGAGGAGATGAGGGAGCTCTATCCGGGGGCGGCCATCACCCTGGACTGCCGCGATCTGATCAAGGCTGACCTGGACGCCGTGGCCATCGCCACACCTGTCCAGGCCCACTATGTGCTCGCGAAAGCTGCGCTTGAGGCGGGGAAGCACGTCCTGGTGGAGAAACCAATCACCAGGCGGGCCGACCGGGCGCGGGAACTCGTTGATCTCGCAGCATCGCGCGGGCTTACCCTCATGGTTGGGCACACCTTTGTCTACAACCCGGCAGTCGAGGCTGTCCGCGAGATCATTCAATCCGGCGAGCTCGGGACCATCTTCTACCTGAATTCCACCCGGGTCAACCTGGGCCTGCTTCAACCGGATATTAACGTGATGTGGGATCTCGCTCCCCACGATTTGTCGATCCTGAGTTTTGTCTTGGACGGATACCCGGTGAGCGTGAGTGCGCGGGGGGCGGTTTATGTGAACACCTCCGGACGCCTGCCGGAGGTCGCCTATCTGGTCCTCAGGTTTGAGAACGGCGTGACGGCCAGTCTCCGCTTGAGCTGGCTCGATCCTCTCAAGGTCCGCAGTCTGATCGTTGTGGGCAGCAAGAAGATGTTGGTCTACGACGACCTGGCGGAAAACAAGGTCATCGTCTACGACCGGGGAGTTGATGTCCCGCCCTACTCCGTCACCGAAGAGGAGTTCCGCGCTTCCTATCGCCATGGCGAGGAGACCATTGTGCCGCTGACCTGGGTCGAGCCGCTGCGGGCCCAGTGCGCTCACTTCCTGGAATGCATTCGGACAGGAAAGGAGCCGCGCAGCGGGGGACTGGCGGGGCTGAGGGTCGTTCAGATCCTTGAAACGGCGCAGCGCTCACTGATGAACGGCGGTGTTGAGCTCGGGATCGAGTACTAGGTGTGGCCCGGCGGAGCCTAAGGGCCTCATCTTCATGGTTGGCTCACTGTCTGGCCCCCAATTCCCCGTGAGCGCCGAAGTATGTTTGGCTTAGGAGAGAGGATGACAACCCAAGTCCAGTTCGTCGACTTGCGCGCCCAGCATGAGGAGATCCGCGCCGAGATCGAGGCGGAGTTCGCGGAAATCATCGATCGTTCGAGTTTCATCGGCGGGAGTGTCGTCGCTAGCTTTGAGAGGGAGTTTGCCTCCTATCTCGGCGTGAGCGAGGTAGTTGGCGTCGCGAACGGAACCGACGCCTTGTGGCTGGCGCTGACCGCACTTGGGATCGGAAAAGGGGACGGGGTGGTCACGGTTCCGAATACTTTCATCGCCACGGTGGAAGCCATTACACGAACCGGAGCTCAACCCATCTTTGTGGACGTCGATCTCGATACGGCGACCATGGATCTGGCGGCGCTTCGCAGAATGCTGGAGGGGGATTGCCGGCGAGAAGACAATGGGGGCGTCGTGCACTTGAAAACAGGCCTGCACGTGGCTGCTGCTCTTCCAGTTCACCTGTACGGCCTTCCGGTGGACATTGAAACACTCTCGGACATTGCCTCCCGGTTTGGAATCTCTGTGGTTGAGGACGCATGCCAGGCGCATGGGGCGGAGTATCGGGTTGGTGGGCAGTGGAAACGCGCCGGATCCACCGGGGCAGCTGCTGGCTTCAGTTTCTATCCCGCCAAGAACCTCGGGGCGATGGGGGATGGAGGAGCCGTCGCCACGAATGATGCGGAGCTGGCAGCCAAGATCCGTCATCTCCGTGACCATGGTCAAAGCGAACGCTACATCCACGTCACCGCGAATGGCTGGAACTCGCGACTGGACTCCCTTCAGGCGGCGGTTCTCAGGGTGAAGCTGGCCAGACTGGAGCGCTGGAATGCGAAAAGGCGGGAAGCTGCGGCACAGTATCGGGATGCCTTGTCCGGACTACCTCTCAAGTTGCCCGTCGAGCCCCAATATGCCCGGCATGTCTACCACCTCTTTGTTGCCCGGTCGGAAGCCCGTGACAGGCTGCGCGAAGGGCTCTCGGCCAAAGGAATCGGAACAGGGTTGCACTATCCAATTCCCCTTCACCTTCAGCAGGCCTACCGGCACCTCGGACTTGGACCAGGCAGCTTTCCGAACGCCGAGAGATCCGCAGCCACGGGGTTATCGCTCCCCATGCACCAAAGCTTGACCCGCGCCCAAATCGACCAGGTTGCGGCGGCATGCAGAGAAATACTGGTGGTGGCACCCTCCTAAGTGCGGACACTGCTTCCGGCACCTCGCATTCGGCCCGATGAATTACGCCCGGGGACCTGACGAGATAAGCTCGACTCGGCGCCTCGCCCAATGGGTGATGAGGTTCGAATGGTTGTGGATCCTCCTCATCGCACCATTCCTGCTGTTCCCCGGGTCGATGCGGTTCCTGGCACTGCTGGCCGTGCCCATCCTGTGGTTCGGCCGCAAGGTCGCCTGGGGCCGGTTCGTTGACCGCACCCCGCTTGATGCTCCGCTCGTACTGCTCATGCTCATGGTGCTGGTGAGCCTGTATGCCACGTTCGACATTGCATACAGTCTTCCCAAAGTCACCGGGGTGATCCTCGGCGTCGCGGTGTACTACGTGGTTATCGCTTTTGCCCGGGATCGGAAGACCTGGACGCTCATGGTCGCTGCGTTCCTGCTCGCGGCTCTGGGGGTGGCTGGAGCGGGGCTCCTGGGGACGCAGTGGATCCACAAGTTCGCGTTGTTCGATCCGATCCTTGCACGCCTCCCGGCGCGTATCACGGGCCTGTCCGGTGCGGCCGAGGGGTTCCAACCGAACGAGGTGGCGGGTGCACTACTGTGGGCGACTCCCCTCGCGTGCGCCCTCGCGGCGGTTGCCGTTTTCGCGGCTGGGACGATTGGCCGTTCTCTCGGCCGGGCTCGTCAGGTGATTCTCCTGGTTGCGACCGTCGTCGGTTCTGTCTTTCTGGTCGGGGTCCTGGTGCTCACCCAGTCACGGGGCGGCTGGATTGCGGCCGGGCTGATCCTCCCCCTCACTCTTCTAGTCTTGCTTCAGGGAAGACTCCGCTGGATCATCCTGATCATGGGAGTGATAGCCCTGATTGCCGCAGCTGTGTGGATTGGGCTTGCCCACCCCCATGTGCTTGATCCAGTGATCGTTGGGCCCGAAGTGGATCCAGGCCGGGGGACCTCCCTTGAGAATCTCTCGGTCCGATTCGAGATCTGGTCTCGAGCGATCTACGGAATAGAGGACTTCCCATTGACGGGCATGGGGATGAATGCCTTCCGCAGAGTCGTCCCAATCCTCTACCCGCTCTTCTCGATCGGTCCCGAGGTCGACATCGCGCATGCGCACAACGAGTTTCTGCAGGCAGGGGTTGACCTCGGCATCCCCGGCCTAATTGCATTCCTGTCGATCCACCTCACGGCCTTCTCCATGCTGGCCTCGACCTGGCGCAGGCGAGGCCTTCTCCCTTTCCCCGAGCCAATTATCCGGGCGCTCCTCCTCGGACTGGGCGCCGGGCTCGCTGCCCACCTGCTCTTTGGGGTCACGGACGCGGTTGCGCTGGGGGCTAAGCCGGGCGTTTTGTGGTGGATACTGCTGGGCTTGATCGCCAGCCTGTACCGCCGTATCCCTCAGACTGCGACCCAGATGGGGATATGAAAACAACGAATTCTCCAACGAGAGGGCATTTTCCTGCGAGCCACATGACAGGAAGTGCTTCTCGCGCATTCCTTGTTTTCCCGAAGGTGAGTGAACTCGTGGCCAAGACCCGTCGAGCCGGTTCTCGCGACTAGAGAAAGAGGATTCAATCCATGGAACTCAAACAGTATGCCTCTGTGGTTCTGCGCTGGTGGTGGCTTATCCTCCTGGGTACGGTACTCGCGGGTGCCGCGGCATTCTTTATCAGCCGTATCCAGACCTCGGTTTACGAAGCCACGACAACCTTGATGGTCAACCAAGCGTCCAATTCCACGGCAACGGACTACACCGCGATTCTCACCAGCGAGCAACTGGCGCAAACATACAGCCAGATGCTCACCGAACGCCCGGTGTTGGAGAAAACCATCGCGGAGTTGAATCTGGACGACCGCCCAGAGGATTTGGCGAAGGCCATCTCCGTGAAACTGGTGCCCAGCACTCAGCTCATCACCGTAAGCGCAGACTACACAAATCCCGCCATGGCAGCTCAAATCGCCAACACACTGGTCAAGGTTTTCTCAGAGCAAAATGCGACCCTGCAGACCAGTCGCTACGCGGCTTCAATAGACAGCCTCTCCAAGGAGATGGACCAGCTGCGCCAGCAGATCGACAGCACGAATGCCGCGATCGCGGCGCTGGGATCGCCAACTGACGCGCAAGGAACCGCTCGGCTCGCGCAGCTACAGAATGATCTGGCTCAATACCAAGGATCGTACGCGAGCCTCCTGCAAAGCTACGAGACCATCCGGGTGGCGGAGGCTCAGTCCACTTCCAATGTGGTGCAGGTCGAGCCGGCCGTGCCGCCGGAGAAGCCAGTGCGGCCGCGTACCCTCCTCAATACGCTGCTCGCAGCCGTGCTTGGTGTGATGCTGACCTTGGGCGCGGTTTTCTTGATTGAATACCTGGACGACTCGCTCAAAACGCCGGAGGACGCGCAGCGAAGGCTCGACCTGCCCGTCCTGGGCTCGATCGCGCATATCGGCCGATCACACAAAGTGGGGCTCTACGTCGCGGAGCACCCACGCGCGCCGATCTCAGAAGCTTTTCGGAGCTTGCGCACCAATATCCAGTTCGCCTCGGTCGATCACCCCGTGCGCATCCTGGTAGTTAGCAGCGCGGGGCCCGAGGAGGGGAAATCCACTGTGGCAGCAAACCTGGCGGTCGTGATGGCCCAGGGCGACAAGAGGGTGATCCTGGTCGACGCCGACTTGCGGCGCCCCAGCCTCCATGAGCTGCTCGGGCTCCCCAACCGTTTGGGACTTTCGGATCTCTTTCTGCGGGTGGACGTTACGCTCGAACGGGCGTTGCAGTCCGGTGGAACCCCCAACCTAAGGGTGCTGACAAGCGGCAAGCTGCCTCCTAACCCAGCTGAGCTCATGGGTTCGGAGCGGATGGCAAAGTTGCTCTCAGAAATGAGGGCCGAGGCGGACCTTGTGATCATGGACGCTCCGCCTGCCCTGGTCGTCACCGACGCCGCGCTCCTAGGGGCTCGCTCTGATGGCTTGCTCCTCGTGGTCCAGCCAGGCAAGACCAGGCAAGACGCGGCCACATCGGCGGTCGAGAGCCTGAAACGAACCGGAACCAAGGTGATCGGGGTCGTCTTCAACAACGTGCCCATCAAGCACAACCGGTACTACACCGATTACCGCTACGCCTCCTACTACCAATCCAAGAAGGAGGAAGGGCCGGAAGAGAGAAACGTAAGCGCAGGGGTGCCCTCGCCCACGGTTTCAGATCCCCCCACGGCTCCGCATTGAAATCGGGAATGTTCCATCCTGCGGAAAGAGGTAATACGTCGTGACCTCCAGGTTGGGCCAGGCATGGTCAGAAGAGAACGGGGCCGGCTTACATCTCTCCGAGCGCATCCTGCTCACAGGAGGGTTGGGCTTCATCGGTTCGCACGTCCTGCAGGCGTATCATGCGGCCGGATATCACGTCGCCGTCTTGGATGACGCCTCACGCGGCGATGTAGGTAACCGGCCGGCCGGCGTCCCCTTCTACCATGTGGATGTCCATGACCTCGAGGCCGTTAGGAATGTGTTCCTCCGTGAACGCCCGAGTGTTGTGAACCATCATGCCGCACTGGTGAGCGTCCGTGAGTCCCACCTCGACGCTCCCAGGTACTGGCAGGTCAATGCGGCGGGCACGGCCAACATCCTCCGCGCCTCGATCGAGGCCGGGGTGCGCAAGTTCATCCTGGCTTCCAGCGGCGGAGCCGTGTATGGGAACGCGCTAAGCCTTCCGGTGAGTGAGGACCATCCCCTGCAGCCTCTTTCGCCGTATGGGGAGAGCAAGGTCGAGGCGGAGCGACTCCTCACCAGCCTGGACGGCCGCCTCGAGGTTCTGATCCTGCGCTACGGCAACGTGTACGGCCCCGGCCAGGATCCCGAGGGCGGCAACGGGGTAGTGGCGATCTTCGCGCGCGATCTCCTCACTGGCAAGGCGCCGGTCCTTTACGGCGAGGGTGCCCAGCTGCGGGACTTCGTCTATGTTGACGACGCGGTCGAGGCCAACCAGATCGGCCTTAGGGCCGGCGTGACAGGGACATACAACATCGCCACCTCCAAAGGCCTGCGCATTCGCAACGTGTACGACCTGATCCAGGAGAGTCTGGGAGTGCAAGCGCGGCCTCTGCTTCTGCCCGCCAATGAGTTTGAGGTCCGTGAGAACGTGCTCGACGTGAGTCACGCCCTGGCAGGGCTGGGCTGGGCACCCAGGACTTCCTTTGAGGAGGGACTGGAGAAGACCCTCGCCTGGGTCAGGAAGCTGGTTGAGAGACGGGCAGTCGAGGGAAGTGGATCTGCGGTCTCGTCCCCGAGGCTGCCGTGACTGTCGGGTGTTGGGACGGCCCCCTGACGGGGGCGCCCCACCACAGACCCCGTGTGTGTCGTCTGCAGTCTGCTGAAATTTCTCCTCTCCCTCAGCGATGATTTCGGTCGTTATCCCAGCACGCAACCGTGAAACAACTATCGCAGAATGCCTGACCGCGGTCCTGCACCAGGAAGGGCTGCCCTATCCCTTCGAGGTCATCGTGGTTGATGACGGCTCGACCGATCGAACGGCCGAGATCGCCGAGCAGTTCCCCGTGCATCTCCTGCGTCAGAAAGGGGCAGGACCCGCCGCGGCAAGGAATGCGGGCGCTGCGACGGCCAGTGATGAAATTATCGCCTTTACCGACTCAGATTGCGCCCCCGACGGCAAGTGGCTCGCCGAGCTCACCCGGCCATTCCAGGATCCGGCGGTCGTGGGGAGCAAGGGCACCTACCGCACTCACCAGCGAAATGTCGTCGCCCGATTCGTGCAGCTCGAGTACCAGTCCAAGTATGACCGCATGCGGAAGCGGACGCAGATTGACTTCATCGACACCTACTGCGCGGCCTACCGCCGGGCGGCTTTCCTGGAGAATGGCGGGTTTGACACGGCCTTCCCGGTCCCCTCTGTCGAGGACCAGGAATTTTCCTTTCGCCTTTCGCGCAAGGGCTACCGCCTGGTGTTCGTTCCCGATGCCGTGGTTTTTCACCGCCACGTGGAGACGGTCCTGGCATACGCCCGGCGCAAGTTCCGCATCGGCTTCGAAAAGGCCCGCATGCTCCGCTGGCTACCGGAAAGAGTCCTCGGCGACAGCCACACCCCTCTCTCGGAACGGCTGCAGATCGCACTTCTCGGATTGGCGCTGCTCTTTGGCGCGGCGGGCCTCTTGTGGCCTCCCGGTCTCTGGCTTGCCCTGGGTACACTCGTCGTCTTTCTCGTCTCCGCTCTGCCTTTCCTGGGCCTGATTGCGCGCTCGGATCCGGTCGTGCTCGTGCTGGCGCCCGTACTGCTCCTGGTCCGCGCCGCCGCGCTGGGACTTGGACTCGTCTGCGGAGCGCTCTTCGGCCGAGAGACTTCCAGGCGAGAAAGCGGCCCCGGATTCCTCTCCTGGGCCTGCAAACGCGCCCTGGACATCCTGGGCGCGTTGATCGGCCTTGTCCTGGCTTCTCCCTTCCTCCTGTTCGCTGCGGTCGCGATCAGGCTGGACAGCCCAGGCCCGGCGCTATTTGTCCAGGAGCGAGTGGGCCAAGGCGGGCGAGTGTTCCGCATGGTGAAGCTCCGCACCATGGTGCGCGACGCGCAGGATCGGGTCCACGAGGTGCTCTCGCTCAATCCCCTTCAGGGTCCGGTTTACAAAGTGCCTAACGACCCGCGCGTCACCCGGGTCGGCCGGTTCCTGCGGCGCTCGAGCCTGGATGAGGTCCCGCAACTGTGGAATGTGCTCAAGGGCGAGATGAGCCTAGTGGGGCCTCGACCCGAGGAATGCTGGGTGGTGGCGTGCTACAACGATCGTGAGAGGCAGCGCCTCGCGATGAAACCGGGGCTCACCGGTCCCATGCAGGTAAACGGGCGGGGCGAGCTGGACATGGAGGAACGGCTGAATCTTGAACTCGACTACATCGGCAACTACACCCTGGGGCGTGACCTCGCGATCCTCGTCCGCACCTTTCCGGCGATGATCTCCGGCAGGGGGGCGGTATAGCCCCGCGGCGTGCGCAAGGATGATTGGCCGCCCGGGGATGCTGGGGAGTGCCCGACTTTGTCGCAGTCTCTTCATAAGATAGGTGTGGCTCGCGAGCTACGCTGGCTGACGCGAGGCAAGGCAGGGCGCTGGCTCGTCGCGCTCCTCGTTCTCGCCTTTCTGCGAGGTCTCCTATATACCTTCGTGGTCCCTGTGTGGCAGCATCCGGATGAGACAACTCAATACGAGCAGGTGCGGTACATTGCCGAGAGGCACAAATTCGGCGACATGAGCACGGTCGATCTGCCCATCCGCACGGAAATCGCCGCCTCCATGCGGGCGCACTGGTACTGGGGTCCGACCCCCATTTCGCTCAGCGATCCCAACCTGGCGACACCGGGCGTCTCGGCGATCGGGGTCTCTACTTTCTCCCAGCCCAAGCTGTACTATCTCGTGGGGGCGGCTTGGCTCACGCCGTGGCTGGGCACCTCGATCGAGGTTCAGCTGTGGGCGCTACGCGGCCTCGCCGTTCTCCTCTACGCCCTCGTGGCGGCCCCATCCTTCCTCGCCGTTCGGATTGTCTATCCCGAGAACCTCGCCTTGGCGGTGGCCGCTACCGGGCTGGTGGTCTTCCTTCCCGGCCTGACCGATAACATGTCCTCGGTCAACAACGATGTCCTCACCAACGCGCTGGCGGCAGGGATCTTCCTGATCTCAGCCTGGGTCTTCCGCAGGGGCGCGGGGTGGAAGTCGCCTCTCCTCCTGGTCCTCCTGCTGGCGGCTGCCGTCCTCACCAAGACCACGGCGCTCGTGCTCGTCGCCGCCGTTCCCTTCGGGCTGGCCCTCTTCCTGCTGTCCCGCCCCTCCCGGACGGCGCGGAAGCTGGGGCTCGGCCTGGGGGCTCTTTTCCTAGTGGGAAGCGTGGTCCTGGGGTTCGGGCTGGCCTCCGGGACGAGTTCGCTGGCGGGCTTTGAGGCCATGCTGGGACAGTACGTGCGGGCGGACATTCCCAAGTCCTTCCAGTTGATGGTCAACCCCGGCCGAATGGGCGTCTACCTGGAGACGGCCGGCATTGTGTTTCGCAGTTTTTGGGCAGTGTTCGGTTGGCGCGGGGTCGAACTCGCGCCCGGATGGTACTGGGTCCCTCTGGCGGGAATGATCATTGGCGCGGTCGGCTTGTTTGGCTTTGCATGGCGGCGGAGCGCGCCTTCAAGGAGTAAGCCACGGCCCTGGCGTTCCGGATTCCTCGGCTTGACGGTGATCTTGGTCGTGGTGGCCTGGGGCTTGAGCGTGCTGCGCAGCCAAGCCTACCAGGGACCCAAGCTGTATCTTTCCCATGGGCGCTACGCCTATGTGGCGATCGCGCCCTTTGCGCTGCTCCTAGCCCTGGGCCTGCAGACCTGGATTCCGATCCGACTCCGCCCGGCCTCCCTGTGGATCTATCTGGCTGTGCTGGTCGCTTTTGATGCGATCGCCTTCTGGGGGCGTCTGGTCCCTTACTACTATCCTGCCTGAGGTCCCCTCGGTCGCTACTGCAAAGCCGGGGAGCCTCCCATTGCGCATGGACACATTCCGACTTCAACCCTGATGAATGCCAGGCTCAAGGAGGCCCGATGAACAGGACAAGAAGGCTGCACTTCTGGGGGATCGCCGGGGTGCTGGTCGTGATCGCCATCGCCGCAAGCGCCATGCTCACCCCGATTCAAGCCGCTTCTGCTCAGCATGTCGACCACAATCCCCTGCCGAGACCGGTCCACAATGGGGACCCGAGCTATGCGGTCTACCTGCCCCTGGTGCTGCGGGACTTCCCCTTCGAAACCGTCTTCGGTGCTGAGAACGGGGCAATGACGGTCTCGGACGGCCTGACCCTCTTCGACAATGCCGGAGCCACCTGGCTCCGCCGCGCGGCCTTGCAGTGGAACGGCTTGGAAGCCACCGAGGGGGTAATTGATTGGACCAAGGCCAGCAGCCTGGAAACCGAGATGAAAAACGTCAACGCCCTGGGGATGAAGGTGATCCTCGTCATCCGCGGGACGCCCTCCTGGGCGCAGGAGTATGCGGGCTACAGCTGCGGCCCTATCTTGAACACCAAGTTTGGCGCCTTCGCGAATTTCATGAGCCAGGTAGTCGCCCGCTACAGCGTCCCTCCGTACGATGTCCTGGCGTACGAAATCTGGAACGAAGAAGACCTGGATTATCGCGCCGTCAGCGATCCCAACAGCCTCTGGGGTTGCTGGGGAAACTACGACGATGACTACTACGGCGGCGGATACTATGCACAGATGCTCGCCCCGGTCTATCCGGCCGTGAAGGCTGCCAACCCCAAGGCTCAGGTCATTGTGGGAGGCCTCCTGCTCGACTGCGATCCCGCCCATCCGCCCCCGGGAAACGACTGCAAGGCGTCCAAGTTCCTGGAGGGGATCGTTCACGGAGGAGGCGGCCCGTACTTCGACGGGGTCGCCTTCCACGCCTATGACTATTACGACAATGCTCTGGGCGAGTTCTACAACCCCAACTGGGTCAGCGAATGGGACACCACCGGCACGGTGCTGATTGCCAAGGCCAACTTTCTCAAGAACGTGCTCAGCACGTATAGCATCACCGGCAAATTCCTGATGAACACCGAGTCCGCCGTCCTTTGCCTGAGCGATCACGGCCAAGTCTGCGATGCGACTTGGGAATCCACCAAGGACTACTACATCGCCCAAACCTACGCGGCGGCCATCGTCGAAGGGCTGAGGGCCAACATCTGGTACTTCTGGCCCGGACGCCACTCGGAGCTGTTCCAGCCCGACCTGACGCCGCTGCCGGCCTATACGGCCTTCCAGACTTCGAGGAACGAGCTCCAGAACGCGACCTTTTCACGGAACATCACCGAGTACACGGGGGTGAGAGGCTATGAGCTCCGGCGGCAGGATCGGCTGGTGTGGATTCTCTGGTCCGCAGACGGAACCACCCATTCGATCACTCTGCCCGGCACTCCGCTCGCCGCCTATGATGTCTTCGGAGCGCCGATCGCCCTCTCGACCTCTTACAACATTACCCTCGCGCCGATCTACCTGGAATGGAACCCGTGACCGCGCCGAGACGATGGGGGACGGTGGGGATCGCGCTCCTGGGAACGCGCACCTGGCGGTAGCGATGCCGCCCCTATCGGGCGGGGCCAGATCCGATCCTGTGGCGTAACGCATCCCCAGCCCAAGCCGAGGGCGGAGAACAATGCAAAACCTTGATCTGATCGACTGGCGCTTGGTTGGGATTTCCAGCCTCTGGATCCTCGGGTTGGCTGTGGTCCTCTCGGCCCTGGGCTTTGCCGATTACTGCGCGGCTGTGCACCACGAGCGCTGGCGGGATGTCCTCGGGCGTTCTTCTTACCAGATGGCCCTGAACGGGGGCCTGGCGCTCTTTTCCCTTGGGATGCTGGGGTCCACCAACGCTTGGTGGGAGAGGCTTCTGTGGGGCCTGCTGGCCGCGGCCTTCCTGGCCTACGGCCTCGCGGGGCTGCGCCAGAGGCTCAGGCCCAGGAGGGGGTAAGCTGCCTACCATCCTGTTTGTGTGTTCGGCCAACCAGTGCCGCTCGCCGATGGCGGAGGTCATCTTCCGCGCTCTGCTCGAACGACGCGGCTACCCAGAAGATTGGAAGGTCGCCTCGGCCGGTACCTGGGCCTTGCCTGGCCGATCGGCCACCCACGAAGCTCGAGAGGCCGTGAGATCGATGGGCCTCTCCCTGGAAGACCACCGCGGTACCGAGATCACGAGGGAACTGCTGGAGCAGCACGACTTGGTTCTGGTGATGGAAAATGGCCAGCGGGAAGCGCTGAGGCTCGAGTTTGGGAACGCGGCCGACCGGGTCCATCTCTTGAGCACGATGGTGAGCGAAGAGCATGATATCCCCGACCCCAGCGGCAAGGGCCTCGACGCGTGCCGGGAAGTGGCGGGGGAACTTGAGCAGGTCCTGACCTCAGGTTTCGAGACGATTGTTGCCCTGGCCCGGAATCCCCAGACCAGTGCGGATGGGGGTCGAGCCAGCTGAAGGCGACGCCTCGGGGGGTGGCCCGGGTAGTAGACTCCGACCCACAGGTGCGCCGGTCTCGTTCGGCCGGGGAGTTTTCGAACGCGCACCGGTCAGGATGCAGGGGCTTTCGCGCAGGGTCCGCTTCGGCCTTGGATCCAGATCATGCAGAGGTCTCGCAAGTCTTTAGAAAGGGGATCGGGAGCCGCTTTGCCAACCCGTCCGGCAGAAGGGCGGGCGGATTCGGTCCCGTTGGAGGCTCCTGCGCATTCAACCGCCAAGCGAGCCTTCGACATCGCCTTCGCCCTCCTCATGCTCCTCCTGTCCTCGCCGGTCTGGGTCGTGCTCTCCCTCCTGATCCTTTGGGAAGACGGGCCGCCGCTCCTCTTTGCGCAGGAGCGCTGGGGACTGGGCGGACGCCGCTTCCAGGTCCTCAAGTTCCGGACCATGAAGCGGGCCCAGGCCGGAGGGCAGCCCGCCACGGTCTCGCGCGCGGGGGATCCGCGCGTGACCCCCGTAGGCCGAGTGCTCCGGCGCATGGGGCTGGACGAACTCCCCAACCTGCTCAGCATCCTGCGGGGGGACATGAGCTTGGTCGGGCCCCGGGCGCTGGCCACCGATGAGATCGTTTTGGACATCGATCCCCGCTACCGGAGTTATGAGGAGGTGCCCGGATTCCGCCAGCGCCTCTCGGTCAAGCCCGGGCTCACCGGCCTGGCGACCGTGCTCCTGCCTCGCGACGCCAGCCCTCGTCACCGCTTTGCGTACGACCTGGTCTACATCCGACGTTGGTCTTTCGGGCTCGACCTGCGCCTGGTGGGGATGTCCGTCCTCATCAGCCTGCTGGGCCGGTGGGAGAAGCGCGGGCGGAAGATCTAGGCGCTTCGGGTATAATCACCGTTGTTGTTTCGGACGTCGCGGGGGGAGAAGCAGGGAAGGCTAGGATTTGCCATCGCCGCGGGAAGCCGCGGCGCTTTGTTGCGAGAGAGGCCTTGGCTTGAAACAGTACGATACCGTGGTGGTGGGAGGTTCCGCCGCCGGGCTCCATGCGGCCCGCCGCCTCGCCCAGGGTGGGGCGCGGGTTCTGGTGCTCGAGCGCAACCAGACCTTTGGCACCCCCACCCGGACCTTGATCGTTACGCCCGAACTGGAACGGTTCCTTGCGCCCCTGCCCGGCGCGGCCGTGCTCGAGCGAATTGGCCGAATCGAGATGATCTCCCCCGGGGCCCGGGCCGTGGTGAACCTGGGTCGGCCGGACTACGTCGTCGACCGGGGCAAGATCAACACGGCGCTGGCCGAGCGGGCCGAGCAAGAGGGGGTCGAGATCCTGCACGCAGCCAACCTGGTCTCCCTCGCATTCGACCCGGACGGCGCCCGCCTGCGGGCAGAGATCTCCGGGTCCAGAGAGGTCGAGGTCCGCAGTCCCACGATTCTGGGCGCCGACGGGGTTCGGAGCCTCGTCGCTCGAGCCATGCGGGTGGGCCCGCCCGCCACGGCGCCGATCCTGCAGGCGGTCGTGCGATTCCCGGGCGGAAGCCTGGAGGGAAGGGCCCAGGTCTGGTTCGATCCCGCCGTCACACGCTACTTGCTCTGGCTGGTCCCCCACAGCGATGGCACGGGTGTCGTCGGCTTGGTTGGCGCGCGAGGCAGTTCCGTACGAAGGATATTGGACGACTTCCTCAAGCGAGCAGGATACAGCCCCTTGTGCTATCAGGGCGCCGTCATCCCGTTGCACACGCCGAGGCGCCGTCTGGAGACTTGCTGGGCCGGAGGGCGCGCGCTGCTGGTTGGGGACGCGGCCGGCCACGTGAAGGTGACCACCTTCGGCGGTCTCGTTTCCGGGTTGTGGGGCGCCGAGGCGGCCGCCGAAAGCATCCTCCGCGGCACCCCGTACGGGCGGGCCCTGCGGCCGCTCAATCGCGAGCTATATTTCCACGATGCGTTGCGCTGGGTGCTGAATCGCTTCACCTCGAGAGACTACGATGTACTCCTCGGCAGCCTGGGCCCTCGCGCTCGCTCGTGGCTCGAAGAGCACAATCGCGACATGACCTCGGCCGCGCCGCTGGGCCTCCTCTCCGCTCAGCCGGGACTGATCTTCCTTGCGGCGCAGGCGATGATCCGCGCGGCGCGGCGCAATGGATCCGAAATGCGTGCGTCCCCCAGCCAGCCAGGAGAGGCCTTGCATTCCTGGGACTAGGAAAAGGCGCGCGAGCCGTCCCGCAAGGCGGTCTTGTGGGGCCGTACCGAGGGACCAGGAGCCAGGTTCTGGGAGGCGCAGCCCGGCGGGCTACCCGAAGGCTCTTCCCCTAAGAGCCTGCTCCTGAGGCGCCCTATCGTGCATCGGGAAGCGTCGGCCTCTGCAGGATCGCAGAGGCCGATCTGACTCTGGGACCAGAGCCGCGGCGCCGTTTTGGAGGGAGGGCGGCCGCCGCAGCGTAGGAAAAGGTGAACCTCGCGCGGAACCTTGCCTCTTCCCCCGCGCAGCGAGATGGGCAGGGGACGGTCAGGAAACGAAGGTTGGCACCCAGAGCGTGGCAAGGAAGGAACCGATCAAGAGGAACGCGCGCTAAAGGGGAGACCATGGTACGGGCGGCTCCTCTTGAGCGCGGTTTGTCCTCACCCTGCGAGAGAATTGAGCTCTGCGGCGACCCGGTTTTCGGTCGCGAGCCATGGGGCACGGGACGAGGACCAACGACCCGCATGAGCCCATTTGCGAAGAAGCAGATTCGGATGGAGGGGCGGGGACTCTTTCAGGATCCAATCCATTGACAACCGCCTTGCTTCCCGTATAATGATGATAGCGTTAGACTAGCCAATGAAATGATGGGCTAGTAATATAGGGGGGCGGGCCTCGCTTTTCCTGCCCTAGACGTCTAATAGACCAAACGTTAGCTGGCGAATCCACCCCGAGTGGGGGGTAAGCCAGCTTTTTCTTTTTTCATAGGACGAATGGGGAATTGGGCAGCGTCGAAAAAAGGGGGGCAGAGAATGCGCGAGCCCGTCGTGGTCCGTGAGGCAAGCCTCTGCTGCGGCGTGAGAACCTTGCCCTTCACTCCGGCAGAACCAAACCCGCTAGCACGGACCGGGTCCTTCCATGAGATTGCCGATGGGGCCATTCCCCGAAGCCACCTCCCCCGCCCTGACCCGCACTTCCAGGGGGACGTAGCTCCGTGCGGCCACACTCAGCCGGTTGTGCCCGAGCTGGCGGGAAACGGCGAGCAGTGCCTGCCGATCAGTGCGGCCCGCCTCGACCGCGCGGCGATACTCCTGCGCAGCGAAGCCTTTGCGGAATCCGTGCGTCCCCAGACACTCAATCCCCAGATCCGCGCAGGACCCCCTGACCCGGTTGTATGCCCGATCATCAAGAGTTCGCCGATTCGGGAACAGGTGCCCGTCGGGCTGCTCGCGCCCAACCTCGCGCATCGCCTCCAGAAACTCCCTCTGATCGGGCTGGACCTTCACTCGCCTGGGCCGACCTCCTTTGGTGTGGTTGGCGTTCGATTCCAGCGCGATCCAGCCCTCCTCGGCATGAATATCCTCCGCTCTCAGATAGCAGGCCTCGCTGATCCGCAGCCCGGCAATCCACATCAGCTTGAGCAAGTCCGCAACCCGCGGATCCCGAACGCGGATGGCCGCGAGCAGGCGTTCAACCTCATCCGGCTTGTAGGCGCGCGGGTGGGGTCGCAGGCCTGTACGCGGGTGGGGCTGGTGTCGGTCCAGCGGGAGGAGTTCGGGGCTCTCCGCCGGAAAGATCCGCGCCTTGCGGCAGGCCAGGTCGACCTTGCGCAAGGAGCCTGCTACGCGCTTAAGATAGTTTCGACTGAGCCCGTGGGCCATGAGATCCGCGATGTAGGCTCCGGCCATGGCGGGGGTGATCTGGCCCACCTCGCGGACCTCGGGCCAGCGGCCTCGCACAAAGCGGCCAAAGCGGTGTGCGTCTTCGCACATCACGCGCATGGTCTGGATCCCGCGGATCACATCCACGCGGCCGTGCTTCTTGTCCTCATGACGGCTGTGACCTGGGCGAAAGATCCCCTGCAGGGCCCTCATCATCTGGTATCCGAGACTTCCATGATGAGACATGGCGGCTCCCTCCTGCTAACTCCCCTGCCCCGGGAGGATGGCGGACAACTCAATGATCGGTCGATGATTGCGGCGCCAGACCTCATTTGGACAGCCTGGGCTGCTCTCTGCTGTCCGCAGAGATCCGCTCACCGGGAGCGGAAGCCGCTGAGGTTGAGGCCCAAGGAGTGGGAAGGCGGCAGGTTTCCCGTCCTCGCTGCCCAGGGGCCGGGCGCAGTGACCCGCTGGGGGACGTGCTCTTACAGGAACGCTCTTTCCGGACCGATGCACCTCCTTTCCCCCTCGGCCGAGGGGACGATCGGGAGCCCGCGTGTGTCTTCTGCCAGCCAACGTTGGTGGACTCCACCTGTCGAGTTTGTCCAATGGGACAACGCCGCACAACGTTCGAAGCGATCCGCGAAACGAGATGAAGCCTGGGAGAGCCGCGCCCTCGACCCCGCAAGCGGGGCCGGAAGGGCAAGCAAGTTCTGCAGCCAAGTGAGAAATTGCCCGCCCCTCTTGGAAAGCTCGCTCGCCATGCCTCCATCCATTCCGAGGATCACGCATGCACATAGCCTATTCGGTTTGCCCACATCGGTCTAGAGACCACTCTGGTTTTCGTGGATTTTTCAAGGAAAGAAAGGGGGATTGCGATGAAGTTCCTGGACTACATGAGCACGGCCGAAGGATTTGCCCGCCTGATGGACCAACTCGCCCTGCGCTTCCCGGATCCCGAACTGCTTGAGGATCCGGTCCTAGAGGAACATCCGGCTCTGGTAGGGTTCCTGCAGAGGGAGTGGGCGCAAAAGAGGAGGCCAGAGACGGATGGCGTCGCCCTGGGCTTTGTCCTATTGGTCGCTTACCATACCGGTCTGCTTCTCGAGCGGAGCCGCTATGGACATAAGCGCTACCTGCGGCTCGGGGTGCTGCTGCTCCTAGGGAGACATGTCTGGCCGATATTCGAAGTGTGGGTCGGCAGGGTCCGGCCGCTCCCAGGCAGGCGCAGCCTGTCTTCATCCCTCACCTGGTTCCAGGCCAACGGCGGCCTGACGAGGGCGCTGGAAGAGTTGGGGGTCTCTAATCCCCACGGAGGGGAACTCCAGGTTTCTGCCGATGACTTCCAGCGGGATAATTCGACCCTTTCAAAGTGGCTCAAGCAAGCCCTCCTGGCCCTCTACGACGAGATCCGAATCGAACTGGAGATGGCAGACCCGGCCGCCTGCTCCTCCCGCGCCATCCGGGAAGTGGGATTGGCCTACACGAAGACCCCCCTACCCAGGCCGAATGGAGATCTTCAAGAATCCATCCCGTCCGCGCGATCTGGAGCTCGCCCTTTGGTCTCCGGTCGGTATCATCGCTTTCCTCAATGATCTCATCGTCGCCCGGCCATTGATCGCCTGATCTTGAAGGCTATCATGCGCGCGTGGTCGATCTGCGATCGAGTTGGGTGCAGGTTGCCGGCCACGCGCAGGGGAAAACATGGGGAATAGAAAGCAACGATCCGATTCTTTTGGCTCCTTCTCCACCTATGACTCCGTCTCCGGCCGGGAGCACCTCTTCCGCCTGGAGGCCCTCGAGAAGGAGGGCATCGGCGGAAATCTCCAGCGCCTGCCCTACTCGATTCGCATCCTGCTCGAGTCGCTGCTCCGGAACCTCGATGGGGCTCAGGTCAGTGAGGCGGACGTCGAGCGCCTGGCGGGGTGGGACCCGAAGTTGCCTCCGATGCACGCGGCACCTTTCAAGCCGGCGCGCGTCCTCTTGCAGGGGTTCACCGGTGTCCCCGCCGTGGCGGAGGGATACCAGATCGTTCTTCTGCCGTGGAGGATTCTCAGAGCGATCATCGATGGCGAGTCGACCGCCCGGGATCGTGATCGCTTCTGGATGTTCAACGCCGCAGCCCCGCTTCTGACCTGGAACGCCATCAACGGACGACACCCAGCCTTTTGCGTCGGCCTCCGAAGCGGCTGCTACAACTGCGGACCAAAGGGGAGGCAATGTGCGGCCGCAATTCGCGCTCTGGGGTGAGCGCTCGCCGAAAGGCGGGCGCGAACCCGAGGGCCCGTGCGCCTCGGCCACCACCCGAGGCGACCGCAGTCGATTCTGGGGCTCGTGGCGATGCCGAAGTAGACTCCCACGAGATCCGTCCTCTCGCCACCTGCGGCATGTAGCCGCGCACCATCTGCGAGGGTCTCGCCAGATCTTGCCGGTCACGGGCGCGCTCGGAGAGGGACCGGCATCCTTAGTCTATTCGCGGGGTGGAGGCTGGGGGGGACTCCCGGCGCTGCCCTTTAGTGCATGATCAACGGAAGAAAGAAAGGGAAGAACGCGGTGTAGTTCTGGTCGGGCGTATCGGCGGTGAGGCTGGTGTAGCTTCGGCTGGCCGGATCGAAGGACCAGGGCTGCTTCAGGGGAGTGACCGTGCCGGACCAGCCGTTCGGGACGGCCGCGCTGTAGGCGCCGCTCCCGTTGGTGACGGGGTTACCGAGGAGGCCGTCCATGACCACGCCGCTGACCGGCGCGCCCCAAGCCGTTTTCACATACCCGGAGAGGCTGCGGGACACGCTGGCGGTAGCGTAGTAGACATACTGCTCAATGTTGCATTGTCCGTAGCCAATCTTGAAATAGCCATCGCCGTTCCAGGAGGACCCCCAGGAGTTGCGCGCAATCCAATAGCCGCCGGCGTCATCGTACCCTACGAGGTCCACGACATGATCGGTGCCCTGGGGGGCCGAGCATCGCATGACCCCATTGGGGTCCCAGGAAGCATCGGCAACATCAAAGGCGACTGACAGCGGGCCGTAGGTCAAGAGGGCCTGCTGGATGGTCGTCCGATCCGTGCCGACGTATCCGAACTGCAGGATCTTGACCAGGCGGCTGGCGTAATCGGAGCAGCGGTTGGCGCAGGTGCGATTGCTGCAGTTCCCGCCGGTGCGGTAGGTACAGGTGGCCGGGCAGCTGGTCGTGCAGTTGCAGCCGCTTCCATCGGCATAGGGCATACAGGCTTCGTCGGGGATGCCTTTCGTTTGGATGAAGCTCAAAGCCAAGGCATGCGAGCCACCGCAGCAGGTTCCCGCGGTCGTGCAGTCGGACACCAGGTACTCTTCGGCCAGGTTAGGGGTCAGCCCGGGGTTTCCCGCGGCGATCTTGAGTACCGCCTCCGTTTGCCCGACCGCCCCGAAGGCCCAGCAAGATCCACACGAGCCCTGATCCTTGATCGGGGTCAGCCAGTTGCCGGTAGCCCCCAGGTAGGTGGTATTCCGCCAGTCAAAGGAGGCCGGCGGGGCCCCCGTCAAGGCGGGATTATGCTGGATGGCCGGACCCCCGACGAAAGGGACTGAGCCGCCCAGATTGTTACCTTGAGCGACATTGGCTGCGTCGCCGCAATGGCTGCCCTTCACCTTCTGTGGAATCCCGTCCAGGTCCGTTGCCGCGCCGAGGCTCTTGCCGTTTTTGTCCAGGCACACGGCGTATTCCCGACTGAACGGATTCTTGCCGTCGGTTTCGACACGGAGGCCGTGGCCCTGCTGGGCGCAGTAGGAGTGCTCCGGCGCGCATTTCCCGGCCAAGAAGTCCCAGGCATCGCATCGGCCCCCGTCGGGCATCACGCAGACCCCGCGCTTGCCGCCCGCGCCGTCGTCCACATCCTCGAAGTCATATCCCAGATCCCTGCAATACACAGCCGCAGGGTTCGCGAGGAATGTCTGCGGGTCTTCGAGGCGGGGCGAGGTTGCCGCCGTTGCCCCACTGGCCCGAGAGGCTGGCAGGCTCAAGGCTTGGAGAATGCTGCTCCGCACGGCTTTCGTGCTGACCCCGATCGCCAGGACGGCCAGGGCAAGAAGTATGAGCAGGTATCTGATGAGGATTTTGACCGGAGGCATTGCGGCCCGGATTCTCGACCGAGATCAGATGCGGTGCCGACAAGTTGTCGGCCCCAGGGATGCTACTTTACTTCTCGGGATTGCGCTTGGCCACCCGCACAGGCGGCCCAAGCGACCCACGGCCTCTCACCCACAAGTGAAATCTGAGCCCTGCGCTTAGGACTGAGAATGCTCTTGCTCTCTTAGATCATTCCACCCCTCGCCGCTCCCCTGGACCCGGCTTCCAAGTTGGACTGGACGGGTGCCAACCGCCTCCAGGTGTGCCCGACAGTGCGCACCGCTCGAAAAGCGTCCGCACCCTCAGCACGAACCGGGCGCCGGCACGTGTCCGGCAGACGTATTTCCCTTGCGCGTTCCCACGACGTAGGCCCCGCAGAGCGTTCCTCTTCGCCGCCCTGGGCTCTCCTTCCTTCGCATCGGCGGGGCAGAGAGTCTCTTCATGCGCGAGAGAACCACGGAACCCAACCTGCAGGCTGGCACCTGATGACCGATGCTCACAGCGTACGGCAATGAGGGGCGAGATTCATCACCATTGCCCCTGCGCAAGGCGTATGCAGCAAAACGACGGGGGAGAGGAAGCCGGTTGCCCCTCCCGTCATCCTGCAACTTCTGGAGGCGACCCGTCATCTCCCTCGTGCGGATCCACGCCGGCCAGGACGCCCGCAGCCAGAGCGTGATCAGAGGAATTCGGCCGAGTTTCCCGAGCACGAGGAAGCTCAAGGGCCAGCGGCGAGAAGCGGCGGATGGGGATCTCCCAGGGGCGTAACTCGGCCGGGATAAGGGTGTAAGGCGAGAAACCCGAGTCCAGGCGAGGCAATGCTTCTTCAGGGCAGGGGTTTCGCGAGGTCTTCTTGAGGTCCGTCGCCGTGCGCGCAGGCAACGCCCACGGCGACGGACCCGGCCTGGTTCTCCTGGAACCGAGTCATAATCAACAAGAAGGAAAGTTCAAACCCGGGCTGCGCGAGGAAGACCGCTCGCCCTCCACATCCGGGCCATCCAGAGGGAATCGAGCGGGAGGGCAGGCTGGCCGACTGGGCCAGGCGAAACCACCCGTCTCCGGCTGATGAGTGTTCGTCCACGGGTGCCAGCCTTGGGGCCCTTTTCTGCGACATCGAGGCTGCCCACTGACCTCTGATCGAAACGTGCCTGGTGAATCATGCCCGCGAATTGGCGATCAAGAGCGTACCCCTTTGGTGCGCTGGCGCCAAGATCGATTCGTGGACCCGTCCGATCTGCTTCCTCGCGTTCTGGTGCCAACGATTGACTCCTCCAGCCTCTCGTCCTTCTATTCGGGATCTGCTCCTGTACCCCGTCGGTGTACTTCCTTTGTATGAGGTTCTAAACCGCTCACGGGCCCGAGCTTCCGGTTGCTTCTGCTCCCTCACATAGGCTGCGACCGAGTCTGTCCTGGGACCCAGATGTGTCTTCAAGCAGGTCCACAATTCTGTTTCGGTCAGTCCAACGACGCGTACAGAATCATTCACTTAGTTGGGTGGCGTCGCCCGGCCGAAGTTTGGCACGAAAAATGGAGGGGGACGTGCCAAACAAGAGTGGACGCGGCGACTGGTCGAATTTCGGTTTCCGCGGCACGGGATTGAAGGGCGCGAGGAGGAGAGGAGGGTCTCCCTCCTGTTGAGTGACCAGGGCAGGTGACAATCATCCGAGGACTGTGTTCCTCGGAATGACAACCTGGCCACTGGTGCTGCTGGGATGAGCTATGTGTGGAGGCAACTACAACTTCGGGGAGCTCTTGGGTCGCGCGTCAAGACCGTCGTGAGGCTAGGGTCGGCATTTGCAATTCGCGCCGTGAATGATTATCATTCACGCTATGAATAGGACCGTCCTCCCCCGTCATGTCACTCCAAGCCTGTCCGAACGGCTCCAGGTCATGCCGGCCGTGGTGCTGACGGGAGCGCGCCAGACCGGCAAGAGCACCTTGGCTCAACAGCTTGCGCCGGGTCGGCGGCGCTACCTCTCGCTGGACGAACTGGACGTCCAGGATAGCGCGCGCCATGACCCGCAGGCGCTCGTGGGCGGCCCCGACCCGGTGACGCTTGACGAGGTGCAGCGCGAGCCCGACCTGTTGCGGGCGGTCAAGCGGGCCATCGACCGAGAGCCAACGCCTGGCCGTTTCCTGCTCACCGGCTCAGCCAACCTGCTTCTGATGCGCCAAGTTTCGGAATCCCTTGCCGGGCGGGCGAGCTATCTCGCATTATGGCCCATGACGCGGCGAGAGCAATTGGGCCTCGGGGGGTGCGGCCTGTGGGAGGAACTGCTCGAGGCACACGACAAGGATTGGCTCGACCTTCTTGCCGCCCAGCCCGGCGAGCCCGAAGACTGGCGAGCCCTGGCACGGCGAGGGGGTTTCCCTACCCCGGCAGTTCACCTGAAGACCGCCGCGGAGCGGTCGATCTGGTTCGACGGCTACGTTCGCACTTACCTGGAACGCGACCTGCAAGAGCTTTCGTCGATCTCCGCCCTGCCGGACTTCCGCCGCTTGATGCAGGCCGCGTGCCTCCGGCTTGGGCAACTGGTGAACCAGAGCGAGCTAGGGCGCGACGTCGCCCTGCCGCAGCCGACGGTCCACCGCTACCTCAACCTCTTGGAGACCTCGTACATGCTGGTGCGCCTCCCGGCCTACGCCGTCAACCGCACCAAGCGCCTCATCAAGGCCCCGAAACTCTATTGGGGGGACACGGGTGTGGCATTGCACCTAGGGCCCGGGGGGGACCCCGAGGGCGCGCACCTGGAGAACCTGGTCCTGCATGACCTTCTGGTCTGGCGCGACGCGCGGCTCGAACGCGCAGAGCTTTGCTACTGGCGTACCACGATCGGCGAGGAAGTTGATTTTGTCATCGAGACGGGCGGGCAGCTCCTGCCCATCGAGGTCAAGGCAACGGGCCGCCTACGACTGGCGGATGCCGCCCACCTGAGGGCGTTCCGGGCCGAGTATGGCAAGAAGGCACGGACCGGGCTGTTGCTGCACACTGGCGACGCCGTCGAGTGGCTTGCTCCCGATGTGCTGGCCGCGCCGTGGTGGAATGTGGTGTGAGAGGGATCAGAGAGGATCGCGGGAGTTACGTGTAGAGGGCAAGCAAGGAGCGATTCTTCATGGATGGGGAACTACCGACCCCCGGGCTATCAGCCCGGCGATCTGTAGCCCAAGCTGAGAGTGGCAGATCAGCTTGAGCTGCCTAGGTTTTCCTTCGGTCAGAACAGGCCCTCGGGGGCCATAGCTCGCCGGCTTATGAGCGCTCGTCTGCTGGAGACAGACTCAGACAGTAGTTCCGCCTGCTCGAGGGTCCCCTCTCTTCTATGGCGCCATTGAACCTGGAAAGGTTCGCGGCCAAGAGCAAGAGCGAGGTTACCTGCGCTGCCGAGGTCCATCGCCGGTCGCAGGGAGCTTCGCAAATCCGACGGCACCAGTACCGATGTTCACCGGCCCCCTGGCGAGCCAGATACCCAAGGATACCCGTATGGTTGCTACGGTGATCGATCCTCAAGCAGCCATGACAATCGTCCCATGGATGGGGGGCGTTGGCCAGGGCAGCCTTTGGATTTGGTCATCGACAAACCCTGACCAGGGAAGAAGGCCTGACGCCGCTCGTTTCTTGAGCAAAATACTCAGCGTACTGAGTAATCCGATGATGCCCTTCATCCGCCCGCAAGCCGCCATCCTCGCTCGCCGCCTCAAGGAACCCCGGCGATTCATTCAGGCTATCGCGGGCCCCCGCCAAGTTGGTAAGGCGAGCCTCGTGCAACAGGTCACGGGGGCCTCCGGCCTGCCCATACGTTTCGCCAGCGCCGATGAGCCCACCCTGCGGGAGACGTTGTGGAATGCGTAGCAATGGAAGAAGGCCCGTCTGGAGGCGCGTGATGTTGGCTGAAACGGGCCGGTGCATAGGCTCGACGAGATCCACAAACTCCCCGGCTAGTCCGGGGCGGTGAAGCGGCTATGGGACGAGGACTCGCGTGACCAGTGCCTGCTCAAGGTAATGGTCCTCGGGTCGGCGCCGCTGCGGATGCACCAGGGATTGACCGAAAGCCTTGCCGGACGCTTCGAGGTTCTCCGCCCGCCACACCGCTCGTTCAATGAGATGCGAGAGGCCTTTGGGTGGTCGCTTGACCAGTACCTCTTCCACGGCGGCTATCCGGGTGCTTCGCCGCTCATCGGCCAGTCCGCCCGCTGGGCTCGATACCTACTCGATTCGCTCGTTGAAACGGGGATCACCTGCAATGTCCTTCTGCTCTCACGGGTCGACAAGCCCGTCCTGCTTCGACGCCTTTTCCCGTTGGGAGGCAACTATTCCGAGCAGACCTTGTCGTTCACCAAGATGGTTGGGCAACTCCAGGATGCAGGCAACACGGTCACTCTCTCCCACTATCCGGAGTTGCTTTCCGCGGCCGGGATGGTTGTGGGGCGCCAGAAATACGTCGGAGAGAGCGTTCGCCAACATGGTTCGAGCCCCAAGCCCCAGGTCCTGAACACGGCGTTCAGGACCGCCCAGACGGGACTTACTCTGAAGGAAGCCCGAGCCACCCTGTCTGCCATCGAGGTGAGGAGCGGACTTTCCCGTAACGCACAACCCGGGCTGGCGGACTTCACGGCGAAGTTCAAGCCGGACTGGAGCCTGCTTGTAGGGGGGACGGCATTCCGGTCGAAGGGTTTCATGCAACCGGGCGACCGGTGGGTGAAGGCATGAGCACCTTCGGCAAGTCCGTCGTCCAAGGAGCCGTGCCCATTCATCGCATTCGGCGATGCGCTCATCGCCCAGAGGCCATTGATCGCCTCGACCGGGAGGCTATAATGCCGACAATGGCCCGCCGGAACGGTCTCGAGGCGGCGAGGGAAGGAGCCGAACGAAAATGAAAACGACGGAACCAGCCTCCGGACTGGCCTTAGCCTTCTCCACCTTCGACTCCGGCTCCGGCCGGGAGCATCTCTTCCGCCTCGAGGCTCTCGAGAAGGCAGGCATCGGGGGGAGTCTCAATCGACTGCCCTTCTCGATTCGCATCCTACTCGAGTCGGTTGTGCGCAACGTGGATGGGGTTCAGGTTACCGAGGCTGATGTCGAGCGCCTGGCCAGATGGGATCCAAAAACCCCCGCCCCACACGAAGTGCCTTTCAAGCCGGCTCGGGTGCTCATGCAGGACTTCACCGGTGTCCCCGCGGTGGTGGATCTGGCGGCGATGCGTTCCGCCATGCAGCGGATGGGAGGCGATCCCAGGCTAATCAACCCGCTCGTCCCGGTCGATCTTGTGATCGATCACTCGGTGCAGGTGGACGAGTTCGGCACAGCCTCAGCCCTCTTTCGCAACGCCCAAATGGAGTTCGAGCGCAACCAAGAGCGCTACCAGTTCCTGCGCTGGGGTCAGCAAGCCTTTCGGGATTTCCGCGTTGTGCCTCCGGCTACCGGGATCGTGCACCAGGTGAACCTGGAGTACCTGGCCGGAGTCATCCTCTCCCGTCGGCTTGCCGGGCTGAACGTGCCTGTGGCGATGCCCGACACCCTGGTAGGGACGGATTCCCACACGACCATGATCAATGGACTGGGCGTGCTCGGCTGGGGGGTGGGCGGGATCGAAGCCGAGGCGGTCATGCTCGGCCAGCCTCTCTATTTCCTTACCCCCCAGGTCGTCGGATTCAAGCTGCACGGGGAGCTGCGGGAGGGCGTGACCGCAACGGATCTCGTTCTCACGGTGGCACAGATTCTGCGTCGGAAGGGGGTGGTCGACAAGTTCGTCGAGTTCTACGGCCCGGGCTTGTCGAGGATCGCTCTCCCGGACCGGGCCACGATCGGGAACATGGCCCCCGAGTACGGCGCGACCTGCGCCTTCTTCCCGGTGGATGAGGAGACCCTATCCTATCTGCGCCGCACGGGGAGACCCGCGGAACAGGTCGAGAGAGTCGAGAGGTACTGCAAGGAGCAGAACCTCTTCCGCTCCGACCGCTCCGCGGATCCCGAGTTCTCTGACACGCTGGAGCTGGACCTGGGGAGCGTCGAGCCCTCGCTCGCCGGTCCGCGCCGCCCGCAGGATCGGGTTCCTTTGCGCGACATGAAAAAGGCCTTTCAGGTCGCGCTACGCGAGACATATGGCAGGGACGGAGAAGCGCCCCTTGTGGATCCAGCCGGAGGCAGAGCCGGTGGTGCCCCGACCCGCGACGGGGACGTGGTGATTGCCGCGATCACCTCCTGCACCAATACCTCGAATCCCTCGGTGATGCTGGCCGCAGGCCTCCTCGCAAAGAAGGCGGTCGAGCGCGGGCTGCGTGTCCCCGGCTATGTGAAGACCAGCCTGGCCCCGGGGTCGAAGGTCGTCAGCCAGTACCTGCAGGCCGCCGGATTGCAGAGATACCTTGACCAACTGGGGTTCAACGTGGTCGGGTATGGCTGCACGACGTGCATTGGCAACTCCGGACCTCTGGCGGAGGTGGTGGCGAGCGCGATCCGCGACAAGGACCTGGTCGCCGCCGCGGTGCTCTCGGGAAACCGGAACTTCGAGGGCCGGATTCACCCTCTCACCCGGGCCAACTACCTGGCCTCGCCGCCTCTCGTCGTCGCCTTCGCCCTGGCAGGCAGCGTGGCACTGGATCTTGAAAGCGAGCCTCTGGGTCGCGACCGGGAGGGAAAGCCTGTGTTCCTGCGCGAGATCTGGCCGGGCAGCAAGGAAATCATGGCCGCGCTCGAGGTGATTGATCCAGGCATGTTCCGTAAGACCTATGCTCACGTGTTTGAGGGGAACCAGGCCTGGAATGAAATGGGGGGGACGAGCGGAGATCGGTACGCCTGGGATGCGAATTCCACCTACATCCAGGAGCCACCCTTCTTCGCCCATATGGGCGCCGATCCAAGTCCCCTCCGGCCGATCCGGAACGCACGCGTCCTCGCTCTCCTGGGCGACTCGGTCACCACCGACCACATCTCCCCTGCCGGGGATATCCCGGCGGACGGTCCAGCCGGACAATATCTCCGGGCCCACGGCGTCCTCCCGGCCGATTTCAATTCCTTCGGATCACGCCGCGGCAACCACGAGGTCATGATGCGGGGCACCTTCGCCAACATCCGCATCAAGAACCAAATGGTCAAAGGCCAGGAAGGAGGGTATACGATTCTCTACCCGAGTCGGGAGCGGATGACCATCTACGCGGCGGCCATGAAGTACAAGGAGCAGGGTGTGCCTCTGGTCGTGATCGCCGGCAAGGAGTATGGCGCCGGATCCTCACGCGATTGGGCCGCCAAGGGCCCCGCGCTTCTGGGCGTCCGCGCCGTGATCGCGGAATCGTTCGAGCGCATCCACCGCTCCAACCTGGTGGGGATGGGGATCCTTCCGCTCGAGTTCCACAAGGGCGAGAGCGCGCAGAGCCTCGGACTCGACGGGGGGGAGGAAATCAGCATCGTCCTACCCTCGGGCAATCTGGGTCCTCAGCAGGACCTATCCGTCCAAACCAAGCAGGAAGGCAAGGAGACACGTACCTTCAGGGTCACTTGTCGCCTTGATACTCCCGTGGAGGTAGAGTACTTCCAGAACGGCGGGATCCTCCCCACGGTTATCCGACACCTGCTGCCTTAGGCTCCTGGTCCCTCCGCCAGGCCAACGCTCACCCGGGAGGCCAGGGCGAGTTCTCCCCAGTTTCATCCGACCCCGCTGATCACCCTGCTCCGGAGCGGCCCATGGAATGCCACCGGCGGGTCTCGAGATCCCCGGGTCCGACTGGCCGCGATAGAATCAACGCATGCCTTTTCCACCCCCTTTTGCGCCGCGCGGGGAAAGGATCCTTCTGGTGGTCCTGGCGCTGCTCCTGGCCGGATGCACCAGCCAGCCTGGCGTTTCCTCTTTGGCGCCGGCGGGAGAAACTCTGCCGCTCCCGACCATTCCGCCCTCGCCAACCTTTGAGCCGACTCTTTCCAATCCGCAGGCAACCCTTTCGCCCTCGACCCCCGAGCCGACCTCGCCCGGATCTCCTCCGCTGGGGATCTACTCTCTCAAACTGCTGACCAGCGCGGTAACGAGCCCAACCTACTTGGCCGACCCCGGGGATGGTTCCGGAAGGTTGTTTGTAGTTGAAAAGTCGGGCCGGATCCTCATCCTCAAGGGCACCGCGCTCGCGGGCGACCCTTTCCTCGACCTTCGCGATCAGGTGGGCTCCAGCGGCAGCGAGCAAGGCCTGTTGAGCATGGCTTTTCATCCCGGCTATCCCCACCCGCCCTACTTCTACGTGGACTACACTGACCCCACGGGCGACGTGGTTGTGGCGCGACTCCGGTTAAGCAACAACGCCGACAGCGCTGATCCGAGCAGCGAGCTGATTGTCCTGCGAATCGACCACCGCCAATTTCCCAACCACAATGGCGGACAGCTCCAGTTCGGCCCGGACGGTTTTCTTTATGTCGGCGTGGGAGACGGCGGCTCGGAAGGTGATCCCGAGGGGAACGGCCAGAAACTTGACACCCTGCTCGGGAAAATCCTGCGCCTCGACGTCGATGCGGCGACACCCTATGCGGTGCCGCGAGGAAACCCATTCCTTGGTCAGCCCGGCGTCCTGCCGGAAATCTGGGCCTATGGCCTGCGCAACCCCTGGCGATTCTCGTTCGACCGCCCTAGCGGCGATCTGTGGATCGCCGATGTGGGACAGGACCAATATGAGGAAGTCGATTTGCAGCCACCGGGCCTGGGGGGCCTCAACTATGGATGGAGCCTCATGGAAGGACTCCATCCCTACGCCGGAGAGTACCGTGAGGGACTGACCTTGCCCGTCTGGGAGTACGAGCACAGCCAGGGTTGTGCGATAACCGGCGGATATGTCTATCGCGGCAGGCAGATCCCGGAGCTGGTAGGCGACTATCTCTTCAGCGACTACTGCTCGGGCAAGCTCTGGGCCCTCTATCGAACCCCCGAGGGGAATCGCCAGGCGGTGCTCCTCCTGGAGACCGGGCTGAACGTCAGCTCCTTCGGAGAGGACGCGAGGGGAGAACTGTATCTGCTCGACCTGCGCGGGGGCGTCTATGAGTTGGTGTCCCAGGGCGCCTAAAGAGGAATAATCGCGCCTGTCCGAGGGCTGGACTTTTTGGGGGGCCAAGTACCGGAGGAGAATTGAATCTCGATACGTCCCTTGAGCATCCTGTTGCGCAAAACCCCAATTCTCTTGGACGAGGCCTTCGTTACATTCTTCTGCCCCTCCTTGGCATCCTTCTCATATTGACGGCGCTTTTCGCCTTGCGCTGGCGGTACTACGCCGACTCGCCGATCTTGTTCTACATCTCCCTCTTGATCGACAAGTACCATCTGGTGCCATACCGGGACATCTATGACATGAACCTGGCGGGCACCTATTTCGCCTACCTGATCATTGGAAAGGTTACTGCCTACACTGTCCTTGGGGTGCGCCTTGCTGACTTCGGCCTCCTGGGATCCATCCTGGTTCTTAGCTGGCTTTGGATGAGGAAGGTGGATGGG
>Ga0187878_1000594_pt1 | contig 40063 bp, 43 predicted proteins | sample June2016WEW_17_1_FD_132979 | JGI IMG/M metagenome (GOLD analysis project Ga0187878, IMG submission 132979) | Peatland microbial communities from SPRUCE experiment site at the Marcell Experimental Forest, Minnesota, USA - June2016WEW_17_150 | ecosystem: Environmental > Terrestrial > Soil >... | reverse complement strand
GCAAAGTGCCGCATTTTCTTGGATGGAGGACTCTTTTTGGGCAACGGCAGCCAGCCGAAGAACGCACGGACGATCATAAAGGGCGACGAAAAAATCGCCGCCATCAAAGCCGCCTCCATTATTGCAAAAGTGCGTCGTGATCGCCTTATGTGCCGCCTGGCAAAAAAATATCCCCACTACGGTTTTGAAATTCACAAAGGATACGGCACGGAAGCGCATCGAAGGGCGATCCGAAAGCACGGCCCCTGCCCCGCGCATCGTTTGACGTTTATGGGAAAATCCGCTATCATGAGAAAATAATTCAATGGGAGGCGTACCGGTAAAACATCATTCAAAAGGGAAAGTGGGCAGGCGGCGCTCGCATTTGGCGATGAAGAAAGAGCGTCTGTTTGTCTGCAAAAATTGCGGCGCGCAGAAATTGGCGCACCGCGCCTGCGCGCAATGTGGTGCGAAATAGCGATGGCGCAGGGCGGGTAAGCGGACAAGCAGCGTAAGCGCAGCTCTTTATCAAGTTATGGCAACAAGGCATTTAATAAGAACCGTTATTCTCCAAACCCTTTACGAGTGGGATTTTTATAACCAAAAGAAAGACGTTACGGAGATCCTGGAACGGAATCTCGCGGAATTCGCGCCGGGCATCGATGAGCCGGAGTTCGCCTGGAAGATCCTGAAGGGCGTAGCGGAGCATTTGAAGCATATTGACGGCGTGATCACGAAGGCGGCTCCCGAATGGCCGCTCAATAAGATCGCCATTATTGATCGCAACATCCTGCGCATCGGCCTTTATGAATTGCTTTACGCCAATCCGGACGAGGTGCCCCCGAAAGTGGCGATCAACGAATCCATTGAGCTCGCGAAGAATTATGGCGGCCCGAACGCGGCGCGCTTCGTGAACGGCGTTTTGGGCACGGTCTATCGCGAGGTGGGGGAACGGAAGTCGCCGGTTGTTCCCGCGCCGGAAAGATTGGCGAAGAAAACGGGAAAGAAAAAATAAACACCTGCATCATGAACTCGGAAAAGTTGGAAAAAAAACTTGGAATTTCCTTCAAGAATAAAGACCTGCTCACGGAAGCGCTCACGCATCGTTCATATTTGAACGAGTATCCGCAGTGGCGCTTGTCGCATAATGAGCGCCTGGAATATTTGGGCGACGCGGTTTTGGAGCTCATCGTCTCGGAAGCGCTCTTCGGGGAATTCCCCGGCTATCCCGAGGGTAGGCTCACGGTCCTGCGCGCGGCGCTCGTGAACTATCAGATGCTTGCGCGGGTGGCGGAGAAGATCAACTTGGACGATTTTATTTTGATGTCGCGCGGCGAGCGGAAAGATACCGGCAAGGCGCGCGAAGTGATCCTTGCGAACGCCATTGAGGCGGTGATCGGCGCGATGTACTTGGATCAGGGAATCGATAAGGTCAGCGCGTTTGTCAAAAAGCACGTGCTGAGCAACCTGGACGAAGTGATGAAGACGAAGAGCTATCGCGACGCGAAGAGCGAACTTCAGGAGATCGTCCAGGAAAAATTGCGCGTGACGCCGACCTACCGCATGCTTGAGGAGTCCGGCCCCGCGCACAAGCGTATCTTCAAGATGGGAGTGTATTTTGGCGATACATTTGTGGCCGAAGGCAGCGGGGCATCCAAGCAGGAAGCCGAACTTGCCGCGGCGAAGAACGCGTTGAAGAAGCACAAATAATGTCGCACTTTTTGAAACGGCTCGAACTGAACGGATTCAAGTCCTTTGCGGGGAGGACGGTGTTGGAATTCCCGGCGGGGATCGTGGCGATCGTGGGGCCGAACGGCAGCGGGAAATCCAATATTGTTGACGCCGTGCGGTGGCTTTTGGGAGAACGGGATGCGAAAAATCTGCGCGGCGGGAAGGTGGAAGACCTGATCTTCGCGGGAACGCAGAAGCGGCCGCGGGTAGGGATGGCGAACGCAAGCCTGCACTTTGAAAACCGGAACAAGTTCTTTCCGGTGGATTTTGAAGAGGTGGCGATCACGCGGCAGATCTCGCGCGGCGGCGACAGCAAATATTTTTTGAACAAGTCGGAAGTGCTGTTGCGCGACCTTGTTGATTTTTTCGCGAAAGCGCGCATGGGATCACGGGGACTCATTATCATCGGCCAGGGGGACAGCGATCTTTTCATCCGCTCAACGCCCATGGAGCGGCGTGAGATGATAGAAGAATTGCTCGGCCTTCGCGAGTATCAGCTCAAAAAATCCGACGCCGAGCGCCGTTTAAAGAACAGCTGCATCAATTTGGACAAAACAAAGGCGCTCATTGAGGAAATTTTGCCGCACCTGCGTTCCTTGAAGCGGCAGACGAACCGGTGGGAGCGGCGCGGCGCGCTTGAAGAAGAATTACGCAGCCTTGAAGAGCAATTTTTTGGGTTCCAACTGAAGGAGCTTGGCCAAAAGAGCATTGCAGTTGAAGAAAAGATTTCGGCAAGTAAGAAGCAACGGGAAGGTTTGGAAAAAGAACGGCGGGCGGCGGAGGCGCGCCAGGCGGAGATAGAAGCGAGCCAGCCGGAAGAAAAAAAGAGTCTCGCTCTGATCAAGGGCGAGATTCAATCGCTCATGGAAAAACGGAGCGTGTTGCAAAAGGATATCGGCCGGCTTGAGGCGCAGGTTGAGCTTGCTGAGTCCGCGACGGGCAGTGCAAGCGGCGGAGCCCGTGCCGGCGGCCCATCCGCGGAACGGCTTCTGCGGCTTGTGAACGATATCAAAGAGGAACTTGGGCGGGCGCTCCACGAGGATGCCCTGGAGCTTCACGCGACCGTGGAAAACATCTTGGAGGAGATCAACGACATATTGCTTGAAGAGCGGAGCGAAAAGAAACCGGGCGGCGCGGCGAACGGTTTTTCGGCGCAGCTTGAAAAAATTTCAAAGGACCTTGCAGGGTTAGATCGGGAACTCCTCACGCTCCGCGAAAAGGAAAAAACATTTGAGCAAAGCCAGGAAGGATTTTACCGGACGTTCAAGGCGGCGGTTGCAGAGGTGCAGGCGGCGAAGAACAGGATAGGGGAATGGGAGAACGGGAACCGCGAACATGTTTTGGAAAAAGAGCGGCTGGATCTGCGCCGCGAAGAAGTTTTGCGGCAGATTGAACAGGCGGGGCGGCGGGCAGAGGAATTTACGCGCGCGGAGATTCCCGCGGGGCTGCACGAAAGCGATCTCCATGAAATGGAGCGGCGGATATTCCGCTTGCGTGGGGACCTTGCATCCATCGGCGAAATCGACGAGGCGCTCATGAAGGAAGCGCGCGACACCGAGGCGCGGTACGGATTCCTCACGAAAGAATCCGAAGACCTCGAAAAAGCGGTCGCCGACCTTACGCATCTTATGCAGGAGTTGAGCGAGAAAATAAAAACGGAATTTGATAAATCGCTTACGAAGATCAATGAGGAATTCAGCAAGTTCTTCGCTTTGATGTTTGGCGGTGGAACGGCGAAATTAAAGGTGGAAAAACCGAGAGTGGCGAAGATCAACAAAGAAGAAGATGGCGAGGAAGAGGAAAGCGGCGCAGAAAAAGAAGAAGAGGAAGAAGAGATCATTATTGAAAAAGACGGCGGCGTGGATATAGACGTCCGCTTGCCGCGCAAGAAGATCACCACGCTTGACATGCTCTCCGGCGGCGAGCGCAGTTTGGTGGGCATTGCCGCGCTTTTCGCGATGGTCGCCGTGAGCCCACCGCCTTTCCTTATTTTGGACGAGATCGACGCGCCGCTTGATGAACGCAATGCGCGCCGCTTCGGCGAGATGCTCAAGGAATTTTCCAAACGCACGCAATTCATCGTGGTCACGCACAACCGCGCCACAATGGAAGCGGCGGACATCCTCTACGGCGTGACGCTGGATGAGGATGGGACGTCGAAAATTGTTTCTTTGAAACTGGAACCATCCGCCACAGCGTAAGGCCTTGTGTTGAAAATCTTTATTTCGGATGCTATCATCCATCCGACGGGGCCCATAGTAAAGTGGTATTACACCGCATTCGCATTGCGGGGGCGGGAGTTCGATTCTCCCTGGGTCCACGGGAATAAAACAATAAAATTGCCATGTGGAAATTTTTGAAATATATCACGAACAACGAGGAGAAGTCGCGCCACGAAGAGCTCTTTGATGCCATCTTTTGGGTTATTGAAACGCTGGCGCTTGTGTTTGGTACTTGGATCCTGATCGTGGTTCGGGAGGCGCAGTGGATACCGTTCCTCGTCATTGAATACTGCTGGGCCATGGATAACTTGCGGCACAACCGGCCGTAGGTTGATTTTTTCTGATATTTTCAATAGCGTGATGTTAGTGGAAGGGGGTAGTGCGTTATGACACGTGAAGATGTTGAGAGCAGGCTCCGGGAGGAGCTTGCTAGCCGCGGTCTTGATCTCTTGTGGGTGTCTGACCTGAACCGGCTCGGACCGAGGGACCTCGTTGTTTTCGGAGCGGAGCAGGCATCTGCGTCCGGAGACAGTGAAGGACGACTCGTCGCAGGCTTCGGTCCGGGCGGCTTCGGAGAATCTTTCGGTAACTCACCCATCCCCGTTCTTCAGAGTTATCACGACAGATTCCTGAAAGCACTCGAGATTGTGGGCATCCCGCGAGCGTCGCTTCACTCCAACTTCTTTGAGGTAGGACGGGGCAAGATCTGGCCTACCTTCGTAGCGCGTCTTACACAGAAGGCGTTCAGGGAGCTCAGGCCGCTGGTTCAGGCGGCGTAGTCGGGTCGGGGGCGGCGCCGTTCATTGGTGACCGCCCTTTCCCTTTAAAATCTTTGCGTTCGCCACCATGACGAATGTTGAGGTATAATGTAACCCTATGGATAAAATCACTCTTTGGTTCGTTGTGGGGTTTGTGGTGCTCGTGCTGGTCGTTATCGTTGTGGCCGGTGTGACATCCGGCGGTTTTTCCGCGGGGACGGCGAACAGTACGCCGCCGGGGTTTGTGGCGACCTCGGTGCCCACGATCACCGCCGCTGATTGGACGCGCGGGAAAAAAGACGCAAAAGTTTCGGTGGTTGAATACGGCGATTATGAGTGTCCGGCGTGCGCGGAATATTCTTTGCTTATGAACCAGCTTGTGAGCGCATACGGCGACCGCGTTCTCTTTGCATTCAGGAATTTCCCGTTGTATTCCATCCATCCGAATGCGGGCATCTCGTCGCAGGCGGCCGAAGCGGCGGGATTGCAGGGAAAATTCTGGGAGATGCACGATCTTCTCTATCAGAAACAAAACGAATGGGCGGGAGCGGCGTCGAGCAGCGTGGTGAACCAATATTTTGACAAGTACGCATCATCGCTTGGCCTGGACGTGAACAAATTTGATCAAAACATCAATGCAAACCCGGTTATGAGCAAGGTCCAGGCGGACGTGGCGGGCGGAAATGCGGCGCAGATCGATCACACACCGACATTCTTCGTAAACCTGAAGCAAATCCCGAATCCGACAAGCTACAACGACTTTAAAGCGGTTCTTGACGGGGCACTTGCGTCATCCACAGGCAGTTAATCCGAATCAGGTATAATAAAGGCAAGCAGTTAAAGGTCGATTATCATCGGTTTTTCATTCACTATGGTTGTACAAAATTGGACGGATGTGGTGGTGGCGTCACTCCAGAATGTGTGGCTCCAGTTTGCGAATTTCCTGCCGGGCCTTATCGGCGCGCTGATCGTTCTTATTATCGGTCTTATCGTCGCCGCTGGGTTGGGAGCGCTCGTGGAGAAGATCTTCGAAGCGCTTCGGTTGGATCTATTCCTTGAGAAGCTTGGCTTGAAGCCCCACTTTGAGCGGGCCGGCTTGCGGCTTCGCGGATCATATTTCCTCGGCCGGCTGGTCTACTGGTTCATCGTGATCGCGTTCCTGCTCGCGGCGTGCAGCAATTTGGGACTCTACGCGCTCTCAAACTTTTTGGGCGCGGTCTTGGGGTATCTCCCGAATGTGATCGCGGCGGTCTTGATCATGCTCGCGTCGGTCGTGCTCGCGAACTTCATTCGGAGAGTTGTCACGGCGTCGGTCTTGAGCGCAAAGCTTCACGCAGCGCATTTCTTGGGCACGCTCACGTGGTGGGCGATCGTGATCTTCGGATTCCTCGCGGCGCTTACGCAGCTTCAGATCGCGGTAACGATCATTCAGAGCATTGTGACGGGCTTCATTGCGATGCTCGCGCTGGCTGGCGGCTTGGCCTTCGGCCTTGGCGGGAGAGAGTACGCAACCCATCTTTTGGGCCGGTTGCGGGAACGCACCGAATCGCGCTAAGCGCATCGGCGCATTAACAAATCATAAAGCCCTGCTTGACGCAGGGCTTTATGATTTGTTATGCTGTTCCCTATGTTGGCGATCAAATTACAGCGTGTAGGCAAGAAACATCAGCCGAGCTATCGGCTGGTGGTTGCCGAGAAGAAGTCAAAAATGGCGGCGCCGCCCGTGGAGGATCTGGGCACGTACAGTCCATTTACGAAGGCAACTGCGTTCAACAAAGAACGGATCGCCTATTGGGTGAAAATGGGCGCGCAGCCGACGGTTACCGTGTATAATTTGCTCGTGGAGCAAGGAGTGCTTTTGGCTCCTAAGGCAGCAGTGAAAATGAAAAAGAAAGCGGTGCCGGCGGCGGCAGATGTGGCGGCGAATGTTCCCGCTGCAACTGCGAATGCGGCTACCGCTCCAGCGGCAGAGGAGAAAACGGCTGAAACCCCCGTAGCATAACAAAGCGAAAGGTCGAAAGAAAAACCGAGCAACGTAATGGCGAATTCATCTACCGCTGACCAGGAATTCCTTGAATACCTCGTGAAATCCCTCGTGGATCATCCGGAGGATGTGAAGGTTGACCGCAAGGTTGACGAAATGGGCGTTCTGCTCTCGCTTCATGTGAATCCAATGGACATGGGCCAAGTGGTCGGCCGCCAGGGCGCGACCGCAAAGGCGATCCGCTCGCTCTTGAGGATCGTGGGCGTCAAGAACAACGCGCGCGTGAATCTGAAGATCGAGGAACCGGAAGGCAGCACGCGGCCTCCGAGGGGCGACCGGCCGAGAAGTGAAGGAAGACCACCGGAAGGACCGCGCAACGACTACTAGACGAGCGTTGCGGGCAAGAATAATGCGGTTCGAAGAGAGTACTAAGAAGGGCTCTCTTCGAACCGCATTATTCTTGCCCCTAGCGCACGTATGATGCTTGCGTTATTTCTATCACCGCGTATAATACCTCCCAATGGCACTTGCGTATACCGATCTTACCAAGGGAATTCTCTTTATCATGGACGGCGCGCCCTATGAGGTTTTGGAGTCCCATTTTTTGCGCATGCAGCAGCGGAAGGCGGTCGTGCAGACGCGCATCAGGAACCTGATAACGGGGAAACTTTTGGACCGCAACTTCCAGGCGAGCGACAATTTTGAAGAAGCGGAAATAGACCGCGGTTCTGCGATATTCATCTACGCGAGCCGCGGCGAGTATTGGTTCCACGAAGAGGGGAACCCGAAGAACCGGTTCTCGCTCACGGAAGATTTTATGGGAACGCAGGGCAAATTTTTGAAACCAAACACCAAAGTAAGCACGTGGACATTCAACGGCAAGATCATCAAGGTGGAAATTCCCATCAAGATGGAGTTTAAGGTGATAGAAGCACCGCCGTCCATCAAGGGCAACACCGCGCAGGGCGGGACGAAAACCGTGGTCGTAGAAGGAGGAGTGAACGTGAACGCACCACTTTTCATTAATGAAGGCGATACGATCCGCGTGAATACGGAGACGGGGCAGTACGTGGAGCGGGTATAATAGGGAAATGGCGAAAGTTTTCGTCGGCATGTCCGGCGGAGTAGACAGCTCGGTCGCCACGATGCTGTTGCGGGACGAGGGCCACGAGGTGGTCGGCGTTTTTATGCGTTGCTACAACCTTGACGGTTGCGCCGAACGGGACGCGGAGGATGCGCGGCGCGTGGCGGAACACTTGAAAATCCCGTTCTATGTTTGGAATTTTGAAGAGGAATATAAGCGCCTGGTGGTAGATTATATGATAGAAGGTTATCGCGCGGGGATTACGCCGAATCCGGATGTGATGTGCAACCGCGAGATAAAATTCGGGCTGTTCCTGAAAAAGGCGCTCGCGATGGGTGCGGACTATGTGGCAACAGGACATTATGTGCGGATTGGAGAAAATAAAGGCTCTTTGGGCCAGAAAACCTTTTCTCTTTTTGCCGCGAAAGATCCATCAAAAGACCAATCTTATTTTCTCTGGACACTCACGCAGGCAGAGCTTGCGCACTGTCTTTTTCCGATAGGCGATTTCCTGAAGTCCGACGTGCGCGTGATGGCGCGCCGTGCCGGGCTGCCCACGGCGGAAAAGAAGGATTCGCAAGGAGTTTGCTTTTTGGGAAATATTTCCGTGGAAGATTTTTTGAAACAGCATATTCCCGAGAAGCGCGGCGTGCTCGTTACAACCACCGGCAAGAAGATCGGCGAGCATTCAGGCGCCGCGTTTTATACTATCGGCCAGCGGCACCTTGACGCTGATTTTAAGTTCCCAAAGACCGGCGGAGCCGCCAAGCGCCGACCCTTCTACGTTGCTTCAAAAGATGCTGCGACGAATACCGTCACGGTCGCCGAAGGCAACGAGAACCCCGCGCTCTATAGAAAGGAGCTCACGATCGCCAATGTGAATTTTATAAATTCCTCCGACATTTCCGATGTTTTCGCCCGTGTGCGCTATCGGCAACCACTTGCAGCGGCGACACTTTCGACACTTGAGAACGGCCATTATCAGCTCGTTTTTAATAAACCGCAGAAATTCGTGGCTCCCGGGCAGTCGGCAGTGTTTTATAGTAGCGAAGGCGAAATGCTCGGGGGTGGCGTAATTCTTTAGTTATTTTGCCAATCGGAAGTTTCGGTGATAATCTATAGGCAATGCGCCAATCGGAGTTTTTTACGCGAATTGAACGGAACGCGCCGAAGGACGAGGCGACGGTGAATGCCCAGCTTTTGGTCCGCGCGGGGTTTGTTTCAAAATTGATGGCAGGGGTGTATAGCTATCTGCCGCTCGGTTTGCGCGTTTTGAAGAAAATTGAAACTATTGTCCGCGAAGAGATGGACGCGATCGGGGGGCAGGAGATCCTGATGCCCCAGCTTCATCCTAAAAGTATTTGGACGACGACGGGGGGCTGGGACAAAATAGACGTGCTTTTTAAACTGAAGAGCCGGACGAAAAAAGAATATGCGTTGGGCCAGAGCGAAGAAGAAGTGGTAACGCCGCTCGTCATGAAGTATGTGAAGAACTACAAAGACCTCCCGAAGGCCGTATACCAGATCCACTGGAAGTTCCGCGACGAGCTTCGTTCCAAGTCCGGCCTCCTGCGCGGCGTGGAATTTTACATGAAGGATATGTACAGTTTCCATGAGAATCAGGAGGATTTTGAGCGGTTTTACGGGGTGGTGAAGGCCGTGTATCTCAGGATTTTCAAGCGTTTGGGGCTTGTTGCCAAGGTAACCGAAGCATCCGGCGGCGCCTTCAGCGAAAAGATCTCCTATGAATTCATGGTGCTTACCGATGCGGGCGAAGACGATATTCTTTATTGCGACGCGTGCGAGTTCTGCGTGAACGCGGAGATCGCAAAAGAAAAAGAAGGGGCAAAATGTACGCGATGCGGCAAAGGGAAGTTGGCGCAGGCGAAGGCATCCGAGGTGGGCAACGTGTTTGATCTTGGGCAAAAGTACGGAAAGGACTTCGATCTTGCCTTTGTCGGGCGGGACGGGGAAAGACACTATCCGATCATGGGTTGCTACGGGATGGGTATCTCTCGGCTCATGGGGGTGATCGTCGAAAAGTATAGCGATGCGGCAGGCATCATCTGGCCAGCGAGCGCGGCGCCCTTCCGCGTCCATTTGCTCGCGCTGAACGGTGCGGACGGCGGGAAGACCTACAAGGCTTTACAAAAGGAGAAAATTGAAGTACTTTATGACGACCGGGACCTTTCGGCAGGCGAGAAGTTTGCGGAAGCGGACCTGATCGGCATCCCGTGGCGCCTGGTCGCAAGCCCGAAGCTCGGCGAGAAAATAGAGATGAAAAGGCGCGGCGAAAAAGAAGCAAAGATCGTGGAGATCGCAGAGGCAATAAAAATAATAGGAAAATAATGGCTTTATTCGATAACATTTTCAAAGATATCGGCATTGACCTTGGCACGTCCAATTCGCTTATCTATCTGAAGAACAAAGGCATTGCGGTGAACGAACCATCCGTGGCGGCGATCAACACGAAAACGAACCACATCCTGGCGGTGGGCGACGAGGCGAAGAAAATGCTCGGCCGCACCCCCGCGCACATTACGGTCGTGCGTCCCTTGGTGAACGGCGTCATTTCTGATTTTGAAATGACGGAAGAAATGCTGCGGCATTTCTTGCGCCGGCCGCAGGCAAGTCCCATCACGTCCTATCGGCGCGCGATCCTCGCGATCCCGAACCATTTGACGGAAGTTGAACGGAAATCGGTGGAAGACGCGGCATTGAACGCCGGCTGTTCAAAGGTATACCTGGTGGAATCGCCGACCGCGGCGGCCCTCGGCGCCGGTTTGCCGATCATGGCACCCTCGGCGAGCTTGATCGTGGACATCGGCGGCGGAACAACCGACATCGCCGTCATTTCAATGGGCGGGACGGTGGTTTCGCAAACTTTAAAGATCGCGGGAGATCGCTTCAATGACGACATCATCCGCTTTGTGCGCGACGAATTTCATTTGGCGATCGGGGAGCCCTCGGCGGAATTCGCAAAGATCGCGGTAGGGTCGGCGATCCCGATGGATGAACGCTTGGAGGTCCCGGTGCGCGGCCGCGACTTGACGAGCGGCCTGCCGCGCGAGATCAGCATGAAGAACAATCATGTGCGGGCAGCGCTTGCAAAATCGCTCCGCGCCGTGATCGATGCGGTGCATGAAGTAATCGAAGCGACGCCGCCGGAGCTCGCAGGGGACGTGCTGCGGCAGGGGATCACGCTCTGTGGCGGAGGCGCCCTCCTTCGCGGGCTCGCCGAGCTTTTGGAAAAAGAGACCGGCGTTCCTGTCCGCATAGCGGAAGACCCGCTGACCTGCGTCGCCCGCGGCTTGGGCCAGATGGTGGACGATTTTGAAACACACCGCGAACTTTTGGACAACCCCTTGAAACCCTTGTCAATCAACCTTTAATTTTCTTTTAAGGTGAGAAAGCGCGACAGTTTGTTTCTCATAGTATGCATCGCGGTACTGATCGCCCTTGTCTTTCTTGTGCCGGAATACGGGTGGAAGATACAGGCCTTTTTGCGCTCGAATTTCGGTTCGGCGACGCCGCAAGAAAACAGCGCTGCGGACCTTATGGCGCAAAACGAGGCGCTCAAGGCGCAGCTCGCAGAATTACAAAGCGTTGCCGCGCAATTGCCCGCCGCGCCTTCCGATTATCTCCGCGCGATAGTGTATTCGCGTTATCCGATGAATTTCAAGAACGAGATCCTGGTGAATGCGGGATCGGGAAGCGGCGTTCAGGCGGGGAAAGCGGTGGTCTTCAAGGGCATCTTCATCGGCACCGTGGAAAAGACCTTTTCGGATTCTGCGCTTGTCCAAACCGTTTTTGACAGCGGGTTCAAGATGCCGGTGCGGGTAGGCCAAAAAGGATATGACGCGTTGTTTATGGGCGGCGCTTCTCCGAGGGCCGTATCCGTAAAAAAGGATGCGGCGCTTGCGCCGGGTGATATCGTCTATACCGCGGCGAGCGGCTTCCCGTACGGCATGCCCGTCGCGGTCGTCGTGAGCACGAGCACCTCGCCCGACAATCTTTTTGAAGAGGCCACCCTTGGCTTCGCCTACGATGTGAATGCCGTCCAGTCAGTTCTTATCGCACGATGATACTTAAATTATCCGCCGGTTTTGTCGTGCTTCTGATCGCCGCCGTGCTCCAATTTTTCTTCGCTTCGGCGGAGATCCTCCTTAATTTTTCTTTTGCGGCGCTTATCACCTTCGCTTTTGTTTTTGGATTTTGGGAGCTCCTCGTGCTCGTCATATTCACCGTTTTTATCGCGAACTGGCAGCCGGGGCCGAGCGTGGAGATCTTCATTCTTGCAGCGTTCCCCCTGGCAGTCTATTTCTGTCGCAATCTTCTCCGTTGGAAAACATGGCTGGAAAATTTTTTGGCGATAGCGCTCGGATACCTTCTGCTTTATTGCGGCGCGGCGCCAGCCCGAATCCTGCAGGAGTGGCCGTCGCTCTTTGCGAACATCGCGGCAGGGATTCTTTTCAGCGCGTTGATCTTTTTCCCGCTCTACCGATGGGGGAAGGAATAAGCTATGCTAAGAACCGATGAAGAAGCATGGCGATGACATCGCTTTTGAGGATTCTCTGAATGATGATTGGCATCATGATCTTGACATTGCGGAGGTTCCTATCGGGAACAGGCCGCTTTTTTATCTTGGCATAGTGATCTTCTGCATCGTGCTTGCGGTCGTCGTGCGGATCGTCTATCTCAACTGGTCGGGCGGTTCCTACTATGCGGCGCGCGCAGAGGATAACGTTGCGCAGTACGAAGAAAGTTCGGCGCCTCGGGGGATGATCTATGACCGCGAAGGAACGGTGCTTGCGGAAAGCAAGACGGCATTCGCGGCGGTACTTGATGCGCGCGAGTTCGTGAATAATGAATCGATTCGTGCCGATACGGTCCGCGTCGCAGAGAACATCCTTGGCATTTCTCCCGCCGATCTTGCCGACCGCATGAACCAGGCAAGTGCCCATGATTTTGCGACGCCCATCGTCCTCGCGGAGAACCTTACCCAAAACGAGCTGGTGAATCTCCAGGCGGCCGACCTCCCGACAATAAAAATAGAAGATGATTTTGTCCGCAACTATCCCCAGGGCGCCGTTTTTTCTTCCGTGGTCGGCTACACGGGACGCGTGAGCCAGGGCGATCTTAAGGCGAATCCGGCGCTCGGCGGCAACGATTTTATCGGGAAAACGGGGATAGAAGCGTTTTATGACGGCGAACTTCGCGGGAAGCCGGGGGTCACGGTGCAATATAAGAACGCGCAAGGGCAAGTGCTCCGCGAGGAAAAGCGGTCAACGCCGCAGGCCGGTGATTCGCTCCGCCTTACGATCGACGGCGGACTGCAATCGTATTTTGCTTCACGGCTCGCAAGCGGCCTTCGGTCGCTCGGGAGGACGGTCGGCATCGGCCTCGCGATAGATCCGCGGACCGGAGCGGTGCTCTCGCTCGTGAATCTTCCCGGGTTTGACGACAATCTTTTTTCAAAAACGGGCACAAGCACGGCGGCCGCGCTTTCGCAACTTTTTTCTTCTCCCGACAAGCCGCTCTTCAACCGTGTGGTGAACGGTTTTTACAATCCCGGTTCCACTATTAAACCGTTGGACGCCGTCGCGGCGCTCAAGGAAAACGTGATCGACCCGAGCCGCACTATTTTTTCTCCCGGCTATCTTTTGGTGCCCAATCCGTACAATTCCTCCACGCCAAGCAAATATTTGGATTGGCGCTATCAGGGAAATGTGAACCTTGCGTCGGCGCTCGCGCAATCGTCCGACGTTTATTTCTACGTTACCATGGGCGGATCGCCCTTGATGAGTACGCCGCCGTTGAACGATCCAAGCGATTACGGCATCGCGGGCCTGGGCATCAGCCGGTTGTATCAATGGTGGCAAACCTTTGGCTTGGGAAAGCCGACGGGCATAGATATGCCGAGCGAGTCAGAGGGATTTCTTCCGACGCCGGATTGGAAACAAAAACGTTTCGGCACGCCGTGGCTCCTCGGCGATACCTATAACGTTGCGATCGGCCAGGGCGACCTGCTTTTGAGCCCGGTGCAGCTTCTGGATTATATTTCCGCTATCGGGAACGGGGGAAGAATATACCGGCCGTTTCTCAATGCATCGTCCACGCCGCAGGTCGCGGAAGACCTTACCGCTCTTCTCCCGCAGATCCAAGAGGTGCAAAAAGGCATGAGGGCGGGTGTGGCGTCGCCACAGGGAACGGCCTACACGCTCCACGATCTTCCGATGAACGTCTGCGCGAAGACCGGCAGCGCGCAGGTGCAAAACAATGCGCAGGAAAACGCGCTCTTTGTGGGCTACGCGCCGTGCAACGATCCGCAGATCGTGCTGCTTGTCCTTATTGAAAATTCAAAAGAGGGAAGCTTGAACGCCGTGCCGATAGCAAAGGACGTGCTGAATTGGTATTATTGGAATAGGATCGCGAAGGCGCCGCCCGCGAGCGCCACGACGACCCAAGCCAGCCAATAACTTTCTATGAGCGAACTTCGAGAAGATCCGGTATCCGGCGATTGGATCATTTTGGCGCCCGGGCGCGCGAAGCGGCCCGAGGAGCTTTTGAAGCGCCGGCAACCGCGCACGCAATCGCCCCGCGTGAGCTGCCCCTTTGAAAATCTGCAAAAATCGGGCAACTGGCCGCCTATCGCGCTCTATCCTTCGTCCGATAAGTGGAAGGTTGCCATTATCCAAAATAAATATCCTGCGCTCGCGCATAGCAAAAAGCATGCCGTTGATACTTCGAGTGGGATATACCACGCAAAGGCCGGCGTGGGCAGCCACGAGATCGTGATAACCCGGGACCACCGGAAAAATTTTGCGGAACTTACCCCACGCGCGGCAAAAGAACTTTTTATGATCATTCAGGCGCGGCACCGGGCGATCGCAAAGGATGGGTGCGGCACCTATATCACCACATTCTTCAATTGGGGGCGCGAGGCGGGGGCATCGCTTGCGCATCCTCATTACCAGATCCTCGCGCTTCCCATCGTTCCGCCTCACGCCGTTCATTCGATCTCCGGCGCCATGCGGTATTTCAAAAAACACCGCCGCTGCGTGCGGTGCGCCGTCATTGCCGCCGAACGCAAGAAAAAAGAAAGGGTGGTTGCGGAGAATAAGAACGCGATCGCAATCGCACCCTACGCTTCAAAGCGCCCCTTTGAGGTGAGCATCTTTCCGAAGGCGCACGCGCCCTATTTCACAAAAACCTCGCGGGCGGTCGTTTCCGACGTTGCCGCACTGCTGCAATCGGTCATGCAGCGGATGAAAAAACACCTTCATGACCCCGACCTTAACTTTTTCATCCACGACGCGCCGGCCGATGGCCGCGCATATCCGTATCACCATTGGCACGTTGAAGTGATCCCTACGAACGTGATCTCTCCTCCCGGCGGATTTGAGGTTTCCACCATCATCAATATCAACGTGATAGATCCCGCAATCGCCGCCGCGGTCCTCCGCGGCGGGAAGAGCGCCGGCAAGCGAACCACATGAAATTTGTGAAGAAGATCCTGCGGCACCGGGCAGTCGGCGCAACATCGCTTGCGGCGCTTCTTTTTGTTTTAGGCGGGGCGGTCTGGTCGCGTTCCGTCCTGCGCCCCGTTTCGCGGAGCTCGCCGCTCATCGTCCATTTTAACGACCTGCAGGGGATCACGGCCGTCGGCACGCCGGAAATACTTGTTTTCATGGCCATACTCGGGATGGTGGTCGTCATCGTAAATTTTTTGATCGCGCTTGAACTTGACGAGCGGGACCGCTTTTTGGGGAAACTTATGGCGGCGGTCACCCTTGTGTTCGCCATCTTGCTTTTTATCGCTTTCGCTGCTATCATTAACGTCAATTAATGTCATGGCAAAGGATTTCGCGATCATAGAGACCGGCGGGAAACAATACAGGGTTTCTTCCGGCGAACGGCTGAAAGTTGAGAAGCTCGCCGCGCCGGACGGCGCCGTTGTTTTTGACAAGGTGCTTTTGCGGTCCGTGGCCGACCGCGTGGAAGTCGGCGCGCCGTATCTTACGGGCGCAACAGTGAAGGCGAAGCTTGTGAGTGAAGGCCGCGGCAAAAAAGTGATCGTTTTCAAATACCACTCAAAGACCCGTCAACGCAAGAAGAAAGGGCACCGGCAGGAATATTCGGAGGTGGAGATCGCAAATATCTAGTACGTGCAGTTGACAAATAGCACAGAAATGTGCTATTTTGGTACTTAGTAATCTTCGCTTGAACGACCGAGAAGCGGGAAAGGAGGCTTGTCATGCTCTCGGCGCTTTTGTGGATCGTGCTGGTGGTACTCGTCGTCGTAATGGCGCTCCTGACAGTCTTTGAGGGACTCCTCTATCTCGCCCTGCGTCGTCTTAGTACGGAAGACCGCCGTCAAGAGCGGCAACGGGAGCAGGAACGGGAAAGATGGCAGAAATGGCAGTACTGGCAGGAGCGGCAAGAACGGCGAAGGCGGGAAGGTAGTGCTGTTGCCATTGGCGGGCGGCAGGGACTTGGTCCGCACGATTCGGATCTTGATCCGAAGGTAGCTGCCGAAGCCGAAGGCGACTACTTGAGCGTCACCGCAATGGCCGAACTTGTCATCACGGCATGGAAAAACGGCCTGGACTTGGGCGTCGAGGTGGACGATCTTCTCTATCTCGTAGGGGCATACACCTACGCCCGGAGACGATTTCTCGCGACGCATCCGGGAAGCGTCTTACCCGACCTTGAACAGCAGCTCTTTATGATCGCCGCAGGCACGAAGTGAAAATCGTGTGCCTGCGGCGCTTTGTTATTGTATGAAAAATATCGGCGCGCGCGGCGGGATCTGGCCGATCTGGTCGGGGAGGAGATAGTGCACGTTCTTCGCCTGCTGTCCCGCCGGCAAAAAGGTGTCGGTAATGAAGATGGTCGTTTCGGCGGGCATAGGAATGCCGCGGGTGAGGACGCCGCCGGCTTCAACGACCACGTATTTCGGCGTGCTCGCGGGGAGCGCGTTGATCTCGTACCCGATCGTAACGTAATCGGCGTTGAAGGCGCCGGACACGTTGGGGTCTTCTGCCCATTTCACAAAATAATCAACATAGGCGAAGGCAGCGGTACTCACCAAAAACAATGCCACGATAATAGCCGTGGCCGTCCGTCCCCAGTACGGTTTTATCAGCCGGTAGAGCCAGATGCCCGCGAGCGCCGAAAAAATGATGGCGGGCGGAAGCATCAAAATGGAGCGGAGCGCGTGGGGGATGCCCTCGTCGGAAAGCGCAGCGGGAAGCAGGGCAAGAATGAACCAGCAGAAAACGAGCAGAAGTCCGAAAAGTGGCGGGTTTTCCGACAAAACACTTTTTTTTCGCGAATGACTACTCCGCCAATATTTCCGCAGCCACACGCATCCCAAAACGATGCCGATCACAAAGAGGATGCCGACCGGGAAGAACAGTTCCGGCGCGCCGCTATAATTGTGGCGCCAGTTGCCGTCGCCATAAACATTGAACATGAGAAGCGTTTTTGCGAGATTCGCGGCGAAGTGGCCGACGGGATTCCCGGAGTTCGTGACCGCGATCTGCGAAGTCCTCCCGAAGAAATCGGCGGGATGGTTCAGGAAGTACCAGCCGATCGGCGCGGCAACAATGAAGGCAGCGACTATAAAAACGACAGCGCGCTTCCAAAAGCCGGGATGTTTGCGGAAGAACGGGATGAAAAGCAAAAAGAGAAGCGGCGTTATGCGATAAGCGATGTAGGTATAAAAACCGGCTGCGTAAACAATACCGGCGGCGGCAGCGTACCACCACGCGGCTGCGCGTTTTGACGCCGCGCGGAACGCTTTTATCAAAAGATAGAGCGACCACGCAAGAAGCAGCGGCGCAAGGATCGCGCGGAAGCCGATGCGCGAAAAATTGATATGCCAGAACGAGGTGGCGAGCAGGAATGCGGCGAGAAGTCCGGTACCGCTGCCGAAAAGTTCAGCGACAAGGAGGTACAAACCGAGCACCGTGAGCACGCCCGCGACCGCGGCCGGCAGGCGGACCACCCACGGCTCATGCGGCGCGTGGAAGAATTGGAACATCGCCGCGATCATATTCACATATAATCCTTCGCGGCCGTTATCTTCGGTGTAAAAGACCTGATAGTGCCCGGTCGCGGCGACCTCAGCGGCATTATTGCCGTCAATCGCTTCGTCGGGATAGAGGCCCGGCGGCGTGGCAGTGAAATGGTAGAAGCGCAGGAAGATTGCTATAATGAGAATACCGACGAGAAGCAACATCCTTCGCGATTTCGTCATAGTGTTATTCTACCATGCCCGACCAACCAATTTCTTTTGAACATGCATTGCAAACGGACATAGAGCGGCTTGCGGAAGAGATCAAAAGCCAGCGCGAGAAGCCGGATATGAAAAGTGCGACCGAGAAAGAGCTTGTCAAAGAAGCAATCCGCGCATTTCCGCAGCTGGAAAAGAAACCGCCCGCCGCTCCGGTTCCGCCTCCGCCCGCCGCGGGAACGAATCCCCAAAGCCCGCTGCCCGGCTACGCGCAAAACGCGCCCGCCGAGGTGAAGCTGGAAATAGAATATCTTTTGAGCGTCGCTTTACAGGAGGGATTGGGCAAGGCGCTTTCCGAGGCGCAGAAGTCGCCGTATTTCGTCCAAGATGCGCTCCATGACGCGCTCGCAGGGAGATTGTATCCCGAGCTCCAGAAGCGCGGCATTGTGAAGTAGCGTGCCATCATAATGACCGCCGCCGAAGGCAAAACCTGCCAGAATTGCAAGAATCAATTCGCAATTGAACCGGAGGATTTTGATTTTTATAAGCGCGTTGCGGTCCCGCCGCCGACGTGGTGCCCGCAATGCCGCATGCGCCGCCGCATGATGTTCCGCAACGAGCGGACGCTGTATAAAAACACCTGCAAGCTTTGCGGCAGGGATACGATCGCAATGTATCCCGCAGACAGCCCTTATACCGTGTATTGCTTTGAGTGTTGGACCTCCGACAAATGGGACCCGCTACAATACGGCAGGGATTACGATCTTTCGCGTCCCTTTTTTGAGCAATTCTGGAAATTCTTGCAGGCGGTGCCGCGGCCGAGCGTTGAGGGAAGCCAGAACCTGAACTGTCCCTACACCAACTATACGTGGGAGTGCAAAAACGTATACATGTCCTCCTCGATCATGTATTCGGACAATGCGGCATATATCAAGGGCGGCGAAAAATGCATTGATACATTCGACTGCTTCCAGGTGACGGAACTTACGAAATGCTACGAATGCGTGAATTGCGAACGGTTGAACAATTGCAAATTCCTCGTGAATTCGCGGGATTGCATCGATTCGGCGTTCCTTTTTGACTGCGCGAACTGCCAGAACTGCTTTTTGTGCGCGAATCTAAGGAATCAGAGCTTCATGATCGAAAACAAAAAATATTCGGAGGTGGAATATTTCGAGAAGCTCAAAGAATACGACCCGGGAACCTCCCGCGGCATTGAATCCGCAAAGGAAAAATTCGCGGAGGTCTCAAAGAACGCGATCCATAAATTCGCGCGCATAACCAAGGCCGTGAACGCCACGGGGGACAATCTCTATAACGTAAAGGACGTAAAGGCATGCTTTGACCTGCACGACCTTCAAAACGTGCGGTACGCGCTTCGAGGATGGACCGTAAAGGACTCAATGGATATGTACGGCACGGACGACACCCAGTGGGATTACGAGAGCGTCAATAACGGCTTGTACGCTTCCCATCTCATCTTCACCACGAACTGCCACACGCACTGCATGGACATCCAATATTCCGACTATTGCAGGTCGTCGTCCCATCTCTTCGGCTGCATCTCGGTCAAAAACAAACAATATTGCATTTTCAACAAGCAGTATCAGAAAGAGGAATACGAAGCGCTGGTGCAAAAGATAAAAGCACAGATGGATGCGACGCCCTACGCGGACAAGAACGGGCGGGTGTTCAAATACGGCGAATTCTTCCCGCCGGAGATCTCACCCTTTGTTTATAACGAGGTGGTGGCGCAGGAATATTTTCCCGTCACCGAGGCACAGGCAATAAAAGAGGGTTTTGGGTGGAAGAAAACAGAAGAAAAGAACTATCAAATTACTTTGCCTGCGGGGCAGATCCCGGAACGCGTTACGGAGACGGACGATTTGATATTACAAAAAGTCATCGGTTGTCTTCATGGGGGGCAATGCGATCATCAGTGCTCCACCGCGTTCCGCCTTATTCCGGCAGAATTGCAATTTTACAAACAAACGAACATTCCGATTCCCCGCCTTTGTCCGAACTGCCGCCACTATAAGCGGCTGGGGAAAAGAAACCCCGTTACCCTGTGGCATCGGCGGTGCATGTGCGCTACGAGGCACGACCATCATCTTATGGGGCAATGCCCCAACGAGTTCGAAACCTCCTACGCCCCCGACCGCCCAGAGATCGTTTATTGCGAGCAGTGCTACCAGGCGGAGGTGGCGTAATACCCCGGGGTACCGTGGAGGCGCCGGGGGCTTTTAGAACGACGCGATTTGCTAGAATTAAGGCAATGCTTGGGTTCTACATTCTTCTCTCGGTCGTCATAGGTGCCGTGGCGGGCGTTGCGGTGTACTTCGGCATCCGCGTCGCGGTGCGGAAACGGATCGCATCATCCTTGAGCACCACGCTTTTTTTGGTGAAGATCCCAAAACCGTCGATGACCGGCCCGGGGGCTCCCGCCGGCGCGAGCGAGCACAGCGACCTTAAAACCGAACTTGCACACTTTGAACAGCTCTTGGGCAGCATGGCTGCCATCCAGAAACCGTTCACCTTCGAGATCGCGGTGCCGCACGTGGGCGAGGAGATCAGTTTTTACCTTGCCGTGCCGAAGCGCTCGTCCGAGGTAGCGGCAAAACAGATCCAGGGGCTGTGGAGCGGCGCGTCCGTTGAAGCGGCGACGGATGACTTCAATATTTTCAACGTGAACGGCGCTTCAACCGCCGCCTATATGAAACAGAAGGAGCGTTACGGCTTGCCCATCCGCACCTATATCGAGCTCGGCACGGATTCGTTTGAGTCCATCCTCGGCGCGCTCGCGAAAATAGACGAGATCGGCGAGGGAGCGGCGCTGCAGGTCGTGATGCGGCCGGCGCCTTCGGGCGTGAAGGATGAGGTGCGGCACGTAATAGAACGGCTTAAGAAAGGCGAGACCTTCAAAAAAGCGTTCCACGGGGATTTCCACCGGTCGTTTTCCGACGCGGGCGAAGTTTTCAATCCAAAAACAAAAGAAAAGAAAGCGGAAGAAAAGCAGGAACACGTGGTGGACGAGGAAGCGGTGAAAGCACTGCAATCAAAGATCACGAAGCCGCTCTTTTTTGTGAACGTGCGGATAGTGGCGTCGGCCGGGTCGCCGTTCCAGGCGAACGACATCCTGGACGGCATCGCGGCCGGCTTCAGTCAGTTCGCAAGCCCCATGCGGAACGAGCTCCGGGTCGTCACGCCGCGGAATCCCAGCAAGCTCATCCGCCAATTCATCGCCCGCGAGTTTGACGCCGGCCAGGCCATGACCCTCTCAACCGAAGAGATCGCAAGCTTCTACCATTTCCCGATCGCTTCCACCGAGACGCCGCGCGTGAAGTGGCTGAAGTCAAAAGAAGCCCCGCCGCCGGAAGACCTCCCGCAGAAGGGGACGCTCCTCGGCGACGCCGTCTTCCGCGGGCAGATGAAGCCGGTCTATCTCACGGATGATGACCGCCGCCGGCATCTCTACGTGATCGGGCAGACGGGCACGGGGAAATCCACATTCCTCGGCAACATGGTGATAGAAGACATCCGGGCGGGCAAGGGCGTGGCGATCATTGACCCACACGGCGACCTTGTGGAGAACGCCCTGGGCTTCGTGCCGAAGGAGCGCCTGGACGACGTGATCTATTTCGATCCGGGCGACCTCGCGCGGCCGCTCGGCCTGAACATGCTTGATTACAATATAAACCGGCCGGAGGAAAAGACGTTCATCGTGAACGAGATGCAAAGCATCTTCAACAAGCTCTTCCCGCCGGAAACGATGGGGCCGATGTTTGAGCAGTACATGCGGAATGCGCTCCTTTTGATGATGGAGGACATGCCGAACGAACCAACGACCCTGATCGAAGTGCCGCGCATTTTCACGGATTCCGCGTACCGCGCGCGCAAACTGGAGCGCATCCACAATCCGGTCGTTGTTGATTTCTGGCAGAAGGAAGCGGTGAAGGCGGGCGGCGAGGCGTCGCTTGCGAACATGACGCCCTATATCACCTCCAAGTTCAACAACTTCATTTCCAACGACTATATGCGGCCGATCATCGGCCAGCCGAAGTCGGCGTTCAATTTCCGCGAGGTGATGGATTCGGGGAAAATTTTATTGATCAATCTTTCCAAGGGGAAAATAGGGGATATCAACGCGGGGCTCCTTGGGATGGTCTTTACGGGGAAGATCCTCATGGCCGCGCTCTCGCGCATTGACGTGGCGGATGCGGCGCAGCGGCGGGACTTCAATCTTTACATAGACGAGTTCCAGAACTTTACGACGGATTCTATCGCGACGATTTTGTCCGAGGCGCGGAAGTACCGCCTGAACCTGACGATGGCGCACCAGTTCATCGGCCAGCTGACAGACAAGATCAAAGATGCGGTCTTTGGGAACGTGGGATCTATGCTTGTGTTCCGGGTTGGCGTGCAGGATGCGGAGTTTCTTGTGAAGCAATTTGAGCCGGTGTTCAACCAGAATGATTTGCTTAATATTGATAATCTGAATGCGTATGCGAAGATTCTTATTAATGGGCAGACGTCGAGGCCGTTCAATATGAAGGTGGGGACGATGTCGTGGGGAGGGGGGAATAAAGAACTTGCTGGGAAGCTTAAGGAATATTCAAGGATGAAATACGGAGCTGATCGGCAGGCTATAGAAGACGAAATTTATCGGCGGCTTCGGGAATAGGCCTCTGCCTGCGGCCTTGCCTTTGCGGGTACGGGCGTTCTCGCGCTCCAGCGGCGCGAGCCACCCTGCTCTCTCGCCCCGATTGCCGAAATGCACCCAATGGCATTTCGGACCAAGCCAATCGGGGCTCCGAGAGCCCCCGCCAAGGCAAGGGCGCAGGCGGAGTTCCATCCATTGAAAAGAATGGCAAAAAATCGTAAAATTTGAGAAAGTTCTAAGAAGAAAATGGCCAAGAGAAAACTTATAAAGAAGTCAAGGAAGACTTTAGGAAAATTTAATGCCCGGGAGCGTAAGATAATGGAAAATCTTATGCCAGCATATTACAAACAAGGTAGCTTTGCCTTGTATCACGGAAACTCTTTGGATGTTTTGGCCGAATTCCCCGAGAACTCGGTGGATATGATATTTGCCGATCCTCCATACAATCTTTCCAATGGTGGATTTTCAGTACATGCAGGGAAAATGGTAAGTGTAAATAAGGGAGATTGGGATAAAAGTAGAGGATTTAAAGGCGATTACGATTTCCATTACAAATGGCTGGAAGCAGTAAGGCGCATACTGAAGCCAGGTGGTTCATTGTGGGTGAGTGGGACTTATCATTCAATATATCAGTGCGGACACGCAATTCAGGCTTTGGGTTACCATATTCTAAACGATATTGCATGGTTCAAACCAAATGCATCGCCAAATTTAAGTTGCCGATTCTTTACAGCAAGCCATGAAACATTAATATGGGCCCGTAAAGATACGAAAGGGAAGCACGTTTTTAATTATGCGGCGATGAAAAATGGTATCTGGAACAGCGATTTTCTAAAAAAACCGAATGTGCAAATGCGATCAGTGTGGGCTATTGGAACACCAAAATCAGAGGAAAAGAAGTTTGGCAAACACCCAACTCAAAAACCACACGAGCTATTAAAGCGTATCGTTCTTGCAAGCACCAACAAGGGAGACTTGATAGTGGATCCCTTTACGGGGAGTTCAACAACGGGCGTTGCGGCTAATCTTTATGGCAGAAAATTTATCGGCATCGATACGGAAAAAAAATTCCTCGACCTCTCCATCAAACGGTTTGAAGATATGATCAGGAATCAATTGGTATAGTCTACCTTTTTGTATAGCCTGGTAGGGCGGCCTGAAGAACTTCCGTGTAGTGAAGCTTATTATCAATATAGTCGCGAAGTGCTGTGAGGAGATCGTGAAACATATAGGCACCCGCGCGGAGCTTTTCGTTTTTCGAGAATAATTCGATAACCGTTGCAACGTAATCAAGCGAGAGGGTATAAGGTTGATCTATGTGGGCATATTTTGATGTAATTTCTTCCACGGTTTCGAGTTGATAATTATTCCGTTCTTCAACTGAGAAAAATGGTTTGCTGCGATCGTAAAATTTGATGTAATATTCAATAATTTCCCGTACTTCGGCGCGGTATTGCGGAATTTTTAGAAGAAGATCAACTACCCAAAACGTATGTGTCGGCGGTCTGAGTCGTTTGTCTCCGCCAGGGATTAAGATTTTAATGACGAAGTCCAATTCAGGGTTTGCTCCGCGACTTCCTTGGAAAAGACCAATTAGTGTTCCATCCCGCGTTGTGTAGGTCTTAAAAGCAGAGACGTTTGGACGAATTTGTTTCAAATTCGTCCCGTCATAATATTTGGGGTTGTAAACCAATGGCGCTGGCATGTTGCTAAGTTTGAGGCTTTGGGAGACCTAAAAAATCAAGGGGAAGACTTTGAAAATAATAATGGCAACCAACTGCTTTTATGAAGTCCAGTGTGTCTTTATATTCTGGCTTTTGGAACCAATCACTTAAAATATAAATAAACTCAGTCTCGATCCCGAGCGGCTTAAACAATTTTTGATATTGCCTCTTTTTAAAATCGCATGTTTGTAGCTTCTCGTCTACGGATCCAGCGACCGCCTGGAATTTTATTTCTATAATAAAAACTTTTTTCTGGCTTGGAACATAGAGCGCTTCGTCTGGGAGTAGCTTCTTTGAAAGTACGGTTTTATAATCTACCTCGCGCTCTTCAAGAAATCGATAAAGCTTGTTCTTGCCGATACTTTGTGCTACTACCTTTCCGGTATGCAGAATCAAGTCGCCATCTACGGAGTATCCTGGCGTTTTGGCAAAGACCAACAGTAAATTAACCCGACCCTCAAAATCAAGCCCGACTCGCGTCCTTGCGCCACCAATCCCGTGCTTTATCATGGGCGTTTAACCAAATTTTAATCATTTTTTAATGAATTGTACAAGTTCCACGTTCCAGTGTGCTCGTCATTATCAACATGGTATAATAAACACATGAAAAGGGTGGTGGTTTTTGGAGCGCTGCTTCTCGTGGGAATCGGTTTGATCGCTGTGGCGATGCATCCTGCCTATGCTTACGTAAGTGTTCGCGGCTATTATCGGAGCAATGGGACATACGTCCAACCCTATGTGCGCTCCAGTCCGAACAGCTTGAAATATGACAACTACAATTATTCTGGAGGAAGCTTATACAACAATTCCTATTACGCACCGACAAAGAATTACAGTCCGAGCTGGTATACACCTTCATATGTAACTGATCCATATTATTATCAGGGGAAAAGCATCTATAACTCACGTCGTTTTTAATCAAAATTTAATGATTAGTATGTTATATTTGGATTTGACGTATGATTTATAAAATGTTAAAATCCGTCATCAGCAACTTTGTCGGAGTTGTTTGTGTATAATAAAGACAACCCTTATGGGGAAGAAAATAACTAAGAAAAGAGTTCACCAAAACGAGTCACTAATAGGAGAGTTGATTGAATTGCGGACCGAAGTCTGCAAGTTGCCAAGATTGTCGCCGATCGAAAAAGAACTTCATGAGGCAGAGGTCCGTTTTGAAGCAACCTATCATTCCAATAAACTAGAGGGGAATAAGCTTTCTGAGGATGAAGCGAGAAGCGCGATAATGATATAAGTTTTTATGGCGTTTCCGCAGAATAAAAAAGATTTGGATATCTTAGAAGAAAGAGGCTATTGGAAGGCCTCTTCTTTTTTAAGTAATACAGTGCACAAGCTGATTCGTAAAAATTTGCCGTTTGAACTTGGATATGTTAAGCAGGCCCACAAGATTACTTTCGATGCCGCTAATCAATCAGGCATAGCTGGCAAATATCGTCGTGACAATCCGGAGCTGAAGAGAATTGATGGATCATTGCTTGTTATTACGCATTGGCACAATGTTCCGAACGAAATGGCAAAATTGGATACAGAAGTACGTTTAGCCACGAGGGGATTGAGGAAGGTGAGGACGAAGGGACAGTATAGAAACATTATTGAAAAGGCTGCGCGTCTTTCTCATCGATTAGCATGTATTCATCCTTTTGAAAACGGAAACGGACGCGCTTCACGCTTGCTCCTAAATGCTATTCTTATGCGAGCCGGATTGCACGAAGTAGCTATTAAGGTAGATAAAGATAGATACCTACGAAGTATGCGGCAGGCAGACGACGGAGACTTCTCGATGCTCAAAAAAATAATATTAGAAAGTTTGGTTGAGAATGAAAAAAAATTGTACAAGTTAGTCAAAAGGAAGCAAGCGGAACAAGGCAAGCATAAAAAGTGCCGTTCTTAGCGGTTTCAATATGAACTGTCGTGATCCGGTGGGGCCAGATTCCCTACCTTACTGACTGATGGTGGTGGCGGGTGGCCCACGCTTGTTTGTGCTATACTGAACCTACAACTGAATGGGTTATCCAGAGTGCGGGGAGGGAACTGGCCCTACGATCCGCCGGCAACTTGCGAGGGCAAAGTGCTAATTCCAGCCCGAAAGGGGAAGATAAAGGTCGTAGCGCTTTTTCTTTCGGGAATGGCGTTTTTTATTTGGTAATAAACAAAATAAAATTAAAATTATGAACACAAAAATACGAACGGCGGAATTTGTTTCGCCAAGGCATCCGGACAAAATGTGCGACCTTATCGCGGACACGCTTCTTGATGCGTTCCTTGCGGGGGATAAAAAGAGCCGCGTCGCGGCGGAGGTGATGGGCGGCCACGGGCACATCACTGTTTCGGGGGAGATCACGAGCCGGACGGACGTGGATATGGAAAAGATCGTGAAGGGCGTGGTGGGCGAGGAGTACAACGTTCACGTTTACCTTACGAAGCAGAGCCCGGAGATCGCGCAGGGCGTGGACACGGGCGGCGCGGGCGACCAGGGGATCATGATGGGGTATGCTACGCGGGAAGCCGAGAATTTTATGCCCCTGGAATACGAGCTTGCGCGGGATCTCTGCCGGAAGATATATGCAAAATATCCGCATGACGGGAAAACGCAGGTGACGGTGGAGGGCACGAAGGTACGCACGGTCGTCGCGAGCTTTCAGGGTACAAAGACCCCGGAACTTATGGCGCTCGTGCGGGGGCTTATAAAAGCCGACGAGTATCTTGTGAATCCTGCGGGTGAGTGGATGATGGGCGGCTTTGACGCCGATTCGGGAATTTCCGGCCGGAAGATCGTCATTGATAACTACGGCCCGGAGGTGGGCGTGGGCGGGGGATCCTTCTCCGGCAAGGATTACACAAAGGTGGACCGGAGCGGCGCCTACATGGCGCGCCGCATCGCGGTGGACTATTTGAAACAGCACGCGGACGTGGAAACGGTGCGCGTGAAGCTCGCGTACGCGATAGGGAAGGCGGAGCCCGTGATGGCGGTTTTGGACGCGGACGGCGTGGAGGTTGCCATTCAGGGATATGACCTCTCGCCTGCGGGGATCTTCAAGTTTCTGGAGTTGGACAAGGTCCGGTGGGCGGAGACGTCGAGCTGGGGGCACTTCGGACGTGAGTTCAGTTGGGGATAGGGAAGAGATGCGTTAGAATAGTTGTATGAAGCTGAACTACTTCGTGATTCCGCTCGTCGCGTTCCTCACGGCGTTCATCGGCGGCTTGATCACAAGCGGGGGGATGGCGTGGTACAAGACAATAAGACTTCCCTCGTGGACGCCGCCCGGCGGCGTGATCGGCGCCGTCTGGACCGTGCTTTTTGTTTTGAGCGCCATCTCTGCGCTCATGGTTTGGAACGGAGCGCCGCATGATGCGCGCTTTTGGCTCATCATCGCCCTTTTCGTCTTGAACGCGTGCGCGAACGTTTTCTGGTCATATCTTTTCTTTGGTGCGCATTTTATGTACGCGGCATTCTGGGAAGCAATTTTTCTTGACCTCACCGTGCTCGGCCTTATTGCGCTCATCTGGCCTTTGTCGCTCACGGCGGCGCTTCTTCTCGTGCCATACGCCGTATGGGTGGCGTTCGCATCGTATCTTACGTACAGCGTTTGGCTACTGAATCATTAGGGGATGAGGATTTTCGTAAGGGCAAAACCGGGCGCAAAAAGGGAAAGCATTCAGAAACTGCAGGAACCGGACGGTCTTTTTCCTAAAGCCGGGGCCGGAGCCACCATGCCGCAGTTCGTGGTGGCGGTCAAAGAACGGCCCACGGACGGGAAAGCGAACCGCGCTATTGAAAAAGCCATTGCGGGATATTTTAAGGTGCCGCTCGCGCGGGTGCGGATCGTTTCCGGCCACGCTTCACGCGAGAAGGTGATTTGGGTTAAAATCTAAATAATGGTCCGTTTTTTGAGCAAGGCAAAATCAACGTCGCTGCGCGGAACGGCGCTTTTGCGGCTTGATTTCAATACGAAAGACGACTGGCGGATGCGCGCGGTGCTTCCGACCATTACGCTTTTGTTGAAGAACTCTAGTAAGGTCGTGATCGTGAGCCACCGGGGCCGGCCGGCGGGATTTGACAAGAAATTGAGCTTGCGGAAAGATGCGGCGGACCTTTCGAGGCTCATTAGAAAGAAGGTGGTCTTCGTGCCGCATTTTCGTTTCGGGGAGATAAAAAGCATGGTGGCCGCCGCACCGCGCGGCGCGGTCTTCCTTTTGGAAAATCTGCGATTTTTGAAAGGCGAAGAAAAGAACGGTCCGGCGCTCGCGCGTTCGCTTGCGTCGCTCGCCGATTTTTACGTGAACGATGCCTTCGCGGTCTCACACCGGGCGAACGCATCAGTCGCCGCGGTCACGAAATTCCTGCCAGGCTACGCCGGGCTGGAATTGGAACGGGAGATCGCGTCGCTCTCGCGCGTCATGCAGCACCCGAAACACCCGCTCGTCGTCGTTCTCGGCGGGGCGAAGGCGGGAGACAAATTGGGCGTCATCAAATATTTCAAAAAGAAGACCGATTGGTTCCTGCTCGGCGGCGGTCCTGCGAACACGATTCTCTTCCTGAAAGGCGCCGACGTCAAAAAATCCGTGCGCGACCGCGATCCGCGCGATCTTAAGGCGCTCAAAAGCGTCGCGGGCTACAAAAATCTCGTGTTGCCGGATGATATTGTCTGGTGCGACAGCATGATCTGGGACATTGGCCCGAAGGCGATCAGGGTTTTCAAGAAAAAGATCGGGGAAGCGAGGACCATTTTATGGAGCGGGCCGCTCGGCCTTATTGAGAAGAAAAAATATGCGCGCGGGAGCATTGCGGTCGCGCGCGCCGTCACACGGAACCGCCGGGCGTTCTCTGTGGCAGGCGGCGGCGAGACCGTGATGTTTCTCAAGAAATACAAGCTTGATAAAAAATTCAGCTTCATTTCCACCGGCGGGGGAGCGATGGTGGACTTTTTGGCGGGAAAGAAATTGCCGGGGATAGCGGCGCTCGAAAAAGCATGAAGTACGATATTTATTTTCATAACGATTTCGACGGGCGGGCATCGGCGGCGGTGATGCTCGCTTTTTTGCGCAGCCGCGGGGACGATATCGCGCACTACGTTCCCGTGACCTACGGTTACGAAAAACCGTGGCTCAAGGAAGACCTGGCAAAGAAGAAAAATCCGGCCATCGTCGTTGATTTTCTCTACCATCCGAAGGCCGCCTGGTGGTTTGACCATCACCGCACGACCTTCCGGGAGGAAAAATGGAAACGCGCATTCAAGCCGGACCGGTTCCATCGTTACGATTATTCTTACAGGTCCGCCTGCCACCTGGTCTATGATTCGCTCAAAAAAGATTTTGGATGGAAGCCGCCGCGGCATTTCAAAGAGCTCGTGCGCTGGCTGGATGTTGTGGATAGCGCCCGCTACCGTTCGGCGCGGGAAACGATCGAGATGAAGCATCCTGCGCTTGAGATAAATGCGTTCATTGAAACACTGGAGCGTACCACGAACGAGGAGAATCGCTTTCTTATCGGATTGCTTGCGAAATATCCGCTTGCCCGCGTCGTCGCGGCGCCCCGCGTTGCCCGCGCGGTCCGTGCGTTGCACAAGAAAGTCGCCCGGAGCATGGCGTTTCTCAAAAAGAACCTTTTGGTTTTCAAACGGACGACCTTCGTTGACGTGACAAAAGACCCGCTGGATGGATTGTTGCGTTATGCACCGTACTATCTCTATCCAAAGAGCATCTACAACATACGGTTGAGGCCAAAAGGAAAAGGGGTGTGGTACCTCGGTGTCGGCGCGAGCCCGTGGCGGCGCTCGGCGAATAAATTGGAATTAGGGAAGCTTATGCGCCGTCGTTATGGCGGCGGGGGACACAAAGCCATTGGTGCGACTGAATTTTTGACGAGGGCGGACGCAATGAAAGCGTTTAAAAAAATAAACGAGCTTCTCAATCGTTAAATGGCGACGAAGAAAAAATATTACGCGTATTTCGTGCCGGGCGAGAATCGCGCGGGGATCACCGACGACTGGGGCGAATGCGAAAAGATCGTTTCGGGGAAGGTGGGTGCGCGGTACAAAGCGTTTGAAACAAGGGAAGACGCGGAGCGGTGGCTCGCGCGCGGCGCGGTCTATGAGGCAAAAGCGCCGCCGCCGCGATTGGCGCGCGGGATCTATTTTGACGCGGGGACGGGCAGGGGTCTTGGCGTGGAGATCAGCGTGACCGACGAGAAAGGGAAAAATCTGCTCCATAGGGCGCTTTCGACGCGCGAGCTGAATCGTTTCGGAAAGCATCTTTTGAAAAACGCCGCGATGACCAATAATTACGGCGAGTTGCTCGCTTTGAAATATGCTCTGAAGATCGCGCAGAAAGAAAAAGCAAAAAAGATATTCGGCGACAGCCGGCTTGTGATTGACTATTGGTCGCGGTGGCACGTGAAGCGGAAAGAACTGCCGCGCGCGACCGTGGCGCTCGCGGACGAAGTGGCGGAACTGCGGGAAGCATTTGAAAAAAAAGGCGGCACCGTGGCGCGCATTGCGGGCGCCCACAATCCGGCGGACCTTGGGTTCCATCGATGAGCGGGGGAAGCCAAAAGGTATAATTCAATAAATGGATGCCGAAAGCCGCAACTGCGCAAAATGTAAAAGCCAGTTTGTTGTTGAGCCGGAGGATTTTGATTTTTACACGAAGATAAGCGTTCCGCCGCCCACGTGGTGCCCGGAATGTCGCAACCAAAGGAGGATGGCGTGGCGCGAGGAACGCGTGCTCTACCGCGGGACCTGCGCGTTGTGCGGAAAAGCGGTGGTTACCATGCACGCGCCCGGCGGTCCCTTCACGATCTATTGCCGGGAGTGTTACAAATCCGACAAGTGGGACTCGACGAGCTACGGGCGCGACTACGATTTCAAGAAACCGTTCTTTACGCAATACCGCGAACTTATGGAAGCCGTCCCGCGGCCGGCGCTCACGGGCAATAATTTGGTCAATAGCGATTTCACGCACGGATGCGAAAGCGTAAAAAATTGCTACTACCTTTTCTGGAGCTATTTTTCGGAAAACGCGGGGAACTGTTACGGACTGCTTCTTTCCAAAAACGCCTACGATTGCTACGTGGTGGACAATTCCGACCATGTGTACGAGTCGTTGCATTCCAACCGTATGTACAAGGTCAGGTTCGGATATTTTTCCGACGAGTGCCTTGATTCGTCGTTCCTTTACAATTGTCTCGGGTGCTCTGATTGTTTTGGGTGCATCAACTTAAGGAAACAGAAATATTGCCTTTTCAATGAAAAGCTGTCCAAAGAAGAATATTCCGCGAGGATCAAGGAGTGGGATCTGGGAAGTTATAAAAAACTACAGGAGGCGAAGGAGAAATTCCGGGCTTTGTATGTGTCCGTCCCGCACCGCTTCGCTCACGTCATAAACAGCCAGAATGTCAGTGGGGACATTATACGGGACACAAAAGATTGCAAGGTATGTTTTTGCGCATTGGACGGCGTGCAAAACTGCAAGTATCTGTACGCCGGCGGCCTCAACCTCAAGGACAGCATGGATGTAAGCGCCGGCGGCGATACGGCGGAGTTGCTTTATGAAGTGCACGGGGTGACCGGGCATGCGTCGCGGTGTTTTTTCTCAGTGGGAGGAGGGAATAGCAGGGACACCTGGTATTCCGATTGGGCGGATAATTCATCGGATGTGTTCGGCTGCGTCTCTTTGAGGAACAAGCGGTATTGCATCTTGAACAAACAATATTCCCGCGAGGAGTATGAAAAACTTGTCCCAAAGATCAAACAGCATATGGATAAGATGCCGTTCGTGGATAAGAAGGGGCGCGCGTATAAATTCGGGGAATTTTTCCCGACAGAACTTTCTGCGTATGCCTATAACGAAACTTTCGCCTTTACCTGGTATCCAAAGGTGTTAACGAAGAACGAGGTGCTCGCCGAGGGTTGGCGGTGGCAGGACCCGTCCACACGTTCTTACGAAGTCACCATGAAGGCGGAAGATCTTCCCGACCATATTCGCGACGCGGACGATTCAATTTCAAAAGAGACCATCGGTTGCCTGCACGCCGGAGCGTGCAATGAACTATGCACAACCGCGTTCCGCATTTCGCCCGAGGAGCTCGCGTTCTATCGGAAGATGAACGTTGCCCTGCCGCGGTTGTGCCCAAATTGCCGGCACGTGCAACGATTGAAATGGCGGAACACTTTCCATTTGTGGCATCGGCGTTGCATGTGCGCTCGCCCCGGCCATCTCCATGCCAGTCAACCGTGTCCAAATACCTTTGAAACCACTTTCTCGCCGGAAAAACCCGAGGTCGTTTATTGCGACCAGTGCTATAAAGCAGAATTCCTATGAACTTCTGGAAGCTGAAGCGATATAAATACGCGCTTAAGATGCTATGGCAGAGTTTTTGGTTTAAAGTAAAAATATTTGTGCGGAAATTTCACCATACGACGATTTGACTTAATCATCGCTTTTCTCTATAACGTAGTCAGCAATCCAGAGGGAAAATAAGCCCTAATATCAACCAGACAGGCAGGGAGGAGAAACGTCCTATGCTGCTTCTACAAGAAGCCCAGGTCCATACGGGGATGATCGTCGCCTTGGCTCTCGCCGGCAATACCGAGCCCGAGGTCGACGAACATGGTCCGTTACTACTCATAGCGCTCATGGGCGGCGTCGCCCCAATGCGCAAACGATTGTACGCCCTCAAGGGTCGTCCGCCTCTGTTTCAGAAAACGCCTGAGGGCTGGGTGGCGCAGCCCCTCACCGACGAACCGCTCCACCCCGATGTCACGGACGGCATGGAAGGCTTCGCCGAGCAGGTCCGCTTCATGCCGATCTACACCTTTACGCCGACCAACGCGCCGCACAACATGGAGTTCGTGGTCTACGTGAACGGTGAGCGGCTGAAGTACCCGAGTGGCCAGCGCTATGTCTACGTCCGCACCACCGTGGACGGCAAGATCTTGTCGCACAACGGCTATGAGTACGATTTCTGGGAACAGGAATATGCGTTGCCGGAAAACGCCGTGCTTGTCCCCATCGGCAGGATTGAGATCACCGAAACCCCGCACGACCCGGCCATCATCTATCACGGGCCCGTGGTCGAGTGGGTGGGCGTCATGGCTCTGCTTTCCGAGCTCGCTGTGCGCGTCGGCCTGCGGATAACGGATGTGCATCACGACCACCACGTCGGCGACTTCCTGCACATCGGCCTCACGGGCGGAACCGAAGAAGACCGCCGCGAGTTTGCGGAACACGTCGTGAAGGACATCAGCCTGGCGAAGGGGTCGTTCGCCACCCACTGCCCGCACTGTTGGAAGACTATCGCGCGCGAACACAGTCTGTAGCTGTTCGCGCAAAATCCCGGCGACGAGCCGGTGGAGAAGTGGCAGCACTTCTCCCTCTACCTGAATTCAGAAATTTGCTCCGGATTCAGGTAGGGTAAAAGTTTCATTTTTCCATAATATGTGGTATAATGCTCAAGCTGGCAATCCAGACGGTCGCTCGGTCGCGTTGCGCAAGCAATGCCGGCCGGGAGGAAAGTCCGGACACCCACTCGTTTGCCTTCGGGCAAGCGGTTAAACAAGTAGCGGCTAACAGCCGCACGGCGCAAGCCGAGAGGTGCGATCAGTGACGCCCGCGTTTGAAAAGGCGCGGGGAGCCCGATCCCAAGCTAGACGGCTCAACTCCGTGATAGGGATAAAAAAACGGAGGTGAAACGGCAAAATCCTTACTGGGTGCAAGGCCGTGCCCCGGCGCAAGCCGGGGAGTGCCGCGCGAGCCCGCGAGCAATCAAGGGCCCAGATAAATGACCGTCCCTCGTCGCGTTCCGCAAGGAGCGCGGCGGGCGACAGAATCCGGCTTACGGATTGCCAACTGAAGACCCCGCGCAAGCGGGGTCTTCTATTTGTTAGAATAAAACCAATGGACGATCTTTCTCAAACCAAGAAGGGGCTCACGCAGGCGGAGGCGGCGCGGCGCCTGAAGATCTACGGTCCGAACGAGCTCGCGGCGAAGAAAAAACTGCGGCCTCTTTTGATTTTCTTTTCAAAGTTCAAAAATCCTCTCCTTGTTTTATTGATCGTCGCCGCGCTCGTCTCGGGCGCGCTCGGTTCCCGTTTTGAGGCGGGCGTGATCCTTGTGATCGTGCTTGCGAGCGCGCTTATTGATTTCGTGAATACCTATAAATCCGCGAAGGCGGCGGAAGAATTGCAGGAAAAAGTGAATATCACGGCGGCGGTGTTCCGCAACGGGGAATTGAAAGAGCGGAATATCCGCGAGGTGGTGCCGGGCGACGTATTCGCGCTTGAGGCGGGCGACCTCGTCCCGGCGGACGGAACTCTGCTTGAGGCCAAAGATTTTTTCGTGAACGAAAGCGTGCTTACGGGGGAATCGCTGCCGGTGGAAAAAGAACTTGTGACGCCGCCGAAGGCAACAATGCTCTTCTTGGGCACGAGCGTGGTATCGGGCAAAGGCCTTGCGGTTGCGACGGCCACAGGGTCCAAAACGAAGATGGGGAGCATCGCGGACAAGCTGAAGCAGCCCGAGGTCCCGACGGAATTTGAAAAAAACCTGAAGGATTTCAGTTTGTTCATTTTCCGCACCACCCTTTTCCTCGTGCTCGCCGTGATCCTTTTGAACATCTTTGTGATCAAGCAGGACATGCTCCAGATTTTCCTTTTCGCGGTCGCGATCGCCGTAGGGCTGACGCCGGAACTGCTGCCCTTGATCGTCACGAGCAATCTTGCGAAAGGCGCGATCAGGATGTCCGAGAACGGCGTCATCGTGAAAAAACTTGCCGCACTGCATAATTTCGGGAGCATTGATGTCTTGTGCACCGACAAGACCGGCACGCTTACGGAAGACCGCATCACGCTTATCAAGTGCGTGGACGGCTCCGGGCGCGAAAGCGAGGAAGTGTTCTTCTGGGGCTATTTGAGCAGCAGGCATCTTACCGGCGTCCGCGGCGTGCTGGACCATGCAATTGAAGCGTACAAGCGTGCGGACGTGAGCGGCTGGGAAAAAGTTGACGAAGTGCCTTTCGACGCCCTGCGGCGGCTGGAATCGGTGGTGATGAAGAAGGGCGAAGAGGTGGTGCTCATTGCGAAAGGCGCGCCGGAAAACATCATAAAAAATTCCGAAGGGCTCACCGGGGCGGCCAAGGAAAAGATCATGAAAGAATATGAGACGCTTTCAAGCGACGGTTTCCGCGTGTTGGGACTTGGCACCAAGAAAGTTCCTTTGAAAAAAATCTCTTACAGCAAGGCGGACGAACAGCAGCTCTCCTTTGTGGGTTTTTTGGCGTTCCTTGATCCGCCGAAGCGGACCGTGAAAGATACCTTGAAAAAAATGGCCGAGCATAATGTGGCGATCAAAGTTATCACTGGAGATAATTTCCTTGTGACAAAAAAGATCGCCGAGGAGATCGGGCTTCCGATCACAGGCGCGCTCACGGGAGACGAACTTCTCGCGATGGATGAACATGGGCTCCGGGCGAAGGTGGAGTCGGCGAACGTTTTCACGCGCGTTACGCCGGAGCAGAAAGAGTCCATCATCCGGGCGCTCCGCGCAAACGGGCACGTGGTGGCCTACATGGGCGACGGCGTGAACGACGTGCTTTCCCTCAGGGAGGCGGATGTGGGTATCTCGGTCCAGAACGCGGTGGACATCGCAAAAGGAACGGCGGACATCATTTTGATGAAAAAAGGACTTCACGAAATAATTGAGGGCGTAGTGGAAGGGCGGCGCACCTTCGCGAACACATTCAAATATTTGATGATGGCGCTCTCGTCCAACTTCGGCAACATGTTCAGCATGCCCGTCGCGTCCATCTTCCTGCCGTTCCTGCCGATGACGGCGCCCCAGATCCTTTTGAACAACCTTCTCTACGATTCCTCGCAGCTTGCGATCCCGTTCGATAATGTGGAAAAAGAATTCCTTGTACGTCCGAAAAAGTTCGATATCCGCTTCATGAAACGCTTTATGATGATCTTCGGGCCGTTAAGCTCGTGCTTTGACTTCATCACCTTCGGCACGTTGTTTCTCGCGTTTCACATGGCGGGAGGGGCGTTCCAGACGGGATGGTTCCTGGAATCCATCGCCACGCAAACGTTCGTCGTGGGCATCATCCGCAATCGCGGCAGTTTTTGGAAGACAAAGCCGAGCTGGGAACTCGCTTTGAGCACTGTCCTCGCGGTCGCCGCGGCATGGATCATTCCGTATTCCTTGCTCGGCGCTCCGCTCGGCTTTGTAAAATTCGGCTGGTTGCCGCTCGTCGTCATCGCATGCATCGTTGCGGTATATCTTGCAGCCGTGGAATTTGCAAAAAAATATTTCTACCGGGCATACGGGGGGCTGATTGAGAAATAAGGGCATTTATGTTCCAATGAATACAAAGGTCGCAACAAACTATTTACCATGAAGAAACTTATTGTATTGTCGGCGGTTGCGATGTTCGTTGTGACGGCATTCGCCTTCAATTGGGCGAAGGCGGTTCCCGTTGGCTCTCCGCGGTGCGCCGCTGGAACGTCATATGTTCAACTGTATGTCAGTAGCACCCTTTCCGGCGTGTGGTGCGCCACGCCAACCCAGATAGCGGCAGCAAAAGCCAACCTCTAGAATTCAAGATAAAATGTTGATTGGAGGAATATCGCCCGCGCGCATCGCGGAAAAATTCGGGTCGCCTTTGTATGTGTATGACGGCGACGCTATTCGAAAAAAGTGCAAAGAGTTAAAGAAAAGCTTTCCGGGGATGAATCTGTATTATGCCTGCAAAGCGAACACGAACCCCGAGGTCATAAAAATAATTTTTAGCGAAGGTTTTGGGATTGAAACCGTAAGCCTGGGAGAGATCAGGGTTGCAAGGAAAGCAGGCGTACTGGCTTCAAAAATAACCTTTACGTGCGGGAGCATTGATGAGGGCGAGCTTGTGACGGTCGCAAAGCAAAATATCCGCATCCACCTTGATTCCTTGCATCAGGTGGAGATTTTCGGAAAACATTTTCCCGGAAAAGAAATCTCGGTGCGGCTGAATCAGGGGATCGGGGCCGGTCACCACGCGCACGTCGTGACCGGTGGGCCTGATAGTAAGTTCGGCATCGATAGAGCCCACATTGTGCAGCTCAAGAAACTGGCTAAGAAATATCGATTGCGCATAACGGGGCTTCATCAGCACATCGGATCAAATATTCTGGATATACCCATCTTTTTAAAGGCCATGAGTGCTTTGTTTGATACGGCCTTTCAGTTTCCCGGTCTTGCCCATCTTGATTTTGGCGGGGGACTCGGGGTTCCTTATAAGCCCGGTGAGCATGCATTGAATATGAAAATGCTCGGGCAGAAAGTGAAAAGCGTAACTTCGCATTTTATGAAGCGGTACGGGAAGTCCGTCGAAACGTCATTTGAACCGGGCAGGTATCTTGTCGCCCAAGCCGGGCATCTGATCGTTCGGGTGAACGATATAAAACGCAATCCGACGAAAACGTTCGTCGGCGTAAATTCCGGTTTTAACCATCTTATTCGTCCGGCAATGTACGGATCGTACCATGAGATCGTGAACGCGACGCATCCCAAAAACAAACGCGAAAAAGTCACGGTCGCCGGAAATTTATGTGAGTCAGGGGATGTATTTGCGCGGGACCGCATGCTCCCGGCTCCGGAATTGGGAGATATTCTTGTCGTTAAAAATGCGGGCGCATACGGTTATGCTATGAGTTCCGATTATAATCTACGCCCAAAGCCCCGCGAAATTCTTGTTTCAAAAAATAAGGCCAGAATGATCCGAAAATGATTAGTTGCGGGGCCACGATATGTTATAATTAAGCCTATGAATAAATTCATATGGGAGGACAAATATAGCGTGGGCATCTCCTCGCTTGACGAGCAACACAAACATTTCTTTGAAATCGCCGACGACATTGTTGATTTGCTCGGGCGCGGAGATTTTAATAGAGACGAACTTTCCGCGCTGATAGTGAAATTGGCGAATCACGCTTTTGTCCACCTTAAAACAGAGGAGGATTACTTTGACAACCTTCATTATTTAAGCGCACCCCTTCATGTTGAAGCACACAAATTGTACAGAAAGAAAGTTGAGGATTATCTTCAGATGATACAAAACCCGAATGCGGACATTAAAACGCTTGCCGACGAAGTCGCTACCTTCGCAATATATTGGCTTTCAGACCATATTCTCCTTATGGACAAGCAATATACGGTTTTTTTCAGGGAACATGGAGTTAAGTAAGATTAATGAACTATAAGCGGGCTGTTTTGACAATCGTGGTGGTTATCGCTGGAATCGCGGGATATATGTTGTTCGCGCAAAAAGCGCCAACCCAAATTTCCCCAGTTCTAAGCGAAACATATGGCATGAGCCAATATACCGACTCGATATACGGTTTCTCGTTTTGGTACCCAAGTGCATTGCGGGTAACGGCGACAGCCACAGATAACGACGTGAATTTTCCGGGAGGCATCGCTGTGGAAACTTTGCAGGTCGGCCCCGTCGGAGGCACGTCGGTCGTTGTGGTGAATTCCCCGACAGGCTCCATAACCGATGAACCGGCAAATCATGCAAGCCCGATCAACCAGACAGAATATTTCTACGATAGTGCTTCGGGGCAATGGATGGTGGCTTTTCCACAAGGCACAAATGGCGAAGGCTCGAGCGCGACAACAACAGCAAATGTTTCCAAGACCACCATTTCCGGCTTGATCATGTTGCCGAGCGGGCGCCGCTTTGACACAACCATCATTCCCTTGAGCACGATGCGATTCCTGGTTGTGAGTGATGGAGGAGGGAGCGCCTTCACCTCCCAGTTAGCACGGACGGTTGCGCAAACGGGCGCATCGATTGACCCTTCAATACAAGCGACCGCCCTGCAGGAAGAGGAAGCCGCGTACTCCAAGGAATAATGTGGCAAAGACCTGAAGCTACAAATCTTTGCCTGGCCCCCGTTAAAAGCGAAAGCGGCACGTCCCGTGGGATGGTGCCGCTGATCGACTCGGTCTCGCGCGTGCGGGTGTCTTCAGAAAGCGACTCCGCACTGAAGCTCGGCGAAGTACGGGTTGGTGGTGGTCCGCTCGGCGAGCCACCGTGGCGCTTCGTCGATCCCACCAATGAGCATCAATTCGAGGAGAAGCATCGCTACTTCATCCTGTTCTTCCTTGGAGCCAGAGGAGAAGGACAAGATGAATTTCCTCCCTCGAATTGCGCTGCCGTAGCGCTTCGGCACGGCGTCCATATCGCGGCTCTCGAACGAGGTGAAGTGAAGGGGATTCTCTGCGAGCCGCCTAGCCTTTTCGAGGGCGAATCCCATGCACGCTTCGTGCTCTTCGATGGTGATGCATCCGAACACGCAGGTGAGCAAGGGAAGCCCGGTTGAGTTGTCGGCGACACAGAGAACGCCACCGTGTTGATGACCCTCGTATCCGGGGAAACATTCGAGGATCAGTCCCGCAAGTTCCAGAACTCGCATGAGTTCCTCTGTATTGATTGTCGGCGGGCCAGCAATCAGTGCCATGGCTGCGCCTCCTTTCAGGACTACTAAAGATAGGATAGCACAAAACCTACTGTAAACACCTGAAGTCGCGATTTGCTAGATCGTAAACTCAGGTGTTTGGGGTGGTGCTACGCATACTGCGTTCCTGCCCCTCGCGCCTACCCGGCATCGTCAGGGTAGGGATTCGGAT
>Ga0187878_1000593_pt1 | contig 40123 bp, 34 predicted proteins | sample June2016WEW_17_1_FD_132979 | JGI IMG/M metagenome (GOLD analysis project Ga0187878, IMG submission 132979) | Peatland microbial communities from SPRUCE experiment site at the Marcell Experimental Forest, Minnesota, USA - June2016WEW_17_150 | ecosystem: Environmental > Terrestrial > Soil >... | reverse complement strand
CGGGTTGTTCTTCCCCAACACCCGGGTGATCGCCGCCGTCAGCGTGGTCTTGCCGTGATCGATGTGCCCGATCGTCCCAATGTTGATGTGCGGCTTGCTGCGGTCGAATTTCTCCTTGGCCATGACCTAGATTTCTCCTCGAGCTATGAGTGTGTACCGTCTGCGGCCTGTAGCCTGTGGCATGTGGCCTGTGGATACGGACTCCCGCTCCCGGGCTTCGCCCCCGGAGGCGGCAGCCGATGCGCCGCGCGTCGGATCTACAGGCCACAAGCTACAAGCCACAAGCATTACCTGGAAACTCTCCCCTGGACCCTGCTAATGATCTCCTCGGCGATCGCCGCCGGCACTTCCTCGTACCGGCCGAAATGCATCGTGAAGCTGCCGCGGCCCTGGGTGCGCGACCGCAACTCGGTGGCATAGCCGAACATTTCCGACAGCGGCGCCATCGCCTTGATGATCTGCGAAGTCCCGCGCAATTCCATTCCTTCGATCCGCCCGCGCCGCGCGCGCAGATCGCCGATCACGTCGCCCATGTACTCTTCCGGAACCACCACCTCGACGCTCATGATCGGCTCCAGCAGCACCGGCTTGGCCTTCTCGGCCGCCTGCTTCACCGCCAGCGAGCCCGCGATCTTGAAGGCGATCTCCGAGGAGTCCACCTCGTGGTAGCTGCCGTCGTACAGCGTCACTTTCACGTCCGCCATCGGGTAGCCCGCCAGTATGCCGCCTTCCAGCGCCTCCTGGCAGCCACGCTCGACCGGCCCGATGAATTCCCTCGGAATCGTCCCGCCGGTGATCTCGTTGACGAACTCGAATCCGGCGCCCGGGGCCGGCTCGACCCGCAGCTTGACGTGCCCGTACTGTCCGTGCCCGCCGGTCTGCTTCACAAACCGCCCCTCCGCCGCCGCGCTCTGCCGGATGGTCTCGCGGTAGGCCACCTGCGGCTTGCCCACGTTGGCGCCCACGCCGAACTCGCGCAGCATCCGGTCCACGATGATCTCCAGGTGCAACTCGCCCATCCCCGCCAGGATGGTCTGGCCGGTGTCGGGATCGGTATTCACCCGCAGCGTCGGGTCTTCCTGCACCAGCTTGCCCATGGCCGCGCCGAGTTTCTCCTGGTCGGCCTTGGTCTTGGGCTCGATCGCCAACTGGATCACCGGAGTCGGGAATTCGATGGACTCCAGAACCACCGGCGCCTGGTAGTCGCAGATGGTGTCGCCAGTGGAAACCGTCTTCAGGCCCACCGCCGCCGCGATGTCGCCGGCACAGACCTCCACCAGCTCTTCGCGCTTGTTGGCATGCATCCGCACCAGCCGCCCGATGCGCTCGTTGCGACCTTTGGCCACGTTGTAGACCGTGTTGCCCGTCGCCAGCCCGCCGGAATACACGCGGATGAAGGCGAGCTGCCCGACGTAGGGATCGGTCATGATCTTGAACACCAGCGCGGCGAACGGCTCGTCGTCGGAGGACCGGCGAACCAGCACCCGACTGAAATCGTCGACCGCCGTGCCCTCGACCGGCGGCACGTCGGTGGGCGCCGGAAGGTAGTCCACCACCGCGTCCAGAAGGTCCTGCACGCCCTTGTTCTTGAACGCCGATCCGCAGATCACCGGAAAAATCCTCTGCGCGATCGTCGCCCGCCGGATGGCCGCCCGCAGCTCCTCTTCCGTGACCGCCTCTCCGTGGACGTACTTGCCCAGCAGCGCGTCGTCGGATTCCGCGGCCGCCTCGATCATCTTGTCGCGGCATTCCCGGGCCTGCGCCGCCAGCTCGGCGGGGATCTCGACCTCGTCGTACTTGGCGCCCAGCGTCTCGTCGCGCCAGATGCGCGCCGTCATGCTCACCAGGTTGATGGTGCCTTTGAACTGGTCCTCGGCGCCGACCGGGATCTGGATCGGCACGGGGCGGCACTTCAGCCGGCTCACGATGGTCTCCACCGAGTGGCGGAAATCCGCCCCTACCCGGTCCATTTTGTTGATGAAGCAGATGCGCGGGACGCCGTACTTGTCCGCCTGCCGCCACACCGTCTCCGACTGCGGCTGCACGCCCGCCACCGCGTCGAACACCGCTACCGCGCCGTCGAGCACCCGCAGGCTGCGCTCCACTTCGGCGGTGAAATCCACATGCCCCGGCGTGTCGATGATGTTGATCTGGCAGTCGCGCCACTCGCAGGTGGTCGCCGCCGAGGTAATGGTGATGCCGCGCTCCTGCTCCTGCTCCATCCAGTCCATGACCGCCGTGCCGTTGTGGACCTCCCCCAACTTGTACGTGCGCCCGGTGTAATAAAGGATGCGTTCGGTGGTAGTGGTCTTGCCGGCATCGATGTGCGCCATTATGCCGATGTTCCGCATCCGTTCAATCGGGACCGTACGGGCCATGGGTCGATTCGCGGTCCGCCTCTACCAGCGGTAGTGGGCGAAGGCCTTGTTGGCCTCCGCCATCCGGTGGACGTCGTCCTTCTTCTTGATCGCTCCGCCGCGCAGGTTGGCGGCCTCTGCCAGCTCGCCGGCCAGTTTGTCCGGCATGCCCTTCTCGGGCCGCGAACGGGCATTCAGGATCAGCCACCGGATCGCCAGGCTCACGCGCCGGTTCTGCGGCACCTCGATGGGCACCTGATAGTTCGCGCCGCCCACGCGTCTGGTTTTCACCTCCAGCAGCGGCTTGCAGTTCTCCACCGCCTTCTTGAACAGCTTGAGCGGATCGTCGCCGGATCTCTCCCGCACCTGGTCCATCGCGCCGTAGAAGATCCGCTGCGAAACGGATTTCTTCCCGCTCCACATCATGCAGTTGATGAATCTCTCGACCAGGGTCGAGTTGTACACCGGATCCGGCGCCACTTCTTTCGGTTCAGCCCTTCGTCGTCTGGACATGGCGGCTACCCTTGCTTGGGCCGCTTGGCCCCGTATTTCGATCGTCCCTGTTTGCGGTTGCCCACCCCGGCCGCGTCCAGCGTGCCGCGGATGACGTGATAGCGAACGCCAGGCAGGTCCTTCACGCGCCCGCCGCGGATCAGCACGATGGAGTGTTCCTGAAGATTGTGGCCCACTCCGGGGATGTAGGTGGTCACCTCGATGCCGTTGGTCAGCCGCACGCGCGCCACTTTCCGCAAAGCCGAATTGGGCTTCTTCGGGGTGGTGGTGTAGACCCGCGTGCACACGCCTCGCTTCTGGGGACACCCCTGCAAGGCCGGACTGGCCGTCTTGTACCGCGGCGGCCGCCGCCCTTTTCGCACGAGTTGATTGAACGTCGGCACGAAACCTCCCTCTCTCTTCGGTCCGGGGAACACGGTTGGAACGTCCCCGTATGTCAGCGATTCTCGCTGGTCCGCCGCGAGGCGGAATGCCGCGCAATCCGCGCCTGGCGATGAGTTCGAAACCTTCCGACTGGTGTGCGCCCTCGCGGACGTTCCTGCCGCCACACCACACGAAAGCCGGTGCTCAGTGATTCCCGCTTTCAGTTGCGTGGGTACGTTTCTTCGGACAAGCCCATGCCCCGTGCGGGGAGATCCCGCCCGGCACCTCGGGGCCGACCCCTAGCCACGCCCGACTTCAGGCAGTGCTGGCCCAGGAGTAGAACAGCTTACTCGCCAAACCTTCTCATGGTAGCGAAACCCCGCGCTGCCTGTCAACCGCCGCGCTGACCGGGATTCGATCCCCACTTCAGCAAGGCGTTGCAGGGCCGCGTCACCGGGTCGCCGTAGTGGTTAGGCGAGATGCGCAGCGCGTAGCCCATGCGCCCGGTCTGCTGGGGGACGATCTCCTTCTCGAAGACCACCACCTGGCCGCGCTGCTCGACGGCGGGCAGCAGCAGCACCTCGGTGTCCTCGAGCTGTCCGTTGACACCGATGCGCCCCACCACCACCTCCACCCGGACGTCCTCGGCCTTGAGCCCGGCCAGGTCCACCGCCGTGCGAACGGCGACCGGGCAGCCGCTCAGGACCGGGCCGTCGGGCGGGGCGCCCAACTCGACGAACTGCACCTGGTCCCAGACCTTTCTGACTTCGGCATTCCAGAGCGCCTTCTCCCGGGCCATTTCGAAGTCGTTCCAGGAGACCTCGGCGTAGGCGCTGTGGGCGGGCTCGTAGAGCTGGGCCATGTACTGGTCGACCATGCGCTGGCAGTTGAACTGGGGGCTGAGGTGCATGATGGAGCGCTTGACGCGGCGGATCCACTCGCGCGGGACGCCCTGGTCGCGCTCGTAGAAGGTGGGCACGAGCTCGTTCTCGAGCAGCGAGTAAATCGCGGTGGCATGGATTTCGTCCTGGTCCTCGGAATACGGGATGCGGTCCCCCACCGCCCAGCCGCCGGACTGCTCGTAGGCCTCGTCGAACCAGCCATCCAGGATGCTGAGATTCAGCACCCCGTTGGTGCCGGCCTTCATGCCGCTGGTGCCGCAGGCTTCCTCGCCGCGGCGGGGGTTGTTGAGCCACACGTCCACGCTGCCCAGCAGTTCCCGGGCGACGTGAACTTCGTAGTCTTCCAGGAACACCAGGCGTTTGGCGAGATCCGGGTCGCGGGAGAGCTGCACCACCTGCCGGATAAGCTCCTTCCCGGGCTGGTCCTTGGGGTGCGCTTTGCCGGCGATGACGATCTGCACGGGCCTCTCCGGGTTGCAGAGGATGCGCTTGAGCCGGGCCACGTCGCGGAACAGCAAGGTGGCGCGTTTGTAGGTGGCGGAGCGGCGGGCGAAGCCAATGGTGAAGGCTTCCGGATCCAGCACCTCGGAGGCGCGGCGCAGCTCGGCCGTCGAGGCCTTGCGCTGCCTGGCGAACTCGTACTGGCGCTCCCGGACGAAGGCCACCAGGCGCCGCTTGCGGCGGCGGTGCGCCTCCCAGATCTCCTGGTCGGGAATGTCCTGGACCTGCTCCCAGGTCTTGGGATCGGTGAGGCGCTCGCGCCAGTCCGGTTGGAGGTATTGGTCGTAGAGGGTGGCCAGGTCTCCGTTCAGCCAGCTCAGCAGGTGAACGCCGTTGGTGATCGAGGCGATCGGGATCTCCCAAACCGGGAGCTGGGGCCAAAGATCCTGGAACATCTCCTGGGAGACCAGGCGGTGCAGCCGGCTGACGGCGTTGCGGAAGCAGGACGCCTTGATGGCCAGGATGGCCATCGAGAAGCGCTCGTAGCTGTCCTGGGGATTGCGGCGCCCCAGGCCCATAAGCTGCTCGAAATCGATTCCGGCTTCGCGGCAATACTGCTGGAAGTACTCCCACATGAGGCTGGAGTCGAACAGATCGATGCCCGCGGGGACCGAGGTGTGGGTGGTGAAGACGTTGTTGTTGCGCGAGGCCTCCAGCGCCTCGTCGAAGCTCAGGCCGCGCTCGGCAATCAGCAGGCGAATGCGCTCCAGGGCCAGGAACGCCGAGTGGCCCTCGTTCATGTGGTAGACGGTCGGCTCCAGGCCCAGCGCCTTGAGGGCCCGAAGCCCGCCGATGCCCAGCACAATCTCCTGGCGGATGCGCACGTGGTTGTCGCCGCCGTACAGGGCGTCGGTGATGCCGCGGTGCTCGGGGCGGTCGTTCTCCGGGATGTTGGTGTCGAGCAGGTACAGCTTGACCCGTCCCACGTCCATGACCCAGATCTTGATCCAGACCGGGCCGGTAGGTAGGTTCACCTGGACCTTTAGGTCGGCGCCGCCGCCGTCTCGGACCGGAGTGACGGGGAGAGTGTAGAAATCGTTCAGCGGATAGCGCTCCTGCTGCCAGCCGTCCGGGTTCAGGTACTGCTGGAGGTAGCCGGTCTGGTACAGCAGGCCGCAGGCCACGATGGGGACGTCGGAATCGCTGCACGCCTTCAGGAAGTCGCCCGAGAGCACGCCCAAGCCGCCCGAGTATGCGGGCAGGCACTCGACGATGCCGTACTCCATCGAGAAGTAGGCGATCAGCCTCTTGCGGCCCGGGGTCTCGGGACGGAGCATGTAAGCGTCATATCGCTCACAAGCGCGGCGGTAGAGGGCCAGATAACGCGGGTCGGCGGCGAGTTTCTCGAGGCTGGCTTGGGAGATCCGGCCCAGCATGGAGACCGAATTGCGCCCGCAAGCGCTCCACAGGCCCGGGTCCATGCGCCGGAACAGCGTGCGAATGGTCGGTTCCCAGCTCCAGAAGACGTTGTAGGCAAGCTGCGACATCCGCGCCAGGGCCGGGGGCAGGGCAGGCTGCACCAGGAATTGCCTAAGTGGTTGAATCTGAAAAGGCATGAGGGCACACGGTCACTTACAAGATAGCAAAGATGCGGGTCCCCCGCCATCCCAAAGATTCGCGAGGGCGTCGCAGCAACGTCGGCGGCTCGGGCGTCCCCGGCTGCGGTAGAATGGCTATCTGCAAGTTCGCGGTCCAGCAGCCTGTTGGTCCGGAGATTGCTTACTGATTCGAGGAGAGTGACTTCATGGCGTACGTTATTACCGACACCTGCACCAAAGACGAACTCTGCGTCGAGGCCTGCCCGGTAGATTGCATTCATCCCAAGAAAGACGAGCCCGATTTCGAGGAGATCAAGCACCTCATGATCGACCCCGAGGCCTGCATCGATTGCGGCGCCTGCGTGCCGGTTTGCCCGACCAATTCGATCTTCACCTTGGACGAGCTGCCGGCCGAGCAGCAGCAGTTCGCCGCGATCAACGCGGCCTATTACGGCAAGTAGTTGATTGTCGATTGACGATTTGGTCATTGACGATTGCGGCGGGGCGCCCTGGCCGTCAATCCTCAATGGCTCCATGGGAAAATCGTCAATGTCTTCCGGAGGGGTATCATAAGGGCAGATGCCCACTCTGGCCGCGGTCCTGGCTGAGAACACCCGCGAGGGGGTTCTGTGGGAGCGCCTGGATGAGCGGCGGATTCGCTGCACCGCGTGCGGCCATTGCTGCCCCATCTTCGAGGGGCAGCCGGGTGTCTGCAAGGTTCGATTTAACTCCGGGGGGAAACTCTACGTCCCCTGGGGATACGTCGCCGGCGCCCAGTGCGACCCGATCGAGAAGAAGCCTTTCTTCCACGCGCGGCCGGGCTCGCTGGCCTACAGCTTCGGCATGTTGGGCTGCGATCTGCACTGCGGATTCTGCCAGAACTGGGTGACCTCGCAGGCCCTGCGCGACCCGGAGGCGCTGGCGCCGGTGCGGCGGGCAACCCCCGAGGCGCTGGTGCGGCAGGCGGTCGCCTCCGGGGCCGAGGCCATCGTCAGCACCTACAACGAGCCGCTGATCACCGCCGAGTGGGCCGTGGCCGTGTTTCAGGAAGCGCGCGCGGCGGGCCTCCTCACCGGCTTCGTCTCCAACGGCAACGCTACCCCGCAGGTCCTCGAGTATCTCCGGCCCTGGGTGGATCTCTACAAGGTCGACCTGAAGAGCTTCAACGACCGCCACTACCGCGAGCTGGGCGGGCGATTGCAGCCCGTCCTGGACAGCCTGCGGCGCATCCATGCGATGGGCTTCTGGCTCGAGGTCGTGACGCTGGTGGTGCCCGGCTTCAACGACTCGGACGAGGAGCTGCGCTCCATCGCCGGGTTCCTGGCCGGGATCTCGCCCGGCATTCCCTGGCACGTGACGGCGTTCCACGGAGACTACAAAGTTCTGGACCCACGCGACACGCGGCCGGAGGACCTGCTGCGGGCCGCCCAGATCGGCCGGCAGGCCGGATTGCTCTACGTGTACGCCGGCAACATCCCGGGCGGCGTAGGCGCCCTGGAGGATACTCAGTGCCCCGGCTGCGGTGAGCGGCTGATCCGGCGGCGCGGCTACCGCATTCTCGAGTACCGGCTCACCGCCGACGGCCGGTGCCCAAGGTGCGCCACCGCGATACCGGGTCGATGGGCAGCGGCCCGTGGCGCGTAGCTGGTGGCCTGTTGATCCCGTAACCGCACACCCGCTTCGCACCATCGGCGCACCTCGCCCTGCACCCGGTCGCGCAGCGCCGGGAGTCGCCGCGGAATCCACAGGCCACAAGCCACAGGCTACAAGCCGCATTCACTCGTACGGCCACTGCGGTTTCGTGAACAGGCCGCCGTCGATCCAAATGGTTTGGCCGGTGATGAAGCCGGCGCGGTCACCCGCCAGAAAGACGACGGCGTGGGCCACGTCTTCGGGGTAGCCGATCCGGCCCACGGGAGTGAGCCGGCTCCAGGTGGCCGCGAAGTCGGCGCCCTGTTCGCGGTGGGTGCGCTCGATCTCGATGGCGCCGGGGGCCAGACAGTTCACGGTGATGTGGTACGGCCCCAGCTCGACCGCCGCCACCTTGGTGAACATCTCGATGCCGCCCTTGCTGGCGGTGTAACTCACCAGAACCGGGAAAGGCGCCCTGTTGCAGCCCGAGCCGATGTTGACGATCCGGCCGCCGCCCTGGTCCCTCATGTGGCGCGCGGCGCGCTGGGTACAGAGGAAACAGCCCCTGAGGTTGGTGGCGATGACGCGGTCCCACTCTTCCTCTTCGAGGTCGACGAGAGGCTTGAAGACCTGCGTGCCGGCATTGTTGACGAGGATGTCCAGGCGGCCGAACCGGTGGAAGACCTGGGCGAACATGGCGTCCACCTCGGCGGCTACGCCCACGTCGGCGCGAACGGGAAAAGCTCGGCGGTCCAGGGCTCCGATTTCGGCGGCCACCGTCCCAGCGCCCTCAGCGTCCGAGTGGTAGTTGATCGCGACGTCGCAACCCGCGCGCGCCAATTCCAGCGCGATGCCTTTTCCGATTCCCTTGCTCGCCCCGGTGACCAGGGCGGTTTTGCCCTTCAGAGGTTCCGGCATGGCACGATTGTAACGGAAACCACGGCCCACATCGAATACCACTTGCCCCCCAAGGCGTTTGGGGGGAAACTTGAATTTCCAGGAGGCGTGATCGTTGAGCGTGAAAGTCTCGGAGAACCTGCTGCTGCGGGAGCCGACGGAGCGCTGGAGCGTCGCGGATGCCAGCGAGCTGTATGACGTCGCAAGTTGGGGGAAAGGCTATTTCTCCGTCGCCGCGGACGGCCATCTCCGGGTGCATCCCTCCAAGGATCCCGCCCGGGCGATCGACCTCAAGGAACTCGTGGACACCCTGGTGCTGCGCGGGATTCCCCTGCCCATCCTGATCCGCTTCGGCGAGATTCTGCGGCACCGGTTGAGCGAAATCTACCAGGCCTTTCAGGGGGCGATCGCAGACCACGGCTATCGCGGCGGGTATGCGTGCATCTACCCGATCAAGGTGAACCAGCAGCGGCAGGTGGTCGAGGAAGTGTTCCAGTTCGGCCGGCCCTACAAGTTCGGCCTGGAGGCGGGTTCCAAGCCGGAGCTGCTGGCGGTGCTGGCGGTGGCCGACAACGACACGCCCATCGTCTGCAACGGGTTCAAGGACGACGAGTACATCGAGATGGTGATGCTGGCGGCCAAGATCGGCCGGCAGATCACCACGGTGGTGGAGAAGTACACGGAACTCGACCTGGTGATTCAGCACGCGCAGCGGATCGGGGTGCGGCCGCGGATCGGGCTGCGGCTGAAGCTGGCCAGCCGGGGCTCGGGGCGGTGGAAGTCTTCCGGCGGGTACCGCTCGAAGTTCGGGCTGACGGTGAGCGAGGCGGTGCGCGCGCTCGAGCAACTGAAATCGCTGGGCCTGGCGGACTGCCTCGAGCTGGTGCACTTCCACCTGGGCAGCCAGATCACCAACATTCGCCACATCAAGGCGGCGGTGATCGAAGCGGCGCGCATCTATACCGAGCTGGCGCGCGCGGGAGCCGGGCTGAAGCACCTGGATGTGGGAGGCGGTCTGGGGATCGACTACGACGGCTCGCAGACGGACTTCGAATCCAGCGTCAACTACACCCTCCAGGAATACGCCAACGACATCGTCTACCACGTCCAGAGCGTGTGCGACGAGGCCGGCGTGCCGCATCCCACCATCATGTCCGAGAGCGGCCGCGCGGTGGTGGCCTACCACAGCATGCTGGTGTTCAATGTTCTGGGCGTGAGCGGGTCCGGGGAGCAGGACCCGCCGCCCGAGGTCCCGCCCGAGGCCGAGCAGCCGCTGATTGACCTACAGGAGACCTTTCGCTCAATGAGCAGCAAGAACTTGCTGGAGAGCTTCCACGACGCCCAGCAGGCCCTGGACCAGGCCTTGAACCTGTTCAGCCTGGGCTACCTGCCGCTGGAGCAACGCTCGCTGGCCGAAAGCCTGTACTGGGCCATCTGCCGCCGCATCCAGCGCCTGGCCAAGGACCTTGAGTTCTTTCCCGAGGAACTCGAGGGGCTGGACGCGTTGCTCTCGGATACCTACTTCTGCAACTTCTCGCTCTTCCAGAGCATGCCCGACAGTTGGGCCATCAAGCAGTTGTTCCCGATCATGCCCATTCACCGGCTGAACGAGCGGCCCACGCGGGACGCGGTGCTGGGAGACGTCTCCTGCGACTCCGACGGGAAGGTGGATCAGTTCATCGACCGGCGGGACGTGAAGCGCACCTTGCCGCTGCACCCGTTCAACGGCGGGAATTACTACCTGGGCGCGTTTCTCATCGGCGCCTACCAGGAAATCCTGGGCGACCTGCACAACCTGTTCGGCGATACCAACGCCGTGCACGTCAGTTTGAACGGGTCGAGCGAGATCATCCTGGACACCGTGATCAAGGGCGACACGGTGCGCGACGTGCTCGATTACGTGCAGTTCAACTCGGACACCCTGCTCGCGCAACTCCGGCGCGACGTCGAGGCGGCGCTGCGGGAGGGCCGCATCGGCTACGAGGAATCCGGCCGCCTGCTGCGCTTTTACGAAGACGGCCTGCACGGCTACACCTACCTGGAAGACGCTCACCCGAGGTAGGAGGCGCGCCCGGCTGGCCTGGCGCCGCCGCCCCGCGGGCACAACCAGAATCTGTTCCGGCTTTGTTTCGCAGCCGGGAGTGTCTCCCGGCCAGGGGTGTTTCCGGCGCGAAATCTACGACTGGACGGTACACGTGGGCTGCAGCGAACGGGAACTACGGGAGGCGCTGGTCACGCTGTATCAGATCAAGCGATTGAACATCAAGATCCGGAAACGATCCGAAGCAGCCATGGCGGGCTAGGCCCAAGAATACAACAAGGCCGGACACACTCCCGTGCGCCCGGCCCTTGTGCGGCTATTGGAGAGAACTTGTCAGTGAGCGTTTAGCTCCTGCGCACCCGGCGGCGCAGAAGCCCCAAGCCCAGCAAGCCTGACCCGATCAGGACGAGGCTCACGGGCTCGGGGGTGGTGCTGCCCTGGAACCAATCCTGCTCGTAGGTCAACAAATCCATACCCTCGGGGATCGTAGCGGTCGTTACGGTGTGAACCGACTGCAAATTGTAAAAGTCCGAATACACAGTCTGCACATTTCCCGTCAGCTCGATCGGCGACGGTGTCACCCCCGGGGTCTGCACGTCGTCTAGCTTGATTGTGGTATTCTGCGCGCCCGGGTTCATCTGGTCATACGACTGGATAATCGCAAGCCCGGGATAGCCCGGCGCCACCGAAATGGTGTAGCTAAGGGTGAATCCCAGAGTCCAAGTCACATTAGTTTCGGCGACAAAGGACCAGCCGTGGATATCCTCAGCGCCGACTGCTTTGTTAACCAGAGTGACGTCAATGTCGCTGGCAGGCGTGCCGCCTACCACGGGTGTGTATATGAAGTTGCTGAAGATCTTGTCCTGGCTCTGGCATACGTCCCCTCTCGCGGTCATTGCGACCAAATCCGCGAGTGTACCAGTAGTTGGGCACTGTATGGTCGCCGCTGGCAGAACAGCAGCAGCAGCAAACAGAATCACACTCAACACCAGCAATCTACGCATACTTGTTCTCCTTCCGAGTCCGCGCCCGTGCCGAGACCTTAATCCTGGCCCACGGCTGACAGCCGGGTTCTCCTCATGTAAATATATCCGAGACCCCGTAAACTTGCAAGTGGTTTGGATCTTCTGGTTAAGAACCCTTCTACCACGGATTCCGTCCCCTCCCACTTTGAAATCCCGGCAAACGGCTGATCCGCCGGGGCTTAGCCTATCCGTCAGATTCTCGGGACACTCCTGCCCTCGGGGACTTTGGTGCCTGGGGATCTCAAACACGGTACTAGTACTGGGCATATTGCTGGGGGCGGGCACGGAGCCCGCCCCCGGGGTCAAGGTCAACAGATGAGCTTCAGACCGAGCTGGATCCGGCGGTCATAGCCCGTCTCGGCGGTGATTTGGCCGAAGGCGCTGCCGCCGTACACGTTGGTGTTCGGACCGGCAAACCACGGATGGTTGAACGCGTCGAGGAAATCGGCCCGGAACTGGATGTGGACGCCCTCTTTGACTCGGGTGTTCTTCAAGGCGGAGAGATCGAAGTTGCTCTCCGAGGGGTTGCGGAGCGAACTGATCCGCAGCGGGAAGGTGCGCACGTTCCACGCCAACTGGTTGGCGGTGTTGGTGTCGAAGCCGGCGGTCCGGTTCAGCCAGACATAGATGCCGCCGATCTGCCAGCCGCTACCAGGTATAGGCCATCTGGAAGGTGAATCCCTTGGAGAAGCGCTTGTCGGCCCTGACTTGCAGGTTGTGGCGCCAGTGAGCCTGAGCGGAACGAGCGAGATCGTCCTGGACACCGCGATCGAGGGCGACACGGCGCGGGAAGGGCTCGACTACGCGCAGTTCAACTCGGACACTCTGCTCGCGCAGCTCTGGCGCGACCTCGGGGCGGCGCTGCGAGAGGGCCGGATCGGCTGCAAGGAATCCGGCCGCCGGCCCGGGGCAGGAGTCGGTGGGGGAGCGCGCAGTGTGATTGCCGCGGACCCTGCGCTCGCTTAGAATCTAGGTTGGATGATCGCGCGCCGCAATCTGGTGGCGATCGCGGTGCTGTCCAGCGCCGTGATGGAGGTGCTGGACACTTCCGTCGTTAACGTAAGCCTGCCCCACATAGCCGGGAACCTTTCGGCCACAACCGAGGAAGCCACCTGGGTTCTCACCTCCTACCTGGTAGCCAACGCCATCATCCTGCCGATGAGCGGCTGGCTGGCAAACTACTTCGGCCGCCGGCGAACACTGCTGACCGTGGTGACGGGTTTCACCACCTCGAGCGTCTTGTGCGGGCTTGCGCCCAACCTGCCGGCGCTCATCTCCTTTCGCGTCCTGCAAGGTCTGACCGGCGGAGGGCTCCAACCGCTTTCTCAGGCGGTGCTGTTAGAGGAGTTTCCGCCCGCGGAGCGCGGCAAAGCAATGGCGCTGTTTGGGCTGGGCATTGTGGCCGCTCCGATACTCGGCCCCACGTTAGGCGGGTGGATCACCGACGCCTATTCCTGGCGCTGGGTCTTCTACATCAACCTGCCTGTCGGCATCACCAGCCTGATCATGATCTCCATGTTCGTTTCCGATCCGCCCTACCTGCGCCGCGGGATGTTGCGCGCGGACTTCTGGGGGTTCGGCATGCTGGCGGTGGGCATGGGGGCGCTCCAGGTCATGCTGGACAAGGGCCAGGAGGAAGACTGGTTCGGTTCTGACTTCATCATCACGCTGGCCGTGCTCGCGGGTGTCTTCCTGACGGCCTTCGTGATCCGGGAGTTGACCATCGATCAGCCCATCGTTCGCTTCGGGTTGTTGAAGTACCGCAACTTCTCGGTAGGCATTGTGCTGGTGGCCGTGCTGGGGTTCGTGCTTTACGGAAGCCTGGTGCTCCTGCCTCTGTTCATGCAGGTCCTGCTCGGCTGGACCTCCCTGACGGCGGGGTTTTGGACCAGTCCCCGGGGCATTGGCACGGCATTGTGCATGCCGCTGGTCGGGTACCTGCTCGGTAAAGGCTGGGATGGGAGGTGGATGCTGGGTTGCGGTTTCGTGGTCACCAGTCTGGCTCTGTTCGGCTACTCCCACATGAATCTTCAGTCCGGAACCTGGGACATCCTGGTGCACCAGATCAACCAGGGCCTGGGGATGGCGTTCATTTTTGTCCCCCTCACGACGCTGACCATGGACCCGATCCCGAAACCCGAGACGGGCTATGCTACCAGCCTTTACAGCGTGACACGGAACATCGGTTCCAGCATCGGCATTTCGTTCGTGACGACGTGGATCGCCCGGCGCTCCCAGTTCCATCAATCCCTGCTGGTCGACCATGTGACGCCGCACGATCCGGGCACGCAACAGATGCTGGATCGGGCCCGGTTGTTGTTTCTGAGCACCGGCTCCGACTCTGCCACCGCGAGGCAGCGTGCTTTGGCGGCGCTTTATGGCGCGGTGCAACAACAGGCCGCGTTGCTGAGCTTTCTCGACGTGTTCCGTGTGATGGGGGCGCTGTTCCTGATCATCGTCCCGCTCGTGTTGCTGCTTCGAAGGGGCAGCGGTCCTGGGAGGCCAACGAGAAGAGCGATGCCCGAGCGCGCGGGGGATGATCGGACTATTGAGTTCGGATAGGAGGCGAAAAAAAGGCAGGCACGGAGCCTGCCCCCCGGGGGTCAAGGTCAGTAAATGATCTTCACCCCTAGGCGCTTGCTGCCCGGATCCAGAGAGTTGCTTATGACTGGGCAAGTTGCATTCGGATTGGCCCTGCCCGAGCGCGGACGCGCGTTGAATCGTCTCCGGGTGCGCGTTTCGCAGTGTGATGCGCTCCAGCGCACGCCAAGGCCGGCTTGAGGGTTCCCGGGCCCAGGCGCGCCAGTGGTTGTGGGATGCCGGGGGCTACCGCGCCACGATCTTCCAGCAGTTCAACGGGAGTTACCAGGCTGGCTGGGAGGCAGGGACTCGAACCCCGATAGGCAGATCCAGAGTCTGCAGTCTTACCGTTAGACGACCTCCCATCCACACAGCGCGGCGTCGCCTGGGACCATTCTAACACTGCCCTGCGGCGACGGGCACGCCCGCGGGTGTTCACAGCGTGATGGAGTGCCGCGCGCGGATGGCCCGCGCCCGCGCCTCGAACCTCTCGGCGTCCTCGTTGCGGCGAAGAGTCCGCAGGATGGAGGCGTAGTCCTCGATCCGGTCGGCGACGTGAGGATGCTCCGATCCCAGCGCCTGCTCAAAGGCGGCCAGCGAGAACTTGAACAGCGGCTCGGCCTCGGTGAACTTCCCTTCCGCGTAGTACAGTTCGGCCAGGTCGTTGAGAGTCTGGAGGAAGTCCGGGTGCCGGCGGCCCACGGCCTCCTCCTGGATGAACAGCGAAAGGCGGAATAGAGGCTCGGCGCGGGCGAACTTCCGCTGCTTGCGGTACATTTGCGCGAGTTCGACGAGACTCCTGGCGACTTTGGGATGGGCCGGGCCTTGCAGCAGCCGTCGAAGTTGAAGCGCCCGCCAAAGGTGGGGTTCCGCCTCGGTGTAGCGCTCCTGGGCGGTGTAATAGGCGGCCAGCTTGGTCACCACCACCAAGGTAATCCAGTCCTCGGAATTGCGGGAATCCAGCAGCGTGAGCGCGCGGCGCAGCGCGAACAGCGCCTCCGGGCTCCGGCCCTGGTGCATGCACATCTCCCCGAGGTTCTGGTACGCCAGGGCAAGATCGGGGTGCTCCGGCCCGAGCGTCCGCTCCCAGGCTACCAGCGCGTCCTTGAAGGCGGATTCCGCTTCCGGGAACTTGCCCTGGGATTTGTAGAGGCCGCCGAGGTTGTACAGGACGGCTCCCAGCTCGGAATTGCCGGCCCCGCCAGCGCTCTGCATCAGAGTGACAGCCCGGAGGAACAGCGGCTCGGCGCCCGCGTACCTGCCCAGGTAGCAATCGAGGACGCCCAGCCGGTTCAGCGTCGCCGCCAGACGCGGGTCTTCCGGGCCCAGGCTCTCCGCTTCCTGGACCGCTTTTTGCAGAACCCAGGCCGCCTGCTCGAGGTACCCGAGGTAAAAGGCGCCCTCGGCCAAGTCGATATAAAACTGCCAACTGGCCTCCGCCAGCGCTTTGAAACGATCGCTAGGTGCGGGCGTGCCCATGAGTAGAAGTGCGAACAATTGTAGCAGCGAACGCTCCGCAAAGCGAGGAGCAGTTGGCGGTCGGAAGCGTGACCCAAATGTGGTCACGACCGGCGCAAAGGCGGAGGGCGGGCCCTTCCGCCCGCGCCAGGCGAACCCCGCCCTCCGGCCTCGCGAAGACGCCTCCACTTCTTAACCCGCTCTCCTTGGTGGTCCGCCTGTCGGCAAACGGAGGCTTGATAGAATGGTCCCATGCGGATATTGGCCTTGTGGATCGCGGTCGGCGCGGCCATGCTCGCGCAGGAGCCGCCTCGAAACCCTCCCCCGGCGGTCCCAGCCCCGCAGGCCCCGGCGCGGGTCGACACAGCCCTGCGCAGCCGCGTTCAGTTCTTCTTCCAGGCACACGTGGACGGCAAGCTGCGTCTGGCGGACCAGGTGGTAGCCCAGGACAGCAAGGACCTCTTCTTCGCCATGCAGAAGCCGCGCTACCTGAGTTTCGAGATCGCCAAAATCGACTACTCGGACCACTTCAGGCGCGCCAGGGTCACGGTGAACTGCGAGGAGGAGGTCATGATGATGGGCGCCGGCAGGATGAAGTTCAAGATGCCGCAGTTCAGCGACTGGAAACTGGAGCACGGCAGGTGGTACTGGTATGTGGATCAGAATGCGGTCCGCGAGACTCCGTTCGGCCCGATCAAGCCGGTATACAAGGCCGGGGCCGGGGATTCATCCTCCACGCCGTTCGTCCTGCCCAAGGGTCCCACCCAGGCGGAACTCATCCGGCTCGTCACGGCCGACCAGACAGAGGTGCTGCTGAGCAACACCGAGCCCTCCTCCGCGGTCGTGACCATCACCAATGGGGTGCCGGGCTGGATCACGCTCGCTCTGCAGGTGCCGCCCCTCCCGGGTTTCGAAGTTACGCTGGATGAGAAGGAGATCAAGCGGGGCCAGCAGGCACACGTCACCATCCGTTACGCGCCCAAGGACACCACTCCCCCGCCGTCTGTGGCGTTCAACGTGTCGGTGGATCCCATTGGCATGATGATTCCGATTCGCGCGACGTTCGGGCCGCGAGCCCCCGCCAAGGACAAGCCGCCGCAGTAGTCCGTGGTCAGCAGATTGCCGATGCGGCGGCCGAAGGCGCGCGCGGTTCGGCGCCGGAGCCGGTCCCGGCGGGTTCGGGAAGGTGGCCGCGCCAGTTCGCCCAGGCCCAGCCCAGGGCGGTCAGCGCGCCGAGCATGCCGGCGGCCACGCCGATGGCCCGCGGGCTCCAGCGCTCGGAGGCGAGACCCGCCAGCGCCATCGAGAGAACCATCACCGGGAAGCGCACCGTCTCCATGGTGGCGAACACACGGCCGCGAAATGCGTCCGGAGTGTGCCGCAGCAGTTGCGAGGTGTTGAGCACCGAGGTGACCGCCATGCCGACGCGGGAAAGCAGCATGAGAAGCAGGGCCGCCCAGTACTGCCCGGCAACACTGAACAGGACGTATGCGGCGCCGTGCACCAGGTAGGAGATCGAGACCGAGTGCTTGTAGCCGCTGAAGTCCACCCGGCGGCCCAGCACGTGGCCTACGCCGCCGCCGATCAGCAGGCCGGCCCCGGCGAATCCCCACATGGTTCCGATGCCCGCCGCGCCCCGGTGGAAGACTTGCGCGCCGAACAGCGTGAACAGGATCTGCGCCGCGCCGCCGCCCATGGCCCAGCCCACCGAGATGAGCGCGATGGCCAGCGTGAGCGGCGAGGAGCCGATGTAGCGCAACCCATCCGTGTATTCCCGCCAGGGGCGCGCGGGGCCGGCGGCGCTCCGCCTGGCGCGGAAACTGGCGCCGCCCTCCAGCCGCAAGCGCCAGATGGCCGCGGCGGAGAACAGGAACGAAAGGCCGTTGGCCACAAACGCCCAGGCATAGCCGAACCGGGCCACGCTGATTCCCGCGAGTAAGGTCCCTGCGGTCCCGGCCGCCCATTGCGTGGTCTGGGTCAGCGAGTTGGCGGTGTGCAACTCCCCCGGGCTGGCAATCGCCGGCAGGATCGACGCGCGGCCGCTGGTGAAGAACGGCGAAGCCAACATCAGCGCCGCACTGAGCAGAAGCACCAGCCAGGTGCGGCCGTGCGGGATGGCGAAGACGAAGCCCAGCGCCACCAGGCAGCGGATGAGGTCGCTCGCGATCATGATCCGCCTGCGGTCGTACCGGTCCAGCGCCACCCCGGCGACCGGCCCGGCCAGCACCGCCGGAATGGCCCGGGCCAGCATCACGGCGCTGACCGCCAGCCCCGATCCGGTGGTCTCCATGACCAGACTGAGGACGGCGATGCTGTTGAAGTAGTCGCCGATTTCGCTGACCACCTGCCCCATCCAGACATTGCGATAGTTCCCGTTGCGGCGGAGCAGATCGGTGAAATCGGACATGCAGATCTTAGGATACGAACTCCGCCAGGGGACGCCAAATGCCCGGGAAGGTCCGAGATGCCGCGAAGCCGCCGGCAGCCTGAAATCGAGAGAGTGCCGGCCGGTTGTGGCCCCGCAGCGCCGGGAACCATAATGGAGTTTCAGGAAACGTTCCTCGGATGTCCCAGTCCCGCCAGGATTCCTCGAGCGCGGCGCGGCCGGCCCCGCTGTTGGCCATCAGCGCCACCTTCACGGCGGAGCTGATCGCGGCGCCGCTGGAGTTCTGGATCGAGGAGCTGGGCTGGGACTACCAGGTCAAGTTCGCCCCCTATAACCAGGTTTTTCAGCAACTGCTCGACCCGGACAGCCTGCTGGCGCGGAACCGGGAGGGCGTCAACGTGGCGCTGGTGCGGTTCGAAGACTGGTCGCGGTTCGGCGAGGCTGGCGCCGGCACGCTCGAGGACAACGTGCGCCGCCTGGTTTTGTGCCTGCGCTCGGCCGCGGAGAAGTTCCGCTCGCCGCTGGTGGTGGCGGTCTGCCCCGCTTCGCCCGGTTTTCTGGAGAGCCCGCACCGCGCCGCTCTGGCAAAGCGAATGGAGGCGCGGATCGAATCCTCGCTCCGGGGGGCGAGCACGGTTCACCTCATCCGTGCGCCGGAGTTGGCGGACCTCTACCCGGTGCCGGACTACTATGACCCGCACGGAGACGAGTTGGGCCACATTCCTTACACGCCGGCCTTTTACGCGGCGTTGGGAACCGCGGTGGCCCGCAAAATCCACGCCGTGCGGATGGCGCCCTACAAGGCCATTGTGCTGGATTGCGACGGGACGCTGTGGGATGGAGTGTGCGGCGAAGACGGCCCGGAAGGGATTTCGCTCGACCCGCCGCGGCGGTTCCTCCAGGAGTTCATGCTCGCCCAGCGCGACGCGGGCATGTTGCTATGCCTGTCGAGCAAGAACAACGAACAGGACGTGCTCGAGACCTTCCGCGCCAATCCGCGGATGCCGCTCCAGCCCGAGCACTTCGTGGCCCGCCGGATCGACTGGGAGCCAAAGTCGGCCCACCTGGTTTCGCTGGCCGGGGAACTGAACCTGGGCCTGGACAGCTTCATCTTCGTCGACGACAACCCGACCGAGTGCGCCGAGCTTGCGGCTCATTGCCCTGAGGTTCTGACGCTCCAGCTTCCGGCCGAACCGGAGAGCATCCCCGATTTCCTCCGCCACGTCTGGGCCTTCGACCGCCTGCGGGTGACGCCGGAAGACCGGGAGCGGGCGGCGCTGTACGCCCAGGAAATCGAGCGCGGGCGCCTCGAAAAGAAGACCGCGAGCCTGGAAGAATTCCTAGCCGCGCTGAACCTGGAGATCCGCATCGCACCGATGACGCCCGAGCAACTGCCGAGGGTCTCGCAATTGACGCAGCGGACCAACCAGATGAACTTCACCTCGATCCGGCGCTCGGAAAGCGAGATTCAGGCGCTGCTACGCGACGGGCAGGCCGAATGCCTCACCGTGGACGTCCGCGACCGGTTCGGCAGCTACGGCCTGGCCGGCGTCATGATTTTCTCCGCGGGCGCGGAAGCGATCGCGCTGGACACTTTCCTGCTGAGCTGCCGCGCGCTGGGCCGGGGCGTCGAGCACCGCATGCTGGCGCGGCTGGGCGAAATCGCGCGGGAGCGCGGCCTGGCCAGGGTCGACGCGCGCTTCACGCCCAGCGCGCGCAACAGCCCGGCGCTGAACCTGCTCGAGAGCATCGGCGAGCCGGCGGAACGAGGCGCGATGGAGCTGCTGTATCGCTTCTCATCCGAACGCCTCGCGAACCTCAAGTACCGGCCCGACGGTTCCCGGCCGGCCGCGCCGCCCCGTCCGGCTCCCGTCGCGCACGTGGCGCGCAAGCCGGCCGATTTCCAGCGCATCGCGACCGAGCTCGCCGGCGTGGACCGGATCCTCGAGCAGATTGCGGCGCGGAAGCGGCCGGAGACAGCGCCTGCCGCGCCCTCGGCGGCGCCGCGCACCGAGCTCGAGAGGCAGCTCGCCGCAATCTGGGCGGAGCTGCTGGGCCTGCCTTCGGTCGGCGTCCACGACAACTTCTTCGACCTCGGCGGCCATTCGCTTCTCGCCGTGCAGTTGCTCTCCCGCGTACGGCAGACCTTCAACGCCGACCTCTCGCTGGAGGTCGTCTACGGCGGCCCGTTCACGGTGGCGGAGCTGGCCAGGGCCATCGACGTCGAGGAGATCGAGCGCGCCGGCGCGGATTACGCGGCGATTCTTGAGGAGATCGAGGGACTCTCGGACGAGGAGGTGCGGGCGCTGCTGGCCGTCGAACAGGGCGACGCTCCCCCGCCGTAGCCGCAGCCAAGGAGGGCGGCCTTCAGGCCGCGCCGGGGTTGAGCCCGGCTGAACCGGGAACAGCAGTACACTCGTTCGAAGCAAGCCGCCGCGCAAGGCCGGCAGATTCAAGGCGCGCGTCGGTCACCGCCTCGAACCTCGATGCACGCTGCCGAGCCGCGACCGCCAGGGAGCGGTCCGTCCGCTTAACGCCCCCGAGCGCAACGCAGCATCCGCGGCGCTGTCGCGCGCCGCAGCAGCTCATTGGGGAAAAATGCGCGCCAGAACCTCACCTCGCGCGCGAGCACGCTCCACACAGTTGGCAAACGGCCCGCTGTCTCCCCGCGGCGCCCGCACCAGCTCCAGCACCAGAAGTCCGCAATGCCGACGCTACGTCCATCTGGATCGCCGGATGCAACCGCGTTTGTCGGGACGAATCCGTTGGGACACGCAGACCGCGGCGGATGATGTATGATAGCGTCCTCATATGGCGCAGTTTTCCCGAACCACGCTCTACGAGGCCTACCAAGTGTTGAGTTTTCGTATTCAGTACCATGGCGAATTCGAAGACCTGATGTACCGGTGGGAGCTGGATGAGTTCGCCGAAAGATCGGCTGGCGCCGTCCATAAATAGGCTTCGCCAGGTGTTCCGGCACCTCAAGGACAACCCAGACACCAAGCACGACGGCCGCTGCCTTGTCGACCTGTTTGTAGAGGAAGCGCTCCGCCGCTCCACCCCACACGATGAAGCCTTCTTCCGGGCGTTGAGACGCGACGGATTCATCCGCGACGAGAATGGCGTTCTCCGCCGCACGCTTCCCGAAGTACTGGACCTCCCAGCCGCGGACGACGAGGTCCACGTCCTGCGCGATCGTTACCAGTTCACCACGACCAAGGGGCATTTGGACCAGGCTATCCGCGCACACTCGGAGGGTGACTGGGCCGCGGCCAACAGCCAGTTCAGGACGTTCCTTGAATCGCTGTTCGACGAGATTGCCGTCTGCCTCGATCCGGGAAACGCGCCCGCGGCCAGGACCGGCGAGACACGCCGGCAGCTTCTCGCAAACCTCCCAGCGCCGTTTCTCAACCGCGATCTCAACGAATGGAGCGATGATGGCAAGAACTTCGTCAACTGCACGTTCAAGAGACTGCATCCCCAAGGGTCACATCCAGGGCTGTCTCATGAAGAGGATTCCACCTTTCGTCTGCATCTCGTGCTGCTAACGGCTCGGGTGTTCTTGAGGCGGCTGGATGCAACGCTAGGTCGTCGACCATGAGCACAGGGCTTTGATCCTTCCTCCGACCAGACGGCGTCGTGCTAGATGCCGAGCAGATTGGGAACGAAAAGTCGGAATAACGCCGCGCACGCCGGCCGTGCGGGGCGGAGCTTGCTTGCCCGCTGGATTACGTAGCCAAGCGAGCGGCTGCCTGTACTTTCGGCCGCAATACACCGGAGACGGTGGTTTTCAACCATCTGCACCGCCGAGACGCCGCACCAAGTGACTGCTGGTCAATAGCTTGGCGTTTGGCTCGCAGCGTGCATTACGGAAAGCGTAACGTGGCGCCCAATGGAGGTGCACCATGAAGACGATCAAAGTTCAGTCGGTTATTCGCCAGGCGCTTTGTCTGGTTTGTGTTCCGCTTCTGGCTGGCGGCCTTATGGTTGCGCAACAACCAGCGCCTCCCGCGGAAGCTCCCGCACAACTCCTGCCACCGGAACAGTTGGACACCCTGGTCGCGCCCGTTGCGCTGTACCCGGATGCCTTGCTCAGCCAAGTGCTCGTCGCGGCCACCTATCCCCAGGAGATCGCCGAGGTGGGGCAGTGGCTGCAGCAAAATCGCAATCTACAGGGCTCCCAACTGGTCGATGCGGCGCGCCAGCAGAATTGGGATCCCAGTATCCAGGCCCTCGTGGTTTTCCCCGATGTGGTCAACAGTTTGAACGCCGACATGCGCTGGACCACCGATCTCGGCAACGCATTCCTCTCACAACAGGCCGATGTAATGAGTGCGGTGCAGCGGATGCGGGCCCAAGCCATGGCGGCTGGCAAACTGCGTTCCAACGCGCAGGAAACCGTCACCACCCAGAGGCAGGGAGACCAATCGGCGATTGAGATTCAACCAGCCAACCCCCAGGTGGTCTACGTCCCTTACTACAATCCCGAGTACATCTGGGGACCGCCCGCCTACGGTTACTATCCCGCGTGGGATTACCCGGATTACGGCTATGGATTCGGATTCGGCCGTGGCATTTACATCGGAGGCTTTTTCGGCGGCCTTGGGTGGGGTGGTTGGGGCTGGGGACCGAACTGGTTCTATGGCTCGGTCTTTCAGAATCGTCCCTTTTTCGATCGTTACGGTTTCGGAGGGCGCGGATTTCGAGGTGGCGCCACCTGGACGCACGATCCCGGCCATCGGCGGGGAGTCCCCTATTCGAATAGTGGGCTCATGCGCCGCGGCGGCGGATTCTCAACGGCGCGCGGCGCATCCAGTGCCGGGCGATTTGGCGGACAATCCTATGCGGCCGGGCAGCGCAACTCGGCGCAAGCCGGCGGTTGGAGTCGTTTCGGCGGTGCGCAACGCGGCAACCGCTCCACTCCAGCCTACAGTGGAAGCAGCGCATACCGCGCGAACGGCGGCAGCTACGGCGGAAACCGCAGCGTGCCCAGCTATCGCTCCAGCCGGTCAAATGGCAATAGCAGCGGATACCGCGCGAGTCCGTCCTACGGCGGCAGCTACGGCGGAAACCGCAGCGTGCCCAGCTATCGCTCCAGCCGGTCATATGGCAACAGCAGCGGATACCGCGCGAGTCCGTCCTACGGCGGCGGCAACGGCGGAAACCGCAGCGTGCCCAGCTATCGCTCCAGCCCGTCATATGGCAACAGCAGCGGATACCGCGCGAGTCCGTCCTACGGCGGCAGCTACGGCGGAAACCGCAGCGTGCCCAGCTATCGCTCCAGCCCGTCATACGGCAACAGCAGCGGATACCGCGCGAGTCCGTCCTACGGCGGCAGCTACGGCGGAAACCGCAGCGTGCCCAGCTATCGCTCCAGCCCGTCATATGGAGGAGGCGGCGGATCCCACTCCAGCCGTTCTTATAGCGGTGGCTCGAACCGTTCGGGCGGCAGCTCCCACGGCGGTGGAGCTGGTAGCACTCACAGCGGTGGCGGCAGCTCCCACGGTGGCCGCGATCGTCACTAACAAGCTGAGTCAAGCCGTTGTCTGGGGGCCGAAGCACCGAACGGCCCCCAGCACCGAGCCGCGACCCGTCTGCACGATAATACCTGGCCCGACCCGCGAAACGCGCACCTTCGTCTGTGCCCCGCGTTCGTCAATTCATCGTTGCTCTTCGAACTGATCGATCGCTGAAGAAAGAAGACCCGTCTTATGGAGTTCCGGCGTTCATTACCGCCGCGCACAGAACGTACCCCAGTTACCGGGCGACCCTGAAAGGTTGCAGACCGGACTAGTCCTCGGAGATCGGCATCGGGCCGGAGCCGGACAAGAAAGCTCCTGGTATCTGAAACTCGCGGCTAAGATCCCGCGTCTAATCGACCGGTCGAGGTGATAGTCTATTAAACGCACGCTTGTGTTCTTGTTGTTGGTTCTGCCCCTCTACTGTCAGTCGTTCTCCTTCGGCATCAAAGGGGGCATTCCGCTCACCGAAGCGCTCAGCATTGGGGAAAACGGGGGAAGCGTCGCCACGCGCTGCTGGGCCCTGGGCCCGACAGTCGAGTTGGGTCTCCCCGCCAACGTTTCGATCGGTTTTGACGCCCTGTACCGCTCCTATAGTTTTTCTTACCAAACGTCTTCGTGGATAGGGGAGAATTCCACTACCGGGCACTGGGAGTTCCCGCTTTATCTGAAATACCGTTTCGGAAAGCACCTGCTGCAGCCGTTTGTCGAGGCCGGCGTTGCCTTCGACCGCGCCCACACGACAGGAACAGTCGGCTGCACCCTCAACGTTTGCCCAATGATCCTGCTGCCGGGCGAGGGTCCATCCGAGTCATCGCAATGGGGGCTCGGGGCGCTGGTCGGCAGCGGCGTCGAGGTCAAGGTGCTGGTCCTTAGAATTGCGCCGGAAATCCCGTATACGCGCTGGCAGAAGGGTGCTTTCAGCAGCGGCAGCACCATCAGCGGCTTCACTTTTGCGCCACCCACTGGCCAGCCCAACCAGGTGCAAGTCCTGGTGGGCATCCGCTTCTGAGGGGTGATGCGACTGTGGATCATATGTCTGCTGGCCGCCGGCGCAGCTTGGGGACAGCCTGTGGCGAAAGTGACCCAATAGTCTCAATCGTTCGTGATCTCTATGGGTACTAGAACCCGCCTCGGACTGCCCCACCTCGAACTCGATAGATCCCGGTAAACGCCGGTCACGGAAATAGGTACCGGGAAGTCGGCTTCGGCCCGTTGACGCACACGGCAACCGCCACCTGGCCGTCTAACGCCCTCCCCGTAGCTCTGCCGCGGCCGACGCTGATTCACAGGACGGTTTATCTCGGTCGCTGCCATTCCCCAACTCCATCTCCCACCCCCACAATCACTTGCCCCGCTGAACGACCCGCCGCTCGCCAGACCCATGCTTACCCTTCTATAGGGGCTGATCCCAGAAGAACCCGCCCCCCCCGAGGTTTCCCGTGTCATCCCAACTGAAGATAGACGCCAATCGCCGCAACGCCCAGCGCTCCACCGGCCCCCGAACTCCCGAGGGCAAAGCCAAGGTCGCCACCAACTCCTGCACCCACGGCCTCTGCTCCCGCAACGCCATCCTCCCCGAGGAGGACCCCGCCGACTTCCAGGCCCTGCTCGACGGCCTCCTCGACGTGTTCCAGCCCGCCAACGCCCTCGAGGATTCTAACGTCCGCGAGCTGGCCTGCGCCGAATGGCGTCTCCGCCGCGTCCTCCGCTTCGAGACCGGCATCCTCGTCTATGCCATGGAACGCGCCCGCCAGACCGAGCGTTGCCGCGATACCGCCCCGCACCCCGCCCGCTCCCCCGAGGAGATCAGCTACGACCAGGACACCCGCCTTCTCGGCATCTCCTTCTACCGGAACTGCGAAACCGACGCCCTCACCAAGCTCACGCGTTACGAAAACTCCATCCGGCGCGCCTACTACAAAGCCCTCAAGGAACTCCAGTCCCCCAGGCCCCCGCGCAACGCAAAATTGACAAATCAAACCCAAACTCCGCCGCCGGAGACCCCTCCCCCACCGCCTCCGCCTCCGCCCGATCCCCCGCTCGAAGATACCTATGCCCAACCGGATACGGAACCGCCGGCCCCTTGGCCTCTCGACCAGTTCCCCGCCCGATCCCAGCCCGCCTCCGACCCACAGGCGGTTTCGCCTGCCTCGTCGAGCTCCCGATGCACGCCTATCCGCCGGAGGCGGCCTGCCGCGCGGTTAGCGCCGGCATGCCGCGCGGTTAGCGCCCGCGCGATGGCGCCCGAAGCAGTGTGCGAAGATCGGGCTAGGGCACATGCGCATCCTGCTCGCCGCCAATGCTTCGTACGTGCCGCCGCGGGGCGGCGCGACGCGCAGCAACCTGGTCTGGCTCGAGCGCCTGGCCGCGGCCGGACACCTCTGCCGTATCGTGGCGGCGCTGGCCGGCGACCCGGCGGGCAGGCTCGAGCAGTTGCGCGACGAGGGAATCGAGCCTCCGGTGGACAGGGGCGATGGCGTCGCGGTCTCCCGGCCTGGCGGGGTCCTGATCTACTCCGTCGCGGAGCCGTCCCGGCGGACCCAGGTGCTGCGGCAGCAGGTCCGCGAGTTCCAGCCGGACTGGCTGCTGGTCTCTTCGGAAGACGTCGGGCATATCTTGCTGCGCGAAGCGCACCAGTCGGCGCCGGGCCGCGTGGTGTACCTCGCGCACACGCCGCAGTTCTTCCCCTTCGGCCCGGCAAGTTGGAATCCCGAGCCGCGCGGCGTGGAGCTGGTGGCGCGGGCGGCGGGCGTGGTGGCGCTGGGCCGGCACATGGCGGAGTACATCGAGCGGCACGCCGGCTGCCGTGCCGAGGTCATCCATCCTCCGATCTACGGCAGCGGCCCCTTCCGGCTGTGCGCCTCGTTCGACCAGGGACTGGTCACCATGATCAATCCCTGCGCCGTGAAAGGCATCACCATTTTCCTGGCGCTTGCCCGGGAGTTTCCGCGCCTGGCCTTTGGAGCGCTGCCGGGCTGGGGCACCACCACGGCCGACCGGCGCGCGCTGGAAGCGCTCCCCAACGTCACGCTCCTCCCCAACTGCCGGGATATCGAGGAGGTGCTGGTCCGAACCCGGCTGCTGCTGGCGCCTTCGCTGTGGTACGAAGGCTTCGGCCTGAGCGTCATGGAGGCCATGCTGCGCGGCGTGCCGGTGGTGGCCAGCGACTCGGGCGGATTCGAGGAAGCCAAGGCGGGCACGCACTTCGTGCTTCCAGTGCGGCCCATCGAGCGCTTCGAGCCGGTGTTCGACGAGCGCGGAATGCCCAAGCCGGTGGTCGTGGAACAGGACGTCGCTCCCTGGTCGCAGGCGCTCGAGGCGTTGCTCGGGGACCGCGATCTCTACGAACGGGAGTCGCAGGCCTCGCGGCAAGCCGCGCTGCGGTTCGTGAGCGGGATCGGGCCCGAGCGATTGGAAGAGTTCCTGCTCGGACTCCAGCCGGCCCGCGCGGACGTTCCCGCGAGCGAAGCGTGCCGCTCGGCCACGCACGAAGCGCTCGCTGGTCTGTCCCCGGAGAGGCGCGCCTTGCTGGTGCATCGGCTGCGGAGGCGGGTCTCGGGCGCCCATTGACATGCGGATTCTGCTGGCCCACAACTCGCGCTACTATCCCGCCTACGGCGGCGGCGACAAATCCAACCGCCTGTTGATGGAGGCGCTCGCCGAGCGGGGGCACGCCTGCCGCGTCGTGGCGCGGCTGAGCGCCTTCGGCCCGCGGGAGCACGAGCTGTACCTGGCCGAACTGGCGGGGCGCTCGGTCCCGGTGATTTCCTCCGATTCCGGGGCGGTCGCGTTCCGGCGCCGCGGCGTCGAGGTGCATGTGATGACCAATCACCCGCACCTGCGTGCCCGGTTCGCCGCCCAGATCGCCGAGTTTGCCCCGTCGGTGATCCTGAATTCCACCGACGACCCCGCCCAGGTGCTCTTCGACGCGGCGCTGCGGGCCCAGGCGGCGCGCGTGGTCTACCTCGTGCGTGCCACCCTGGCCCTGCCGTTCGGGCCGGATTGCGCCTTTCCGAGTGGCGTCAAGACCAGCCTCCTGCGGCAGGCCGACGGCGTGGTTGGGGTGAGCCGGTACGTCGCCGAGTACATCCGGCGGTGGAGCGGGATCGAGGCCGTCTCGCTGCCGATTTCGCTGCTCGATCCCGGGCCGTATCCGGAACTGGGCCGCTTCGACAGCGAGTTCGTTATGCTGGTGAACCCCTGTGCGGTCAAGGGCATCTCGATCTTCCTCGCGCTGGCCGTGCGGATGCCCGGCGTGCGCTTCGCGGCGGTCCCCACCTGGGGCACCAACCAGAAGGACCGGGCCGCGCTCGAGGCGCTTCCGAACGTTTACGTCCTCGATCCGGTGGACCACATCGACGACCTGCTCGAGCGCACGCGAGTGCTGCTCGTGCCGTCGCTGTGGGCCGAAGCGCGATCGCGGATCGTGGTCGAGGCGATGCTCCGGGCGGTACCGGTGCTGGCCAGTGACGTGGGCGGCATCCCGGAAGCGAAGATGGGCGTTCCCTACCTGCTTCCCGTGCGCCCCATCCAGAAGTACCACACTCGGCTGGACGAGCAGATGGTGCCGCTGGCCGATGTCCCGGAGCAGGACATCGAGCCGTGGGCCGGCGCACTCGGCAGGCTGCTGGCGGATCGCGCCCACTACGACGAGCTGTCGCGGGCCTCGCGCGAGGCTGCCCTCGACTACGCGGCGAACCTCAGCGCCGGCCCGTTCGAGAGTTATCTCGAGGAGATCGTCCGCGCTCCGCGCCGGCCCCGCGTTCTCGATACGGCCGGGGAGCGCTCGCCGCTCGGCCAGCTCTCTCCCGAGAAGCGCCGGCTGCTGGCGCTGCGGCTACACAAGCAAAGCCCCTCCAGCGCGTGGTTCCCCGGGGCGGACGCCGGCCAGGCCGCCAGACTGCGCCTGTTTTCGTTCCCTCACGCCGGCGGCAGGGCAGCCACCTTCCGCCGCTGGGCCGAAACGCTGCCCGCCGGCGTCGCGCTCTGGCCCGTGCGGCTGCCCGGGCGCGAGAGTCGCATCTCGGAGCCGCCGTTCGAGAGGATGGCCCCGCTGGTCGAAGCCCTCGGACAAGCCATCGAACCTTTCCTGGCGGCCCCCTTCGCGTTCTACGGGCACAGTATGGGCGCGGCGATCGCGTTCGAGCTGGCTCGCCGCCTCCGCCACCGGAACCTGCCGCTTCCCGCGTGCCTGTTTGTTTCCGGCGCGCGGGCCCCGCAGTTCCGGCTGAACCACGTGCCGCCCCCGGAACCCTCCGAGGCTCAACTTCTGGATGAACTGCGTCGCCTCGGGGGCGTCCCCGAGGACGCGCTCGAAAACCAGGAGTGGATGAAGGTGATCCTGCCCGCCCTGCGCGCGGATGCGGCCCTGTACCGCAGCTACGTGTACCGGGAGGAGCCGCCGCTCGACTGCGCCATCCGGGCTTACGGCGGCGCCGAGGACCCCAACATCACGCCCGCGCACTTGCTGGCCTGGCGGCAACAGACCACCTCGTCGTTCGCGCTCGAAATGCTCTCTGGCGGGCATTTCTTCATCCATTCGGCGCGGTTTCTCGCTACACTCGCAAGGGATCTATGCGCGACCGGCCTGCTGGCGGAATGAACCTCGACGAAGGGCCGATCGGGATCGCGGGCGCCGGCCGGGTGGCGCAGGCGCTGGGCCGCCTGCTGCGGGAGCGCGGCGAGCCGGTGGTGGCGGTGGCCAGCCGCAACTTCGACCACGCCCTTGCGGCGGCGGCTTTTATCCGAGGCGCGGAGGCCGTCCCGTTCCCGTCTCTGGCAGGGCGCGTCACGCGCGTGCTGATCGCGGTTTCCGACGACGCGCTGCCGCAGGTCGCCGCGGCCCTGGCGCAGTCCGGCATGAAAGGAGGCGCGGCTCTGCACACCTGCGGAGCCCGCGGTCCGGAGGCGCTGGCGGCGCTCGCGGCCAACGGGGTCTCCTGCGCCACGCTCCATCCGCTCCAGACCATCGCCAGCCCGGAGCAAGGCCTGACGGCGTTGCCGGGCGCCTCCTTCGGCATCACCGGGGAGGGCCCGGCGGCGGCCTGGGCCCAGCGCATCGCTGCGCGCTTGGGCGGGCGCGCGCTGCACATTCCCGTCGCCAGCCTGCCGCTCTACCACGCCGCCGCGGTCATGGCCAGCAACTACGTCGTCGCTTTGATCGACGCGGCTGCTATGCTGATGGGTGCGGCCGGCATCGGCGAGGATCAGGCGCTGGCGGCCATCGCTCCGCTGGTCCGAGCCAGTGTCGCGAACGCGCTCAGTCTGGGGCCGGTGCGAGCCCTGACCGGGCCGGTCGAGCGCGGAGACGTCGAGACGATCTCGATGCACCTCGAGGCCTTGGCGGCCCCGGTTTCGCCGACTGTTCGGAGCCTGTATTGCGCGGCCGGGCTGCACGCCCTCCAGATCGCCCGGCGGCGCGGTTTGTCCGAGGCGAATGCCCGCAGGCTGGAGCAGCTCTTGCGAAAGAGCGGAGACGACGATGTCTGAATCGGGAAAGCGGATTCGGGTTCCGGACTTGAAGGAGAAGAAGAAGCGCGGCGAGAAGATCGCCGTGCTCACCGCCTACGACGCCACCATGGCGCGGCTGCTCGAACGCGCGGGCATCGACGTGCTCCTTGTCGGCGATTCGCTGGGGATGGTGGTCCTGGGCTACGAAACTACGCTGCCGGTGACGCTGGATGCGATGGTCCACCACACGGCCGCGGTCAGCCGGGGGGCCTCGCGGGCCCTGGTGGTCGCAGATATGCCGTTTCTCACCTTTCAGGTCAGCGTGACTGAGGCGGTACGCAACGCGGGCCGGCTGATCCAGGAGGGTGGCGCGGCCGCGGTCAAGATCGAGGGCGGAGCGGCGATCGTCGATGTGGCCCAACGGCTGGTCGAGATCGGCATTCCGGTGATGGGTCATCTCGGCCTGCTGCCGCAGTCGGTGCACCAGTTGGGCGGATACCGGCAGCAAGCCAGGCTCGAACAGGACGCCGAGAAACTGGTCGCGGACGCCCGCGCGCTCGAGCAGGCCGGCGTGTTCGCGATCGTGCTCGAATCCATTCCGGCCGAGGTGGCCCGCGAAACCACTGCCGCGCTGGCCATCCCGACCATCGGCATCGGCGCCGGGCCGTACTGCGACGGGCAGGTGCTGGTCAGCTACGACGTCCTGGGGCTGTTCAACGGCGCCGTTCCGCCGTTTGTCAAGCAGTACGCCCGCCTCGGTGAACAGGTGGTTGCGGCGGCGAAGGCCTATGCCGAAGACGTGCGCGAGGGGCGATTCCCCGCGCCAGAGGAATTGGCCGCCCGGAGTTCTCTCGAGTGAGCGCGCAACTGATCCCGTCGATTCTCGAGCTGCGCCACGCGCTGTCGGACGTGCGCCGCGCCGGCCGCAGCATAGGCCTCGTGCCGACCATGGGCGCGTTGCACGCCGGGCACGGCCGCCTGATCGAGCGGGCGCGCCAGCAGACGGATTGCGTCGTGGTCAGCATTTTCGTCAATCCCATCCAGTTCAACCAGCGGCAGGACTACGACCGCTACCCCCGGCCGCTCGCCGAGGACCTGGCGTTCTGCTCCGCGGGCGGCGTGGACATCGTATTCGCGCCCTCGGTCGAGGAGATGTATCCCAGCGCGCAACTGGCCATGGTCGAAGTGGCGCGCGTCACCGAGCACCTTTGCGGCAAGTCTCGCCCCGGCCATTTCCGCGGCGTGACGACGGTCGTGCTCAAATTGCTCAACATCGTCCAGCCGGACCGCGCCTACTTCGGGGAAAAGGACGTGCAACAGCTCGCGACGATCCGGCGCATGGCGATCGACCTCGACGTGCCCGTCGAGATCGTCGGTGTGCCTACGGTGCGGGAGGAGGACGGACTCGCGCTCAGCTCGCGCAACCGGCACCTCAGCCCGCTGGAACGCCGCATCGCGCCCGCCCTTTACCGCGCCTTGCAGGCGGCCGGGCAACTGATGGCCTCCGGCACGACGGATCCTCAGCAGATCAAGACCAAAGCCCTCGCCACCCTCCATCCCTTTCCGCAGATCCGAGTCGAGTACTTCGAGATCGTCGACCCCGACGAAATGCAGCCCGTGGAGCGGATCGCCGGCCCCGTCCGCGTGGCGGTAGCTGCATGGCTCGGCACGACCCGGCTGATCGACAATATACTCTGCCGGGTGCCGTCCGGCAGCGCTGGACCTTTCGTTTAGGGAGATCCTATGCTCATCGTTCACGTTCACGTGCACGTCAAACCCGAATTCATCGACGCCTTCAAGGAGGCCAGCCTCGAAAACGCCCGCCTCAGCGTCCAGGAACCGGGCATCGCGCGGTTCGACGTCATCCAGCAGGTGGACGACCCGTCGCGCTTCATCCTGGTGGAAGTCTATCGGACGCCGCAGGCGCCGGCCGAGCACAAGGACGCCGCGCATTACCAGGTCTGGCGCGACAGGGTGGCCGAAATGATGGCCGAGCCGCGCTCCAGCGTCAAGTACGCGAACCTGTTCCCCGGCGAAGAAGGCTGGTGAGCGCCATGCCCTTCGAATTCGCCACCGCCACCCGGATTGTCTTCGGCGCCGGAGCGGTGCGCGAGCTGGCGCCGGCGGCGAAGTCGATGGGCCGGCGCGCCCTGCTCGTCGCGGGCGTTTCTCCGGCGCTCCTGGGGGAGGCGGGGCTGGATTGCGCTCTGCTGGCGGTCGAGGGCGAACCCACGCTCGAACTGGTGCGCCGCGGCGTCGCGCTCGCTCGCCAGGAGCGCTGCGACCTCGTGATCGGCCTCGGTGGTGGCAGCGCCATCGACGCGGGCAAGGCGGTTGCGGCGCTGCTGGCGAACGGCGGCGACCCGCTGGATTACCTCGAGGTCATCGGGGCCGGCCGAAGCCTGGATACTCCCTCGGCGCCTTTCATCGCCATTCCGACCACGGCGGGCACCGGCGCGGAAGTCACGCGCAACGCCGTGCTGGCCTCCCCCGAACACCGCCTCAAAGCCAGTTTGCGGAGCCCCTGGATGCTGCCGCGGCTGGCGCTGGTGGATCCCGAGCTGACCTTCGGTCTGCCGCCCGCGATCACGGCCTCGACCGGTCTCGACGCGCTCACCCAGCTCATCGAGCCGTATGTCTCGGTGCGCGCCAACCCCATGACCGACCTGTTCTGCGTCGAGGGGATGGGCCGCGCCGCGCGCTCGCTTGGCCGGGCCTTCGCGGACGGCCGCGACGCCGAGGCCCGGACGGACATGTCGCTGGCCAGCCTCCTAGGCGGGCTCGCGCTCGCCAACGCCGGCCTGGGCGTGGTGCACGGCTTCGCCGCCCCCATCGGAGGGATGTTCGACGCCCCGCACGGCGCGGTTTGCGCGGCCCTGCTGCCCCACGGCATGGAGGTCAACATCCGCGCCCTGCGCGCCCGCGCCCCCGGAAGCGAGCCGCTCGGCCGTTACCGGACCGTAGCGCGCCTCCTGACCGGCAACCCGAGCGCCGCCGCCGAAGACGGCGTCGAGTGGGTGAGCCGCACCTGCCGGGACCTGGGCATTCCGCCCCTGCGCTCCTACGGCATCCGGGCAGAGCACGCGCCCGCCCTGGTCTCGGCCTCCGCCAAAGCCAGCAGTATGAGAGGCAACCCCATCGCGCTCACCGCCGAAGAGCTGAGCGAGGTGTTCTCCCGCGCCCTGTAGCGGCGATGTTACACTACGAAAGGAACATTTGCCACCCTACTCCCCGGTCGTCTAATGGTAGGACAGCGGCCTTTGGAGCCGTGAATCGTGGTTCGAATCCATGCCGGGGAGCCACTGCTAAGCAGTGCTCTGAGTTGTTCTCCACCGCTACCGAGTGATACCGACTGCTAACGCAGGGAGGTCGTTCGGCGGAGCGAGAACTCGCTTTTTGGCTGGATATTGCTAAGATAATGCTGTGGGCAATATTGAGTTTGCCTGGGACCGCCGCAAGGCTCGATCCAACCTGGTGAAGCACGGCGTCTCCTTCGAGGAAGCACAGACTGTTTTTCTGGACGAGAGCGCCCGCTTGATCGATGACCCGGATCACTCACGGGAAGAAGAACGGTTCGTGCCACTGGGCTACAGCTTTCAGGCGCGCTGCCTGATCGTCAGTCATTGCTACCGGGAATCCGATTCCGTGATCCGGTTGATCTCCGCCAGGCGCGCCACAGCGCAGGAAGAAGAAGTGTATTGGAGACTCCGATGAGAAGTGAATACGATTTTTCCCAGTCCCGCAAGAACCCATACGCCAATCAACTCAAGCGCCAGATCACTATTCGCCTGGACACTATGGCGGTGGACTACTTCAAGGAACTGGCGGCCGAGTTGGGGATGCCATATCAGAACCTCATCAATCTGTTCTTGAGGGACTGCGCCATCGAGAAACGCCGGCCGGTCATTCAATGGCCCCAGAAGGCGACGAAAGGGCCAGTTGGCCGCTGACGCTTACGGGCGATCGAACCACCGGCGCCGCAATGCCCTGTGACACCGCCAAGAATCTGGGGAAGCGGTCAATTCAAGTGGAGAAGTTGCTGGAAACCACGCTTTCCGGGGAGCCACTGCCCGGGGGCCCAGGAAAGCGACTACTCAACTTCGGCTACGCTCGCCGGCAAAACGAGTCAATCCAGGTCAAGAGCGGCCTTTAGACCGCCCCCGAGGTCTTCGATGAGGTCCGCTGGCAACGTGCCGATCCGTTTCGTGAGTTTCGCTCGGTCCAGCGTCGTGACTTGATGGCATACTGCGATGCTGGTCTTAGAAAGGCCAGCGACACCACTGGGGATCTCGACCACGGTAGGCCCGCGTCTGGCTTGCGTAATCGATGTAGACATCGGAACGACGATGACGGATCTCCACCCGGCTGTCTGGTTGAAGCCATCGGCGGACACCAGTATGACCCGACGGCGCCCCGTCTGTTTCGCCCCTGAGCGGGGCACGAGATCCGCCCAGTAAATCTCACCCCGTCTCATCTTGCCTCCAGGTCCCATTTCATCAACTGTTCGATCGCGGCCGATTCCAGGCTGGGATCCAGGTCGAATGGCGTGCCGGCCATCTCCGCCGCGTATGCCGCGATCGCGTTGTGCCTTTCCACTTTCTTTCTGGCGCGAAGCCAGAGTGCGATTGCCTCCCGAGCTACGGTTGTTGCGGGCAGTTGGACCCGTTCTGCCTCGGCACGGAGTTCGGCGTAGGTTCCTTCGGGAAGAGGAAGGTGGAAATTTTTCACGGAGCAGCCTCTTGCCTCCATTATGCCACGCAATCATGGCAGGGATGGAATGGCATCTGCCGGCCCCTACCCGAGGAGCGACTGCCTCTGGCTCTCAACTCGCCTGCCGGTCCCCAACTCTCCGTCTTCTCCAATGGACCCGTCGCGTCCCAACTCCGGCGCAACCCGCGATCGCCCCGCGCGGAATTGCGTAACCGGACGCACCGGGAACCGATAGAATGGCATTTGGATCGCCGGCTCCTTCTGCTCTCGATTCCGATCTTTTTCTGCACGCTCGCCTTCCGGCTTGGTCACGTCGATGTGCTGTGGGTGGACGAAGCGTATCCGCTGGCGGCGGCGGCGCGCATCTTGCACGGCGGCGTCCTCTACCGGGATCTCTGGTTTGACAAGCCGCCTCTTTACGCCTGGGTCTACCTGCTGTGGGGCGCGGAGCCGGGGTGGCTCCTGCGCGTGGGAGGATCGCTCTTCGCGACCCTCTGCTCGCTGCTCGCGGGCATCACCGCCCGCCGCCTTTTCGGCGCCACCGAGGCGGTCGGCGCGGCCCTGTTGCTGGGCTTCTTCCTTACCTTCGATCACCCGTTCGCCACGGTCCCGCTGGCGCCCGACTTGCTCACGGTGCCGTTCGCGCTCGCTGCGGTGTGGGCGGCGGCCTCCGGCCGGAGCATGCTGGCAGGATTCCTCGCAGGCGCCGCACTGCACGCCAACGCCAAAGCCTTCTACCTTCTTGCCGTGGTGATTCTTTGGCGCCCCCGCGATTGGCGGCGCACTCTCGCCGGCTACGGCGCCGCGGTGGCTGCCGGCCTGGCCGCCTTGACGGCCCAGGGCGCCCTGAGAGACTACTTCCAGCAGGTGTGGTCGTGGGGCATACTTTATTCGCGGGATTCTCCGCTGGCCAACCCGCTTGCGGAAGGGATACGACGCACCGGGGACTGGGCCGGATTCCACGCTGCCCTGGTGGCCGGAGCCGCCGCCTACTGGTGGCGGAATCGCGACGGGACGGCCGCGAGGCTCGCCTTTTGGGCGCTGCTCGCCTTGGGCTCCATCGCCGTCGGATGGCGCTTCTTCCCGCGGTATTACTTCGCACTGCTGCCGGTGATGACGCTGGCCGCCGCCCGCGGGCTCGCTCTGCTGCCGGCGCGCGCGCGGGCCTTGCTGCTGGTGCTGCTGCTCAGCGTTCCCACCGTGCGGTTCGGCGCCCGGCACCTCACCCTGGCGTACGAAACCCTGTCCGGCCGGGCGCACGACTGGCGGGACCTGGCACTGCTGGAGGACTGCCGGGCCGCCGCGGGCCGGTTGAAAAGTCTCGCCCGCCCGGGCGACAGCTTGTTCGTTTGGGGCTACCGGCCCGAGCTCAACGTGCTGGCGGGAATGCCCGCGGCCAACCGCTTCCTGGATTCCCAACCGCTCACCGGCGTCTTCGCCGATCGTCACCTCGTGACGTCGGAGGCCAGCGCGCCCCGGATTGCCCAGGCAAATCGGCGGGAGCTCGCCGCCTCGGCTCCGGACTTCATCGTGGACGGGCTGGGACCGTATAATCCCTCCCTCGCCATCACGGGTTTCCCGGATCTCCGGGATTGGCTGGCGCGCTACGAACTGGCCGGAAGCACCGGCGGGACGCGCATCTACAGGCGGAAATCGAAATGAAACAGCTCTACCGTAGTCTTCTGCGCCGCATGATCTCTCCCAAGCTGCTGACCCGAATTCGCCACCTGTCGCACATCGACGACCGTCTGCGTGACGTGGAAGCGGCGCGCGCCCGCCTGGCCGAGATCTGGCTCCGCCAACAGCATCCCTCCCTGTTCTCCGAGACCTCGCCCGGCTTGCCGGAGTTCAGCGTCTACTCGCAGAACGGGGAAGATGGGCTTCTCCTGTCGCTCATCGAGCAGACCGGCGCGGCGTCGAAGACCTTCGTGGAGATCGGCGTCGAAGACGCCCAAGAGTGCAACACGGCCATCCTGGCCTTTCTGCTGGGTTGGGACGGCTTGATGCTGGAGGCGAACCCGCTGGGAGCCGACGCCGCGCTGCGTCTGGCTGGGCGGCTGCTGGCCCGCAAGCGCAACCGGCTGCAAGTCCGGCAGGCGTTCGTCACCGCGGAGAACGTGAACGGACTCATCGAGGAAGCCGGCTTCAGCGGGGAACTCGGGGTGCTCTCGATCGACGTCGACGGCGTCGATTACTGGCTGTGGAAGGCCGTACGCGTGGTCAGCCCACGCCTGGTCGTCATCGAGTACAACGCTTCCTTCGGCGCCACCCGGGCCGTTACCGTTCCCTACAAACCGGACTTCCGCTGTCCGCGAGAGCACCCGGGCAGCCTCTATCACGGCGCCTCGCTCCCGGCCCTCGAACTGCTCGGCAGGCAGTTGGGCTACGCGCTTGTCGCCGTCGAGTCGGCCGGAGTGAACGCGTTCTTTGTCCGCCAGGACCTCTGTCCGCCGGCGCTAGCGGGGAGAAGCTCGGTGGATCTCTACCGGCCTCACCTCGGGCGTACGAAAGTGATGTCTCCGGAACGCCAGTGGGAGACCGTCGAACATCTGCCACTCGTGACCGTGACCTGACCCTCCACAACCTGATCTTCCATGCGGCGGGAGGCCGGCGATTTCCTGGAGGTGCCCGCTGCGACGGTGAAGAGCCGGCTCCACTCGGCCCGCAATAAGCTCAAAGAAAGGATGGTGGCAGTGATTCAAGATACTCTGCGGCAACACGCTCCCGGAGCCGAGCTCAACGAGCGGGCACGGAAAGTTCTGGAACGAGTCTCGGTGGTCGGTTTCGAGCTGCACCAGCGGGAGAAGAAGGACGGGCTGGCGCCGTGCCCGGAATCGACATGGCGCCTGGATGCGACTTATGTCCACCCCGGCGGTCCTCGAGAAGGCCGGAGTTTCGCGCCGCGCGGGGGACGCGGCCGCCAAGGGCGGCGATTGGCTCACGGCCCCCACACCCCGGCTCCGCGGTAGGGTACGCTGAATCGTCGGCCTCCCGTTATGTCACACAACGTTATCCCCAGTTCCCGAATCATTCGCGCGGCGCTTGCACTGAGCGCGCTGCTGGCAGTTTCGCCGCTGTCCGGCCTCGACGGCGGCGGCCTGCGGGTAAACGACAAGGAGTACCTGGACACACAGGGCCTCAGCGTGCTTCTCTACCACAATGTCTTCCATCCGGTCTTCATCGACCAGAAGGTGAGCGCGATGGAGATTATTCTCCACGGCCAGCGCATCGCCACCAACGGCGAGGTGCGTCTCGTGCCGGCGCCGGAGCAGTGGGATGCCGTCCCCGTCTTCAAGCGGCGCGTAGCCGACCAAGCCAACCGGCGCCTGACCGCCTTCTGCTCGTTCCCCGATTACGGCGTCAGCTATCGCCTGGAAGTGACCGCGGAAGACGGCGGCCTGCGCGTCGCCATTCACCTGGACCAGCCCCTGCCCGAGGCGTTGGTGGGCCAGGCCGGCTTCAACCTCGAGTTTCTGCCGTCCGCCTACTTCGGCAAGACGTACATCCTCGATGACGGCTTCGGCGTTTTCCCTCGCCATCCGAACGGGCCGATGACCAAGGACCGCAACGGCAAGTTCCAGCCTCAGCCGCTGGCTTCCGGCAAGAGCATCGTGCTCTCTCCGGAAGACCCGCTCACCCGCGTGGCCATCTCTTCCGAGGGCGCTCCGCTGATGTTGTTCGATGGCCGCAACCTGGCCCAGAACGGCTGGTTCGTCGTGCGCACCCTCATCCCCGCCGGGAAGACCGGCAGCGCGGTGGTCTGGCGCATCCGTCCCAACGTGATCCCCGGGTGGGTCCGGTCGCCGGTCATCGCGCACAGCCAGGTTGGATATCATCCCGACCGCGAAAAGGTCGCCGTCATCGAACTGGACCCCGCTTACGAGGCGCCCAGGGAGGCCCGCGTCCTCAGGCTTTCGGCCGATGGCAGCGCCCACGAAGTTTGCCGCCGCGAAGTGATGCCCTGGGGAAAGTGGTTTCGCTACAACTATGCGCGCTTCGACTTTTCTTCGGTTCGCGAACCCGGCCTCTACTTCATCGAATACGCCGGCCGGCGCACCGGTCCCTTCCGCATCGCGAAGGATGTCTATCGCAATCACGTCTGGCAGCCCAGCCTGGATACTTTCCTCGCGGTGCAAATGGACCACGTCTCGGTTCGTGAGGGCTACCGGATCTGGCACGGCGCGTCGCATCTCGACGACGCCCGCCAGGCGCCCACCAACACCACCCACTTCGATGGCTACGCTCAGGGCCCGACCACCGATTCGCCCTTCCAGCCCGGCGAGCACATCCCCGGATTGAACCAGGGCGGCTGGTTCGATGCCGGCGACTTCGATATCCGCACTCAGACCCAGGATGACGTGATCACTCATCTGGTTCTGGCGATCGAGGAGTTTCACGTCACCTGGGACGAAACGACCATCGACGAGAAGGCCCGCACGGTCGAAATCCACAGGCCCGACGGCGTTCCGGACGCCTTGCAGCAGGTCGAGCACGGCGTGCTTCAGGTCCTTGGTCAATTCCGGGCCATCGGCCACAGCATTCCGGGCATCGTCGAGCCCACATTGCAGCAGTACACGCACCTGGGCGACGCCGCCTCGAAGACCGACAACCGAATCTACTCGGCTAAACTGGGCCGGCTGGAAAACGACGGCGTCCATTCCGGGGTGCCGGACGATCGCTGGGCCTTCACCACGCGCAGCACGCCCTTGCAGTACCGCTCCGCCGCGGCCCTGGCCGCCGCGAGCCACGTGCTTCGCGGCTACGACGATCCGCTGGCGAAGGAGTGCCTCGACACGGCGGAGCGCGTCTGGAACGAGGAGCACAACCGCGCGCCGGCTCTTTTCCGCTCGTTCAACACCACCGGCGGCGCGCTGGCTGACGAGGAACTGAAGGCCGCCGTCGAGCTTCTCATCGCCACCAAAGGCGGTGCCGCGTATCGCACCCGGCTCCCGGAACTACTGCCGGGGATTCGGGAGCGCATGGCCGGCGCGGGATGGATCGCGGCCCGCGCGCTGCCCTTCATGGATGCGGGTTTTCGAAGCCAGCTCGAAACCGCGGTGCGGGAATACAAAACCAGGCTCGACGCCGAGCTGGCCCAAAACCCGTTCGGCGTGCCGATTCGCGCAACTAGCCCGGATGTTTCACACGAAAAGCCGATTGGCGCGCCGGCCGGGACAAAACAGCGCGGCGACGGCCCGCTGAGCGACAGCACTGCTGGGCGCACCGGCGGGGACCTCGATTTCAGGTG
>Ga0187878_1000592_pt1 | contig 40131 bp, 46 predicted proteins | sample June2016WEW_17_1_FD_132979 | JGI IMG/M metagenome (GOLD analysis project Ga0187878, IMG submission 132979) | Peatland microbial communities from SPRUCE experiment site at the Marcell Experimental Forest, Minnesota, USA - June2016WEW_17_150 | ecosystem: Environmental > Terrestrial > Soil >... | reverse complement strand
GGCGTAGCCGACATTCATGAAACTCGCGCCGCTGTTAGTCCAAACGTAGGTTTTCGCGCCGCCCGTGTCGCCGGAGGTCGCGACCCGATACCAGAAGGTGAACTTATTTGACAGGACATTGGTCGTATAGAGCGAGGTCCAGTTCGACGGGCCGGTCCCGCTCAGCGTGGTATCCGAGGCGGTCTGGAGCGTCATCATGTCCCCGACCTCGACGACCGCGGGAACCGTGAGCGTATAGCCACCCGCCGAATATCCGCCGACGCCATAGCAAGAAACGATGGACGACCCGCGCTGAAAGAGGTCCGGCGGCGGTGTAATCGCTACGCCGCTGGTCGCCAGTTCCGAGATTGCCGCGATTGCGACGTCGCCACTGTTGCCGAACGGCGTCACCGTCGGCGTCACCGAGGTCGTCGAGCCGTTGGTCGATTCGCTCCCCGGCCCAACCATCACAACACCGGGACCGGAGGCTTTGACCCCAATCGCGACCGAAAACAAGTTGCCGCTGGAACAGCCGAACGTCGCTGTCGGACTCGCGCCTGCTACACTCTGGCCGAAATAGCCGTATTTGGTCGAACCAGCACCAACGCCCAACATCACGGGCACGGACGAAAACCCGCCGCACCCCGAAGCCGTGCCCCCCGCCATCCAGAAGACGAGATCGCCCGCTTGAGTCGTTGTGGTCGATCCGATCGTGATGGACGTGACCGAGGCGCCGCCCACGAACGCCGGTGTCCCGTCTATCGTCGGCGCAACCCCGTCCGTGCCGCGAGTGACCCACAAGCGAAACCATGAGTAGGAAGATGAGTAAGTGGCGCCGACCGACGCGCCAATATCGCCGCTGACCAGCGTTTTCTTATAGCAAGAGAGAGTACCGCCGCCCTCGGTGAGCGTGCTGCCGATCTGCGTCCATCCCGATGTGAAGGTACTCGGCGACCCGCCACCGAGCATCAGGCAGGCATTCCCAAAGTCGTTCACCTGAACATTTGCGGCGTTCAGCGTAAGGCTGCTCGATGTATTCGCGCCCTGATCCTGAGCGCCGGAAAATACGACAATCAGCGCCGGTTCGCGCTTCGATTCGACTTGCGGCAGTTGAGTCGTTACCAGCCCGCACGAAGCTACGCTCGCGATGCAAAATGCCAGCAGGATTGTATGGGACAGGCGTCGCATCATGGCTGGTTCACCGCACCGATCTGCGTTGGCGCGACCGTCCCACCTACCGGCGAGAATCCCGTCGCCGTCGAGTTGTAGCCCTGCACTTGCGTATTGATTGTGCCCGTCGTAGTCACGCCGCTGATCGTCTGCACTGGCAGCGTCACGCGGTCGCCGGGACCGTCGTTGACCAACTGAGTAACGATGCCCATCCCGAAGATCGTTCCGAGCGACCCGCTCACGTTGTAAAGATCCTGCGCCCCGAGCGTGTTGCTCGCGTTGTAGCCCGCGCAGCCGCCGACACAGTTGACATCGGAATAGTTGGCCCCGATGCTCGGAGTCCACGCGACCGCTCCGTTGCTGCTCGGATAAAGATTGACCGTATAAAGATGAGCGCCGACCGCAGTTACGGTCGAGGAGGTGCAGGTTCCGGGGTCCCATACGATGAATGGGCCGAAGCGAAAAGTAGTCGCCGAGCCGCTGAAGAACTCGTCGTCAAGGTTGAGATTGTTGGTCGCGAGAATCCCGTTTGAGATGCCAGTCGCGGAGATCACGAGGCTGCTGTCAAGCGCGACGTTTACAGTACCGTTTGAGCCGGTGCCGTGGTCCGTGCAGCCCACGATAAGGTGCCAATTTGTATCGGCGATGCCGGTCGAAGCGGTGTTGCCCCAGGCGACTATGTGCCCCGTGGCGTCGAAATACCACGCCTGATAGTCACTCGAGACGATCGGGTAATCGGTATTTTTATTAAAGCGCAGGAAGAATGTCTGCGACGAATTGAATGCCGACTCCGCTTGAAACGGAACCGCAAACGCAATCACCTTATGCGGATTGCCGATACTCGTGTACATGCCCGCGCACTCGTTCGGCGGGGTGCACTGTGTCGGCACTATCCGCAGATATTTTCCGTTGCCGCTCGGATTCCACGGCGGCGCAGAAATCGTGTTTAGCGAGATTGTTCCGTTGAAATTGTTCGCATACCAGGCGCCAATCGCTCCGCTGAGACTCGAGGAGGTTGATAGCGGGTCCCACGTCTCTTCAAACACGGGCGTGACCGCCCATGCGCGCGCCGCGAGCGACGCGATCAGTATTGCCGCGAACAGCAGCCTTTGCGCGAGCGCCTTCATCAGAGCGCCCTCGTCCCGACCACGACGATCGAGATGTTTGCGCCGCTGACGGTCGCCGGTCCATCAACCTCGATACGCTGTCCGGCCGTGCAAGACTGCGTCGTATGGCTCACCGTGTTCAGCGTCGCCACGCAGGAGGTGCTGATCGAAATGTCTGCGATCTGCGAGCCCGCGACCTTGATGATGTAGTCGTCGTTCTCGCTTGGGTTCGTGCCGCAACTCACATACGAAGTCGGCGTGGTGAGATTTGCGGGAAAGGTGACCGTCTGTGCGCAGGTATCGGGGATCACCAGGCTCGCGGACGGCGTGCCGGGTATGCCTTCGTGCATCTCGTAGGGCTGGGTGCTGAAACCCAGTGCGGCCTTCGGAATCGTCGCGCTGGTGATGTTCGCACCGCTCAGGGCTGGCGCCGATCCGGCATCAATGGCGTTGCCGTTGGAATCATATTTCGCGAGGTCACCAGTCGTCGTCGAGCCGGTCGAGAGCTGAACCTTCGCGCCATTACCCTGCTCGGCCGTGACGCCTGAGAGCGAGATCGCCGGTGCTGTTCCTCCGCTCGATACGATCGGGGCGGTTCCAGTCACGCCCGTGACCGATCCGCCGCCGCTGCTAGGTATTCCTCCACCGTTCGCCTGGAAAGCCTCGGCTGAGCGTGCCAGACCAAGCAAAACCAGCACCACCGCCAGGATGACACCAACTCGCGCGAACGATTGTTTCATTTTGTTTCTCACTGGCAGAGTACCGCCATCACGTTCGAGCCTGTTCCCGCCGTTATCGCCGACGATGCGTCCAAGGTGATAAAGACACCCGTCGCTGTCGCTGTGGTTGCTTGACTGAGGACCACGGTTGTTCCGTTCGTTCGCGAAGCTATGAAGGTGCCACCATTGGCCTCAGAAATGCCAGAGCCGTGAACCCGCCGACCCACATCGCCCGCAACAAATGCCAGCGTCGCGCTCACCAGCGACGTATCAGTATTCGTCACCCCATCGCCCTCTGAGCGTCCGATTGTAGGAAATGCGAACGCAGTTGCAGGCCCATTCGCTGCTGTCGTCGTATCCACCCCACTGCATCGGTCATTCGAGAAAAGACACTGATCCGAAAACACGCCGGAGCCGCTTGACAAAGTGACACTGCCTCGGCAACCGTTGTCGTGGACTACCGAGGGCATCAGGTTCGAGATTGGAACGCCGATTGGATTGACTGTGTTATTCAACCGCGTCGGCGTCGAGGGCGTCCCGTTGGTATAGTCGATGAGGTAGCTGGGCGTTGCGCTAATTACCTGAAATTGACCGCCGATAATCGTAGCACCCACGCCTCCGCCATCTTGATCGATGAAGGGCTTATTCGCGACGGCGGCAATGTCGGGCGAAATGAAGGTAATCGGAACAAGGGGAGCGGTGAGTAAAATTGATGCTACAAAATTAGAATCAGAGGCTTCTTCGTCGCAGGTATCGTAATCACTCTGAGACACAAAACCGATGTTCATATACATCTTGCAGTAATAGAGTGCGCCGCGATTGGTGCAATCTTGATGGATATCGTGGAAGTTGCCGCCGCCGTTGCCTGTCGTCAGTTCGCAGGCGATAGTCTGATCATCCATGCGGTCGTTTTGCGCCAAGCTTCCATTCCACGCCACACCATGCAGGATTCCGAGCATCCCGTAACCAACATAATTATCGTGCTCGAAAGTCCCGTAATCATTGTTATAGAAATTCAGGCCAGCATACACGGCTTGCCCGCAGGAGACGTGATCAATCTCCATATTGTTTGACCATTGAGCAAAAAACCCGTCGGTCTTATTCGTGCTTCCGTTGTTGGCGCACAGTTCGAGATTATGCAGATGCAGTCCCTGCATTCCGGCTCCCTGCGGGACGCCAAGTATCGGAAAATATACATTAGTCTGCCCATACCAATACGCTTCATTTGCAACCTGAGTTCCATCAACATTAGTCGCAGCGGGATCGATTAAAAGTATTGTCTTGCTATCGGCTGTGAAGCGCGTAGTGGGCGGTGTGTAATTGGACGTGTGCAGCGACTGGGTCTCGAAACGAATCTCGTCGAGGTATCCTTGGAACGGGTTGACGGAGGCGCCGCCTGCCATCCAATTACCGAAATGACCAAGATCGGGAAGCATCATGGCCTCGAACGGACCCTGAACTGGCGCGCTGGATGACGACGAACTTGAGCAGAGCGTTCCACCTTGAAACAAGCGATAGGTAGTGCCGTCCCAATCCAGCGCCATATCATAGGCGGTCGAAAGCGTCTGGCCGGGGCACGCCGTCAAGCTGACAAGGCCGCCAGTAGTATTGACCGTGGCCGTTACAAGTCCTGTCGTTGTGGACAAAGTTAACTTAAACATCCCATTGCCACTGCCAGGAGGTGACGGCTCCGACCCCAACACGGGACCGCCTTGAACAAACGAAGTCGGCTCCATCCAGAACTCAATATCAAAGCCGGTTGCAAAAGCGGCTGCCAAACTAACCGCGGACGTATTGAGATACTGCGACAAATCGATGATGCCGTTGGTGCAGAAGTTGCCCGAGGTACAGCCGATAGTGCTAATGGATGCTCCCGTGCCGACCAATGCGGGGCCATAGGTCAGATAGCCGGTTCCCCACGCTTCGGTGATGATCGTTGGCCCGGCATAGGTTTTCGTGATGCACGACCCGGAGTCGCCCTTGATTTCAATCGGCCCCGAAGCGACGCGCAGCGGTTTGGAAATTGAATAGCACGCACGAATACCTGATATCACTTTTGTCGATGCTGGTAGATACACTGTGCGGCTAATGAGGTAGGGCGGAAAGGTCGGCGGCGTCGCGCCTTCTACGTCATAAATTGCCTGCTGAATTGCCGTGGTGTCGTCAGTCACATTGTCGTTCTTGGCGTTGTACGGCGGCGCCATCACGTTCAGGACGTTGTTGACGCTAGCACTCAGGGAACTGGCACACGTCGGCGGCGCGTTCGCATTGAGTCTCCCCACGGCCTGACTGCTCGCGATACAATCGCCGATACCCGAATGCGGGCTACCATCCGCCCACACTGGAGTCGCGAATGCGAGCGCGAATATCAGGGCGAGCCATTTCATGCGATGCACCCCTGCGTGATCTCAAAAATGCAGTTGGGTCGTTCGCATTTGTATCGCGCCATCGTCGCGTATCCGTATCTGTGCATCAGCAAGAGAGCGCCCTGATCATAGGGGCATCGTGAGAATACCGGAGCGAGCTTTACCGGCACTTTGAGAGTCTGCGCGTCCTCAGCCTTGAATTTGCCGATAACCGGATAGCGCGCACGGCACGATCCGCAGCCAGCTTCCGCGTGCACGCTGTCGTACACGACGACCACTTGCAGAGGAGTCCCATCTTGCGGACAGGTGTTGCGGCCTTCGATCACTATTCTAGTTCCTCAATGAGACCTGTCGCACTTCCCGTCGAAGTGATTACGCTGATCGCTGCCGTTGGACAGTTCGATAGATGTTGCGCCCGTGAAAACTCCCGCGTGTCTGGCCTGCCCCACTCCCACACCGCGCCGGAAATTATCTGCCAGCACGCTTGAACGACCGCATGATTGCCCGAATCGTCCATCCAGACGGTGATTCCACCAGTTACATCTGGCGGCCCGAATATCTGGATGCGCAAGCCGCGGCGAAGCGGATTAGGCCCGACTACCTGATTCGCAACAGTCGTCGCCGTGAAGGCGGTTATGCGAGTATTGCCAGTCATCTGCCGCACGCATCCAAATTAACGGCCGTCGAGCCGGTGAATAGCACAGCCGCCCAAGCCGACCCCATCGAGTTTAGGCAATCTTGAGAATCGCAAGTGACAGCATCCGAGACGTAAGCCCCTACCGCGACTTCCATCACCCCGCTAGGGGTCGGCACGGCGGTCGGAAGCGTCCCGACGTAGGGGAACACGTACACTCCCGTCGCCGAGCCGGTTTCAACGTGAAATAGCCACGTCGTAATGGCCTCGGACGGCAACGCGGCAACCGGCACTGTGGCCGAGGTCACCGACACCTGCTTGCAACGGTAGCCGAATCCAGCGTTATACGGTCCCGCCGCGATAGCCGCAGACGCCACGCCGGCGAGCACCGCGATGATGATTAAGAACCTGAGATACTTCTTCATTGACTTCTTACCTAGCCGGTGATACCTCTAATTTGCATGACGGTCTTAAAAGTACCCGCGTTCAAATGTGATCGTTGCGGTCATATCTGGACTCCGCGCGGAACACGCAAACCAATGATCTGCCCCAAATGCAAAAGCGCGTACTGGAATATCCCGCGCAAAAAGGAGAAATCGAAATGAAACGCTTTGCCCTGCTCATCGTGCTGCCGTTCTGGTATTTCATCATCATCAATTCGACGGGTGTGATTACCTACTCTCCCAATTTCGCAAACGACACCCAATGCGAATTTGGGCTCTACGTGGCTCAAAGCGCTATAGTGAACGACGCTAACCCGCCTCCGAATATCGAAAATTGGTTCTCGGCGTGCTTCAATTCGACCGTCCGACCAGTTCCGGTGCTTTGATTTACCACGTCGCCAACACAGCTCCGTTACAGCCGTTGGCGCCCGCTTCCGTGCCACCCGTCCCGCCCGCACCACCAACCCCAACAACCACAGCGAATACAGTTGCTGGGGTCGTGGTCACTTGAGTTTCGCCATAACCGCCACTTCCTCCACCGCCACCACCATAAACACCGACGCCATTGCCGCCGCCGTTACCACCACATCCTACTGCGCCAGAACTGGGATCGCCGCGCGGAGCCATCCCGCCCGTCCCACCTGTTGGTCTCGAAGCCCCACTTTGAACATTTCCATAAAAGCCGGGATTTCCAGCTAGTGCGAGCGTACCAACAGAACTCCCAGAAATGGTGCCGCCTGCGCCTATCGCAGAAGCAGTCGCAGATGCACCACCCTCCCCCAGTGTTCCCGAAGCATAGGTGGTCGAACTGATTTTTACCGTAGTCGCTGCAGAACCGTTGCTCCCATTAGTCGGCGTCGCACCATATCCGCCACCACCACCACCCGGCCCCCATACCTCAAACGTCACTGAATAGACATTCGCCGGAACCGTAAAGGTGCCGGTCGTGATGATAAGCTGCTGACCGTGCGGAGTGATTGACGATAGATTTGTCCACACCGCCGCCGTCGCGCTCGAAGTCAACGGGACCATGTTCGCGGTCGGAATCCCCCTCACGGTCACGTTGTCGAATCCCGGCACGTTGATCGCACCAAGTAGGCTCCACGCCGGAGCCTGAACCGCTCCGCCTGTATCCGTACTCGACAGGAACTTCGTCGTCTGTGTGGTGTTCGCCACCGGCGTCACATAGGAGGTGCCACCGCCGCCGATGTCGTCGAAGAAGCCCGCCGTCACCGCCAGCGCCACCGAATGCACGGTATCCGGCGAAAGCACGTCGAACGAGGCGCAACCTAGCTCGGTTGGAAAGGTGACGACGTTGTAATTCGATGCACTGAGCGTCGCATTGCCGGTCGTCGTCGTTCCCGCGAGGCTTGGTAGCGTCTGACCGCCAACTGAGTCGTTACAAACGAGATAATAAGGGTAGTACGTCGATCCTGCCGTCCCGACGTTCGTGATTACCGGCGCGGTCGGCGTCGCAAGCTGACTTGCATTCCCTGCCAGTCGCGCGTTCGCAGGCGTCGCATTCTCATAGAGCGTATCGCCCAACGTCGTCAGGACATTCAGATTACCGATGAACCCGCCCGTCGCGGTGAACACGCCCATCGTGCCGCTGGTTGGCGGCGCGGCGCCAGGCGACGATGCGGTATTGTCGGTAAAGGTCGCAACCGCTGCTCCAACAGTCGCAATCAGCCCAAGCGATCCGCCGATGCGCCCGTAGATATTATAACCGCTACACCCGGTTTCGTCGGTCCACGTGATCGTATTGAAGTGCGTGCCATCGAGGGTCGAGGCATTCATCGCCGTTGTCGCCGTGCTCACCGGGCTATACGTCGAATTATCCCCCAAGCAGGTAAGCTCGTAAGTGTACGTGGTCGCGCAAGTTCCGGTGCAGGTCGCAGACACGGTCGGTGTCGGGCCGGTGTACGTTCCGGTCGTCAGCGAATTGATGTTGACCCCAGAGTAATTGTTGAAATTCGCCGTGGCTGTCAGCGGGAAGGTGCCGGTCCCTGCTGTCGAAACCGCGAGTGATCCGAAAATCTTCGTGCCTTCAACGGTGAAGGAATAGAAACTGTGGACGCCAATCGCCGTCGATACCGGACTTGGCTGCGAGCCACCCGGCCAAGCCAGCGTGTATCCGGCAGGTGCAACAAATGGCGATGTGTAGCCGCCCGAGCCGCCCTCGATCACGTCCACCGCAAAAGGTGGCGCCCCATCTTCAAGGTCCGAGAAGGTAATCGAACTGGTTGCCGTCAGCGTCACCGTAAACTGCGGCCCGAGATTCCGATCCAGCGTTACGGTGCTGCCAGAGCCGACATAGGGAGCCGTGCCGGGCGCAGTCAGGGTCGCAGGCCCAATCGTGCCGACTGCAGGGTTGGAGACAGTCGTGCCCTGGTACAGCGGTCCCGCGAGGTCAATCGCGCTCACTGCGTCCGGCAGTGGATTTTGCGCCGGTATCAATTCCGAAATGGGACAATTCGACTGGCACGGAATGATAAGCGGAGTGGTCGTCCCCGCCCACAGCATGTTGACGTGTGCGCCCTGCGGGATGGTGAGATTGGGCGGCAAGTTACCTTGCGCATCGGTCGTGTAGGTCTGCTGCGAAGCTGCAACCGGGATGGTCGCGCTGCACGCCGGCAACTGGCCCGCCTCGATATTGAAGGTCACATCCGAGTTAGCAAAGGCGTAGCCCTGCGTCAGATAGAGCGAACCCATCTGTCCGGTCACGGTACAATAATTGTTCGTGATCGGCCCCGGCGGATTGGTTCCCGGATTCGACAGCGCCTCGGCCTGCGCATCGGTCAATTGGGAGTTCCACCATGCCCAGTAGTAGAGCGTGCCGTTGAACCACGGTTGCGGTGTCGCGTAGGGCCACGACGCCCCAGATGGCGCCGCCCCCGTGAGGCTCGCGTTGCCGAACAGCCAGTAGCCGGCCGCATAGTTCGCGAGCGTCAGGCTGTTGTTGCCAACAAGAGAGCCATCGACGTACAGGCGCATTCCGTTCGCGCCGATCGACGCCACTGCAATGTGCGAGTTGCCGTCGGCATACACTTGCGGACGGTCCTTGGTTCCGGTCTGGAGCGTGTTGAGAGCGCCATAGTTGTAAGTGCCCCACGTCAGCCGCCCGAAGGTATCGAGATAGAGTTCAAAATACTGGTACGGTGCCGTGGTCGCGGAGGTCGAGCCGAATTGAGCCAGAGGTCCGCCCAACCCAGAGAACTTCATCACCAGCGTCAGCGCCGATGGCGAATAGCTGGCGGTGCTCGTAAGGTCACAACCCGACGAGACATTCTGCGGTTGCGCACTCCCACCATTGCCGCAACCGAGCGTATTACCTGCTTGAAGCCCGAACGTCGAACTGGGATCGATGGTGAGCGGGTTAGAATCGACCAAATCGGCAATGGTTGTGCCGGACGATGGTGGAACCCAACAGGAAATCTCTCCGCCGATGGTCGTAATCGAGGTCGGACAAGTCGGGGCAGCAAGCGACACCGCCGGTAGTAAGAGCAAGAATATAAGGCTAAGGAGCTTCCGCACCGCTTTCTCCCCGTAAGGTCTTTTTCAGAAACGGCGTTAACAAGGCCTTCGCCGCGGCTTGTTGGTCAGGTGGCAGGTTCGCCATTGCTCCTGTGCGAATCTTGCGGAATATTTCATTGGCTGCATCCTGCTCATCTTGTTCATCGCCATTATCGCTCGCAATCTTCCACGCCTGCAAAGCAATCGGTAGCGGAGCGCGACCCACGGCTAGAGCAAACGGGCGCTTGCCAGAATCTTCCACCCGCTGCGTCAATTCTTTCTCGGTTATCAGCCGCTTGCCAAGCGCATCCTTAATCGGCCCCATATCCACCTTTGGGCCACCCGTGCGCTGTCGGCGAACGTCTGACTCAAACTTACCGAGAATCTGACTGCGCTGCACTTGGTCGGGACTTTGCGGCTGCTGCTGTGGTCCGCTTCGCGTCGCCTGGTCAATGAAATTCTGCGCAGGCGTTTGCCGGAGCGCCCTTGATTCCGGCGTCAGGCCAATCGCTCCGGCAGCGATGGATTTCAACGGAGACTTGCCCTCGCGCAGTAACTCCTTCGCGTTGCTCACGGAGAACGGGACGCCGCCCTCGTTGAGGAACTGCCCGACGATCTTCTGGATTTGCTTCGGCTGACTGTCGAAGTCGGGAAAGTAAATCGGCTTCCCGAAGAAATTGGCGTTGCGCATGATATAGCTCGCCGCCGCAAGCGGCCAATTCATCTTGGAAAGGGCGCTTTCGCCTATCGCTTTCGGCCACGCCATCACGTCGTTCGGACTATAGGACTGTCGATGACCATAGGCGGCAAGATAATCGCGCACCAGATACATCGGACCTTCCGTCCGAATCTGATTGCCGTTGGCATCTTTCTGTCCGGTGGGCCACAGAAATGCTTCGCTGACCGACTTCGGCATCTCGCCGGTCATCATGTAATTCGCAAGGGTGCCGATCGTTCCACCAGTGATGATCATTCCAGTCGCAAAGCGAAGCGCCTGCTGCGCCTGCATGTCCATCTTCGATCCGACTGCACCTTTGGCGATCCCACGTGCTGCGCCACCCATCAGTCGCAGCGTTCCGATCTGCCAACCTGGATATGCGATCACCTGATGCAGGGCGTCTTTCATGCCGTTCGAGAAATGCAGGTTATCGCGTTGAATCTGGCCCATCACATTATCGACGTGACGGCGCACCTGGGTCGCGAGAGTCCGGCGCTCCACCATCGAGAGTTCCTGACCGCCGTTTTCTTCCATCGCCTTATTGAGCGCCTGACTATAAAGCCTGAGTTGCGTGCCAACTTTGAGCGGGGCGACCCAGTGCTTCATGATCACGGCGGTCTTATCAGCGAGCTTCTGCGGAATCCCGAAAGCATTCTTCCAAGTATCGCCGATAATATGGCCCGCATTGTCGTAGCCGTAATCGAAGTTGCCGCCGCCGAGAATCACGTCCGATACGGCAGGATCATCGAAATGGCCGCCCATCGCCTTTGAAATAACGTCCTTGCCGAGTCGCCAATCCCGATAGACTTCCGCCGGCCCCACCATCGCACGCGCAGGAGAGAGCGCCATCTTGAGCGCCCCAGTGCCGATGTTGCCGTGCGCGATGTCGCCGAGACCGTCAATGAACTGGTCGCCCACCTTTTGCGCCGTCGCCGACATAGACGTGAGCAGGAAATGGAAGGCGGAGAACTCCACGCGGATTCGATTGCCGAGCGCCGAGATCGAGGCGAATGGATTCTGCCCGAGACCGGGAGAGAGATAGTTGTTGAAGATCCGCGCGACCTCTTTCGGCACGTACCAATCGCCAAGATGCGCTACGCCCTTATCGGTCGGCGCCAAAACGCGAGTAACCGAATCATCGATCTTGGCTAGCTCTCTCGGCACCTTGTCCGTCACCCGATAGAACTTCGCGATACCGGAATCCTTGATGCCGTTCCACATTTCCTTGCCGGTCGCATAGCGCCATTCCTGCTGCACGCCCGCGAGCCATTGATCGACGGGATTTGTAAACTTTGGCGTTAGGCCAGCGTCGATACCTTCCTGCATTGTCGCGAACCGACGCTGCTGGAGGAATCCGGCACCGCCAGTCAGCGGCTTGCCCGAACCTGACTTGATGCGCTCGAAAGCGTCCTGGACCTCTTCGGGCTTGTTCGCCCACAAATGCCGCCAGTAATTATCGACATAGCCAATTTGCTGGTCAGGCGTGAGCCGTTGAAGCCGGTCATGCGCAGCATCGGTAATCGACTTCATTGCTGGACCGAACGGCTTTAGATGGTCGGGAAGTTGGTCGAAGTTACCCTGCTCCATCTGCGAAGCGAGGTTATGCCGCGTCTCTTGTGGCAAACTGTCGAAATACTCGCGCAATGGACGTACAGCACGCGCAGCCGATCCGATACGTGCCCGCAGGTCAGCCGCTTTAGATTCCTGAATCTCTCCTGCCCGCTGTGCGAACGCACCATCGGTTTCAGGCGCGAAGGTGCGTTGGAGCATCTTGCCGATCTTGGCAGGTGAGTTACGGACTTCTTCGGGGAGCATCGAGATAACGCGCTCCGCGGCCTGCACAACGGGAGCGCCGACGCCCAACGTCATCGGTTCTTCGGGCTTCGCGAACAATCCCTTCTGTGCTTCCGGTTCCGGCACAATCTGCGCCAAATGGGCGGCAATCTTGGCGTATGCGTCTTTGATGATGCTCGATTTCTTGCTCGGATTATCGGCGATCTCCTTTGCCGCATTGCGGATAACGTCGTTTACCGGCCCCGACGAGTAGGCAGTTCGTCCGAGAAGATCGAGATTTTGAGCAGCCACGTTAGACAAGCGTTCGCCCGTCTCTGGATCGACTTTGCCGACACCAGCTTCTTCGATTTTGCCAGCACCCTCAGCCACCGTTCCAAACAGCTTTTTCTCACCACGCAACCGTCCCTTGATACCGTTGAGTACGTCCGCCTGCTCCGATATGAGACTTTTCTTCATCTCTTCGGCGCCGAACAGGGTCATCGATTTCTCGACGGTCTCGCCGGAGCCTTTCGCGAGTCGCAGCATCTCGCCCAATTTGGCGGCGCTCATGTCCTTGAAGCCGCCCTTTTTCATCATGGCATAGAGGCCATCCTGCGCGGTCGGACTGTCACCTAATTCGCGCCCGATGGCTACTCCCAACTTTTCGGGGATGACGCCATGCTCGACGGCACGAAAGACTGTGCCCGACAACCGCGAGAGCGCCACCGCCCGCTGCGTCTTTTCCTCGATCGGATTGAGCGCAATGCCGGCCGCCTGCATGCTCTTGGTGTCCATGCCCTGCGAGCGGAAGAACTTGGCAGCGTCCATCGCGGTGCCACGTCCCTCGGCGATGTTAATTACCGCTCCGTAGGCGCGCGCCTGTTCCGGCGTGTAGCCGTATTTGATAGCTCCCTTGACCGCCTGTGGGTCGTCTGGCGGACGCGACTCGATGATTTGGGTGCGATGCGTCGCGTCCGGGCCTTCCAGATGTTCCAACGCCGCCGCACGTCCATGCCCGTTAGCAACGTAAAATTCGCCGTTCTGATCGTGATACGTCGTGATGACGCCGCCGAGTCCGCGATCATAGGTCTGGATGTCGCTCAGAGCGCCGTCAGCACCCGCCGTTTTGTCGGTCGCAGTCTTATACTGGAACCGCTCAGGATCACGCTTCATGTCTCCGATGCGCATGTCATACACGGTTGCGGATGGATGGCGTTCAAGTTCCTGTTGCAGCGCCTCTTTCGCGGCTGGCTGATCGCCTTTTTCGACGGCGGCGCGTAGTTCTTCTTTCGGCTGTGCGGTTGGTTGTGGACCATGCTGCGGTTCTTTCTCGCGCAACGCTGCCCGCGACGCTTCGATTTCAGGTCGCTCCGCTTCGGCCTTGGCTATTCCCTCCTGATCATTATCGGCGATTGCTTTCGCCCGCCGTGTCGCCCATTCGTTTTCCTTTTGAGCATGGGCCACCACTGCGGGGTCTGGCTCTTCTGGCGTTGCCGGTTCCGCTTCAAACGGCTTGGGGGACGCACCCTCCATTGGCGGCACGTGCGTTCCAGCCATCACTTCTTCCGGTTCATCGATGGCGCGTTTCTGCGCAATCTTCTCGAGGATGTTCGCGCCTTCTTCTGATGTCGGCCCAGTGCGCAGACCCGGCAATCTACCCGCACTTGGAAGCGCCATTCCCGCCGCTAAACCGCCAGCGGTACTCAATACTTCACGCAGATATGGATGGTTCTTGAGCGGGCCACCGAGCAGCTTATCCACCCAATCCTGCAACCCCTGCTGCACACCGAAATCAGCACCGCCAACAAGTGCGCTAGTAATGCCGCGGGCGGCACCCGGTATCGCTCCGAGACCGCCCGTGAGCGCACCCGCCATGACTGCGTTGGCTACGGGCGCATCCGCAAGTTCGGGCGCTGGGCCTTCGATGGCCTCGCGTTGCCGTTCTGCCTCCATAGGCGTGAGCTTTGCGGACGCCTTTGGTATTGGCACTTTCAGAGTGGCAGCCATCGGCAAATCGTCCGCTGGCACCGCAGCACCGAGCGCAGCCCCACCCGGCAAATCGTCTTGCGGTACGAGGTCGCCCATCGTCGGTTTTGATCCCACGGTAATCATGGTGCGTAATGCCACTTTCCATCCGGTCCCATGACGATCGGCTTACCGCTTTTTGAAGTTCCAGTTGCGCCCGAAGTCGGAGTCCCCGGTGCGGGTTTCGCGGGCGCGGTTGCCGCTGACGTCGGCGTAGCGGCAGGTTTTCCGCCGTCATCGCCCATATCTGGTGCGGACGGATCGAGCAGGCCCGCGAGGTCATCGTAGGTCGGCTCCTTCCAACCCTTTGCCTTGTCGGGATCGGTCGGTTGAACGCTGGCTGCTGCGAATTTCTTGATCTTATCCTCGGCTGCCTTGCGCTCCGCTGGCGGTAAAGTTCCGAGCTTTGCCTTTGCGATCAGGTAATTCGAGTAGGCACCGGGACCGAGCATCTTCGCGCCGTCCGCTTTCGGATCGGCCATCGCACTCGACACGTTATCGAGAATTGTCCCATACTGATCTTTGGTCTTGCTACCCTCGTTGATTAGCTGGTCGAGGTCAGGTTTCTTACCCGCGCGCATCATTTCGGCGGCGCGAGTCGCAACATAGGTCGCCCCATTTGCGGAGAGGCCTGCATGAGTCATCGCCATACCGACTTCGCCGGGGGATTTGCCAGTCAGCATCGAGAGCGTATTCACACCCGCATCGAAGCGGGCGGTCGCGCTTCCGTTCCGTCCCGCGATCATCGCGCGGAGTTCCAAGTTTCCTTGTGATATCTGATTACGCTGCGCACCAAGACCTTCCATAAATTGATCGCGTGAAGTCTTCTCATCAAGCTGCGACTGCTTCATCGAATCAATGACGCGATTCTGGCTTTCACGGTCCTGCTGCGCTTGCTGACGCTGCTGGTCCATGATCGTGTTCTGAGTCTCACGGTCTTGTAGAGATTGCTGGCGATACGCCTCCGTCTCTTTGCGCTGTTCCATCAACGACATCAGCGAGAGTAACTTTTCCTGCCGCGCTGCGTCGGTCTGTTGTTGCTGGTTCTCTGCTTCCGCACCCCCGCCCGCACCCATCAACGCCCCAGGTCCACCGCCAGCGAGCGCACCGATGCCAGCCCCGGCAATTACCGGAATAAAGCTCTTGATCTTATCGTAGAAAGAGCCACTATCTGTGTTGGAGTCCGGCATTCTCTTATCCAAACATCTTTGCGACCATAGGCATCATTGAGCCGATCTTCTGTCCGATTCCACCATTACCGCTACTGCTACTCGTGTTGATCGCTCCCGATGGCGCTGGCGCTCCGCCTTGCGTGCCCGATGGCTGCGCAGGCATCGTCAATGGTTGCATCGTTCCGGGGGAAGCGGGGGGAGTCGCTGAACTTCCCGGCACTCCGGTTGGTCCCGGCTGCATCCCGAACAGATTACCCCCGGCAGTCGGATTGGCTGGTGCTCCGCCGCCCGACGATCCGCCGAACATGGACATTACCGATGACATCAGAGTAATTGGGCTATCAGCGCCGCCGTAGCCAGCGGCGAGCCGGGCGCCTGTCCTCCTTGAAATTGCAGCGGGCCGGGCTGTTGCACCGACGCATGCGATTCAGGCGCCATGCTCCCGACTGTCCAGTTCTTTTTCAGTTCTTCCAACGTCTGTCCTAGCGGCCCAAGCCCCTGCGCGGCCGCAACCCACGGATTGCTCTGGCTCTTGGTCAGTTGCGCGAGTAGCGCCTGTGTCAGCGGGTCCATCGAGCCCATGGATGGAGTGCTCGACATCGCAGATGGATTCGTGATCGCCGATGACGTTGGAGTATTCAGCGGATCGACTGTGCCCGGCGGCATACTGGTCGGCGGCGTGGCGCTCCCCATGCCCATCGGCGCACCGCTGCCCATGCCGAACAGATTGCCGAGCGACTTGATGCCGCCTTGAAGTATGTTGCCAAGGGCCGCCACTAGAGCTTACTCCCTAAACCACCGCCGCCACCGATGATGGGCTGGCTTCCTATAGTTGTCCCACCCGCTCCTGAGGTAGCTCCAAACGCGCCGCCCAATTCACTCAACATCGCGAACGGCCACTGAGCCTGCGATAGCGCGTTCTGATAGTTCGTGTTGAGCACGTTCTGCGATTGCTGTTGCTGCGTCGCGCCCGCACTGTACTGGGCCGACAGCGGTGAATAGAGCGACATCGCCGCAGCGGGAAGTCCCTGTGCCGCGTTGTACTGAAGCTGCTGGCCCTGCTGAAATGCCGGCTCAAAGATGTTCGCGCCAAGCGTGCCCAATCCTTGGCCGAGATTATATTCACCCGTATTCAGCGCCTGGTTGTAGCCAGTCCCACCGACCGATCCGCTCTGCTGCCCCTGTGCCATGATCGAAGGCGCAATTGCATTCTGATAATTCTGCACCATCGGTCCGGCAGCAGCGTTGTAGTACGCCGCGAGCTCGGGATTGCTACTGGGGTTGTTCTGCGCCCCCGACGCGAAGCTTGCCATCTCTCCCGCGCCTAGTCCCGTCAGGTTCATCGCGGTCGGCGTGAGCGCGTTCATTCCCGACAGTGCGGAGGTCTGACCCGCAGTCATCGGCGCGACCTGCTGGTTCAAGTTTGCGGGCATTGTCGGCAAGCCACCGCCGAACATGCTCATCACATCGTTGATGTAGAGCTTGCCAAGCTGCGTGGACGGCCCCCACGGGCTTGACGTGGTGCTCGAACTTGCGCTGCCAGTCTGCGATGGTCCTCCTCCGCTCAAACCTTCCACACCTCCCTGCGGAACATAATTTGCGCCATTCGGTATTTACCGCCGCTGAAACGATCTAGCCACTTAACCCATTTGAAAGACGGCGAATAGCCATCGACGTACTTGAGACCAAGACTGCGTGCGTGCTCCTCAAGCTGCGCCAGAATTTCCATGTTTCTCCGATGCGCAGCCGGTCCAAACGATGAATGCGGCCCGAACGTGTACGCTACCCACACAATCAGCGATTGAGGGACGTTCAGGTATGGACAGTTACCAACGATGGTAACGAGAAACCCTTCCATCTGGCCCTTGCGACTCTGAATCAGCCAAAGCTCGCAGGTGCTCCGGCCCTGAAAGCCCATCTCGATCTGCGTGCGGATGTGCTCAGGCGTCCAGTTACCGGCGTCGCCGTGCTTGTCCATCGCCTTGATAGCGAGACAGCCAAGGCGTACGCGCGGCCAGATTTGCCGCACGCGATTGGCATCGGCCTTCACCAATGGCGAATAGGTCGTTACGGTTGGCGCGGCGCCATTGAGCTTGTGCGGTTCGATTTCCATTATGGATGCCAATTAGCCGCTGACCCATTCCAATAATATCCGAGAAGATAACCGGATACCTGATTGAGCGAGTTCGACATAACATCGGCCGGAATCAATACCGACGATCCGCCTGGTGGTGTCCATTTGAGCGCGAGCGCCGGAGTCGTCGTTGACCATTGCCACTCCACAATCACCGGCACCATACCGACAGCGAGAGTCGCATTGGCGCTGGCGCTGGTGGACGCCGCTGTGAGGCCACCGATAAGTTGCGTCTGATTGACGAACAGGTTCGCGCCGCCGACCGATACGAGGTTGAACGCATAGACGCCTGCCACCGCGATCTTGAGCCAGCCTGTCCACCGCGCATAGCCATAGGTCGCATTGACTCCCGCCGGCAGTGATCCGAAGTCCAACGGCCCATCGTAATAAGTCGCCGAAGGTTGGCTCGGCTGGTCGCCGACATGCGGCGCGATCGCGGCGCTGTACTGATAGGGATGAACGCGCGTAGCGAGGTCCGCTGCGTTCACGATTCCGCCGCTGGCCTGTCCGGTATTTGAGGTCAGCGCGGTTTGAATGTCGCTGAAATACTGCTGATCGAATTGCGCCCGCGCAGTAACGTACTTCTCTGTTTTATCCACGGTGTCAGAGAGCTTCTGCCCGTGCAGCACGCGACGCGGCACCTGGCGATTGACGATGGGGAAGGGAGCGGAGTTCATTGTTCACCCGCGTAGATCAACTGAGGCTGCAGCTCGACGATCTCCGCCAGCCCGTTCATTACGATCTGGTATGAAGTCAGGCGATCAGTGTGCTGGAGATTGAACCAGCCATCGGCGGACAATGGCTCGGAAATAGCCCCGACTTGCGCTGCCATGTCGCCCTGCGGCCCCCAAAGCGTTCCCGCTACGTACTGACTGATAGGTGTGCAGCTTGCGCCACCCTTGGGGAGCAAAGAGAATCCGGGCCGTATCCGCACGCTCTGCCAAAGGCTCAAATAGTCGCCGAAATAATTGCTCGTGATATAGGAACGCCCTGGCGCCAGTTCATCATCATAAATTCGCGGCGCATGATCCAGCCCGAAGTAGCCTGGATAAAAATGCGAATCGGATGGATTGAGGTACACCATCGGCAAATCGATCGGGAGCCGCTGAAAACTCCAATTGCCGGTACGCAAGTAATAGATCAACCAAGTATCGAGCGTGCCGGGTGGATCGGCCTGCATACTCGAATATGTCCAGATCAATAATTCGCGAATCGAGTCGTACACGCCCGCCATCAAGTACATATAGGCGTCGTTGTGATCCTGTCGAAAAAACTCCGCCATCTGGTTTGAGAGGCGTGTCAAATTCCAGCCGTCGAATTGCCAGAAGTCGTGCGTCACTGTCGGGAAGTAATGGTAATCGCCGGTGTTGATCACCCACTCCTGATTGAGTACGCCGTACTGAATCGAAGAATCCTGCACCGACCAGCCAGTCGTACCGCCCGCAAAGTACGCGACATGAATCGCGTTGGCCTTGTAAAAAACCATCGTATTGCGCAGACGGCCGGCTGCTGTGATGTTTCCCGGCGATTGCGAAATCGGCTGGTAATAGACCTGATTAGGCACTGAGCCAATCCAACTTGGCGGCGTCTCGTTGAAAGTCGAAACGAAGGTCTGCGAATTAGGCAGCACCAGAATCAGCGCGTAATCCGACGACGCCACAATCGAGGCGAGCGGAGGTGGCGAGTTGTCTATAAAACCGTTCGGCAGCGGTGACCATCCGAGTGTCGAAAGCTGATAACGCTGCACCGGATCGACGCCATCCGTCGCGAGCAAGTCCTGATATGCCGGAGTCGCGGTGGGCGTGCCGTAAGCGGCAAACCGCCAGCGATTGACGGTATTCGCGAACCCTAACAAAGAGGGGGCGAGACTGCCCGCGCTATTGGCGACGTACAGGCCGTTCGCCGTCGCTGCGGCGAAGATCGGGGTTGCGACTAGGAGGCCGGAGAAAGAACCGAAGCAGGGCGAGGGCAGGGCGGCCCCGAGCACGCGCTGACCCGGAAAGGTCCGAAACCCGCGCGAGATCGGGAACATGTTGAACGCATCCTGAACCGCTCCATCTTGGGCTTGAGGCGCATCAGGACTAAAGCTCAGCAGTTGTACCGGCTGAGACGGAATCGAGGTCTTGCTGCGAGGAACTGCCATTCATCTCAGCCTGCCGGGGTTGCGTGTTCGTTGCATTCGTGAATACGGTCAGTCATGGCTTTGTACTGATCGTAACTCATGTGAACATGAGCACCAGCGCGCTTTAGGTACATCTGCATGATTCCCTCACAGGGAATGCGTACCGCGTAAACGTGAGAGTCGTCCCCGGTGCCACGAATAGGAATCGTCCCGGCATTTACCCACGCGCAGATCGCAAGCCCGACTACCAGAAGCGCAATCGGAAGTGCCAGACCACTCTTAATCGTGGATCGCAAGACAATCCACCTCAGCACACTGAGCGGATGCTGCCGTAAGCGCGTTCACGTTGACCACCAAGGTATTAGAGGCTTTCACGAGCTGGCCGACAATCGGCACATTCGTCCCGATGCTCGCACAGGTACATGAAATTGTGTAGTTCGTGTCCGCAAAGCCCGGCGACCACGTTTGCGTCGGTTCCGCGCATGATGCGCCCACCGAGTTCGAGGTCGTACACATAACGGTCGGCGAAGCGATACGCAGCGCATGATAACCGCTGCTCGCATTAACGATACCCGTCCCGATGGTCTGCTCGTTGATCGTGGGCGAATTCAGGGTGCCATTTGTAATCGTCGGAGAGCTGATCGTTCCACCGTTAATCGTCGGCGACGTAAGCACCTGCCCACTAAGCGCGGCGCCATAAATAGGGTTGCCGTTCATGTAGAGTGGCCCGTTCACGCTGCCACCCGGCATCTGCGCATGAGCAGCGCCCGCGAGCAATGCGAACGCGAACATCAGCGATAGGATTCGGAGATGCTTCACTGGACAGTTCCTCCTAACGCTTAAAATACGTTGCCGTGCTCGTGCCAGAGATCGCGATGCAGGTGATGGCGTCGGGCGGCAATAGGCCGCTCGCGATGTTCATCGGCTCTGTTCGCGCTGAACTTGCGCACCACGACGCGAGCGGCGCAAGCTGAAAATTCCAGTTGGTCGAAGTCGGCACTTGTCCCTCGGAGCAATCGATGGTGTACGTCGCCCCGGTGTTGGTCACGCACAACTGATTGTTCGCGCTACCCTGCGGCACGACCTGAGTACCACCGGCTCCAGTCGCAACCGTAATCGGTGACGCAGGAGCGATGGCGAACGCCGATGGCCCCATAATGAGCATCGACAGGGTGGCAACGAGCGTGATTAGCGAGAGTTGAAAGAAAGTCTTCATAGATACCTCGACATTACGGTCGGCCCATTTCGGCTATGTGTGATCTCGTCCATCGCATCGCGCGCCTCATCGCCAACGCTCTTGTGCATCGCAGCGCGGTCAGGATCGCGTAGCAACTCCTGCGCGATATGTTCGCAAGTCCGGTTGATGATGAGCGCACGGCCTTCGTTGCACCAAAAACTTTGCGTGTCGGTATCGTCACTCGGGATATCCACCCGGCGTTCAACGGTCAGTTCCAACGGATACTGATCGTTCGGCGTCGGAAAGAGTCTCAGTAGGCGCCCGAATACGCGACCGCTCGAAGGGATGGCCGTAAACGGCGGCTGCACAGGGTCGGCAATCAGGATGTCCTCATAGGAGCGCGCCCACGCCAGCGGTATCCAGATCGAGTTCAACTGCAACCGCACCATGAGGATGTTCGTGATGCCGCGCGGCAACAGGTAGAAATACTGCCCCGGCTCAGTTGTAAGCTCGGTGTCCGTCTGCTGCGACGGCCAAAAACCATCAGCCGCCATCACGTCCGCGCGTTCCTCGGCGAACATCTGGATTACGGCCGGGTCAAGATTGGGCCGGTTTAAGCGTGCCGCAATTGCCCGCTTCACGGCGGCCCAAGTCGTATCGGCCATTAGTTCAACACCGTCCCGTAAGTTCGATCGTTAATTATAGCGGCCAGTTTGCGACGTTCTTCGCGTTCAACGTCCGTAACCGGATCTGTCCAATTCCGGCCCTTATGCTTAACCATTCTTTGCAAAATAATCGCCGCTTCAGCATTGCCGCGCTTGATCTTTAGGAAAGGGACTACCTGCCTCAATACTTCGGTTGCGCCGATGGAATTTACCAGCCAGTCGTACGTCATCCGATGCGTCGGCTTCGCACGATTGCGAATGATAACTATCTGCCCCACCCCGGTCACTTGCTGAAGCCAATGCAGCACAGGGAGGCAGTTATTCGTTACCTTCGCCCGCACGTAGAACGGAGACTTCGTGCCTGTCTGAATACAGCCGTCCGCGTCCATGAGTCCCGCGATATAAGCAGCGTCGGTGCGGCTCAATTTCTTCGCCTTCCGGAACTGTATTTCGCGCGCCACACTTTTAAAAAGCGAGGCCTGAACATTTAGGATCTTATACATCCGATCCATAATATCGGACTTTGCCGGGATTTTGTTTCCGCGGATGTAGACTTGGCGTTGGCGTGTCGCCGTCCATCACCAACAGCGGCTTGGTATCGAGCAGGTCCGGCGTGCTTCCGAGAAAGTCCACGCACGCATACGGGCCGTGCAGATTCGGCATCCGCCCGATCGGATCGAGTTCCTTACTTTTCGCCATGATACTTGACGCTCGTGTGTTTCGGCTTCTTGGCGAAGTCGCTCAACTGCTTCTCACTCATTCCCGTTTCAGTCTTTTTGCCCGCACGTTTCCGGCCAAGTTCGGCGCCCATAAAGCGACGCTGCTTTTCCGACACGGCGGGCACGGTGCTACTTCTTGCCTTTCTTCTTGGGCATCTCTTTCTTTTTTGCCACGGTATTACCTCCCGTTAATCTTTTCCGCCGCCAAAGAGGCGGTAGTTTTGCGGCGCCCGCAGCGTGCTCTTGCCGAATCCAGTCGTTTCCTTTTTCTGGAACTGGCCCGGAGTAACGCGACCCGACGCCGCCATGCTGCCCGGCGCTTCGCCGATTTCGTGCATGGCGTTGCTCGACACGTAGGTCGGCTCGGTGCGCTCTTCGCCCATGCCGCCCTGGTAATTGGCTCCGACCTCGGGGCCGGCAAAGTCGCCGAACATCGCGCTCTTGCCACCAGTGACCATCTCGACGCTCGTGCGAAAGCCTGCACGATCGCGAGTCCACTGGTCGAAATTCATTCCAAGCTCAAGATCGACCTCGGGGGTCGTCTGAGTGCCGTCCATGCTCGGGCCGCTTTTCTGTGCCATCTTCTTCGTGCTCCTGCTATCTCACGCGGTCCGGTGGGCCGGTGAAGGTTCCAGTTGCGTTGCCAGTCGTGATTCGCATCGAGCGCTGCACGCGCCGGTCACTGTTTTCTTTCTCCGCCAGATACTCGCGTTCCTCTCGCTGCCGTCGCATTCTGCGGTCGCGCATCTCGGCTTCGGTCGGTACGTGATCAAATGCGATCTCCTCGAACTTCATCGGCGGACTCGGCAGATAGCCGTCCTCGCGGTCGGCGCGCACCGGCGATATTACGCGGTCAAGCGCCATCTCGGACGGCAAGCCGCGCCGCGTGTAGCCCTGCGCCGACTGCCCATCGGGAAAATACTCGCCACTAAAAATCGGATCGTCTGGGCTGCCCGTCGGCACTCCGCAAACATTCCCGTAATACTTTGCGTTTTGGGGCATCGCGATTTCGCCTCTTACGGTTTCGCCGCCAACCCAGATGCTTGGAGGTCCGGCAGCGCCTTCGGCGGCACCATCGACGGTGACTTCATTTCTCCGACTTTCATCCCCGCCGCTTTGTGCGCCATGTCAGCCTTCACCTTCGCGGCACGCGCCGCTTCGGTCTTTGCGCCCAGATCGGCTTCGGCCTTGATTACGGCATCGGCACAATCCTTGGCGTCAATCCTGAGCTTCGAGAGTTCCGCGGCGGACGCACTGGCGGCTTCGGCATCGACAACCTTCTTGTTCGCCAAATCCGAGTTTTCGTGCGCTGTCTTCGCGACGCCTTCGGCTGTCTCTCGTTCGCCCTCAGTCTTGACCACAGCCTGATCGGCAGCGTCGGCCTCGCCCTTGAGCTTCGCGGCTTCCGCGTCGGCGAGCACTTTCAACTTGGCGTCCTCGATCGCGCGCATCTGCGGCGATGACGGCAACGGCTTCTCATTCGGCAGCGGTCGATAGTCGGGATGGACGCCCTGGAAAAACTCCAGCGCCTTTGCGATTCGCTCGGCGGCTTCCGCCAATCTCTGTTCTGAACTCGGCATGGTCGCCTCCTAGCTCTGAATCACTACGCTGTTGGTGTGGTACTTGACCCAACCCTTAATCAGGGCCGGAGTGCTCGTCGCCAAGGTCGTAGCCGAAGTGGTTACGGTCAGGCACAGGTCATACAGCCCGGAGTTCGGATAGGTCGCCACGTTCCCGGCCGTATTGCCGCCCGGCATATTCGTGATCATCAGCGGCAGCGCGCCGGGGTTGAACGTGACCGGCAGAACCAGCGGCGTAGATGCGCTGGTCCACAATCCCGCTTGTGGGGAAAGCCGGTATCCCTTCGCGGTTGAAAATACCGTGCTCGGCGTGATCAACGTCGCAAAATAGCCAGCGGCCGCCATGCTGGTCGATCCGGTATCCAACGATGAAGTCGCCGCACCGGTAGTTGTCGAGGTCAGCAACAGGCCGAGTTCCAAAACGAGCGCTGCTGGACTGGCCGTATCAGTGCCACCAAAATCGATGAAATAATCATCGACCGTGATGCCGTAGCCCTGACCTGGCAATGTGCAAAGCGCGATGACATCGGGGCCAGTGGATGCGAGCGAAGTGATGTTGGAGATGCCGTTGGTGCTGCCGCCAGCAGCATTGACCACCGCGCAAAACTCGCGGCAGACTATCGTGTTGCCTTCCTGCAACTGCGGCGGCGTGTTGTTGTAATCAGCGGCGAACCAGTATTTAGCTGCCATTGTTCGTGATCTCCCTTAAGCGCCGGTGCTCGAAGCGTAGGAATATAGGCCTATATCGGCATAGTCGGCACCGTAAAAGATGGTCCGCTCGAAGCCGTAAATCATGGTGAGCGTGACTCGCAGGTCGTTACCGGCGTCCAGCAACTCCTCGTACCAGTTGACGCGCATCGGCTCGCCGTCCACCACGTCCACCGCGCCGAAGGCCACCGCCAACGACTGCGCGCCCAAGAAGATGCCGTAAGCGACGTTGGTAGTGCCGTTGGCCGGAGCACCCAAGGCACCGGGGCTTGCCACGTTCTGCTGCGTGATCGCGTTGAACCAGAGATTTTGCGTTGAATCGCCCCACGGCACGTGCGCGTCTTCGTGCAGCGGCACGTTGTTGTGGATGCCGAGCGCGCCCACGAAGATCGGGTTGCCGGTGGCGATACCGCCTTGGAGCAGCGAGGAGAACACGTCCCCCCACTGACCCTTGTCGAAATTGTTGCGGAGATCGCGGGCCTGGTAAGTGTGAATGAACGCCATCCCGTTGACTTCGATGCCCTTGATGACCACCGGCTTGATCGGAAACGGCAGCGCACGAGACATCGCGACTGCCTGATTGATCATCGAGAGATCGAATCTGGCCGCCGGGGTCAGGCTGAGATTGGCGATAGAACTGACGTTGCCCGCAAGAATCAAATGGTTCGCGTCGATCGCGGTGACGGCGTTCATGCCGGTCGCGCGCACATCGGTTTGGCCCGTGTTCCCCGCCGCTTGGTTAAGCGCCGCATAGCCCCAGATTTCCTTGATCCAGTTCGACGCAATCGCGTAGATCGCATCGCGCGCGGACCACGGTGCCCGCTGCTGGCTCATGCGACCGGACCACAGGATCGGTAAGCGGTGCTGGTTGATCGTCACCACCTGCGACGTGTACTTGATCGGCACTTCCTGATTGGTTACCGGTGCATCGCCCAACACGCCGAGCGAGGCGATATTCGGCAACAGGTCGAACCGGACGTTATCGCCAGGGCCGTGTAAAGGCTCGTCAAAATACTGGGCGAAGTTCGTCATATCGCGAGGGTTGAGACTCGCCGACATGAGCTTCACGAGGACCGGGGATTTGGTGGGTTGCGCAAAAAAGCGCTGTGAATAGATTTGGACGGCGATAGGATCATTGGCAACTACCTGAGTTAACGTGGCACTATACCTCCTGACGTAGCGTCAATTAGCCCACTTAACCTGAAGTGTCGCCGGATGTTCGATGCCTTATTGGCTTGTGAACATCCTTGGGGCCGAAGCCCTCAAAGGCCGCATCGCATTTTTCCTGGGAGCGATGAGGAACCCGCTGTAGTTAATCAGAAACACGTTTTATTATTCGCGCGCAAGTGCCATAATAATGAAGTGCTTGATTTGCACCCATATATTTGCTATGCATAAAAGGGATGATATGGAAATCCAACTTAGAGGCTTCAAATGCGAGCGATGCGGGCACGAATGGCGACCCCGAAACCCCAACGAAATCCCCGCTCAATGCGCCAATCCCGACTGTCGATCTCCCTACTGGAATCGACCACGCAAACGAGGAATGGCGACCAATACCGGACTGGCCCTACGAGGTGTCAAACCACGGAAGGGTAAGGCGGGCGCGTGATGGAAAGATCGTAAATCAATGCCCGCCTGTGGCGGGCTTGCCAGCGGGTGACAGTCGCACCAAGGAGAGTTTATTATGAACCGCTCCTTGGAGGGGCGGGGAACACTCGCCGCGGGATACAGAATGATCGAGTCGTTTTCTTTGTCGGGATTTCGTTGCTTCAAGCAACTGAAGCTAAAAGACCTTCGGCGAATCAATATCGTTGTCGGAGACAATGGAGTTGGCAAAACAGCATTAGGGGAGGCGCTTTATCTTACCACCGCGTCATCGCCAGCAGGCGCGTGGTGGGTGAGGTTTACTAGGGGGAGAATCTTTCCCCAGTCACCTCAACCATTTGTTTGGAACCGCGAATTCTTTCAATTGTTTTGGCGTGACCTTTTCTATAATTTCGACGATAACGTTCCAATTACCGCGTCGTTAGTTGACTCATTTAAGGGCAAGTATTCTCTCAGGGTTTTTTACGATCTACGCCGTTCCGTCCCAATGCCTGTAGCGACAAACGTTCCGACATCACCTATCGCACCATTGGTGTTTGAGCGTACCACTCCACAAAAGAAAAAAACCTATACAAGTGTCGCACTTGACGAAAAGGGTCAGCCTCAGTTTAGTGGCAATCCTGAATTAATACCTCTGACTGCCATAATCCCTTCCACAATTTCCTCGAATCAGACGGATATGGTCAATTGGTATTCGACTCTCAGTAAAGAAAATAAAGAAGGCCCTGTGGTAAGTGCTTTAACCTCGCTCTTCGAACAAATTGAGGACGTATCACTGGAACTAGATGCAAGCTTACCCAGTCTATTTGTCAGCACAAAAGCGGTTGCGCAAAAACAACCGCTAGCCATCGTTTCTGCCGGTATTGGAAGAACTTTTTATACCTTGCTGGGCATCGCAAGCGCGCCGCGTGGAATAGTCTTAGTCGATGAAATAGAAAACGGCATCCATTATAGCCGTATGTCTTCAATTTGGGCGACGCTTTTAAAATCTTGTGAAGATAACGAAACTCAGCTTTTCGCCGCAACGCACAGTTTCGAATGTCTTCAGGCACTTCTGCCCGTTGTGGAGAAATATAATCACTTGGTATCTCTGATTCGTTTAGAGATAGACGATAAGGGCAATCATATCGCAAAGCAATTCTGGGGGAGAGAGTTGGAGGCGGCACTTCGTAGCCAAGGCGAGATCAGGTAGTGAAAAGCGCTTCCAACATTCCTACGACCGGCTCCGTCCACACTTCCCTCGCGAGTACGAGTCGATGCTGGAATCGCGGCTCGAGCAGGTCGAGATGGAGCGCGACCTTTACAAAACGCAAGTCGAGTGGATGAAGGAGCATCACTTCGAGAGCATCGAAAATTTTCTGGCGGGGATGCCGTGGCGGTTCCCCGACGACTAGAATCCATTTTGCTCAGTTTTGCCGTGGAACATGCCTTTCTTCCACGCATCCCACGCATCAAGGTTGCACGGATAGCAGAACGGCCCAAAGCCCCGCAGCAACCACCCAAGGCTATTCCCTTGCGGCGTGAGGCCGTGCTTTTTAGCCAGCGACTCGTGACAATGCTGACACCTCTGCTGCGGCCCCCAGCGAGCCATTCCCGTGCGCTGCTGCGACACCATGCGCTCGGTCTGCGCATAGCCGCCAGGCTGCCATGGGAGCGGACGTTCGGGATCGAAGTTAGCTGGGGTCGGCATCTTAGTGCCTGATCACGCCATCGAGCACGGCCGGGTTGCTGTCCGCGTCCGCGGCGATTTCCTTGATGACCTTGTTGTATTCCGTCTTATTCGTGCGGGACAGTTCGGCCAATTGATCGTAGGTCCACGCCCGTTTCTCGCGGACCTCGCCGCCATCGCGCACGTCCGCCGTGGTATTGCCAGCCGCCCGCAACGCACGCTTACGCTCCAATTCCTTCAGCCCATCATCGACCACGCCGGTAGTACCCTGATTGCCTTGCGAGGTTCCCCACCCGCGCCGCTTGGCGAGATCAAGTGCCTTGAGCGCGGGATTGCCACCGAGACGCTTTTGGGCGAGCACGATCCGCTGGCGGCGCCACTCCCACGCTCCCATCGCGCAAAGGTCGCGAGCGGCGTCGGATTCGCTCAGCCCTTTGGCCGCTGCGTGATTTGCAATGTTCTGACGCTGATTCGGGTCTGACATCAACTGCATCGCCGCTTCGTCGAGTTCGCCGGAGTCCTCCAATTCCTTGCGATAATCGGTGCGCAGGAACTCCATCGCCTTGTCGTAGTCAGGCACCTGCTGGCGGGCGATGGCCTCCGAGGTTGCGCCGAAAGTATTGATGTTGTCCATCTCCTGACGCTGGCGGTCGCGTGCGAGCATCCGCTGATCTTCGCGGCGGCTCCACTTCATCCATGCAATGTAATCGGTATCGGCGTCAGGCTCGGGATCGTCGCCAGTGATGGCGGTAGTTGCAGCTTGACGGGTTTCGCGCTTGTCGCTGCGCTCCGACTCCAGTCGATCAAGCCGCTGAGTCAGGGCGGTGATGGTAGCGTCGCGCTTGCGCAGGTTGGCGTAGGCGTCGTTGGCGCGCTTTTTTTCTCGGGCAAGTTCTTCCGCAGTCTGGTCCGTCGCGCCGTCCGTTGCTCCCGCATCCGTCGCCGCGTCCGTCGTCGTGTGATTAGTCCCATCGGCCATAAATTTTGCCTCCTAGAGATTCCCTGCATTCTTAAAAATCGTTTCCGGTTTAGGGATTTTACCCCCGAAAACCAAGCCTTGTTTCTCCGCTTTCTTAATGGATTTAAGGAGACTGCCGAAGCCTGAGAGATTCGCATGGACCGGCAAGTCCTTCAACCATTCGAGGTTGCCCATCAGGTGCTCGATGGCTTCCTCGGTCGAATCGCCGACACCAATCATCACGCCGATTTCGTCGGTGCTCTTCGCCACGAAATGATAAAGCCCGTCCAACTTGCAATAGTGATAGAGCTTCATCCAGCGCAACACATCGGCGGGCAAATCGAGCGTTTTCCACTCGTCACTGATTGCGGGGTCTTTGGTGCTGGCCTCGTAGTGCAGCGTCGCCTCGGCCGCAAAGCCCCACTCAAATTCAGGCTGGATCAAGACACCGTTTGCGCCGTGCCAGATTACATCGGCGAAATTCATCATGCTCTCCAGTTGATGCTCGCCGGTCTGCCCCGGCATTCGTGGCGTCGGGTCAATGAAGTAGGGCACGCCGTCCTTGACTCGAATCTCGGTTGCCCACCAGTCGCGATAGCCGTACCGCCGCAGTATCGGGGCCATCGCCTCGTTGACCGTCTTGATTTCGTCGGGCAGGTCGGCGTCGGAGAGGACGGAGCCTAGATACAGTTCGTTCTTTTTTTCATACCCCTGGAAGGAATATGCGGGAAACGAGCCGTCGATGCACCAGCCGTCGTAGCCGATTTCCATGTCGGATTCGAGATCGTCTTGCACGATGAACACGACCTGCTCCTTGGCGCCGCCAAAAATAACCGCGAGGCTGTCGAGCGTGCGCTGACTGTGGGCGTAGTCGAGGTGATGCCAGGTTTCCATATTGGCGCGGTAGCGGTTGACCTTGATCCACTTGTTTTCGTTCTCTTGCAGATAGTCCGCGAGTGCGGAGAGGCCGACGATGCGCTCGGATGGAATGGTCGGGAGGCCAATCTGTTTGAGCACATCGAGGAAATAGTCGCGGTAAAGTTCGAGGTCGGTCCCGCCGAAGTGCCCCCACACGGCTTTGCCTAAGCTGCGAAGGTGCCGCTGCAACCCGCCAAAGCCGATATCGGGAAACACAAAGAGGTCGATTGAGTCGAACACGTCGGGGTGGAGTGGTTCGTCTAGGCGCTTGACGCGATCGAGTCCCTTGCCCTGCACGCACTGGCGCACGTCCTGATACTCCTCATCGACCGGAGAACAGTAATAGACTGTCGCCATTGTTTCGGCCAACTTCTCGGCGATCGAAATAAACGTGCCAAAATCCCAAACGCAGGCAATGACTTCTTCGACGGACTTCATAGCGCTGGTGGTGGTTTGTCCACTTCCGCATCGTAGAGTTTCCAGTCTATTCCCAACGTCATCGCGACGACGCGCTCGACAACATCCGCAACTCGATGCTGCGAATGATAGGGCGCGTGCCTGTCACCGCCAGGATCGGAAAACTCAGTGCGCGGGCAGCCGCACGGGTAGCTGGGCGCCCCTTTCGCGTGAGCCGCTTCGTAGGGAATATCGAAATCATCGACGATCTTCTGTCCGATTAAGGCAAATCGGCAAAGCATCGCCTCGACCAGTTCGTGCAGCCCCAAACAGAACTCGTGAAACGGATGCGATAACTCGGAGACGCGGATATTTAAGACCTGCGTGGCGTCGTCATCGTAAGTCCAGAACCAATCCCCTGAGGTCAAATATCTTTGAGCCTTATGCGGGATAGTCCGCCAATCGATTCGGATCACTGCGCTAACTCCCGCGTGCTTGCCTGCGTAATCGCCACACCATCATTGCGCGCGAGCAGATGCGCCACGATCACGAATCCGCCGCGCCCGTCCGCTTCGAGGTTCGTTCCGGCCAGCACGTCGCCGTCAGGAACTACCAGCGTATCGCCGAGCGCCAGCTTTTTAATCTGATGGACGAAACTCATTTGTATTCCCCTCCGCCGCGAAGGTTGGAGAAAATATCAGTCGCCGCACGCACTCGGTCCACCCGATGCTTGCGATCTTCGAGGTCGGCTTTGTGGGCACCGATCAGGGCATCCATGATATCGCGCAGGTCGGACGACAGCGCCTCTTTGCTTAGGTTGTCGGACTGCGCTTTCAAATGCGTAGCCTTTGCGAATGACAGAGCGGCCTTGCCTTGGACCGCCATCGTCTCGGCCTTGACCTCTTCGGGCGTGCGCGATTTGCCACGTCCCGTGCCCATGCCTTGCATCCGCATCTGCATCTGTTGCTGTGCGTTTTGCTTGATGGCCTGCTTCAACTTCTCACGGAACTGCACCGGCAACAGGAACCAGTCGAGCAGTTCCGGGATGAAATTATTGGTTTTGATCAGCACCGGCGCAAGTTCGGTGATCTTGTCCATGTAGAGACGGCGCAGCGTCGGGTCTTGCTCGGTGTCATCGATGGTCGTATCGAGCAGATCATCGAAGTCGTCTTTAGCGAGCTGCACCGCCTGCTCGCTGCCGGGACCACCGATGCGCACCCAGCGATCATCGGCAATCACGGCAAGAAACTTCTGCGTGGTGTCGGCCTGCTCGCGCTCGAAGCGGGCAGACGAATCGAAATAAGCTGCGAGCAGCAGGAGTCCCATTGAAAGCCGCTGGCGCAGCCCGACGCCGGTTGAGTCCCCCGGCGCCAGAAGCGATTCGGTCAGTCCCGAAAGCGTCTCCATCGACTTCATGCCGAACTGGAGCAGGGCCACGGTGCCTTCGGGAATGATCGGCTGTTGCTTGGGTTTGACACGGCCCTCAGACAGCGCATTGCGCTTGAACCAGTGAACTGCCCCCGGCGTGCTCGCCGTCTTGCGATATTCGGCCGCCTGCGGTTCCGACATCGCGCCGATTTCAACGTCGATGCCGCCCTTGGTCTGCGCACCGATGATCTCCACCGCCGAACTCGCGAGTTTGTCCACCAACAATTGCGGGTCGATAAACAGGCGGATCATGCCGTACCAGAGTTTGCGCTTCTCGTCCCAATCGCCAGTGAGACAGTTGAGTGAGAAGCCATCGATCGGCATCTTCTCCGGGCCGGAGAGCACCAGCGAATCGTTCAGTAAAAAGATGCGCCAGAACACGTCTTTCAAGACTTTCTCGGCGTTGGCGGGTAACTGGCCGGTTTTAGCCGCGAGACGGCGGCTATACATGTTGAAAGTACTGGTCGGTAGCCAGTCGTATTGTCCGTCGATGTCTTTGAAGTAGTAGCCTTCGGTCGCCTTGGTGTACTGGAAATCCGTCACCGAGATTTCCTCGGGACTGTGCGGCATGTCGCCGCCCTTGTTGGTCGGCTCAGTCATGACCCACGGCACACGGTAGCGCACGAGGTCGGCCTTGACCGGATAATCCTTGGGCGCACCTTCGCCACCTGCCGCTGCCATCAAAATGTCCGCTACACGCGGCCACTTCTGGATGGCCGACTCGACTGGCATCTTACGCTTGCGCGCCCGCCACTTTGTCCCCATCAGGTTCTCGCGGGAACTTGAAGGAAATATAGCCTCCATCGGAGAGAAGCGCTGAATCTGGATAATGCCGGCAGGATTCGAGGAACGGGAGATGTACGATTCCGTCCAGCCCATGCCGGTGACATTGCGATCGTGTTTGGCACGGGCCAACTCGAATTGCGCTCCAGCCGTGTCGTAGGCCCATTCTTTGGCTTTGGTGCGACAGTTGTGTGCTATAATCCCACTTGCGACATAGAAACCTTCGGATGTTTCGAGGTTAAAAACAGAAACCCCATGAACTACGCGACGTGCGCACTTGGTCACACGCACTGTGGGTATCACGCCCGGACCGTCAGTACGGACGATCTGGCCCGACTCTATTTCACGGAAAAGCGCGACGGCCCGGAGATTGCGAAAATCACCGGCCTCGACGCCAGCACCATACGATTGCGGCTTAAGCGGGCGGGTTACGTCTTGCGAGGCGCGGGTGCCGCCTATTGGAAAGGCCGCCGACAGATAGCCCAAGCACCTTTTGAAGAATTGGTTCGACTCTATAAGTCGGGCCTTGATACGGGCGCTATTGCGAACAGATTGGGCCTTCAACAGTCGAGCGTCTATCGCACATTGCGTAGGAACAACATCCCTATGCGCACCAACGCCGAAGCTAAGACGCTCGCCTACGCCACTGGCCGACAACGGAGCCAATTCATGAACATGGGAAGTCTCGAGGAACGAGCGAAGTACAAAGAGATTCACGCGAAACCGCGAAATCAGGCGCAACGATTTCTCTTTGATGGACTGACCGAACGTGGCTATGCCCCGACTCTCGAAAAGGCGATCGGACCTTACAATGCAGATTTGACCGTAGTCTCCGTCGCCGTGGAAATCGTTGGGGTGAACGCCAAAAATCCGGGTAGCGTGAGCAGTGGCAGCCGGTCGAGTTTCGAGCGAACGTGCTTTTTCTTCGATGCGGGTTTCAGCATGATCGAAGTAGTTTCCCAAGCCCAGGTCATTGAGCAACTTGCCCTCGACAAGATCGTCGAATTCATTCAACTCGCCGAGAGGTTTCCACCCGCGCATCGTGAGTATCGGATGATTTGGGGTTCCGGTAAGGACGCGGCCATTCGACAATTCGAGATCAACCAACACTCCAGTGTAAAGGCGCTCGAAAGTTCGCCGTATCTTCCCGGCTCGCGTTAGTGTCTCACCGATAAAGCACTCTGCTTTAAATTGCGCTTTCGTATCTTCGGGATTGCGCGCGACATAGTACACCGATAGGGGCACGCGGCGCTCGATACCATCGACAATGCGAATAAAACGCTGCGTCTCATTGAGCGTGATCATGGGGCGCCCGCTGGCTTCCATCACGCTGCGATCGGCCTCGCTTATCTGGTCGCCGTCAAAGAACGAATTGGCGCGGCGGGCCTCAGTGCGCCACATCTCCACTTTCGGCTTTTCGCGGGTGAGTTGCCGGATAGCCCATTGGGCATCGGGTTCGTCGCTATCAGTAATCGAGCGGCGGCCCGTGCGGTCGGAGAGTTCACCTACGTCCGAATCTGGAGTAAGGTCTTGGAGGCGCTGATGTGGCAGACCCTTGGGCGTTCCAAGGAGTTCGCCACCACCACCGAACCCGCCAGTGCTGTCGAATGTTCCCGGCATGATTAGCGCCTCCGCCCATTAGCAGTAAGAATCGGTGGCGTTTTTGGCTGCATGCCGACCAGTCCGATTGGATGACCCATCGCCGTCAGGTCGATAATCGCCATCGGACTGATATGCGCCGGTATCACGCACTCGAAAAATTCCTTGCGGGTGAGCATGTGACCCAATTTAAGATGGGCGCGCTGCTGCTGCTCATAAAAGGCTTCGAGCGCCAGCCAGCGGCAGGCGGCGGCGTCAAACAGACTGGAGTTTTCGTTTTCCACTGGGCACCTTAGGCGGGGGCGTGGTGAGCAATTGGCGGCATTCGTCACGACGGCCCTTGAGATCGTCATAGCGCGCCTTTATCTGGTCGAGTTCCCGCTTACTCGCTTTCATCGCACTATTGAGACGTTTGAGTTCGTCGCGGATTATCTGACGCGGCGTGCGAGTCGATTGAACCGGAACCGTACTGTTGACAGGTGCGGTCGATGTCGTTGGGGCGAAAGTCTCAGCCTGTGCTGGCGCGGGAGTATCATCCTTCACCGGATCGCACCAGAACTGGAGATTGAATTTCTCCATCAGGGTATCGCATACGTCAACGCGCTCGTAGCCCCGCCCGATAGCTTCGCGGTAGAGTTGCACGGCATCGGGCGGGAACTTGTCGAGCAGGAGCAGTTCGGCGATGCCCTCGGTCAATGCCTGCTCGCGCCCAGTCTTTTCCACCACGATCTCGGCGACGGGTTTGCCGCCGGCCCCGGTCGCAATCAAGCGAAACTTAGGCATCAGCCTTTCTCCCGATAGTAAACGTATTCTTTATCGGAACGGTCGCGTCGGATTTCGATCATCTCATAGTCACGATGTAAAAATGGCGGCACGATTTTCTCGTCGCTGTGGTAATTGTCCATCAACGCAAATGGCGAGATGATCGCGAAGCGAACTATATGAGGTAGCGGATCTTGTACGAGTTGCCATTTGGTCATTCCGTCTGCGGTTTCAAATAGTGCCATCATCTTAGCCGCTCCTTTCTTCCATCCGCAGCAATTGCTGACGCTTGAGAAACCACAACTCCGCCGCCTTGAGCACTATCACAATCGGCGGAATCTCGCCCGCTTCGTTCGGCACGCCGAAGATGTCGAGCACCTTATCAAGCTGCCCGATTTGCTCGCGGGAGAGGGAATCGACGGTGATGTCATTCATCGTCTTCGGCCTTATCCCCGTCGAAGCAATAGCGTTTGCCGACCTCGAACATCCAGAACATTTCGCCGCGGGTTAGATTCGACGAGCGGATATTGTAATTGATCGAATCGTCGTCTTTGTCGGGGTTGACCCTTGCGATGACCATCACTAACTGGCGCGGATCGACTTTCCCAGACTCGATTGCGTCAAGGAGTTTATGGAGGCATTTCAACACTTCCGCTTTCGGGGTTGCGTAGATTTCCGCAAGCTTCAGGGTTGGCTCAGCCATTATGATCTCCGCAACAGCACGCCCATTCCGGCTTGCCGATGCCATACTGGTATCCGTGACGGCGACGAGCCATCAAACAGGAAAACTCAACAATCGGCGCATCAGATGTCCAATCCCATCCCAGCCAGCCACAAATAGAAGCCTCGCCAAACGCGATTTGCGCAGCCCTAGCCCCGATGAAAATCCCCTTCATCGGCTGAACCACGTTGCCCCGCCGCGTGCGCTCACACGCCCCTCGAACATGCCGATGCCGTGCTGCTTTGCATAAGCCGCGTCGTCGCCGTCCTCGGCCTTGGGCGTACCTTCGTCGTAGGTCATTTGAAATTCCGGATCCTTGATTCGCGATAACGCATCTAAAAACTCATCGTGCGGAAGGCTGCCCTTGCCTGACCACGGAATATATTCCTGCTCGATGGCGTAAGCCATTAGATCGACGCGCACCCCATCCTTCTGCTTGTAGATGAAGCGCGGTCGCACGCCCGCGCCGCCGTCATCGGTGATGTCCTCGACGCCCGGCAGTACGATACGCTTTTCGCGGAAGTCTTGAATCAGGTCGGCGATACGGGAATCCTTCGAGCGCATGTGCCGCGCACCACGCCGCCCGACCGGAATCACCGGACAGTTGATGCCGTACTTCTCGATGTCGCGGTCGAGGTAGAAGCTGTCCGACGACATGCCGGTCTCTTCATAAAGAATGGCGTCGGCTTCCCAATGGTCGGCCATCTTGATCAATGCCTTGGTGCGTTCGTCGGGATTGAGGCGATCGAGCACGAGGTCAACCAGAAAGAGTTTGTTCTCGGGGCCACCGGCCAGTGCCATGATGCAGGTGCGGTCGGCGTGCTTGTGTTGCGAGAGCGCTGGGTCACAGATGATCCAGACGTGGAAGCGGCCAGGGTTAATCTGGTCGGTATAGACCTGTATCCACTGGCGCTCGAAGCGCTGCGGCAGGGCATTCTCGGGCCGTTGCTGGCAAGTGGTCTCCCACTTCCATTGATCCTTTTTCGCATCGATATAAACTTTCGCGCCGTGAAATTCTTCCCACAGGAAACGGTTGCCGGGAGCAAGATACGTGGCTTGCTCACTTTTGGGGTCAGGCTCCGCCATCAGGATGACGACCTTCCAGCGGTCGCGGTCTTTCTCAAAAATGCGCCCGACGAAATCACGCGGCGCCCAGCGGTTGGTGCAAACGACGATCTTGCCGCCCGGCTTGAGACGGTCGGTGACGACAGAATCGAATGTTCGCATACGGGCTTCCATCGTCACGTCGCTGGTCGCTTCCTCGTAATTCTTGAGCGGGTCATCGATCAGCACATAGTCGGCGCGGATACGGGCAATAGCTCCGCCCCAACCCACCGCGTAAATCTTGCCGTCGCGGTCGGTCTGAAAGTAGGTCCGCGCGCTCACGTCCTTGCGTACGTGGCACCAGGGGAAAATCTCGTGATGAATGTCTGAGCGGAGCTGGTCGCGGACGGTCTGCCCGAACTGGCTGGCGGGCTTATCGCCATACGAGACGATTAGGATTTCGCGGTCGGGGCGCCGGCCGAGCAGCCAGGGCGCGAAGCCCGCGGTGCAAAGTCGGGTTTTGGACTCGCCGGGCCGCATTAGCACCATCAGACGATCGTAGTCGCCGCGCTCAAGCCCCTCGAGCGCCGGCACGATTATCTCCTGCTGGTAGCGGACGTACTTGTAACTGGGATTGATTTGAAGGTAGTAGGCGCCGTAGTGCTCGCGCGCCTTTTCTACGATTTCGGGGGAGAGCGCCATCAGTCTTTCGCTATGGCCCAGATCTCAGCATGTCGGCAGGGCTGGCGCTTGAACTCGGGCTGGCCGAGTGAGCACAGGATGCAGAATTGGTCACTGACGCCACCGTTGGCGTTGCGCCGCTGAATGCGTGGAGCAATCCAGCGAATGAGTGCTTCGAGTTGGCCGATGCGGGCGGCCTCCTCGCCATCGTAAATTTGCATCGTATCGGTGGGCTTGGGCTTCGGCATTATCCCTCCTGGCACATGTTACCCTTTCTCCGCCTTCTCAACCTGCCTCTGCAAAAAGTCCCGGTACTGCTCATCCTCGCTCTTCGTCGTCGGCGGTGCCCCCACTTCCTTCGCTGTCTTCAGCGTCCCCATCGCCTGCACCAGTACTCCCGCCCTCGCTTTCGGATCGTTAATCCTGTTTGCTTCCTTGAGTAATTCCGTCCGAAACCACCCAATCTGCTCGTCCAGGGTCCCTGTCTCAGGAAACGGCGTCCGCTTCTTCCACTGCCCGCTCTTCCTCTCCTTCAATCGCTCCGGGTGCTCCTTCCAGTACCGGATCATGTGTCCGGCATCAGGCGACGGATTCATGCTGTCCTTATATCGGTTCTGAAATGGGTTGTCGAGTAGATTCTAAGGGCTGGTTTAGGGAACTTGGGCATGTAAATCGGGGTTTTACATGGGTCTTCGACGGTGGTCATCCCCCCCTAAAAAGTATGCCGCCTAAGGTATCCCCGACGGAATCTCAGAGTTATCCTTCCGGTTTACGAAGCGAGCCCAGACCAGAGCGGAAGAGGAGCATACTCACCCGTGCGCTTGGCGTGATGATACTTGAGATGGTCTGCCTGCGAGGCGAAAACCCTAAGGTTATCAAGGTCATTGTGGTGATTGTCGCCATCCTCGTGATGCACGACATACTCCGGCAAGAGCTTGAAGTGCTGCGCAACTACGGCACGTGCGAGGCGCATACGATACTGCGACCGGACATAGCCAGGATTGTGCCGAGAAGCATAATAGTGATCCGCGCAGCAGTAGGCTCGTAGCGTTTTACGCGCGATACAACGCATCTGTTTGAACTTATCGCCGCACCATGCGCACTCGCGATCTACCCAAGTGCCATCTTCACGGTGGACGCCAGCAGCCAAGAGACGCCCACGGACACCATTGTCCGATAGGCCCACGATACGGCCAATTTCCTTCAAAGTTAGATGCTGCTGAGTGAACAACACCACTACCCGTTGTGTGTCAACCGCTTTTCGCCGCTTCGCCATCGGTTTTACCTCGCGTATATGATGACAAAACCATAGCAGTTACATGCGTTCTAAGTCAACGAACTTCGCACAATCGTACTTAACGAAACATATCTTATACGAAGTTGAATGACAGCCCGCACCAGCTACCACTTAGAGCGGTTAAACTCTCGCTATTCATTCAATCCCCAGGAGCGTGCAGAGGCGAGCGCGGATGGCGGCGATTTCCGTGTGGAGCATCAGCGGGACCACGTCTTCTCTGGCATCGATGCTGACTAGACTGGCGGGTAGTGTCCTAATTTGAATTGGGATCAATGAATCCTTCCCAAACCCATCCAATCAGCCTGACTAATATCCACACGAGAAAACCAGACCCTACCGCGATCAGGGTTATTTTACCCCATTCGATTCCGCTAGGAACGTCGCCGCTAAAAACAATAAAATAGAGCACGGCCACGTACCAGCCGCCAGCAGCTATTAGACCCAAAGCAAGGCTCAATCTCCGGATTCCTTCCCGTCTCTTCATCATCGCGCCTTGCTCCTAATGTTGAGTATGCCATACTGGGGATATGCGTAAGCGGTCACGGAAACAAGAGCCAGAGGACATAAATCAGATAGCGCACCGGATGACGCAGCACATCATCGATGCGACTGAGGAACCGGACCTGAGCGACGACAAGGCCCGCTCCGCGCTCGCACGTGCCCTAGGACGGCTCGGCGGCCTCAAGGGGGGCCCTGCCAGAGCGGCGAAAATGACGGACGCGGAGCGGCGGGATAGCGCCAGCAAGGCGGCGCGCGCAAGATGGTCGAAGCGAAGCGACTAAGGCGTGACCAAGCGGTGCCGAGAAACGAAACAGGTGTAAATCACTTGGAGCGTTCCCATTAAGTCGCGTGGCGGGCGTAAAGGGGCCTGCTGACTTTCCGCATTCTCTCTTTCAAGAAAAGCTACCAGATCGTAGGCAAAGAGAGTCGCTTGAGTTCGAAGCTGCTCTCTAGAAATTGATTCCATCGGTCTGCACCAGACAGATATATATATCAGATCACGATATCTTGCCACTCCCTGTCCGTCACGTAACGGGCGACTGGTCCAGCGAAAAATTCCGTCCAATACGGGTCTCTAGGATTCGGAAAATTAATGGTCGCGCATAAATCTACGATGACCTCTGCAAAAACGCCGCTTCCGGTCAGCACAAATTCCAGAAATATCTCAATCTCGCTCGGATTTGGCGCGAGGTTGCTCATTTTCTTAATGGTTTGATGCGTGCCTTTGGCAACTTTAAGAAGACGCGCCCGATAGTTGCTATACAGGTTCAAAAATCCATGCGTGCGCAAGAAAGTGTCATCGATAAACGAATAAGGCATGTTTTCAGGCTCCAGGCTTTACGCGCTGCGCTCCGTCGCTTCTTCAGAGTCGGCGCCCTGTTCGCCCTCCTCTGATTTGGTGGCCGAATCGGATGGAATCGTCCGTTGTGCGCGTCTTGGATACCATTCTGCGAGTGCCCAATCGCTACCCACCTTAATAACAGCGGCATCGGGGCTTTTGCTCATGCGCATAAGCGTCGTATAGATATTGTTGTACGCGTCTT
>Ga0187878_1000589_pt1 | contig 40298 bp, 41 predicted proteins | sample June2016WEW_17_1_FD_132979 | JGI IMG/M metagenome (GOLD analysis project Ga0187878, IMG submission 132979) | Peatland microbial communities from SPRUCE experiment site at the Marcell Experimental Forest, Minnesota, USA - June2016WEW_17_150 | ecosystem: Environmental > Terrestrial > Soil >... | reverse complement strand
GGCCTATTATCCATAAGTACCAGGGGTGGGGGTCGAACCCACGACCTCAGCGTTATGAATGCTGTGCTCTAACCAACTGAGCTACCCTGGCTCAAAGCTATTTTACCACATTTAACTTCATCCCCTCAATAAAGCCTCTTGTTGAAATCAGCAAATCCAAACTATCTTTTACATGAATTCTCAAAACTCCATGATAATTATCATCGCTATATTGCTTTTTCCATTTCGTTTGCTGATAGAAAGTTTTTGTAAATTGGTTTTTCTTTAATCCTGCGATGCTTAACCAGTAGTTTCCTATTTCTTCTGTTCTATCTTTATAAGAGTCATTTAAAGTTAATCGAGCAATTATACTATCTTTTTTAATCCCAAAAGATTTCTCAAGCCACTTTATATAAAACTTGATCATTCCTGGATCAGAATTACAAAAACCCAAGCGATGTTCATGTCTATTTTTAAAACCTTCTCCCCAATATAAAGCAATTCCAGCTATAAATAAATCCCGGCCGCTTAAGTTCCCTACTTTTGAAAGTGCCTTTTGTAAAAGTTTTTTCTCATTATTAAGTTTTAAAACTTCATCTTGTTTTTGCTTTTTAATTCTTCCTGCTTGCAATGCTTTTTGAGTTCTGGATTTTAATTTTTCAAGTTGTTTCTCGGAAAGCTTAATATCTTTAATCCAACTTCGGATAGTCGTTTTGGGAACATTCGTTTCGTCGTATATTTGTCCCAAACTTAAGCCTTTTGCGCGCAATTGACGCACTTTATCCTTAAAGACCTGACTATGTTGCATATTTATATTATGAAATGACAACTGCACTATGTCAACAAGAATCTAATAATGACTATCTTTAAGCAATTTTATTGACTATTAGCTTTGATTTTGCTATTATGTTTTTACGCGCGGGGTAGTGTACAGTGCACATGAGGCTCAAATGGGCCATTTTGATAGTAATATTAAGATAGTACTCAGCTATATCGGTGAAACCCCATCTATTTATTATTTAGGGCAATACCGAGGGAAGATCCAATAATTTATTGGGGACCCGTAGAGACTACACGCTGAGGTCGCCACTGGCGACAAGATATAGTCCGACACTCTGGGTAACCGGAGAAACAGAAAGCATAATCTCATAGGCTAGGCGCAACTCCTAGCCCCGCAACAAATCCCTACAACTTGACTTATAGTTCTTCTAGAGCTACAATTTCCCTGCTATGGAAGAACTAGAACATTCACCAAATCCTGAATTAGCGCTCCCACACGTAGATGCTTTAATCGTGTTAGGGAGAAATTTTCAACCGGGTTTTAATCGAAAAACACTTGCCGAACAACGGTTTCATTTAAGCCCCGGTTCGCGCATCAACACATTAGCAGCTGGATTAATATGCAAAGCAGGACTTGCTGATACGCTAATTATTTCTACAGGGCATACTGCCGGAAGCAATGTCCCCTCGGAAGCAAAAGCGATGAAAGACGATTTACAAAGGATTTTTAAAGATATTCCGGATGAAGCCATAATTTTAGAAGAAACATCAGTCGACACCGAAGGCAACGCCAATGAAGTTAAAAAAATAATTGATAGACACCCGGAATTTAAAACCTTTGGACTGCTAGCAGACACCAGCCACCTTGAAAGAACCCCATTATTTGAGCGGGTTGGAATTCAAGTTGTCCCTTTTGATGCGCTGGCAATATTAGGAGAAAAACGACCAAAATTAATAGAAAATTATATAAAGTCGGAAATCTATCAAAAAACAGAAAAGCAAGATAAAAGAGCACGACAAATTCAGTCCTTGCCGATTATTTCTCCGCTTACTTCTTGGTTATTGCATAAAGTCGCTTTGCGCATGAGAAACCCCAACAAACCTAATCCATATATAAGTAAAACATCTGGACAGAAATAGGTTCTAATAGTTTCTTCTAGAAGAATAGATTAAACCATTGTTGCCAGTTAGGAAGGTTTTGCTGAACTGGTTTTGCGGGTTGATTTTGGTTTTTAATCAGACCCGGAGAAATTAGCACCTCTTGTTCCCCCGGCTTGACCAAAAATAACTTATCGTGTGCTTGCTCTTCCAAAAATTGCGGCGTCTGTGCATAAGATAGTTCGCCTTTTAGTTTTTGGTTTTCCAGTTTTTCCCGCTGCAACTGCTTTTGGGCCGAAGTTAGTAAATCCTGCTTCTGCCAAATATCATAGATTGAGTGCAACAACCCGTTAATCATTAGAAGCAGCGCTATAACAATAACTATATAAATTGCTTTTTTCATCTCTTCTGATTTATAATATCACAATTGAGCTATAACGATGTATTTTTTGCTATTGACTAGCTGTGAAAATGGTGATATTATAGGCCATCATGAAGACAATCCAACTTCGAACCGCCCACGAAGAATTTAAAAATTACTTAAAAGAGGGTAAAAAATCTAATTCAACTGTGGTTGCCTACGGTAAAGACATCGACCAGTTGATTTCTTTTTTGGAAGACTTACAAAAACACGAAGCGCATGAAGCCACCAAGGAAGACATTGAAGCGTTTTTGGCCAAATTAACCAAAGAAGGCTACACGCCAAAATCGGTTTCAAGGAAGATTAATTCCACCCGCACTTTTTATCGATTTTTAAGAGTTAACGAATATACCACCGACGACCCTTCCCTTTTGGTTTCACACCCTAAATATCAGTTGGCCGCGCCCAGGATGCTGACTCCGACCGAATACAGAGCTTTAAGAGATGCCGCCAGAAACGACCCAAGAATGTCTGCGGTTATTGAATTACTGCTGCAAACGGGTATTCGCATCGGCGAATTGGCAGACTTAAGAATTTCCGATATTAACAAAGATTCTTTGCACATTGCGCCGTTTGAAAAACACGAAGAAAGAAACGTGCCTTTGAATAAAAGAGCACAGGAAGCTTTAGATAAATATCTAGCAGCCAGACCAAAAGTGCCGGAAGCCCACGTTTTTGTCACTAAATCGGGCAAACCGTTCTTAATTAGGAATATCAGAACCGCCGTTGAAAGATATTTCCGCTTAGCCGAAATTAAAGGCGCTAAAGTTAACGATTTAAGACACACTTTTGTCGCCCACCACCTAAAACACGGCGTTTCATTGGTGGTTTTGTCTAAAGTGCTGGGACATAAAAGAATTTCTACCACCGAAAGATATTTGCAATACGTGCCGGAGCGCGGCAAAGAAACTTCCGTTTTAACCGAACTGTAACTTCAATAATTTCCTCATTGCTTTGAAAGAGAAAGGATTATTGCTATAATTGTGGCACGCGTCTGTAGCTCAGTGGTAGAGCGGTTGTCTTATAAACAACAGGTTCCTTGGTTCGATCCCAAGCAGACGCACTAAAGTCTGGCGCGTTCGGCGATTTCCACTTCGAGGCTTTTCACTTCTTTCCCGTATTTTAATCTGGATAATTCTCTGATTAATTCCGCCACCCGCGGGTTTTCCGCCGCCTGCTCTTTGGTCATATCACGGGTCAAATCCATCGAAAAAGGCGTCATCGGCTCGTTGTTCACGATTGTTTTAACATACGCGTTATAAACATCGACATTGATTAAATCTGCTTCCGTAAAAGTTGGTTGGAATTCATGTTGTAAATAGTTGGCATCGGTGACGCCGACTCGAAACGAAACCAAGCTTCCGACGTTACCAAAAATCGCGTTTTTGACTTCCTCATCCATCTGACCGATAAACTGGTTAGCAACAATCAGATTAAGCCTGTATTTTCTCGCTTCCGACAAAATCTGGGCAAAATCGGGTGTCGCGAAATTTTGAAACTCGTCAACATAGAGATAGAAATCGCGTCTCTTTTCTTCGGGAACATCCTGCCGACTCATCGCCGCCACTAAAATTTTCGGTACTAAAATTAAACCCAAGAAACTGGCATTTTCCTCGCCGATTTTTCCTTTGGATAGAGACACCAAGAGAATTTTTCCCTCGTCCATGACTTTTCTAAAATCAAAGGCGGATTGCGACTGACCGATAATATTGCGCATCATTTTATCGGTCACAAAACGGCCAAATTTGGAAACAATGTAGTCGAGAACTTCGGATTTATGGAAATCGTTGGTTTGCGCAATCTGATCGGTCCAATAGCGGCGGACAATCGGATCTTGGACTTTCGGCAAGAGCTCTTGGACAAAATTAGCATCAGTCAAAACGCGGACCACCTCGACAAAAGTGCTACCCTTCTCGCTCATGACGGTTAACATGGCGTTTCTGATAGCATGCTCAAATCTTGGTCCGATAATACCGGTTTTATTCGGATCATAAAGTTTATACATCAACCCGACAATTGAGGAAACAATGTAGTGTTTTTCCTCTTCGGTTTGCGCCTCCAGCATATTTAAACCCATCGGCCGGTCTGTATCGCTTGGATCAAACAGAATGACGTCTTCGGCCCTTTCGGGTGGGATGAGGGGTAACAATTTATCGATGGTGTCATGCGGATCAATAAAGCAAACTCCCTCGCCATTTTTGATGTCCTGCAAAATCATGTCTTTTAAGAATTCCGACTTTCCGACACCGGTTTTTCCGACTACATACATGTGGCGTCTTCGATCATCTTTTTGGATATAAACCGGTTTGGCAATGCCTCTAAAAGTGCTCATGCCTAAATAAAGACCTGCGGTGGGAATTTGGGCCGGAGCCGGCGCTCTTTTGGCATTTAGCCAATGGATATGCGGTGTCGTCACGTTTTTGTTGGGAAAATGGAAAACGCTACCCAATTCTTCGCTGGTCAAAACCGCCATGCCACGGTTTGGCAAATAACGGTAGATAAAATCGCTGATAAAGTTTCCTTTAAGCCAAACTTTAGCTTTGGCAAAAGAGTTAATGCCGTTAAACTGGCCGAAAGCGCTAACCATATTTTCCAAATGCGCCTGCGCAGCTTCCTGCGAGCTGGAAGAAACGACTAGTCTAATAGTGGTATAGAAACCGGGCTTGGAAATTTTATTTTCAACTCCCTCCAATTCTTTCGGGTCGGCCGCATATTTTGCGGTTTCGGGATTTGCCTCCCGCTTTTTGGTAGAAGCGATGTATTTGCGGCCTAACTTGCTCCATTTTGACGGCGCGCCGGTAATTAAAACCTGAATCGCCGCCCCCTCGCCATGCCCCATTTTGGCCAACACCGAAGTAAGGGAGGATAAAGGGTCAACCGCAAAGTCTTTGTAAACTTTGAGTGGTTTGTAGTTTGAATCTTTGAGTTTAAGTGACGCAAACGCTACTTTCCCCTCTTTGGAAAAAATATTATATTCATTGCCGATAATATAACCCTCTTTGGCGTTTCCTCTTGCCTCTTCGTCGACAATTTTTATTTCCGCATCCGGATACGAAGCGTTAATTTGTTTTTCGACGATGTCACGGTATTTGTTGGGGGCATAAACATAAAAACGGATATCTTCCGACATCCCGACAATTTCAAACGAAAGATGCGGTTTGTATTTTAAAAAGGCAAATATTCCCGTCGCTTTAATGCCGGTGAAACTGGCAAAGAATTGTTCGGCGGCGTCAATTTTAATCTCGTTATCGCGCGGCAGCGTGACTTGAATTAAGGTCGAATCAAGCGATTTTTTCTCTCTGTCTTTATTGCCATACCAAATAATAAATAAGTAGCCAAAACCCAAAACTGCAGCGGCGATAACCAACAAAACAACTAAAGCTACGCATAAAACCGTGACTAGATTAAGAATATTTGGCAATGCAAAATTATACATATTTTAGGCCGGCCGGCCAGTTAATTTCCCGTGAATTCTCTTTAAATGCTTTAACATTAATAGCGCAAAACCATAAATTGAATCTGCAAAAAAGATGCCTTCGAAAAACTTTTCCAAATTAAAATTGTGGCCGGGACCTTTTTTCGCCAGTTTCTCAGCTTCTTTTTCATCCATCGGCAGTTGCACCGCCCCCGTTGGCTCGGTTTTAACCGGCGCCGGCACGGCTTTGACGCCAATCTTCTCCTGTTCTTCTTCAATTTTTATCTCTCTTTCCGCTTCGACAATGCCCGCATCGGCAACTTCTTTATCTTTGATAGCAGCTGTTTCTGAAGGCTTTACAAAATCACTAACCGGCGCAGTTTCTACTTCTTTATTAGTTGATCCAACCGGCGCGACTTGCGGTTGTAGTTGTGGCTGAACAGGAACTGGCGGTTGCGATTGAGATAAGACATTGTTGTTTGTCTGATTTGGTTTTTGAGCAGTGTCATCCATACGTTAATAATAACATTTATACGTTTAAAGGACAATTGAATTTAAGCGCAGGCATCGACACCGGATTCTTCGACATACTCCTCTTTTGTTAATCCGCATCCGGGACAGGTATCTCCAACCGGACCGTCAGCTTTATAATGACACTTTGGGCACGTAAACCATTCTTGATCTGAAAATTCAGAAACGCTAAAAGGCGAGCTTATTGATTTATTAAATGAAGTTAAAGAAAATCCCCCAGATGCACCACAGCCTGTCATAACCTGCCTTACCGGCCTCGAACCAAGATCTAGAATTTCTTCGGTTCTAGCTGTAAATGCATAACTATCAAGGTAAGGATATTTACTTCCATTTCTTATATATACCAATGCCATATCCGCTTTGTTTAATATCGCATTAAGCGTTAAAAGCTGCATTCTCGTATCAATTGGCATTTCAGAAAGTGTATTTATATAGCTTGTAATAAGCGGTGTGCAGATTCTTATGATTTCAGCGAATTCTACTTCTGATAGATATTCATGCTCCCGATGAAGATATTTATGAATATTGTCAGCCGTTATAAAAGAATCATTTCTAGATTCTATTTTTATTGGATTTGAAAGTAGGCATTCCGGCGTTGGTTGATAATCAATTCCAACAACATCTACGTTTTTAAGCAAAGCCACTGTTTCTTGCGCAGAAAGCGAAGAGCTATACCGTCTTGCTTCGATAAATCTACCTTCACCATTATCTTTCAATGTAAAAATATCATAGAAATTATGCTGGTAAGAAGAACTTTCTCTTCCAGGCGGAGAAATCGAGAGTATCATTGTCCCAATTGGAACATCTCCTGTAGTTAATGTTTTCTGAATAATTGTAAATCCTGCCAATTCCGCCTGCTCTCTGTCTCTATCTGTCTCATTCCCATGTCTTTTTCTATACTCAACGCCCCTACTTATCATATTTATGAACGGTTCATCCGTATTTTCGCCAAAAATTTGTCCTTCTTTTATTTCATAGCGGGTACTAGACAATAAAACACCAAATCTTTCTCCTAAATGAGTTTCAAGCTGACGCTTAGTGTAAAGGTCCAGCTCTCTTTTCCTTTCGGAAGAAACACTAGACAAAGCTAGATAAGAAACCCTATCAAAAGTTGGCTCGTATGCAATTGCTTGTTCAATCATAAAAAAACTCCTCGTCTTACCGAGGAGTTGCATAAAAAATATGCTTCTGCTCGGAAGTCTTATTTCGGGGCTCTGGCTTTATCGCGTCAAACGCGATTTCACAGTTGCGGCACAGCTCGGAATTTCACCGATTTCACCCGTGAAACTATTTCTTTAACCAAACAGTTTCTTTTTGTTTTTCCTTGTAATTTATATATCTTGCAAGAGTAAAAAGCAAGTCGGAAAGCCGGTTTAAGTAAACGAGAATTTCCGACAATACGGCTTCTTTTTCGGCCAGCATGACCGTTCTTCTTTCGGCCCGTCTGGCGACGGTTCTGGCGTAGTGTAAAAGCGAACCGGTTTTTCCACCGGGCAAAATGAAGTTTTTCAGTTTTGGCAGTTTTTGGGTTAAGACATCGATTTCTTTTTCAAACTCCACGACCCGTTTCTTAAGTTTTTCTCCCAAAACCTTATATTCTTTCTCCCCCGGTCCGGCTAGGCTTGCTCCAATTTCAAATAAGTCACTTTGGATTGCCAAAATTTCTTGCTTGATTTTCTTATCTTTAATTCGTGAAACCACCACACCCAAAAAACTATTTAATTCGTCCAAATTCCCATAGGCCTCCACCCGGGAGCTTCCTTTTGAAACAGTTTTCCCGGTATGAAGAGCCGTTTTCCCTTTATCCCCAAATCTTGTATAAATTGGCATAATCTTAAAGGGGTGGCACGGGTAGAAGGGCCCCCGACAGCGCGCAGTCAGTGAATCGTGAACGAGCACTGGCGGGAGGGACACCCGGGACAGGACCCCTGAATAAATTTAACACTCGGAATAACCGCAGGCGTAACATTTTTTGCAGCCTTCTTCGTAAGCAAAGCTGGCCGCTCCGCATTCGGGGCAGAGATCATAAAGACTAGTAGCGGTTTCATCGGTTGACAGTGCGCCCCCCGGCGTTTGCAAAGATAGTTGTTCGATTTTGACAATTTCTTCTTTAGGAGCCGCATCCGCGGCAATCGGCAAGGAATGTCCATTGAGATGCGCGTTGGCAGCGTTGCCATTATGCACACTTGGATTTTTATCCTCCACCACTCCGTTTACTTTAAATTCAAAATGTTTTGACAACACTTTTGCAATCGCGTCCGGCAGCGAACGGACTTTGTTTTCGCCAAACCCGACACTTCTGGCTCCGCCAATGCCGATTAGTTGCGCCACCACTTGTCTGATTCTCTCCCGCGGCGCCAACACGCCATTGATTCTTAAGTTAAGCGAGATCATCCTGCCTAATGCGTCGGCCATTGCCGCCACATCCGAACCTGATTTTCCGACGGTAATGAAGACTTCAAACGGCTGCCTATTTTCGTCATGATTAATAGTGATGTAGGTTTTGCCAACCGGAGTATCGGTCCCGTAAGTTACTCCTTCCACCATACTTGGTCTTGGCAACACCGGAAGTGATGTCTGCACCTGCGGAATAGCGACTTTTTCCTCTTTTTTCTCTTCAATTCTTTCCAAAACGCCTACCCGGCTGCCATCCCGCATGTAAGTAATCCCTTTTAATCCCATGTCATAAGCTAACATATATAGTCTTTCGACATCTTGGACGGTGTGGCTTTTGGGCGCATTGACCGTTTTGGAAATCGAAGCGTCAATATATTCTTGGGCCACCGCTTGCACTTTAACGTGCTCTTCCGGCGTTAAATCATTAGCCGAAGCAAAATAATCCGGTTTTTTGGCGTCGGGATTCTCTTTTTTCCACTGCTCAAACAGCGGATGATACATTTTATGCTCACCCAATCGGTCGCGGCGGATAAACTCAAACTCATAAACCGGTTCTACTCCTGATGACACTCCGGTTAAAAGCGACGTTGAACCCGTTGGCGCAATGGTCAGAAGCACTGCGTTTCTAATCCCCTGTTTAGCGATTTTAGCCCTGATTTCTTTGGGCAAACGTTTGATATGAAAACCTTTGAGATATTTTTCCCGGTTGTATTTGGGGAAAGAACCTTTTTCTTTAGCAATGTCGGAAGAGGAGATGTAAGCGTTATCGCGCAAGGTTTTAAAAATTTTATCAATTACTTTTAGCGATTCCTCACTGCCGTATCTAACTTCCATTTTAATTAAGGCGTCCGCCAGCCCCAAAATCCCCAAACCTTGTCTGCGAATATCTTTAGCCACTTTTTCGTTTTCTTTATAAAAATAGTAAGTGTCGTCAATAACGTCGTCTAAAAATCGCACTGCCACCTGGACGTCTTTGGCAAAGTTATCATAGTCAAACTGTTTGTTTTTAACGTAAGCCGCCAGATTGATGGCGCCCAAATTACACACGGCCCAGGCGGATAACGGTTGTTCGCCGCAAGGATTGGTCGCGATTAGTCTTTCAAAATAATAAGTGTTACTCCTTTTATTACTTCTGTCCAAAAAGTGCAGTCCCGGCTCGGCCGAGCGCCAGGCGGCGGTGCAAATTAAATCCCACAGATATTTAGCCTTAATGGTTTTTAAAACTTTAACTTTGCCGCCGGTTTTTTTCCAGGCTTCTAAATCGCCTGTCCATTTTTTGTCGTATTTCGGATCGTCCAAATCAGGATAAACTAAATCCCAATCGTCATTTTTTTTGACCGCTTCCATAAAAGCATCGGATAAACAGACCGACAGATTGGCCCCGTTTATTTTATTTAAGTCCTGTTTAACGGTGATAAATTCCTCAATGTCGGGGTGCCAATCCCAAAGCATTAACATCAAAGCGCCCCGTCTTGAACCGCCCTGCTGCACAATGTCTTTAGTCGCCAAGGAATAGAGCTCTGCCCAGTTGATTGGACCAGAAGAAAAACCGTTGACTTTTTTCACTCTGGAGCCGCGCGGCCGAAGTGATGAAAGATTGAGTCCGACTCCGCCGCCGTGCGCCATAATCTCAATCATTTGCGTCAGATTGGCCATGATGCCACCTCTGGAATCCGGCGGATTTGGAATCACAAAACAATTGTAGTAGGTCACGTCAAAACCGGTTCCGGCGCCGGCCAAAATTCTTCCGCCTGGCAAAAACTTAAAGTCCGCCATTAGCTCGTTGAATTTTTTCTCCCATTTCTGGCGGTTTTTCGGCTTTTCGACACTGGCAATTCCTTTAGCCACCCTCTTCCACATTTCGTCCGGAGTTTTCTCGATGGGCTTTCCCACCTTATCTTTTAAGGAGTATCTATCTAAAAATACTTTTTCTCTGATTCCATCCAGTTTCATATTATTTTATTAATTTTTTAACTTCTTTTTCAAAATCTTCAACATCGACGAATCTTCTAAAAACACTCGAGAAGCGGATGTATGCCACCTTATCTATAGTTTTAAGCCGGGTGGCCACCATCTGCCCAATCTTCTTGCTTTCTATTTCTACTCCGGACTCGCCTCTTAGCTCCCGCTCAATTTCCGTGACTATCTTTTCAATGTCTTCAAGAGATACTTTGGTTTTTTCGCAAGACCGAATGATTCCCCGTTTTAATTTATCCCGGTCAAATTGCTCCCGCTTCCCGTCTTTTTTAATAACAATTAAATTAATGTTTTCGATTCGCTCGTAAGTCGTGAATCTTTTACCGCAAGAGACACATTCCCTTCTTCTTCTGATTGTTTCTAAATCTTCGCTGTCTCTAGTTTCAACGACTTCTGTATCTTTACTTCCGCAATATGGACACTTCATATCTTGCTTCTGGCACCTTTTAGCTTTATTTTATGCTGATGCCGTAAAACGCTAGATATAGTGCCACAAAAATAATATGGCACTACATCTACCCTGTCAACTATTAACATATATATCAAAATATGTCAAGTTATATTTTAGCTTCAGTTTCTTGATAAATAATCTGTTAGCGAAAAAACGAACAAAAAAAAGTTTTATTTTAAGAGTTTCGGTTTAAGAAGCAGCATACAAAAATTATTCTATTTATAAGGATTGCGTAGTGATTTAAGGCTTTAACTGCTCAACCGATTGCTGAAAATCTTCGGCTCTTTTTTGCGAAACTTGCAATACCAGTCTAGCTGCCCCTTTTGTTTTTTCCTCCATTTTAAAAATTACTTGTTGGTGTTTTAGAGACGCCGTTAATAGTTTTGCTAAAATTTCACTAGTATTCTCTCCCTGTTTTTTGGCCGCTGCCGCTTGCTGAATTGCCAGGTCAAAATAATTGCCAGATTTTGACAGAGTGGTAATGGCTAAATCCACTTTTCCTTTATCCAAAAGCGCGCTGGCAGCACCAAGCCTTTTATCCGCCATTAGTAAATCATAGTTTGATTTTTGTAACGGATCCGTAATCAAAAAATTATAGACATTATCTCTTAAGGCTTTTAGAAAATATAAAGGGTTATCGGGTAAAATCCCCGTGTAGGGAAGATTGTATTGCACATTTAAGGCGGCCGGAGAAGTGGAAATCGCCTGGGCAAAAACTTTCTGCCCGCTACTGACAAAAAGCAACAGTAAAAGAAGAACTAGCAAGAGTCTTTTCATAAAGTTATTATACTACAACTCCGCAAGCGGTATTCTATGCTTTCGCAAACCCGATTTTTTCTAAAACAAACCGTAATGCCTCTTCCCTATTCAAAGAATAGGTATTCACAATTAAATCGTAATATTTAGGGTCCCAATAAATCCAGTCGGGATCATTATGGACGTACAATTTTCTGAATTTTTCTAAATTTTCTTTCTCCCGAGTTAAAGCCTCATGTTTTGCTTCTTGCAAAGAAATGCCGTCTCGGTTCATTAACCTATCGATCCGAATATCCGCCTTGTCTTCGCCGTTTGGGTCTTGACAAATCACCAAAATTTTATAAACTCCGGCTAGTCCCTGAATATCAAAGCCGGCCAGATGACTTTGAATAATTTGTTGTTTCTCCTCGGTTAAATTTTTTTTAATTTGCGCCTCAAATTGTAGATCGAAACTGTCTGGTCTTTGCAAAACATCGACCTGACTGATGCTTAGCTGCTTGTGAATTTTTTCAAACAAATCTCCGCCTTCAAGCAAAGGCCAGTTTAAAACCCCGGATAGTTTCTTTGCCAAAGTGGTGGCGCCGGCGCCGATTCTGCCGGAAATGGTGATATTGTTAATTCCCACCAGTTCTATTGGTTTTTGATTACTCATAATGCAGGTTTCTCAAGAGGCAATTGAGTTTCCATTCTTTTTCCAACCATAATTACTTCTTCGACTAAACGGTTGGCGTAACCGTATTCATTATCATACCAGGCAATGACTTTGACCATATTACCGATGACTTGCGTCAGCGACAAATCTACAATCGCCGAGTAGGGACTACCAATAATATCACTGGAAACCAACGGGTCGTCGGTCACCGCCAAAACTCCCGTGTAGGCTGTCGACTGCGAAGCCTTGCGGAAAGCGTCATTAACTTCCTGCTTGGTTACTTCGCGTTTTAAGATGAAAGTGAAATCGGACAATGAGCCAACTGCCACGGGAACTCTTAAGGATAATCCGCTGAAAACATTTGCTAGCTCGGGTAAAGCTTGGGTGGCGGCAATAGTGGCGCCGGTTGAAGTCGGGACAATATTTTGCGCTGCTGCCCGAGCTCTTCGATAATCTTTATGTCCGCCGTCTTGCAATCTTTGGTCGGAAGTATAACCATGAATGGTGGTCATCATTACTTTTTCCACCCCGAAACTCTGAAGCATTATTTTGGCAACAGGCGCAATGCAATTGGTCGTGCACGAAGCGTTGTTAATCATCGTTTGTCCTTGAAACTGTTCCGGATTAACTGCCAATACAATGGTTGGAACCTGCCCTTCTTTAACCGGAGCGGAAAGAATAACCGCTTTGGCTCCGGCGGTTAAATGAGTTTTAAGTTGCTCTTCGGTGGTGAATTTTCCGGTCGACTCAATCACCACATCGACATTTAAATCTTTCCAAGGAAGAAGTGTTGGATCTTTTTGCGAGATCACCGGAATTTTTTTGTTATCAATTAAAAGGTAGCCGATTAAATTTTTAATGACGGGGTTTTCTTCGACCACCTGATAGGAAACGTTTAAACTATAAATCGGTCCGTAGGAAGTATCGTATTTTAGAAGATACATCCAGCCCTTGATGTCGGTAGATGAGCCCGCGTTGATAGCGACTACTTCAATATCGTTAAAATATTTTTCGAGGATTACCCTATGCGCTACCCTGCCTATTCTACCATAACCATTAATCGCAACCTTTATCATAGAACCAGTATAACAAAGTTCTTGGGAAATGAACAAGAAGAAATTACAAATTATTACTTATGCTCTATGGGATGGACGACGTTAGAACCTGGTATTTAATGCTTTAATGTCTTTAATAATACTATTCATATAATCTGAGAGCTCTATCTCATCTAACTTTTCGAAAGGCAAAAACTTAAAAGCGGAATGTTCAAAACTCAATGTTATCTTTTGCGTTGAATCAATCATCCTGCAGTTAAATATTATTTCTACACGCTGAATTTTTTCTCCAGGATTTTCCATGTAATAAGTTTTAACTGCTATTGGATTTAAAACTTCTATATCAATCCCACATTCTTCCTTAATCTCTCTTTTTAATGCTTCTTCGGGCGTTTCTCCAAAATCGGAACCGCCGCCTGGTAACTCCCAGCTTCCTGGTTCAAAATCTTCATCGTCTGCCCTTTTAACAAAAAGCGCTTCCTTATTGTTGTTGAAAATCAAAGCTCCAGTAGAAACTTGTTGATATTGTTTCATAAAGATATTGTATCAGATGCAATTTTGAGGCTACGCAGCTCCGCGGCAAGAACTCGAATCTTTCTATTCTTGTTCAAGCGCGACCAATCCCGGCAGGTGCTCGCCAGCGAGAAATTCTAGCATGGCACCGCCGCCGGTGGAAGCAAAGGAAAATTGTTTTAATAAATTTTTCTGTTTGAGAAAGCCCAATGTGTCTCCCCCCCCAACGATCGTAAAGGCCGGGATCTTGACGATTCCCTCCGCCAGGATTTCCGTCCCTTTTTGAAACTTCTCTTCTTCGATCTTCCCCAACGGCCCGTTCCAGACAATCGTTTTGGCATTTTTGAGAACCTGCAGAAAATTCTCGACACTTCTTAAAGTAATATCTTGCTTGTTTTCCAAAGTATCTGCCATTAAAAGCATTGAGCGACCGGGAACTTTTTCGTGCGCCACCTTTAAAATTACTCTATCATTCTCGACAATTTCACCGCCGACCAAAATATAATCGGCGAAACCGTGCATTTCTTCCACCAGCGGCAGTTTGGTTTCAATTTTTGCTCCGCCGATCACCACTCCCAACGGCCGCTTCGGGTTTTCCAAGACTTGAGATAAAACTTTAACTTCTTCTAATAATCTTAAACCGGCAAATGATGGCAAGAACTTGGTGACACCAACAATTGAAGCATGCGCGCGGTGCGAAGAAGCAAAAGCATCGTTGACAAAAACTTCGGCGAGCAAAGCTAGTTTTTTGGCAAACTGTGGATCATTTTTTTCTTCTTCGGGATAGAACCGGATGTTTTCCAAAAGAATTATTTTGTCAGTAATTTCCCAACCAGCAAATTCTCCCAAACCTGTCACTTTCAACTTTGAGTTTTGAACTTTGAACTTTTGTTGCAACCACTTAGCAATTGGTAAAAGACTAAATTTTGCTTCCTTTCCGTCCGGCCGACCTAGATGTCCAACTATTATAATAGTGGCCCCTTCTTCCAGAAGATAGTTTAGAGTTGGAAACCAAGCCTTCAATCTCGTGTCGTCCCCAACTAGTTGCTGATGGCTAGTTGCTAGTTGCTGAAGCGGCACGTCCAAATCCGCTCGCAGCATTACCGTTTTATTTTGAACTTGAGCACTTTTAACACTTCTCAAATCTTTCATCATTAGTCCGTGAATTCCTGGCAAAACATTTCGCCGTAAATCCCCCCGTTGACCACACCAATTCCCACTTTATGAAAATCCGTTGACAAAATATTGGCTTTGTGCCCCGGACTTTGCATCAGACCTTTCATCGCCAAGTCGACACTTGGCGCTAGCGCCAAATTTTCGCCAGCAAAGTTAAAAGCGATGTTGGCCTGTGCCATCCGGTCAAAAGGCGAAAGCCCGTTTTGCGAATTATGCGAAAAATAGCCGTTTTTAAACATATCTTCACAATGCGCCGTGCCAACGTCGGTTAAACTTTGTGAAAAAGACAGCGCCGCGATCTTTCGCGCAGTTCTTTCACTATTCACCATTTGCAGCATTTGCTGTTCGGCGCTTTTGTCAATACTGATGGCGGTAGTTTTAAAATTGAGGTTTATTATTTCGTTACTTTGCGGCTCAATGGTTAAAAAAGACAACGTGTCATTAACCGCCCCGCCGAAAATATCATTCCAGTCTTTATTAAATCCTTGGGTATTGGCAACCAGAACGCTGCCGATTTTGGCGTTTAGAATTGACTGTTTGAGAAAAAGTGAAAACGGCAGAGCAATAATTAAACTTAAAATAAACGCTGACAGTAGAAGGCCCGAACAAAACCCCGGAATAATCCCCAACAGTTTGCTGACTATTTTTACCGGGCCAACGCTCGGAATTAAGAATCGGAAAAGCGAAACGTTGGCAATCAGAATTTTGAGAATAAGGTTAACAATGATTTCTACCAAAACCGCGACGACAAAGAAACCGATGGCGTTGGCAAACCCGTGCGAAATCGGCAAGAATTTAATCAGAAGCGTTGCGATACGGCCATAAAAAGTGATGCCGACCAGAAACGACAGCGCAAAACTTAAAAAATCAATTGCCGCCACCAAAACGCCCAGAGCAAATCCTTCGACGCAGTAGAAAAATAAAATCACGAGCACAAAAATATCTATCCAGTTAAGCCCTAAACCCGGAACAGATAAAGAAGTAATCGTTGCCAGAAACGAAGAGACGTTCATAAAACAATTATAGCAACTCCCAAAAACATTGTCAGCCTATTTGAATCGTGCTATGATTATTGGATACTAACCGCCACAAAAATGAAGCTAAATTTACCGAAAACTTTGCAAAAAAGGTTGAACTTAAAAGAATTGACGCATAAGAAAGTTATCGCAATTTGTGTTCTTTTGCTGTTTGCTTTTTCTTTTTATTATTTTATTTTGCGTGACTTACCTTTGCCGACAAAGCTCAGTAGTTCCTCCAATCCCCAATCGACGCTAATTTATGACCGTAACGGCAAACTGTTATACAACATCTATGACAAGAAGAATCAAACTTTTGTCCCGTTATCCAGCATCCCTAAATACATGCAGGAAGCCACCATTGCGATTGAAGATAAAAGCTTTTATCAACACGGGGCAATTGACCTGCGCGGCATTGCCCGTGCCGCTGTTTCGATTGCTTTGCATCAGCAAATTCAGGGCGGTTCAACGCTAACCCAACAATTGGTAAAAAATAGCCTTTTAACCCAACAGCAAACCATTTTGCGAAAAATTAAGGAAGTAATTCTGGCTTTTGCCACCGAAGTTGTTTATTCCAAAGGTCAAATCTTAGAAATGTATTTAAATCAAACTCCCTATGGCGGAACTTCCTACGGCGTTGAGGCGGCCAGCGAAACTTATTTTGGCAAACATGCTAAAGATTTGGATTTAGCCCAGTCCGCACTTTTAGCCGGACTGCCGCAGGCGCCGACAGAATATTCTCCCTTTGGCGCTCACCCGGAAGAAGGCAAAGACCGCCAAGTTGAGGTTTTACAAGCAATGGAAGACCAAGGCTATATTACTAAAGACCAGGAGCAAAAAGCCGAAAAAGAGGACTTGCAATATAAAAAGTTTACCAACGATATCCAAGCCCCGCATTTTGTTTTATACATTAAAGATTTATTAATTGCCCAGTATGGGCAGAATTTGGTTGAAGAAGGCGGCTTAAAAGTTACTACCAGCCTGGATTTGGATATTCAAAACTATGCCCAACAAGCTGTCGCCGACGAAGTTAACAAATTGCCGGTCTATTATCACGTCACCAACGGCGCCGCTTTGGTCACCGATCCCGCTACCGGCGAAATTTTGGCGATGGTCGGCAGTAAAGATTATTTCGATAACACTATTGACGGCAATGTCAACATTACTACCGCTTTACGGCAACCCGGCTCATCCATTAAACCAATCAATTACGCCGTCGGACTTTTGAACGGTTACAACGCCGCCACCACTTTTATCGACCAACCGATTTGCTTCCCCAACCAAGGCGGACAAAACTATTGCCCGGTCGATTACGACGGAAAATGGCATGGCTTGGTGGAAATGCGTTACGCTTTGGGCAATTCGTTTAATATCCCGGCGGTCAAAATGCTGGAGCTAAATGGTGTTAACGCAATGGTCGCAACCGCTTCGGCAATGGGCATTACCAGTTTTACCGATCCGCAGAAATACGGTTTGTCTTTAACGCTTGGGGGAGCCGAAGTCAAAATGGTCGATATGGCCACCGCTTTCGGCGTTTTTGCAAATTCGGGCTACAGGATTGATTTACATCCGATTTTAAAAGTAACCGACAAAACTGGCAAAGTGCTGGAACAATACACGCCGCCCTTAAGCCCTATTTTTGGCCAGAAAGTGCTACCGGACGGAGTCGCCTTTATCATTTCCGATATTTTGGCCGATAATAACGCCAGGCTTGCGGAATTTGGCGACAACTCGGAGCTAAAAATCCCCGGCCAAACCGTTTCGGTTAAAACCGGCACGACCAACGACTTCCGCGACAACTGGACCATCGGTTATACTCCCTCTGTTTTGGTCGCCGCCTGGGTCGGCAACGACGACAACTCACAAATGAGCGGACTGGTTTCCGGTATTACCGGCGCGGCGCCGATTTGGAACGACATTATGTCGCACTTACTAAAAGACCGCACGCCGGAACCGATGTCTAGACCACCCGACATTATCCAAAAGTCATTCTGTTCGGACACGGGACTACTCCCGGGAGGAGCTAATCCCTGCCCAACCCGCTTTGAATATATTCTTAAAGGCACCGAGAGCTCAAGAGGGCAAGTTACGACTGGTGATACTCAAGTGGACAAAACGACTCAAGATTTACCCGCCAAAGGGCAAACCGATAACCTGGAAACCAAAACGGAAACCGTCTATACCGATCCGACCGGCGATAAGTTTTGCATGACTTGCCCGCATCCAGAACTAATGCCTAGTCCAACGCCGACTCCTGCTCCTTAAAAGTCTGGGGCTTTGCAAAAAGCTATACCTATAGTATAATCAACACGTTTACTTGCCATTATGAAAATCTTGATTTCTTTGATTAACGCTATTATTTTGCTTTTAACCGCTATCGGCGATGCTGTGTTTTTCTGTCTAAAACTTGTCTTAAGAATAATTTTCACCCTACTCAAATTTATTCTTCGTTTGGTTGCCGCCATTTTCAGATTTGTCTTTAAAATAATCGGCATAAGCTTATCACGTAGCCAGGCGGCCAAAAGAAATATCAGTAATCAAATTAAATTGGCGCGCTTTAAGCTTCTACTGTCTGTCAAAAGACTAAAGCGCCAGTTTCGACCAAAGAAAAAAGCCAAACCGAGCAAGAAAAAAGTGGTCAAAGAAGCGGTCATTACCTTCTTCCCTGCGCCAAAACATTATCGCCTGAAACTAAAATATTTTCTGGTTGGCTTTTTGTTCTGCGTTATTTTTGTGCTGATTCCCTTTGCGATGTATTCATTCTTAATGAGCCTACCCAACCCTAAGCTTTTAACCGAAAGAGCCTTTCCGCAAACTACCAAAATTTTTGACCGCAATGGCACGCTGTTATACCAAATTTACGCCAATGAAAACCGCACTCTGGTGCCGTTAAACTCTATTCCGAAAAATTTGATTAACGCCACCATTGCGATTGAAGATAAAGATTTTTATACCAATCCGGGCTTTGACATTACCGGCATTTTGCGGGCGGCTGTCGCCGATTTTTCCGGCCAGCCAATTCAGGGCGGCTCCAGCATTACCCAACAATTGATAAAATCAACGCTTTTGACTCCCGAAGTAAGTATTACCCGCAAGATTAAAGAGATTGTGCTGGCTTTTTGGGCGGAAAGAATTTACAGCAAAAACCAGATTTTGGAAATGTATTTTAATCAAGTTCCTTACGGCGGCACCGCTTGGGGGATTGAAGCGGCCTGTGAAACTTATTTTGGCAAAAATGTTAAAGATTTGGATTTGGCGCAAAGTGCTTTTTTGGCCGGCATGCCCCAAGCTCCCACCACTTATTCTCCCTACGGTAACAACCCAACTCTTTGGAAACAACGTCAAAAAGAAGTGCTCGACAAAATGTTCCAGCTTGGTTATATTTCGCAAAAACAGGATAATCAAGCTCTAAAAGAAACTCTGACTTTTCAGCCGCCGCAAATTCCCATTTACGCCCCGCATTTTGTAATGTATGTTAAAGATTTGCTGGTGCAAAGATATGGACTGGCCATGGTCGAAAAAGGCGGTTTGAATGTTACCACCAGTCTGGATTTAAACCTGCAGCAGGACGTTCAGCAAATTGTCAGCGACGAAGTTAACAATGACGCTTATTTAAACCTGACTAATGGCGCTGCTTTGGTCACCAACCCTAGTAACGGTGACATTTTGGCGATGGTTGGCAGCGCAAACTACGATAACGCCAACGGCGGTAATGTTAATTTGACGACCGCCTTAAGACAGCCGGGCTCTTCAATCAAAGTGGTTACTTATGCCGCCGCTTTATCGGACGGTTTTACCGCCGCCAGCATTTTGGATGATTCCCCAATCACCTACAATATTCCCGGCTCAGCCCCTTATTCACCGGTCAATTATGATGGCAAATTTCACGGCAAAGTCCCTTTAAGGTTTGCTTTTGCTAATTCGTTTAATGTCCCGGCGGTTAAAACCCTGCAAAAAATCGGCATTCCGGCGATGGTTAGTATGGCCAAGCAAATGGGTATCACCACTTGGGGAGATCCAAGCCAATACGGACTGTCTTTAACTCTTGGTGCCGCCGAAGTCAAAATGACCGATATGGCCACTGCTTATGGCACCGTTGCCAACCTTGGCAAAAAAGTGGATTTGGATCCGATTTTAAAAGTTTCCAATTATGACGGCAGTGTTTCTTACCAAAAACAAGCAGAGTTACCAAATCTAGTGCTTGACCCAGGCGTCGCCTATATTATTTCCAATATCTTGGCCGATAATAACGCGCGCTCTTTGGAATTTGGCTTAAATTCTCCCCTAAATATTCCTAATCACACTGTTTCGGTTAAAACCGGCACTTCGGATAATAAACGGGATAACTGGACGATCGGCTTTACGCCGCAGGATTTAGTGGCTGTTTGGGTTGGCAATAACGATAACTCACCGATGAGTCAAACGCTGGCTTCCGGCATTACCGGCGCGGCGCCAATCTGGAATAAAATTATGACTTTGCTTTTGGGCAATGCTTCCAACGCTCCGGAGCCGATACCCGACGATGTTGTGATGAAAAAATGTCAGGGAAGAAATGAATATTTTATTACAGGAACCGAAAATACGTCCGATTGTAATTTTATCGCCACCCCCAGCGCAACGATGATACCACAAGCTAACTAACCAGATTGGTCAGTTTTTCGAAGGAGTTGAGAGGATCTTCGCTTTGAAAAATAAAACTGTCTGCCACAAATCTATTGGTGCCCGACACTCTTGCGGCAATGATCGACTCGTCGGTTATTCCCCCATCTATTTCTAGCGGAACAATTGTCTTTTCTCTCAACTCTTTTACTTTCAATAGTGAACTTTGTGAAAAAGCTTGACCGGATTTACCTGCTTTAACAGCCATTATGAGGATTGCGTCGATATCATCGAACGGAATTGATAAAGAACTTACCGGCGTATCGATGTCCAATGCCAACCCGACTTCGCCGCAGATTTCTCCTTCAGCAATAAATTCATTGATGTCTTCCATTTTTTCGATGTGTCCCAAAAATCGTCTAAAACCAACCGCTGCCAACTGTCGGATATATTGTGTCGGATTTTCCGTCATTAAATGCGCTTCCAAATAAAAATCATCTTTGTATTTTGCAAAGGCATTAAAATCCACAAAGGAAGTTTCTTCACAAAATTTTCCGTCCAAAAAATCAATGTGCACTACTTTGGAAAAAGGGCGGATGATTGCCAACTTTCTTTCAATCTCTTGCCAGTCTTTTTCCAAAATTCCAGGTATGACATTATGCATAATCAAATAATTTTTAATTGCTCTAATTGACCTAATTGCTAAACTTTTTAGGTTAATTAGAAATTAGAATAATTAGGTTAATTTTCTTGTTCAATTTTACTTATTTCGCTTATCCTCCTAATGTGTCTTGGATCGTTGGAAAACGGCGTTTTTAAGAAAATCTTGACTAATTCTTTCGCCTTTGCAAAGTCTTCAAACGCTGCTCCCAAAGATAAAACATTAGCGTTATTATGCTGTCTTGAGAGCCCTACATTCTCTGTAGAAAAACCTAACACTGCCCGGACATTTTTAAATTTATTAGCAACTATTTCCTCCCCCGCTCCGGACTTACCAAAAATAATTCCAAAAGCAGTTGGATCACTTTCAATCGCTTCCCCAACTTTTTTTATGAAATTTGGATAATCGTCAGTTGGATTTATAGAGAAAGCGCCACAATCTACCACTGTATAATTTTGTTGTTGCAGATATTTTTTAATTTCTTCTTTTAAGTTAAATCCAGCGTGATCCGTTGCTAAATATACTTTCATAATCTTTCCAGTTTAGAAATTAGAAATTAGAAATTTCTAGCCTACTGTCCTATTATAACCAAAGCGTCAGAGGAAAAACTATCCGGCAGGTCGGAAGTTGCGTTTCCGATTGTATAACTAAAACCTAAATCTTTTTTCAACAGGTTTAAGAAATCGCTTTTGCCCGCCTTTACCTGAATGGTCACATTCGTATAATTAAAATTATCGGCATTACCGGTTGCTACCACATTGTAACCAACGCCTTTTAGAACGTCCGCCGCTTTTACCGCCACGCCGGCTGTGCCGCTACCATTTTGTACGGTGACGGAAATCTGACTTCTATCCAGTCCCGAATCTTTATCAACCGGATTGACGGTTGGAGTTAGCGTCACTCCTGGAGTAGTGGACAAAGCAACTGTTGGTGTAGGAGTATCGGTCGGAGAGACCACAATTGGAGTTGGTGTTGGCGTTGGGGAACTTTTATACGAACTCACGGCCCTAAATCCCAAGAACAAAAGAATTACTACGACAATTGTCAGAATTAAATAAACGGGCCACTTTTTCGTGTTCCTTCTTTGCGGAGTAAAGGTGGGAATTGCTTCCAATGGCGTTTCTTCCATACACTACCTTTCGACGCAAGGATAGCACACTTTTTTTGGTTTTGCAATCCGAAAAAGCAGTCTGTCTGTTATAATAAATTGTGCGATGAAAAAACTGCTTTTTTTACTGTTTCTGATAATTTTTACTAGCGTTGGAATCGCGCTTCTCCCTTCCTCAATTGCCCAAAGCGTTAATTGTAACAATCTTACCGATGCTCAATGCACGGCGGAAGGCAACACTCTCTGCTTAGCCGATACGAATACCTGCATGGACCAACTGGCCGCTGCCAGACAACAATCGGTTAATGCCACCATTCCACTGGAAACCGAAATTAACAGCATGCAAGCAAGAATTGCTTTTATTCAAGCCAGTCTTATCACCAAGAAAAATGACATTGACAACGGATATGCCAACTTGGCCAAACAACAGCAAATTTTAAATGCCACCATCCGCGATTATTACATAAAATCTTATTATGATTCCCCGCTTTTACTTTTATTGTCAGCCAATTCAGCTAGTGAATTTACGCAAATTTTGGGCTATCAAAAATCCAATGCCGACCGCGACAAAGCCATTATTACTAACATTGCCATTACCATTAATGATTTAAAAAATGAAAAAGCCGCGCTGGAAAGTGAAGAAACCAGTATTGCTGCTACTAAAGCCAAGCTTGACGTCATCGTGGCCGGAGCAATTGCGTATCAACAAACTCTCACCAATCAAATTGCGGCGCTTAACTCAATCCAACAAAGTATTTTAAGTGCTAGGTTAGCCGGACTAAACATTCCTTTATATGCCAGCACCGCCGGCGGTTGCTCCAGCGATATCGGCAAAAGCCCGGGCTTTAGCGGCGGGTTTGGATTTTTCACTTACGGAGTTCCTAACAGGGTTGGCTTAAACCAATATGGAGCTTACGGCCGGGCCAATGCCGGACAAAACTCCGATACTATCCTTCACGCCTATTACAATTTTGATGGTTATCAAAATATCAGCGGCGTTAATATCAACGTTAATGATGGGAATGGAGTTGGTACGGGAAACGTTATTTGGAGCGGAAGCTTGGAAGATTATGTCAAAAGAATTTATGAGGTCCCGGACAACTGGCCGAGTGAAGCTTTAAAAGCCCAGGCGATTGCGGTGCGTTCTTATGTTTTGGCGGCAACCAATAATGGCGCCAACTCAATTTGCGCTAATCAAAATTGTCAGGTTTTTCAAACTAACGATAAAGGCGGCAACTGGGATCAGGCGGTTAATACCACCTCTGGACAAGTAATGATTCAGGGCGGACAACCGATTAAAGCCTGGTTCTCTTCGACACACGGCGGCTATGTGCATTCCTCCGGTGACATCGGCTGGTCCGATACTGCCTGGACAAAAAATGCGCAGGACACATCTTCCAGTGTCGGTAGTTTTTCCGACTTAAAAAGTAATGCTTACGATAAAGATTCGCCCTGGTTTTATTGCGATTGGGGTTCAAGAAGCAGCAATAATAATACCGCCTGGCTTAACTCAAGTGAGGTTGCTGATATCGTTAATGTCTTGATGCTGGCACAAAAGGATTCCAGCACCGTCAACCATCTTTACCAAACAGATAAAAACACCAATCCAAATCCCGCCGGAACCGACACTTGGAGCGCAGACCAAGTTAAGCAGGAATTGCAAAATCGAGGCGTCACACCCTACAACAACGTCAGCAACGTTTCTATTTCGGCAGATTTTGGTTCTGGGAAAGTAACCAATGTTTCTGTATCCGGAGACGGCGGCAATAATAGCTTTTCCGGCAATGATTTTAAAAACTATTTTAACTTAAGAGCTCCTGCTAATATCCAGATTGTCGGACCGTTGTATAATGTAGAGACAGAATAGTATGCCGGACATTTTTATCGCCGAGCCAAAAGCGGAAAGCATTATTCCCGACCAACCTTACTCTCTGCAAAAACAAGAAGGGTCAGCCACCCCCCTGCCGATTAACCAACCACTTACCCTCCCTAAAAATACCGTTGGTTTATTTTCTTCTTTTTGCAAGGCTCCGGATGGAGTATCTTTTCAAACGCAAGAAGAAGGAGAAAAAATACTGCTTTTTTTAAGGCGTGATTTTGCAACCAACATCAAATGGATATTGATAAGTATAATTTTATTAGTGATTCCTGTCCTCTTGCCTTTTGTTGGAAAATTTTTCGGCAATCCTTTTCCATTTCTTTCGCTTAAATTTTATCTTGCATCAATAGTTTTTTATTATCTGGTTGTTGCCACCTATCTTTATATAAATTTTATGACCTGGTATTACAATGTTGCCTTAATCACCGACCGCCGGGTCATTGATGTCGATTTTTCAAATTTGGTCTACAAAGATGTTGCCACCACCAAATTAAGCCTTGTGCAAGATTTAAGTTATGCCAAAGTAGGGGTCATCAGAGCCTTTTTTGATTACGGCGACATCCTCATCCAAACTGCCGGGTCTTTGGATAATTTTAATTTCGAATCTGCGCCGGATCCGGAAGAAGTAGTCCATATAATCGAAGAATTGATTGGAAAACAAAATGTATAATTTTTCAAATCTTTTACAAACACCGCAAATAAACATTCTCTTCAAGATTGGTTTTCTGATTGCAAACTTTATCTTTATAATCTTTTTGATCGTTGTTATTAGAGAAGTACGCACTATGAGCACAATTGTCAGTAATAACAACAACACCTCAACAATAAAATCGGCAATTCTATTACTTTTTATTGTTGCAGTTTCGCTTTTCTTGACAGCTCTTGTTATACTATAGCTGATGGCTGAAGCAACTTTGACCTTTGCAAAAATTGTCGCTAACCCCAGTGCTTTCTCCTGGTCGCAAGTCTATAGCGCCGGAAAACTTTTCGCCGTTATTTCCCTGGAAGCACAGGAAGAAAACCTGGAAAAAGATTTTCTGAATGTTTTAGGCAAAGAGATTTTAAACACCCTTGAACAGGAATTTTTTACGCTGGAAACCAAAGATTTGGCATCAATTAAAACGGCTGTTTTGACTACTTCGAAAAAGATTCCAACCGAAATAAACTGCTCGTTTGTCATTGCGGCTTTAACCAATAATATTCTGTATTTATATATTTTGGGTAACGGACGTGCTTCTTTAAAACGGGAGGGTAAACTTGGCAATTTAATTGAAGCGGCTGACCAAAAATCCGACGCGATCAAGGAAGCTTCCGGTTATTTACAGGATAACGACATTATTGTTTTGCAAACCAAGCAGTTTACCGACGTTATTTCGGTCGGCACTTTGTCGGAATTTATGGATAACTTACCGCCCAGTGAAATCGCCGAAAATTTAGCGCCCTTGGTGCATGAAAAAGAAGAAGCCGGGGCCGCCGCAATTATCGCCCACTACAAAGCACCAAGCGCTGAAGAAGCTGCCGAAGCTGTCCCCGAACAAGAACCGGAAATTGAAGCCAAAACCGTGGAAGACGAACAAAATTCCAGCGAATCACCGTTTTATTCCCCAACCGTTACCCGCAGAACTAGTTTGTTGGACAAAATTAGCCCCTTAACTTCTTCTTTATTTTCCAAGTTCAAACGCCCGCAAGATTTAGGCTTAAATCACTCCCGCAAAGTAATTTTAACCATTGTGGTAATTATTTTGGTGGTGTTTGTTGGTAGCGTCTTTTTCGCCCTGAATAAACAGGCCGCCGAAAAAACGCAAACTGCTTTTCAAGCCGTTTACCCGCAAGCTTTAAAACAATATAATGAGGGAGAGAGCTTACTGGAGTTAAATCAGAATTTAGCCCGTGATAGTTTCCAACAAGCCCAGCAGCTTTTAAATAGCGGTAAAGATAAATTACCCAAAAATTCCCCGCAGGAAAAACAAGTTCTGGATTTATTAAATAAAGTCAATACGGCTCTTAATACCTCTTCTGGAGTCACTAATGCGGCCGCTACGGCGGTCTCAAGCAATACCAGCCAATACCTCTTGGCCGAAAGCAAAAACGACGGTTTATATTTTGCCGAGGACGATAATCACATTTACGAGTTAACGCAAACCCAAGTTTATACTTTTAATCCTGACGGCAGCAACCAAAAGTCAATTATTACCAACAGCGGTGACTGGAAACAGCCGGGCGGACTTTCCACTTACAACGGCAACATTTATATTTTAGACAAAAGCCAAAACCAGATCTTAAAGTATGTCAGTTCCGATTCGGGTTTTGTCAAAGCCAATTATTTTTCAACCATTAACCCCGATTTATCCAAAGCCGTTTCCATCGCCATTGACAGCTCGATTTATGTTTTGACTTCAGATGGCAACATCAGTAAATTTACCAAAGGCGCTGCCGACACTTTTACCATTGCCGGCTTGGATACCGCACTTAATAACCCTACGCGGATTTATACCAATTTAAACGACAATAATGTCTATGTTTTGGACAACGGCAACTCAAGAATTGTCGTTTTTGACAAAAGCGGCAACTATAAAAACCAATATCAGGCGGGAGTTCTGAAAACAGCCAAAGATTTTGAAGTGCTGGAACAGGACAAAAAAATCTACGTTCTCTCCGGCGGTAAGACTTACGAAATTGATTTGAAATAACTCTTTTCAAATTTACTTTCTCCTTTTTTTGAAGTATCATACTGAGTGAAACGAACTATGAAAATTACCAATAAAAAAGCCTATTTTGATTATCGGATTTTGGAGACCTTTGAAGCGGGAATAAATTTGTATGGCTCGGAAGTTAAAGCGGTAAGACTAGGCAGAGCCGATTTAACCGGCAGTTTTGTCAAAATTATCGGTAGCGAGGCCTATTTGGTTAACGCCAACATTTTCCCCTACCAAAGCGGGCAAGTTGAAAATTATGACGCGCAAAGAACCAGAAAACTGTTATTGCATAAACAAGAAATAATTGCTTTAAAATCCAAAACCGACGGCGCCAACTTAGCTCTCGTTCCAATCGCTTTATACTTTAAGCATGGGTTTCTAAAATTGGAGATTGGTCTTGGTAAAGGTAAAAAACAATACGAGAAGCGCGCAGCGATTAAAAAACGGGATATTAAAAGAAGCCTCGAACAAGAGCTCTAAAGTTGACTTTTTAGGCCGAAAAGTATATAATTCTTGTCACTGGGGATGCAATTGCATCGACAGGATTCGCACTTTAAAAACTGCAAGCCGGCCATGACTAAAGCCGTAAAACTAGTCAAAAATTAAATGCTAGAAGCAATTCTGCATTTCAACCAAATTACGCATTCGCTTAATTTGAATTGATGTTCACTAAGTCTTTTCTCAATGGGACTTTTTGAGCAAAAACACAGTTGAGAAATTAATAAGGAAGTTGATTAGTTCCTTATCGAATTTATAATCTCGGTGATATTTATTCCCTTCTATTGGAAAAGAATATCGCGACTTTTAAAAGTAGAATAAGCTTGTAGAAGTTATTAAAATGTTTTCTTGGACTCGAGTTCATTGCTCGACATCTCCACACTACCTTTTTTTGAGGCTGAAACCTCATTGATTAGCTTGATAGGATAAGCTAATCCAGCGGTTCCAAACCCATTTTTATAGTCGTACCTCAATTGATCCTCAAAATACATAAAAAGTATCGTCCTTTTGTCATTGTATTCATCGCTTTTCCACATGGACATAGGGTCTTTTAACGTGTTTAAAACTTTATCTGATGCGGTTCCAAATTCTTCATTAGTATATTTTCGTTTGTTTAAATTCTCATCGCCTAGTTTCTTTTTCGATCTTAAATCTTTTATCTTCTCTTCGTAGGTCGCTATTAAATCTTCGTCCTTTGTTTTACTTATTCTCACAAGATAAGACTGAATGGCTATGTCTGCCTCCTCAGCCTCTGCTGCAATTCTGTCTCGCCATGCGGTATAGTTATCAAGCCTAATTCCCCATTGCTCTTTTAATACATCCTTTGTTAAATCAACCGTGTCGGCTGCTGGCTTAACTCTGATTAACAGTTCTTCAAATTTTGCCTCAAACTCTTTTTTGCCCGTCGTCTTCCAGTTATAGATACAACCTTTTGTCCTACAGAAATAGTGAGGGTATCGTGTGCCTTTTCTTCCCGTACACCAACTTGCTGTCATAGGCTTGGTGCAAGCATCGCAAAGTACGTGCGGACGAAGCGGAAAAGTATCGGCATAATCTCTTCGTTTCCATGGCTTTGTACGCTCTTGTACACGCTTCTGAACTAGGTTATACGTCTCAAGCGACAGGAAACCCTCATGCCTTGCTTTCATGAAAGGAATATCCCATTTTTTGTATTCGATATAGCCTGCGTATAACGGCTCCTGCAGTATTCTTTGCGTTGTGCTCATAGATGGTCTGTTAGGAAGTCCTTTTGCTTTGTATTCTGCGTGTAAAAAACGCATTACCTCTTCTTGCGTAATGAGCAACCCGTCTCTATATTTCTCGATTGCTATCTTATAAATAGAAGCATACGGCTCCCTCGGAGTAAGAATTTTGCCGTGGATAGGATCTTTTTTATTTATCATGCCAAGTGGTGGCATAAAAGGCCAGTAACCTTTCTCAAGTCTTGCTTTCATTTTTTGAATTACCTGCCTTCGATTACTTTTCCTCTGATATTGATTGCTAACAGCGATCATCAACTCTGCCATTTCGCTTTCATCACTATCATCGAAGTTAAAATTGAGACATTCCCGTTTTACTCCTCTTGATTGAAACTCTGCTGTTAACTGAATATGTACTTTTACGTCCCTTGCAAAACGAGACAAATCATCAAAGATAACTACGTAGTTTTCATGAGAGTGATCATCTATGTAACTAAGTAAGGCGTGCATGGCCGGCCTTTCAAAAAGACTTCCGGATACAGCTTCATCAGGGAATACCTTTACAACTTCATAATCTTTGTTTTTGGCATACATTCGACATCGTTGTTCTTGTGATCCCAAACCGTTTCCCTCGTCAACTTGACGCTGTGATGAAACCCGACAATAAATTAGTGCTTTCATAATTTAATTTAAATCGCTTTTTTCAACAACTGCATCTATAGTCTTATTGCAAATAAGGCGTAGCATATTTAAGAGATCTAAGACTTGTTGATCTGTCATACTGTCTCCTCTTCTGCCTAACTTTTCTCTTGCCATCTCAATTGTAATCGTTTTAGCTTCCATCTTCAAATAAAAACTCCCGTCTCGGGTGGAGTCCCTAACAGGAGCTTTTATCTCCACCCGAATCGTTAAAATTCCTTACGTATTTGCCACGTTCATCATGCCTATCCCTATTCGTTGATCAATCGTGCCGATGTTGAGGTTTGCTTTGGAGTTTTCGGCTGAGTAGAGGTCCAGCCTTAGCTTGAATAAGTCCTTTTCGATTTCCCATGAGAGCTGAATCATCCGGAGAATGGCAGATACAGGACGGTCGTAGTAGAATCGTTGTTTTGTTTCCGCATCAAGCTCTTCAAGCCTAATTAAATATTCCCTTGCTCGTTCTTGCATTCGCCAAATTTCCGTTCGTAGTGATTGCTGATCAATCTTTGCAAGCTGTTCTTCTCGAACTTCATCTAACCATTTTCTTATTGTTGGTCTTGAAACTCCGAAAAGTTCACACATTCTCGTCTGAGTAACTTTAGGCTGGGTAGTGACAAGGGCCCTCATCTGCAATTTCAATATTTTTTTACCTGTTTTTTCCATTTGTTATTTTGTAAAGTTTTGTAAAGTATTTCACCTTAAAACCACAAAAAAAGCGCAGACCCTTTGCAGGTTGCGCTTGTCTTTTTTAGACTTCGGCTTTTTCTATATTACCAAGCCTATTTTAATTGTCAAGTTTTGAAGATATTGGAAGCTAGTTAAAGAAAGTGTGTAAATAAAAGGTACATCAACCTAAATGCACCAATAGTAACCCATAAGGTAGGTGCAATTAAGAAAACATAAAGAATAATTGTAATAAATAGTTTTTTCACAAACACATTTATAAATTATTGGCACCCCATTAAAACTGGAGGGGTAAACAAACAATACATTACCCTTTGAGAACTACCCGGTATACCGCAAATATAGGGCTGGGGGGATAGATTCCCTATGTTTGGAAGAGGATTACATAAATATGGCGTTTGTCCTGGTGGTCCACAAAATAGAGTGTGTTCTCCGTTTATTAGTGGACCGGGAGCATTTAAGCAACCCATTACTTTATTAGAAGTCTGTGGAGCTGGAGGAACAGGAGTGGCTGTTGGGAGAATGGTAGGCGTTGGTGTATCTGTTGGAGCTTCTGTCGGAATGGAAAATGTCGGCACGGGCGATACGGATGCGTTATATTGTATCCCCAGAAAAGCATTACTAGGTTTCCATAGTAAAACAACGATAGCTACAGAAAATATTCCTAAAACAATAATCGCATTACGTACTAATTTGTCGTTTCCCTCTACTGTCTTTTCTTCCGTCTTTATACCTTTTTTCTTTTTCATCAAAAAGCCCTCCGCCAGCGAAGCCTTTCGACTCCTACCGCCCTTTCGGACGATAACTTTAGAGGTGCTCTGACGAAGAGCTTAATACCTCTAAAGTTTTTTAGCCATGCTCACATTGCTGCAAGTTTAGGCAATTAACGCTAGTATAGCACACCAAAATTTATAGTAAATTCACCTCTCATAACATATAATTAGACCGTGGTGCTAATGAAAAACATTCTTATCCTAGAAGACAATCTTATTGTTTTGTCTAAATATTTGGTATGGCAATATTAGTTGACAAAAGTTTATTAAAGACAGCTTGTTTAAAAAATGCAAAAAAGCTACTAAGAGAGTCTAAAAGATTGCTTAACCAAAAAAAGTATGCGTGGTCAACTTTCTTGGCAATAACTTCTTTTGAAGAAAGTCAAAAATTAGGACTTCTAAGCATGTATGAAGGTAATTTTATATCTGAATCTGAGTTTAGAAAATATTGGCATAGTCATGAATATAAAATAAGGTCGAAGGGTGCTCGTCTACGATTCACGTTTAATATAAATAAGAAAAAACCTGAGATAGTTTTAGGATCAAAAGAGGAGGCTCAGGAAGTAATAAGGATTAGGGGAGATTGTCTTTATGTGGATTTTAATGATATATCAATCTCAGAACCTCTAAGCATTAATATTGCAGTTGCCGTACAATATATAAACGAGGCTAATATGGAATTAAATTCAGCTATTTCTTTAGAGCTGTTAGAAAAGAAATTAAAAAGAGCTTTTAAAGTCAAACAATAATAACTATGAATAAAGACCAGTTAAGCTTAACAAAAGCAAAATTTCCCACTCTCTTTTCTTTTTCCCAGGACTATGAAGGAAAGGACAAGAATGATATTAGACAATATTTTAGAGATAAGCCCACTTTAATTCTAGGTGAGGGTTATTGGTTAAAATATGAACGTGCATTACAACTTTTACCAGTAGAAGACAAAAACCATCTACTCAATAAGCTTAAAACCCTAACAAAAAAACTTAGTGAACAAGAGGGATGGCCTCATTTTGAAGAGAAATTAAATGAAGCATTAGTTTACGAGTATCTTCAAAAAGAGGGATATAGGAAAATTAAATTTATTCAAGAGAATAGTAGAAATGGACGAAAACCAGATTTCGAAATTCTCAATTCGGACTTTTCACTTAAAGGACTTATTGAGGTAAAAACCATTAGATATTCATTAGACGAATTTGCTGCTGTAAAAAAAGAGACTGAAACAGGAGAAGGAAGATTCTTGCAAATGCAAGCGAAAGGTCTGTATGAGAAAATTAATGATGCCCTAATCACGTCCGCAATACAGCTAAAAAGCTATAGTTCATCGGCTATAGAAATACGAGGGGTATATCTTTTTCTTAATTTAGACTCTGGAATTTTAATGGATCTAATATTTACTCCAACTAGCGATTTAGAACAATTTCTTTGTAAAACGAAAAAGGATCTTTATAGCAAAGAACAGGTAGAACTAAAGATATATTTACTATCAGGTATCTTTGGCGATCCAAAAGAGTTTAAATGCAAAGATTAGTTAAGTTTTTTACATGGACTTATTGGATAAATAATTATGACTCTAATTCTTACCGCACTATGTAAAAACGGAATATGCATATGCGCTGATAAAAGAAGCAAAACATGGAACGATGGCGTATTGAATAAAATTGAAGATAATCTAAAAAAAATTTATAAATTTAAAGGTGCTCCTTTAATTATTTTTAATCATGGAGTTAACAAATTTAACAACAAATTATGGTGGGACTTTTGTTTAGACTATGAAAACTCAGATAGATGGAGAGGTAAAACCCTAGAATTAATAAGTGGAGATTTTAAAGAATTTATAAAAGATGCCGTAACGCTGCAACTCAAGCAGAATGCACAAAACATGCCTAACCTAAGCAATCTTCATAATGCAGCTTTTGTTCTATGTGGTAAGAACTTAGAAGACAATAATTTTGGGGCCTATGAATTACGTTGGTCTCCTGACTTTAAGATTAATTACTGGAGAGACACAAGACTAATAGGTTCTGGTGAGGGTTATGAAAAATACTTAAAACAATATTTAATTGATAATAGTCAATCAAATACGATTGAATTTTGGGGATCTATAGATATTATTCAAGCAAAAAGAGAGTTAATAAAATTATTTTCTATCGCTACTGAAAGAAGGAAAAAATTGAGTGGAGATGAATTTTCTGACGATTTTGATATTGAATATATTACAAAATAATTAAGGCTTAATTAATTCCAATACCCCCTTGTGATAACTGCTTAAGTTACTCAAAGCGAAGCTAGGCTCCTTCCCTGCAGTATCGGATACCACTTGAAAACATATTCCTCAATTCGTTTCCAAGATATTTCGTCTATGTCCACAAATTAAAGGATTAGGTTGATAATACAATCTAATCCTTTTTTATTAAACTCCCAGTTGACAACCCATAGAAAAAACTGTTTAATGTAATTAGTATGGCAAACGAAGGGGGAGTTGACTTAGCCTCCATAGGAAAAGAAGAAAATCCCACTAAAGTACCCGAGCCTTCTGATAGAAGGGCTATCGTAGAAACATTTCTTCGTACATCTTCTCAGAGTCCTTTATTCCCTGCTTTAGCGGAAGCTATGCACCAAGAAACTACTCCAGGTGGAGCGAGAGCATTGACTGGAGAAGAAATTCAAGCACTTAAGGTAAACCTTGTAGACGCCGGTCTCCTTCCAGAAGTCACAAGAGAAGTAGGCATAGTAGCTGAAGATGTTGCCCGTTTGCAATCTATGACACCTCAGGAACGACAACAAGCTATAGACATAGGCCTAAAAAATCTTACTGTGCAAACATTAGAAATAGGCGCATTTGGAAAACCAATAGGAGTAGCCGAGCAAGTAATGAAACCGGGAGGGGTAAGATTTGGAGCATATGAAGTAAACAATAGAACCGGTGAAAGAAAACCTGTAGCTGCGCCCGTTGTTCTCCAACATCCAATTGCGCCACCCGTAGCGCCTAAGCTCTAATTCTTATCTAGCATTAGTTGTTCCAATACTTCCTTGTGGTAACTCCTTAAATTCTTCAAAGCGAGGCTATGTTCATTCCCTGCAGTATTGGATACCACTTGAAAATATACTCCTCAATTCGTTTCCAAGATATTTCGTCAATGTCCACTTGCGGTTCAAAACAGATCAAATGATACTGTTTGAAACCGAAGAAAAAGCCCTGACATAATGTTCAGGGTTTTTTATTGGCCAACTGACTAATCCCGTGCCAGAGTGAGACCGAAGACCTTTTGCGCACCGGCTCTTTTAAGCACTTTTGCCGCTTCCAAAAGCGTTGAGCCGGTGGTTGCCACATCATCTACCAACAATATATTTTGATTAATAATTGACGATTTATGATTAATGATTTCGAAAGCATTCCTGACGTTTAATTTTCTTTGCAGATTAGTTAAACCGACTTGCGTTTTTGTTTCTCTGGTTCTTTCGAGCAGATTTTGAACAGGAATATTGAGCTTTTTTGAGAGCTCTTTGCCTAGGATTTCCGCCTGATTATAACCGCGCTTGCGAAGTTTGGCCTTTGAAAGAGGTATAGGAACTATCAGCCATTTACCATTCGCTATCAGCTTTATGAATTGTTCATTTTGAATAATACTTTCATAAAATAAATCTGCCAAGACGGTTTTTAAGTCGGTTAAGTAAGGTTTATATTTAAAGTTGAAGATTAGTTTTTGCATTGGTTTGTTGTAGGCAGGGGCGGAAAAACAGCCGTCAATGGTGTATTTCCGCTTGCATCTTGGGTGGGTTAAATTATTAAAAGTTGGGTTGTTGCACGCAAGACACAGCGACTTGGCGTCAAAAGAAAGATAGACAAAGCATCTAGGACACAAATAACTTCCTTGTTTTTTGCAAACCACGCATTTTTTCGGAAAAATAAAATCGCTAAATCCCATCAATTTGTATTATAATGACTTTATGGCAAAAATATTTGTTTTCCGACACGGACAAACAGAGGATAATCTAACGCACACTTTTTCGGGCTTTCGCCAATCCGATTTAACCGAGAGTGGGATTGAAGAAGCCAAACAAATCGGCGAAAAATTAAAAAATGAACCGGTCACCAAGGCTTACCAATCCGACTTAATCCGCTCGCAACATACTTTAGACTTAGTTTTGAACGGTTATCATCAAAACGTCCAAATTTTTACTGATCCTAGAATTAAAGAACGCGATTACGGCGATTTAACCGGAAAGAACAAAGATGAAACTGCCAAAGAGTTCCCCGCTAAATATCCTCTGTGGCACCGCTCTTATGATGTTCCCCCGCCCAACGGTGAAAGTATCAAAATGGTCGAAGTTCGCGTGATGAGCTTTCTAAATGATATTCTGCCGACTTTAAAACCTGACGATGTTGTTTTTATTTCCGGAAGCGGAAATTCGATCAGACCGATACGAAAGTACTTCGAGCACCTCTCAAACGAAGAAATGTCAAGCTACGAAAACGTTCCCGGTAAAATCTTCGAATATCAAATCTAATCATACGCTCAACAGAGGGGTTTAGTTATGATATAATTTAACTTAAGGAGGATTGCTAGAGTGGTTAATAGAGCGGCTTGCTAAGCCGTGACGGTGAATAGCCGTCCACAGGTTCGAATCCTGTATCCTCCGCATGAAAAGAAAATATCAGGATAAAGAAATAGAAAAAGCACAAAATCTCCGCCATAAATATCATTATTCTTTCGTAAAATTAGCGCAAATTACAGGTATTCCTGCAACTACGTTGCGTAATTGGTGTAAGAATGATCAAATGGGAACGCGCTGGGACACTTTACTAACTACCAATGAAAAACGACGTAAAAAAATAAAGTCATCAGAAATAAAATCAATTACTAAGCTTAAATCATTAGATGCAAGCACCAAAAAGCTTTTGGCATCAATTATCTACTGGTGTGAAGGATCAAAATACCCAGCAACCAATAAAGTTGATCTAACTAATTCTGATCCATTATTACTACAGATATTTATTAAATTTTTAAGAGAAAGTTTCCTGTTGGATGAGTCCAAATTTAGGGCAAAACTGCAAATCCATTCAACGCAAGATTTTAGTAAGATTAAAAAATATTGGAGCAAACTATTAGACATTCCTATATCTCAATTCATGAAGCCCACTATCACTGTGGCTAATGGTAAAAAACATAGAAAAAATTATATGGGAACATGTACAATAAGATATTCTGACTATAAAATTCAACTTAAATTAATAGGCATATACGAACAGTTTGGAGATTTAATAAATTAATCAGGAGGAGTCGCATAGTGGCCTAGTGCAGCGGTTTACTAAACCGCCATCCCGCAAGGGATCGTGAGTTCAAATCTCACCTCCTCCGCCAAGAAAAATGAAACAAAGAATTACATTACTTAATGCCTTTCGTATTCCCGCTCTTGTCATTTTAGCCATCATTTTTTATCTCGTTTTATTACTTTTGAAGTTAAACCTTGCCGCCAATCTTGTGGCGATTTTGGCCACACTTTTGGGCAGCTACCGGCTGTTTTACGAAACCATTTCTTCACTGTTAAAGAAAAATTTTGCCCTGGATTATATCGCTATTTTGGCCATTGTCGTTGCCTTAGCGACACAAGAGTATTTGGTCGCCGTTATTTTAGCCTTGATGATTGCCAGCGGCCGGACACTGGAAGACTACGGCGTGTCGCAGGCGAAAAAATCCCTAACGAAACTGGCGGAAAGAATTCCGCACGAAGTTTTCTTGTGGGCGAATGGCAAGCTCGGCGAAAAAGTCAAAATTGAAGCAGTCAAAATTGGCCAACAAATTTTAGTGCGCAAAGGTGAAGTTATCGGGCTGGACGGAATTTTGGTTTCCGATGATGGCTTAACCGACGAATCCTCGCTAACCGGCGAGCCCTACACAATTGAAAAAATTCAGGGCGACCCCATCAGAAGCGGAACAATTAATATTGGCCAGCCAATCGTGGTTAAAGTAACCAAAGAAAGCGGCGATTCCACCTACAACAAAATTGTAGAGATGGTTAAAAACGCCCAAAATGAAAAGTCGCCGTTTGTTAGATTGGCCGACAGCTATTCCGGCATTTTTACGATTGTAACTCTTTGCATCACCGGTTTTGCTTACTATTCTTCCGGTTTTGATTTAATCCGCGCTTTGGCGGTTTTGGCGATTGCCACTCCCTGCCCTTTGATTATTGCCACCCCCATTGCCCTTTTGGGCGGCGTCAACGCTTCGTCCAAAAAGCACATTATCGTCAAAAAATTGGCGGCTTTGGAAGTTTTAGCCAGAGCTCAAGCCATAATTTTTGATAAAACCGGTACCATCACGCTGGGTAAACCGAAAGTCTCGGAATTTAAAAACTTGAGTAAGAATTATACGGACAAAGAAATTTGGGCGATTGCCGAAAGCATTGAGCGAAATTCACTGCATCCACTAGCCAAAGCCGTGGTCGATTTTGCCAAAGAAAATAAGGCTCCGATTTTACACGCCGAGAAGATTGAGGAAAAAGTCGGTTCAGGTATTTCGGGCGTATTGAAGAATAAAACCTACACCCTTTCCAAATTACCAAGCTCCGAGGGGATGATGATTGGCGTATTTGAAAAGAATATTCACTTGGCTACTTTTATGTTTGAAGACGAAATCAAACAGGAATCAAAAGAGATCATTAGAAGCTTAAAGCAAAGAGGTTTTCAACTGTTTATTTTTACCGGCGACAAAAAGGAAGCGGCGGAAAAAGTGGCTACTGATTTAGGCGGAGAGATTATCATTAAAGCCGAAGCCAAACCCGAAGATAAACAAGCCGGAATTGCGGAGTTGAAGCAGCAAGGGATTGTCACGGCGATGGTTGGTGACGGCATCAATGACGCGCCGGCCTTGGCGCTAGCCGACGTTGGCATGGTGTTTAGCAACGAAGAACAAACTGCCGCCAGTGAAGCGGCTGATATGGTCTTTTTGGGCGGAAATTTTTCGCTGGTCATTGACAGCTTAAATATTGCCAAACGGACGATTGAGATTGCCAAACAAAGTATTTTTGTGGGAATTGGGATTAGTATTTTAGGAATGGTCGTCGCTTCGCTTGGCTTTATCCCGCCGATTGGTGGAGCCTTTTTACAAGAAGCAATTGATGTGGCGGTAATTCTCAACGCCTTAAGAGCAAGCAGATAAATAACTTCCAAACTACTAGCTACTGACTTCTGGTATTCAATACTCGGTTGAATTATAATATTAAGCACGGAGAGGTCGCCCCGTTCGCGGGACTAATCTCCTCGGAACCTTGGAGAGGTCGCATAGTGGACTAGTGCGGCGGTCTTGAAAACCGCTAAAAGTATTTTGCTTTTCGCGAGTTCGAATCTCGCCCTCTCCGCAATTTTCTTGACTTAGAATTGCCAATCCTTTACAGTAGAATTATGCCCGAAGCAGAAAAAGAAAATATTACTACCGAAAACCAACCGCTCGAATGGACCGCGCCCGGCCGCCCATTTAAAAAACGCTCCAAACAATTTTATTTAACCGCACTTTTAATTATGCTTTTAGTCGAAGTTATTCTCTTTTTATTTTCGCAATATCTACTGATGGTCGTTGTCATTTCTTTGGTGTTTGTCGCTTTTGTCTTGGCCTCTGTTCCACCCAAAGACTTTCACTATCGTATTAGTGACGAGGGCGTAATGATTGAAGACGGCTTTTATATCTGGCGGGAACTTTACGATTTTTATTTTAAGGACCGCGACGGCGTTAAGACTCTACATTTGGGAACTCACGCTTTCTTACCGGGCGAGTTAATCGTGACTTTAGGCAATATGGATGAAGAAAAAGTCAAAAACGCGCTGCTCCCCTATCTTCCATACCGAGAGTATGTTAAACCAACCTTTGTGGAAAAATCCGCTGATTGGCTAACCAAAAATTTCCCCCTAGAGAATAAATAATTTGCCCCTTAAACTCAAATAAAGTAAAATACAAATACGAGTGCCCGTAGTTCAATGGATAGAACACCTGGTTGCGGTCCAGGCGGTTGGAGGTTCGACTCCTCTCGGGCACGCAATTGAGAATAAATAAGGAGAGGTGTCCGAGTGGTTTAAGGAGCTGGTTTCGAAAACCAGTGTGGCAGTAATGCTATCGTGGGTTCGAATCCCACCCTCTCCGCCAATTACTTAATCCCCATTTGATTTAATTAGTCCTCTATGTATATACTTTTGTTGTGGATGATCTCGCAGCGCTAACGCACCAGTTAGAATATTTGTTTTTAAAAAAACTGATTGCTGGATTAAAAGACAAAAGTCTTGATGTCTTAACAGCCAAGGAATATGCCAATGCATTTTTGAGAATTGAACCATTTGAATCAGCCGAAGACGCTTATATAAAAATTATGGATTTTGTAGCTAAAAATGTTCTTTTTAATGAGTTAAAAGCCCAGATGAATACTTACCAATCAGAAAAAAATGATTTAGCCAAAATTAACAAAATGCGTGCATATATAAAACAAAGGGACATTGATTCTGCTTTAAAAGTAGCGAAGGAATAAAATATGGCAATAAGCAGTCCAGATATTGGAGGGCTAACAGGAGGAATGCAAGCAATTGCTGAGGGCGGAGCAGTGAGTGGAGCTCTTAAATCCGTTGAGGTCGCTGGCCCTAAATTAGGAGGAGAAATACAAGCTGCCTTTGACGGTCCTGGAATCTTAGGTCCGGACATTGGCGATTTTACCAAAGGCCTAGATGCCAAACTTGACGTCGACCCAGGCGCCGGTATAAAAGACGTTGCCAATGTAAATCCCAATACGCCACTGTCGGCAACTCTGGATGGCACATCTGATTCCTCAATTTCAGTTGATAAATCAACCATTGAACCAGGTGGGAAAACTCCTTCTTCAGCCACTACTGAAGATACTGCTTCTTCTGCCTCCAGCGAAACTCCGGAGCCCGCCGCCGAGCCGGTAGCAGCAGTTGCGCCCGAAAATGCGGATAAAGCAGCTAAGACTCAAGCTTTGGAAGCAAAAGTTGCAGACAAAACCGCCACTGCCGAAGATATTAAAGCGCTTAGAGAACTAAAGGCCGATCCGGCGCAACACCGTGCTGATTTAGAGCAAAAAGCACTTGATGGGACAATTACAGATGCCGAAGCAGATGAATTAGGACAACTCAACACTTCGGAAACTACCTCCAGCCAAACCCCTGTGCTGGTTGGCTAGATAGAGGACGGTTGGTCTCCTTTCTGTTGATCAAGTAATATATTAACATATTCTCCCGGTGTTTTGTATCCTAAAGACCGGTGGAAACGTTTGGTGTTGTACTTG